>Ga0247812_10000122_pt1 | contig 100991 bp, 90 predicted proteins | sample UWRJL149409B1_FD_178011 | JGI IMG/M metagenome (GOLD analysis project Ga0247812, IMG submission 178011) | Plant litter microbial communities from Arlington Agricultural Research Station in Wisconsin, United States - UWRJ-L149-409B-1 | ecosystem: Environmental > Terrestrial > Plant litter >... | reverse complement strand
CATTCACCGTGAACTTGAACTCGGAGGTATTCACATCCGGCGCGTCGAGACGCAGCTTCATGGTGCGAATTTCTTCGATCAAGGTCACGACCTTGTCGGTGTTGTGCATATCCGCCGACAGCACCGCCGCCATGAATGGCGCCGGGTAATGCGTTTTCAGCCACGCCGTCTGATACGACACCAGGCCATAAGCAGCGGAGTGAGACTTGTTGAAGCCGTAACCGGCGAATTTCTCTACCAGGTCGAAAATGTTACCGGCCAGGTCCGCGTCAATGTTGTTGGTCGCGCAACCCTCAATAAAACCACCGCGCTGCTTGGCCATTTCCTCAGGCTTTTTCTTACCCATGGCCCGACGCAACATGTCCGCACCACCGAGGGTGTAACCGGCCATGACCTGCGCAATCTGCATCACCTGTTCCTGATACAGGATGATGCCGTATGTCGGGGCCAGGACCGGTTTCAGTCCTTCGTACTGGTAGTCCGAGTGCGGGTACGCAAGTTCGGCGCGACCGTGCTTTCGGTTGATGAAGTCGTCCACCATGCCCGATTGCAGTGGCCCCGGACGGAACAGGGCCACCAGTGCGATCAAATCTTCCAGGCAGTCGGGCTTGAGCTTTTTGATCAGCTCTTTCATGCCCCGCGACTCAAGCTGGAACACCGCGGTTGTTTCGGCTTTTTGCAGCAGTTGGTAGGTCGGCTTGTCGTCCAGCGGGATGAATGCGATGTCCAGCGGCGCTTCATCGACCTTGGCGCGGTCACGATTGATGGTTTTCAACGCCCAATCGATGACCGTCAACGTGCGCAGACCGAGGAAGTCGAACTTCACAAGGCCAGCAGCCTCAACGTCATCCTTGTCGAACTGGGTTACCAGGCCATCACCGGCCTCGTCGCAATAGATCGGCGAGAAGTCAGTCAGCTTGGTCGGTGCGATAACCACACCTCCCGCGTGCTTGCCGACGTTACGCACAACGCCTTCCAGCTTGCGGGCCATCTCCCAGATTTCGGCGGCCTCTTCATCGACCTTGATGAAGTCACGCAGGATTTCTTCCTGCTCGTAGGCTTTTTCAAGGGTCATGCCGACTTCGAAGGGGATCATCTTCGACAAACGATCCGCCAATCCGTAGGACTTGCCCTGCACCCGCGCCACGTCACGAACCACCGCTTTCGCCGCCATGGAACCGAACGTGATGATCTGGCTTACCGCGTTACGGCCGTATTTTTCGGCAACGTACTCGATAACACGGTCACGACCGTCCATGCAGAAGTCGACGTCGAAGTCGGGCATCGATACCCGTTCCGGGTTAAGGAAACGTTCGAACAGCAGGTCGTATTCCAGCGGATCGAGGTCAGTGATCTTCTGCACATAGGCCACCAGCGATCCGGCACCCGATCCACGACCTGGGCCTACCGGCACGCCGTTGCTCTTGGCCCACTGGATAAAGTCCATAACAATCAGGAAGTAACCGGGGAAGCCCATCTGGATAATGATATCCAGCTCGAAATTCAGCCGATCGACATACACCTGACGCTTGGCGTCGTAGTCTTCGGTGGTGTCCTTGGGCAAAAGAACGCTAAGGCGATCTTCGAGGCCATCGAATGAGACCTTGCGGAAGTACTCGTCGATGGTCATGCCATCGGGAATCGGGAAGTTTGGCAGGAAGTGCTTGCCCAGCTTCACTTCGATGTTGCAGCGCTTGGCGATCTCTACAGTGTTTTCCAGTGCTTCGGGAATGTCACTGAACAGCTCATGCATTTCCTCGGCGCTTTTGAGGTACTGCTGATCGCTGTAATTTTTCGAGCGTCGCGGATCGTCGAGGGCACGGCCTTCACCGATGCAAACGCGGGTCTCGTGAGCAGCGAAATCTTCCTGCTTGATGAAGCGCACATCGTTGGTCGCCACCAGTGGCGCACCGATTTTCTCGGCCAGGGCCACGGCGCCATGCAGTTGCTCTTCATCGTTCGGACGATTGGTACGCTGGATTTCAAGATAAAAGCGATCCGGAAACACTGTCATCCATTCACGCGCCAGGGCTTCCGCCTCTGCCGGATTGCCGCTCAACATCGCCAGGCCGATCTCGCCTTCTTTGGCGGCCGACAGCATGATCAAGCCTTCGCTGGCCTCGGCAACCCACTCACGCTCGATGATGATCGAGCCATTGCGCTGACCGTCAATGAAGCCTCGGGAAATGAGTTCGGTGAGGTTACGGTAACCCACGGCGTTCATTGCCAGCAGGCTGATCCGGCTCAAGGCGTTGTCCGGATCCTTGTTCGACAGCCACAGGTCGGCACCGCAGATCGGCTTGATCCCTGCGCCCATGGAGGCTTTGTAAAATTTGACGAGCGAACACATGTTGTTCTGGTCGGTAACCGCTACAGCAGGCATGTTCATGCCGACCAGCGTCTTGACCAGCGGTTTGATCCGCACCAGACCGTCGACCAGGGAATACTCAGTGTGCAGGCGTAGGTGAACGAATGAAGCCGGCATAGTGATCCTGTCTAGAAACGTGAAAACAACAAGGCCCGGATTGTACCGGGCCTTGGCAAAAACATCAGCCTTGCAACTAACTCACGATGAGACTTTCCCGCGCCTCGTACGCCAGACGTACCGGGGCAAAGGAGCGCCGGTGAATCGGCGTAGGACCCAGGCGGGCCAACGCTTCCAGATGAACGGGGGTTGGGTAGCCTTTGTGGCCGCCGATGCCATATCCCGGGTAAATCAATTCGAATGCCGCCATCTCACGGTCGCGACTGACCTTGGCCAGAATCGACGCAGCCGCAATGGCCGGCACTTTACCGTCGCCTTGTACGACGGCTTCGGCGCGCATGGACAACTTGGGGCAACGGTTGCCATCGATCATCGCGAGCTTCGGCTGAATGTGCAGACCTTCGATTGCGCGCTGCATGGCGAGCATGGTGGCGTGAAGGATGTTCAGCTCGTCGATTTCCTCGACTTCAGCCCGAGCGATACACCAGCTCAAGGCTTTTTCGCAGATTTCGTCATAAAGCTTTTCACGACGGGCCTCGGTGAGCTTTTTCGAGTCGTTCAACCCCAAAATAGGTCGATTCGGATCGAGGATTACCGCGGCCGTGACCACTGCACCGCAGAGCGGACCGCGACCAACCTCGTCAACGCCAGCCACCAGGTCTTCCACCTCAGCGACCAGCGTGAAGTCCAGGCCCATCTGCATGCTTGCTTTACTCATTATGATTTGCCGATCAGTTTCAGTACCGCGTCCGCCGCCTGATTGGAGGCGTCCAGGCGCAAGGTACGGTGGATTTCGTCAAAGCCGCGAGTCTGCTCTTCGCCGCCTTCAATCAATGGGGACAAAGTCTGGGCCAACGCTTCGACCGTCGCATCATCCTGCAGCAACTCGGGCACCAACAAGCGTTGGGCCAACAGGTTCGGCAAGGATACGTAAGGACTCTTCACCATTCGCTTGAGAATCCAGAACGTCAGCGGCGCCAATCGATAAGCCACAACCATCGGCCGCTTGTACAGCAACGCTTCAAGCGTAGCGGTTCCGGAGGCAATCAACACCGCGTCGCACGCTGCCAACGCCAGGTGAGACTGGCCATTGAGCAAGGTCAGCGGTAGATCTCGACCGGCCAGCAACGCCTCAAGCTGTGCGCGGCGCTCGGGGTTGGCGCACGGCATGACGAACCGAACGCCCGGACGCATGGCTCTCAGGCGCTGAGCCGTATCGAGGAACAACGCCCCCAAACGACCGACTTCCCCCCCGCGGCTGCCAGGCATCAACGCGACCAGAGGCCCATCCGGCAATCCGAGTTCGGCCCGCGCCGCAGCACGATCAGCTTCGAGCGGGATCGCATCGGCCAGCGAGTGGCCAACAAATCGCACCGGGACGCCCTTCTCTTCATAGAATTTCGCTTCGAAGGGGAACAGCGTCAGCATCAAGTCGCAACCTTCGCGAATCTTCAGCACGCGCTTCTGTCGCCACGCCCAAACCGACGGGCTGACGTAATGCACGGTTTTGATCCCGGCCTGACGCAGCTTGAGCTCGATGTTGAGATTGAAGTCAGGGGCGTCAATGCCGATGAACACGTCTGGCTTTTCGGCGATGAGGTCGTTGATCAGCTTTTTGCGGCGTTTGAGCAACTCGCGCAGCCGGCCCAGCACTTCCACCAGGCCCATGACAGACAGACGTTCCATTGGAAAATACGAGGTCAGGCCTTCGGCCTGCATCAACGGGCCGCCGACACCGATGAACTCGACCGCAGGATGCTGAGCTTTGAGTGCACGCATGAGACCGGCACCCAGAATGTCACCGGAAGCCTCTCCCGCCACCAGCGCAATACGCAGATTAGCCATGATTAACGAGTTATGCCGCGAGTCGAAGACTGGATGGAGTCACGGAACACCGCAACTTCCGGGAACTGTGCCGAAGGCTCGGCCAGCTCGGCGAGTGCCTGATCAACCGTCAGGCCCTGGCGGTAAACCACCTTGTAGGCACGGCGCAGGGCATGGATCGCATCTTCGCTGAAACCACGACGACGCATACCTTCGAAGTTCATGCTGCGTGCTTCGGCAGGGTTGCCGAACACTGTGACGTACGCTGGAACGTCCTTGCCGATGGCTGTACCCATGCCGGAAAAGCTGTGGGCGCCGATATGGCAATACTGGTGAACCAGGGTAAAGCCGGAAAGAATCGCCCAGTCTTCAACGTGCACATGGCCCGCCAATGCGGTGTTGTTGACCAGAATGCAGTTGTTTCCGATAACGCTGTCGTGGCCGATGTGGGCGTAGGCCATGATCAGGTTATGGTCGCCCAGGGTCGTCTCCGAACGGTCCTGGATGGTGCCACGGTGAATCGTCACGCCTTCGCGGATGACGTTATGGTCACCAATGACCAGACGTGTTTCTTCACCCTTGTATTTCAAATCAGGGGTGTCTTCGCCTACCGAAGAAAACTGATAGATGCGGTTGTGCTTACCAATTCGGGTCGGGCCCTTGAGAATCACGTGTGGCCCGATCACTGTCCCCTCGCCTATTTCCACACCTGCGCCGATGATCGACCAAGGGCCGACCTCGACGTCGGCGGCCAGAATGGCCGTCGGATCGATGATTGCGCGAGGGTCAATCAAACTCATAGCTTGCGTTCCGCGCAGATGATTTCAGCGGAGCAAACTGGTTTGCCGTCGACCGAAGCCTGGCACTCGAACTTCCAGATCTGGCGCTTGCAGCTCAGGAATTTGGCTTCAAGGATCAACTGATCGCCAGGCAGTACTGGCTGGCGGAAGCGCAGCTTGTCGGAGCCGACGAAATAGTAAAGGGTGCCATCGGCAGGCTTTACGTCGAGCATTTTGAAACCAAGGATCCCGGCAGCCTGAGCCATCGCTTCGATGATCAGCACGCCCGGCATGATTGGATGCGCAGGAAAGTGACCATTGAAGAACGGTTCGTTGATGCTGACATTCTTGTAGGCGCGAATGCGCTTGCCTTCCACATCCAGATCCACGACCCGGTCCACCAGCAGGAACGGGTAACGGTGAGGCAGGTATTCGCGAATCTCGTTGATGTCCATCATTTCGGGGGGAAGCCTATGTAAAGATTGGGGGCGCGCGACTGACGCACACCCCTCTAGCAAATCAAGGAGGCAGTCTAGCGGCTGTGCACACTTGATATGGAAATGGTATCAGCCATCTGATGAAGCATTACCGTCAGGGGTCACTTCCCCTACACGCTTTTCCAGCTGTCGCAGACGCCGCGCGATGTCATCGAGCTGACGGATGCGTGCCGCGCTTTTGCGCCACTCGGCAGCGGGTTGCATAGCCGTACCGGAAGAATAGGAGCCCTTTTCGGTAATCGAGTGGGTCACCATGGTCATTCCGGTAATGAAAACGTTGTCGCAAATCTCGATATGCCCGACCAGACCTACGCCACCGGCAAGCATGCAGTGCTTGCCGATCTTGGTGCTGCCGGAAATCCCAACGCACGCTGCCATGGCGGTGTGATCACCTATCTGGACGTTATGGGCAATCTGAATCTGATTGTCGAGTTTCACGCCATTACCAAGGACAGTATCGGCCAATGCACCACGGTCAATGGCGGTGTTTACGCCAATCTCCACGTCGTCACCTACCAGAACACCTCCAATCTGGGCGATTTTCTGCCATACACCTTTCTCGTTGGCGAAACCAAAACCCTCGCCTCCCAGTACAGCGCCTGACTGAATCACTACCCGCTTGCCGATGCGAACGTCGTGGTAAAGCGTCACTCGCGGAGCCAGCCAGCCGCCCTCGCCAATTTCGCAGCGCGCACCAATAAAGCAATGAGCGCCAACGGTTACACCGGCCGCAATACGCACAGCACTTTCGATCACCGCAAATGCACCGATGCTGGCTGCCGGATCAACCACTGCATCCGCTGCCACAACGGCTGTCGGATGAATACCCGCAGCCGCCTTTGGTTTAGGATCGAACAGGTGGGAAACCCGTGCGTAGGCCAGATAAGGATCAGGCACCACCAGTACATTACCCGCGAAACCTTCAGCATCAGCGGCCTTCAGCAACAGTGCTGCGGCCTGACTGTCCGCCAGGAATTTACGGTACTGGGGGTTTGCGAGAAAGCTCAACTGAGCTGGGCCAGCCTCTTGCAAAGTGGCTAGCCCAGTAATTTCTTTCTCAGGGTCGCCACGCAGTGTGGCGCCGAGGAACTCGGCCAACTGGCCGAGCTTGATAGTCGCTGTCATGGATTACTTCAGCTGATTCATGCGCTCGATGACCTGGCGAGTGATGTCGTACTGAGGTTTGACATCAATCACTGCACCACGCTCGAAGACCAGGTCAAAAGCACCTTTCTTGATGACTTCTTCCACAGCGCTGTCCAGTTTCGGCTTGAGCTGCTTCAGCATTTCACGGTCCGCAACGGCTTTGGCTTCGTTCAATTCCTTGGACTGGAACTGGAAGTCACGGGCCTTTTGCTTGAATTCAAGCTCCAGGCGCTCACGCTCGCCTTGCTGCATTTTGTCACCACCGGCCATCAGACGATCCTGAATGCCCTTGGCGCTGCTTTCCAGAGTCTTGAGTTTGGTCAGTTGAGGACCGAACTTCTTCTCGGCATCCACGGCGTATTTCTTGGCCGCATCGGATTCCAGCAGTGCCATTTGATAGTTCAGAACGGCGATTTTCATGTCGGCAAAAGCCGGACCTGCTACCAGTACGGTCGCCAGGAGAACCAATTGAGTCAACTTACGCACGATGCACTCCTACAAAATCCATTGTCGTTATCTTGGGTCAGACGCTTAGAACGTCTGGCCGAGGGAGAATTGGAACACTTGAGTTTCAGCGTCATCCGGTTTCTTCACTGGCATTGCCAGGGCGAAGCTCAACGGACCCAGTGCTGTGACCCAGGTCACACCGACACCAACGGAACTGGCCATGTTGCTCAGGCTGATGTCGTTGCACTTGGTACTGGACGGCGAGCCATCAGCATTGGTGGTGTCCTTGCACTGCGAATCGAACACGTTACCCACGTCCCAGAAGACCGAAGTCCGCAGCGAGCGTTGATCCTTGACGAACGGCAGTGGAAACAGCAGTTCCACGCCACCCTGGATCAGGACGTTACCACCGAACGGCAGCGGATCCTGATCCGGATCTTCGGCAGTACCCGGGTTCCGGCCACGACTCGGTGTACTGCGAGGACCCAGAGTGCTGTCCTTGAAACCACGAACCGAGTTGAAACCACCAGCATAGTAGTTTTCATAGAATGGCAAGCCATCGGTCGAACCGTAACCGTCGCCATAACCCAATTCGGTGTGCAGGCGCATGGTGTAGTTTTCGCTCAGCGGCTGGAACAACTGGCCGCGGTAATCGAGCTTGAAGAACGACAGGTCACTGCCAGGCGTAGTGGTTTCCAGGGTCAGGCTCTGGGAACGACCACGGGTAGCCAGCACACCCTTGTTCAGGGTCGACTCGGACCAGCCGGCCGACGCCTTGAAGTTCAGGTACTTGTCGCCTTCCTTGTTCACGAAGTCGAAGATTTCATCAACGGTGTAGACACCGGTCTTGATGGTGTCTTGCTGCGCGGTCAGGCCGAAGGTCAGGCGCGAAGTCTCGCTGATCGGGTAACCCACGCTCACGCCGGCACCGAGGCTGTCTACCGCATAGCTGGCGATGTCAGTTTCGAGCTCGTCATAGTCAGTGGTGCGATAGAAAGCGTTGTAACCCAGACTCACGCCATCAGTGGTCCAGTACGGGTCGACATAACCGAAGTTATAACGGCTCTGGTATTCACTGCGGGTCAAGCCGATGCTGACCTTGTTACCGGTACCCAGGAAGTTGTTCTGGGTGATCGAACCGCCGAGGATCAAACCGGCGCTCTGTGCGAAACCGACACTGGCGGTAATCGAACCGGAAGCCTGTTCTTCAACGCTGTAGTTCACATCAACCTGATCGTCGACACCTGGCACAGCTGGCGTTTCGACGTTGACTTCCTTGAAGAAGCCCAGACGTTCAAGACGGGTCTTGGATTGGTCGATCAGGTAGGTCGAAGCCCAGCCCCCTTCCATCTGACGCATTTCACGACGCAGCACTTCGTCTTCCGACTTGGTGTTACCGCGGAAGTTGATGCGGTTCACGTAAGCACGCTTGCCCGGATCGACCGCGAAGGTGATGTCGACGGTGTGATCATCGTCGTGAGGCACCGGTACGCCGTTGACGTTGGCGAAGGTATAACCCTCGTTACCCAGGCGACGCGTGATCAATTCGGACGTGGTGGTCATCAGCTTGCGCGAGAACACCTGGCCTTTCTGGACCAGCAGGAGCGACTTGACCTGGTCTTCAGGGACTTTCAGGTCACCGCTCAACTTGACGTCACGAACGGTGTACTTCTCGCCTTCGTTGACGTTAACGGTGATGTAGACGTGCTTCTTGTCCGGGGTAATGGACACCTGGGTCGAAGCGATATCCATGTTGATATAGCCGCGGTCCAGGTAGTAGGAACGCAGACGCTCCAGGTCACCGGACAGCTTTTCGCGAGCATACTTGTCATCGTTCTTGAAGAACGAGAGCCAGTTGGTCGTCTTGAGTTCGAACAGGTCGATCAGGTCTTCATCCGGGAAGACGGTGTTACCCACCACGTTGATGTGCTGGATAGCTGCGACGGTACCTTCGTTGATGTTGACCTTCAGCCCGACACGGTTGCGCGGCTGCGGCACCACTTCGGTATCAACGGTCGCCGAGTAACGGCCCTGAGCGACGTATTGACGCTGCAGCTCGTTACGCACGCCTTCGAGGGTGGCACGCTGGAAGATCTCGCCTTCAGCCAGACCGGACTGCTTGAGGCCCTTCATCAGGTCTTCAGTGGAGATCGCCTTGTTGCCTTCGATCTCGATACTGGCGACCGACGGACGCTCGACTACCGTGATGACCAGGACGTTGCCATCGCGGCCCAGCTGGATATCTTGGAAGAAACCGGTTTTGAACAACGCACGAGTGGATTCCACCAGGCGACGATCGTCCACCTGCTCGCCGACGTTCAACGGCAAGGCACCAAAGACGCTCCCCGCGGAGACCCGCTGGAGGCCATTGATACGAATATCCGAGATTGTGAAGTCTTGGGCGTGCGCAAATGTGATATCGAGCAGCAGCGCAACCGAGCAGAGCAGGCGCGAAAAATTCATCAAGATCTTTCCAGTACACATCGACAGGCAGCGCAGGCGCACTTGGATAACCGTTGTAGACGGGTCATCACACAGCGACCATGCGGGCGGAGAGCGAGCATAAGAGCGCGGGGCGTTTGGTGCGGTTAACCAACTGTCAAGTTATGTAAAGGTTGAAGCGATGACGCTGCGGGGTGCAAAGACGATACTGCGCGCATTCCCACTCGCGAGCTCGCCATGACTCACGTATTACTAGTTGACGATGACCAGGAACTGACTGGAATGCTCAGCCAATTTCTGGAGCGTGAAGGTTTTGAAGCGACTGCCGTGCACACGGGTGAAGAGGGTGAGATTCAAGCGCTTTCGGGGCGCTACAGCATTGTGGTGCTGGACGTGATGCTTCCCCTGCTCTCGGGGATCGAGCTGCTCAGGCGTATTCGGACCCGCAGCCAGGTCCCTGTGATATTGCTCTCCGGCCGTGGTGACAACATTGACCGCATCACTGGCCTGGAGCTCGGTGCTGATGATTATGTACCCAAGCCCAGTTCGCCGGGTGAGCTGGTGGCGCGTTTGCGCGCAATCATGCGCAGGGTGCAGCCAGCGGCTCAGCCAACTATGGAAATAATCAAGACGGGCCCTCTGGTTTTATGGCCGGGTAAACGCCATGCCCTTTGGAACGGGAACGAACTGGAGGTGACGAGTACCGAGTTCAGTTTGCTCGAGGAACTGGCCCGGAGTGCCGGTGAAGTGGTGAGTAAAAAGGATTTGTCTCTCAATGCCATGGGATGCCCATTGACGCGATACGACCGGCGCATCGACGTGCATATCAGCAGCATTCGTCAGAAGTTGGGTCCGCGCCCTGACGCCTCGGCCTGGATTCAGAGCGTGCGAGGCCTCGGTTATCTGCTGATAGCCGAATGAACAAACCCAGTCCTGGATCAAACCCACGATGAGCATGCGCAATGATGAAATGGTCGATCTGGCCGGGGACTGTGGCCAAACGGCCGACCCGTTGAAACTGCTGGTAGAAGCTCAGCAGCACCTGATACACGAAATCGCTCACGAACTGCGCTCACCGTTGATGCGCATGCAAGCGGCCATCGGGCTGTTACGGCAAGATCCGGCATGCCGGGAAATGGTGGAACGCATCGAACGCGAGTCGGTGCGCATGGACACTCTGATCGAGGCGTTGTTGACCCTGGCGCGCCTGCAGAGTTACCCCGAAAGTATCCAGCGCGAGCCGCTCGATGTTATCGAATTGCTGACTGAGATTACCGAAAACGCTCAATTCGAGGCAGGATTGAAGGGTTGTAAGGTCAGCCTGAAAACGTGTCCAGCCTTTGTCAGTTGTGTCAGTGGTGAGCTGCTGTATCGGAGTTTCGAAAACGTCATTCGAAACGCAGTGCGCTATACCCTGCCTGGAACGACTGTTGCGGTATCCGCCCGGATCAATCCCGACGCAGGCTGCCTGAATGTGCGGATCACCGACCAGGGACGGGGTATTGCAAACGAACGACTGCACAGCATTTTCCAACCGTTCGAACGCGGCATGAGCGAGGCCGGTACCGGTTTTGGACTGGGCCTGGCTATCGCTGCCAGGGCTGTGGAAATACATGGCGGTATGATCATGGCGCGTAATGAGCTATCGGGTGGACTGACCGTCGAAATCAGTCTTCCCTGTCGGGCCTGATCTTTACACGAAATTACATTGGCTTGACGGCCCTGTACGCGGCGGCTCACTAAACTTCCCGTTCAATTTAATCAGCGTTTTCTGAACTTTAATGAAGTTATTGGGCGGAGGTGGCGATGTTTCAGGTGCATAAAAAAGGATTGGTTGGCGGTCAGAAACGGGTGGATGGTCTCGTCCCTTACGACTTCTTTTGCGAAGATAATCCGGCGATCAATCTGTTCGTGTTTACAGGCTCTGCCGCCCAGGACAAAGCGGTCGATGAACAGACGCTCTGGGGCTTTACCCGTCTGGAACGTTTTGAGGCGCTGACGGGCACTCTCATGTCGAACAAAAAACAAAAAGGCTGGTTTCAAACAGTCAACGTCCTCACCGGTCCTGCCAAGAACGGTACCCAAAGTGTGAAGTTTCAGCGGGTGCTGAAAATCATTAAACATGTCGGTGCATCGGGCCATGGCGACAAAAAGGCGGAATACGAAATCCTGACGGATGAAGGCGATATCTACTTCACCCGCCGGTCTGCTGCGCCCAACGGTACGCAAACCATCATTTACGCTGCGGACCACTGAAGCACCCTTGGCTGACTCGAATTTACTGAACATACGTCGAGCTGAATCATGGTCCGGCCGGCAGTTCTGGTGCACAGGAGATTGCCCCCTCGACCTGATGATGATCGGCCTGGCGAGAAACGGCGCCGGCACCTGGGATATCCCCTTGAACGTCGATATCAGCTGAATAGCCATAAAAAAGGCCGCTGCATACACAGCGGCCAGAAACCGTTTCCCGTTTTACAGCGGGAGGCCGTTACACCCGATAAGACTCAAACTTTCGCCGGGTTCTGTTTCTCCGGGTCAATCCCATAGAGCGCAATTGCCTCAGCTACTTTTTCCCTTGGCACCCCTCCGTCGTCGGCCAGCGCTTTCAAGGCCGCCAACGCGATGAAGTGGCGATCCACTTCGAAAAACCTGCGCAGCGATTCCCGGGTATCCGATTGGCCGAAGCCGTCGGTGCCCAATGCCACGAAGCGCCGCATGGGCACGAACGGGCGGATCTGGTCGGCGAATATCTTCATGTAATCAGTCGCGACCACCACCGGACCCTGTTTATCTTGCAGGCAACGTTCAACGTGACCGATACGAGGCGCCTCATGCGGGTGCAGCAGATTCCAGCGTTCGGCCTCCTGGCCGTCCCGACGCAGTTCGGTCAGGCTGGTGACGCTCCATACTTCGCTGCTGACATCGAAGTCCTGCTCCAGCAACTGCGCGGCGGCGATGACTTCTTGCAGGATTGAACCGCAGCCCATCAGTTGTACATGCTTGCCTACGATTGGCTGCGTCGGGGCCGAGAGCCGATACATACCTTTGAGAATGTCCTGCTCGACACCTTCGGGCATGGGCGGATGGGCGTAGTTTTCGTTCAACAATGTGATGTAGTAGTAGATGTCTTCGTTTTCGACATACATGCGCCGCATGCCATCCTGGATGATCACGGCCAGTTCATAGGCGAACGTCGGGTCGTAGGACACGCAGCACGGTACGGTGGAGGACAGCACATGGCTGTGACCATCGTCATGTTGCAGGCCTTCGCCCATCAGCGTGGTTCTGCCGGACGTAGCGCCCAGCAGAAACCCCCGGGCGCGGGCATCGCCTGCCGCCCAGGCCAGATCGCCGACGCGCTGGAAGCCGAACATTGAATAAAAGATGTAGAAGGGCACTGTCGTCACGCCGTGCGTACTGTACGAAGTACTCGCCGCGATCCACGAAGAAATTGCGCCGGACTCGTTCAATCCCTCCTGCATGATCTGTCCATCCCGCGCCTCCTTGTAGTAACTCAGTTGCCCGGCGTCCTGAGGGGTATACAACTGGCCGATGTGGGAATGGATGCCGATCTGGCGGAACAGGCTTTCCATACCGAAGGTGCGTGATTCGTCCGGAACAATGGGCACGATCAGCTTGCCGATATTCGGGTCTTTGAGCAGCGTGCCGAGGATGCGCACAAACGCCATGGTGGTGGAAATACCACGCTCGCCAGTGCCTTTGAGCTGGGTGTCCAGGGCCGACAATGGCGGGATCTGCAACGGCTCGACCGCGCTGAAGCGAGCAGGCACGTAACCGCCCAGTTGGGTACGCCTGGCTTGCAGATAAAGGGCCTCGACACTGTCTGCTGCCGGTTTGAGGTAAGGCATGTCGCCCAGTTGATCGTCGGTGAGTTCCAGCGCGAAACGATCACGGAACGCTTTGACAGCATCCTCGCCCATCTTCTTGAGCTGATGGTTGATGTTCTGGCCTTCGCCTGCTTCGCCCATGCCGAAGCCTTTCACGGTCTTCGCCAGAATGACCGTCGGCCCGCCGGTGTGGCGCATCGCGGCGGCGTAGGCGTTGTAGACTTTTTCCGGGTCATGGCCGCCGCGAGAGAGCTTCCAGATTTCTTCGTCGCTCAGGTCGCTGACCAACTCCAGCAACTCAGGGTATTTGCCGAAAAAATGCTCACGGACGTAAGCGCCGTTTTGGGATTTGTAGTTTTGATAGTCACCGTCCACGCACTCCATCATGCGCTGACGTAGCAGGCCGCTTTTGTCCTTGTCCAGCAAGGCATCCCAACCGCTGCCCCAGATCACCTTGATGACGTTCCAGCCGGCTGCCCGGTACAGGCTTTCGAACTCCTGAATGACCTTGCTGTTGCCGCGCACCGGTCCGTCCAGACGCTGGAGGTTGCAGTTGACGACAAAAATAATATTGTCGAGCTTCTCCCGACCCGCCAGGGAAATCGCCGCCAGGGATTCCGGCTGGTCCATCTCGCCGTCACCGAGAAACGCCCAGACTTTTCGGCCTTGATGTTCTTTCAGGCCACGGTCTTCGAGGTAGCGCATGAATCTGGCCTGGTACGCGGCGGTGATCGGTCCGAGTCCCATGGACACCGTCGGAAATTGCCAGAAGTCCGGCATGAGTCTTGGGTGCGGATAGGACGAGACACCGTCGCGGTCAGTCTCGCGGCGGAAATTGTCCAGCTGCTCTTCGCTCAGGCGACCTTCCAGATAGGCGCGCCCGTAAATGCCCGGTGAAGAGTGGCCCTGGATGTACACCATGTCGCCACCAAACTGCTCGGTGCGCCCACGGAAGAAATGCTCGAAACCGACGTCGTACAGAACGGCCGCCGAGGCATAGGACGCGATGTGGCCACCCACGTTCGAGTGTTTGCCGGCGCGCAGCACCATGGCCAAAGCGTTCCAACGGATGTACGCATTGATTCGGCGCTCTATGGTCAGGTCGCCGGGGTAGGGCTGCTGACGGTCGACCGGGATGGTGTTGACGTAGGGCGTGGTGACGCGCCCGTAAAAATCACCATGGCGGCTGGCATCGAAATCCAGCATCTGATCGATCAGGTAGTGAGCGCGGGTACGCCCTTCGACGCTCGCCACCGATTCGATGGAATCGAGCCATTCGCGAGTTTCTTGTGGATCCTCGTCGAGAAACAGGGGTTGTTGTGCCATCGTCGTCTCCTGGACAGTGCAGCAGCACCGAGTCATTGGGTGCCTAGCTAAGGGGCGTGGGTCGACGCCAACCAAAAAGAATATTTGTAGTTGCAGTTGCAACTACATGCGAGAACTTAGCCCGCCGCACGCTACAATTGCAACTAAATCGATGTCATGAAAAAGGTGATGCATGTCTTCAAGCGATCCGGATACCTGGTTCAGATTCGTCAGGGCCCACCGCTGCCTGATCCGGGAAATCGAGCGTCGACTGGCCGCCGCCGGGCTGCCGGCGTACGCGTGGTACGACGCGTTATGGGGCCTGGAAAGCGGCCCCGAGGGCACCCGACGCATGAGCGAATTGGCTGACGTGATGGCGATCGAGCGCTACAACCTCACCCGATTGGTGGACCGTCTGGAGGCCGAAGGCCTGGTCATACGCAGCCGTGCCAGCGATGACGGCCGGGGTGCGTTTGCTGCCATTACCGAGAGCGGGAAAGTGCTGCGTAAAAAAATGTGGGCAATCTATGAAGGGGCGGTGGACGAGCTGTTTTTGTCGCAGTTCGACGACGAGCAACAGCGATTCCTCAGTGACGCGCTTGAGCGGGCCGCAATGGCAGCGCGCAACAGTGGGCGAGCGGGCTGAGCGTTGTCCTGTCACTGCAGCAGATAACGCTCCATGGCCTGTTCGACACACGCCTGCGCGATAACACCTTCCTGGGCCAGCGCTCGCAGAGCGAGTGCCACGATCCAGCGTTTATCCACCGATTTGCCCGAAGATCTGTCGGTTGAATCCGCGCCGATCGCCACGAACCGTGACTGGATATGCCCACCGATCTGATCGGCGACATGCTGGGCATAACCGGTCACCGCCACCACCGGGCAATCATCGGCGCTCAGGCAGTCGAGCAGATGCGACGACTGCCGTGGCAAGTCGGGATGCATCCGGTTCCAGCGTTGTGCCTTGTCCGCATCACGGGCCAGGCGGGTGTAGCTGGGGCAGCTCCAGAGTTCGCTTTCGACACCCCAGTCAGCAAGGCACGGGTCGCCTTAAAAACGACGAATGTCCAATGTCGCGCGCAATCCACCGGTCGGACGATTCTCCAGTCGAATCTGCCCACCCAGGCGAAATGCGATGGCCTGGACGATGGTCAATCCCAGACCTGCTCCCTGGGCATTCCCACGGCTATAGAATCGCTCGAAGAGTCGATCTCGCTCCGACTCGTCAATACCTGGCCCCTCGTCCTCCACACTTAACTCGTAGTGATCCTCTTTTTTCACCAGCCTCACGGTGATCAGTCCTTGAGGCGGGGAGAAGTTTGCGGCATTGGTCACCAGATTGTTCAAGGCGATGTGGATGGCCCCGGCGTCGACTTTGACAAGGCTGACCTCTTCGACGGTATCGAACGCCAGTTCAAGTCCCTTGCTCAATACCCAGGGTGTCAGTTGAACCAGACTCTCTCGAACCGTTGCCACCAGATCGATGCTCGAGGCCTCCTGTGTTGCGGACTGGGGTTCAATGCGAGCCATCGTCAGCAGTTGATTGACCAGCCGAGTGGTACGGTCCACACCGTCGATCAGGTGCTCAAGCGATTCGAGTCGATCTTCTTCGTTCCGTGCCTCCATCAGGTTTTGCGCATGGACCCGCAGCACTGCCAGTGGCGTTCGCATCTCATGGGCGGCGTCAGCGATGAAGCGCCGCTCGCGACCCATGACCTCTTGAATCTGCGCCAACACACGGTTGAGCGCCGCCTGCATAGGTTCGAGTTCAGTGGGCAAGGGCGTCAATTGCAATGGCTCAAGCGAGCCCGAATGCCTGGCTCGCAGGGTTTTCGCCATATCGATCAGCGGTTTGAGCCCCCACCCGATTGCCATCCAGATCACCACTGCAAGCAGCAGGCTGCCTATCAGGTTGGGCACTACCGTGTGACGGACAATCCGATCCACAAGATCGGCTCGTACGTCGTCACGTTCTCCCACCCAGATTTTCAGACCATATTGCGTGTCATCCAGCACAAACGCGCGCCACTTTCGGCTGGTGACGTCAGTGACGTCACTGAAACCCGGGGTGACCTGCGGGGACGTAAAAGATGGTGCACTGGCCGTATGAACCAGTAGCGCGCCTTGCGAGTTCCAGACTTGAAAAGCGATTTTGCTTTCGTACGGATGGCCATCCACTTTCGGCGCCGCTTGGCTCAACGCCTGATTGAAAGCCCGATACAACTCGGCGTGTTGTTCGCTGGCCATGGGCATGCGCATTACGCCCTGTAACAGACGAGCGTTCTGCGCCAGTTGAGCATCGTACACTTCATCAATTTCATGATTGCTATCGTGTAGATTGAACGCAGTCATGATCAGTAGACCGAGAAACAACAGGACGAGGATGAGCGTGAGGGTGCGGCGCCGAATAGAGTTCATTGGCGCTCCTGCACCAGGTAGCCGACGCCGCGAATGGTGCGGATCAGGTCGCTGGAGAACTTCTTGCGCAAGTGATGGATGTGCACTTCCAGCGTGTTGCTTTCCGCCTCCTCGCTCCAGCCGTAGAGCAACTGCATCAGGTGATCCCGGGTCATCACCCGGCCCGGAGGCGAAAGCAGTTCATGGAGCAACTGATACTCCTTGGGGGTCAAGGCTACGGGGTCGCCGTTATAGCTGACTTGCTGCGTAGTGGGGTTCAAGCTGATGCCCGCGTGTTCAATCAGTACCTGGGCGCGACCTGCACTACGTCGCAACAAGGCACGCAGGCGAGCCTTGAGTTCAGCCAGGTCGAACGGTTTGATCAGGTAGTCGTCGGCGCCGGCATCCAGCCCGGCGATGCGATCCTCGGTAGCGTCACGCGCAGTGAGGATCAACACCGGCAGGTTGGACCCACTGTCGCGCAGGCGACGTAGCACCTCCAGCCCGTCCATACGTGGCAGCCCGAGATCCAGCACTGCCAAATCGAAGGTTTCGCTAAGCAGCGAATGCAGCGCACTGTTGCCATCGCGTAACCAGTCGACGGTGTAACCCTCTCGGTCGAGCGCCTGATGGATACCTTCACCCAGGGCGATGTCATCCTCGATCAGTAATAAGCGCACACGGACTCCTGTCAGTCGAGTTTCTTGTTCACGTCCACCAGCAAACTTTCGATCTCTTTGCGGCGCCCGGCATCAGCCGTTTCCCGGCCTGGCCGTGGTGCAGCTTGCAGCGCTTTTTGCAGCACTTGTTTGGCTTCGGCGTAGTGTTTTTGGCGGTAGAGATGATCCCCCCAGAAGTACAGACTATCGATGCCGTTCGGGTTCAGTTGCAAGGCCTGTTTGAGTAGCTGCTCGGCTTTGTCCGAATCACCGAAACCGATGGGCCAGCCGGGAACCCGGTCGTACAACGCGCCGAGGCTGGTATACGCCGAGCCTTGCAAGGCTTTGGGGTCCAGGGTCAGGGCTTTCTCCAGATCGACTTTCGCGTCCTTGACCTTGCTCAGCGCACCCAGCCCGCCTTGTGCTCCGGCCCAACTGCTGGTGACGATGCCCGACCAGATCCAGGCTTCGGCCACCGTTGGACGCTCCTGAGTGAAGGTTGAGGCCTGGCTGGCAAGTTTCTCGAATGCTGCCGTGCGCTGGCCCTCAGGCAGTTCGTACTGAATATGCGCCCAGCTTTGCTGGATGCCGGAGAGGCGTTGCTGGTCAGCGGTATCCAAAGCCCAAACGCTTTGGCTCAGGGCACCCAGTAGAAGGCAAGCGGCGATTCTCTTCATGGCTTGTGGTTCTCGTTGTCGTTCTTCTGGCTCAGACGGCGGATCAGCGGCAATTGCTTGCGCAAGCTGCGGTCCACCAGGTTGGGTAACAGGTTATTCAGGCGCACAAAGAAACGCTCCGGCCAGCCCAGATATACGTTGCGATGGTCGCTGGCGATGGCGTGGATGACCGCCGCGGCAACGGTTTGCGGATCGTCGACGTTGGATTTGAGCGCGTCATTCAACGCCTGCGCCGCCGGGCTGTTCATGCTCGTGCGGGTAGCGCGTGGCGCGACGTACAAGACGCCGACGCGGGTGTCTGCCAGTTCCCGGCGCAGGGCCTCGGAGAAACCGCGCACGGCGAACTTGGTGGCGCAATAGCTGGCGTAGCCGGGATAGCCGATGGAGCCGTAGGTCGAGCCGACGTTTACCACCATTGCACTCTCTGCTTGCTTGAGCATCGGCAGGAACATTTTAGTCAGGCATATCGGCACGCTGATGTTCACCGCCAGCATCGCGTTGATCTCACTGTCATCCAGCTGATCAAGCATGGCGAAGTGATTGACCCCGGCAGCGTTGATCAGCAGGTTGATACCGCCGATTTCTTCGGCGGCGCTGAGTACTTTGCATCGGTCGGAGCGAAACGTCAGGTCAGCACCGACCCAGCACAGATGCTGCGGGTAGCGTGTCAGCAAGGGCTCCAGGGATTCTCGATGTCGAGCCACCGCCAGCACGCGGGCGCCCCTGGCGCACAGGGCCTCTGCGATGGCCAGGCCGATTCCGCCGCTGGCACCGGTCAGTACTACGCGAGCCTCAGTCAGTCGCATGCAGGTTCTCCGCTTCACGCGGCAAGCCACGGAACATGTCGGCGTAAAGTGTGTACACCACACGGGATGCGTGAATGACCGCCGCCTGATCGTCCGGATCTTCGAGCTTGTCCATCAGCCGGCGGTAGGTCTGCATGTGCTCGATATCAAGGGCGCCGTGAGAGCTGAGATAGCTGAAGGCCGTTTCCGGCAAGTCCAGCCGTTCACGAATGCTGCCGGCCGCGTGGGTGGCGAGGGCGATGCTGGTGCCTTCCAGCACATTGACCATGCCGAACAGGCCCACCGGGTTATCCCGCGCGATCAGGTCATAGAGAAAACCGACCATGAGTTCGATCGGCAGGGATGGACGTCCGTCGCGCACGGCAGCTTTATCGCCGTCGCAGGCCTGGATGTCGTTGAGTATCCATTGTTCGTGACCGTATTCGTCTTCTATGTACTCGCATACCGCTTCACGCAGCCACTCCAGGCGCAAGGGCAGTCGCGCGCCACAGGCCATCATCAACGGGACGGTATGACGCACGTGGTAATAGGCCTGCGCCAGAAAGGCCCGGTAGCTTTCCAGGCTGACGTTGCCACCCAGGGCATCGCGGATAATGGGCAGGTTGAACAGTTCGCGCCGTTCCTGTTGCGTGGCTTCTTGCAAGGTGTCGAAAAAACTCATGATGCGGATTCCTCGGAAAGTCCAGATTCAGTCAGTTGCGCCCGGTAACGCTCGATAATCGCGTCACGGCGTGGTCGGCCATTGGCAGTCAACAAGCCGTTGGCGGGCGTGAAGGGTTGACCCAGACGGGTCCAGTGATGGACTTGGGCGTAGTTGGGCAAAGACTCGTTAACCTCGGCCACGGCAGCGGCCAATTCTTCGTCGGTGCAGTCCGCACGATGGGGCCAGAGCAGCGCGTGGTTGCTTGGCATGGCTTCGCCATAAACGAACGCCTGTCCGATATGACTGCGTTGAGTCAGTTCCGCCTCGACCCACTCCGGGTTCACGTTGCGGCCGAAACTGGTCACGAACTGGTGCTTTTTGCGTCCCTTGAGGTAGAGAAAACCTTCGGGGTCGAATTCGCCGAGATCACCGCTGGGCCACCAATCGTCAATGTGCGGTGGCTCTCCCAGATAGCCCAGCAAAGCGGAACCCTTGATCAGCACCTCGCCATCGTCAGCGATTCGAATTTCCACGTGGGGCAAAGCCCCGCCGACACTGCCGGGGCGGCGTGCCCCTGGTCGATTGAGGCAGACCACCGAGGCGCACTCGGACAATCCGTAACCTTCATAAACGGGAACACCAATGCGCTGGGCACGTTCCAGCAATTTTTTCGAAACCCTTGCGCCCCCCACAGCGGCGAAGCGCAACGTGTGAGGATTAAAGAGTTTCTGTTCAGCCGCGCCGACCAGCATCAGCAGCAATTGCGGCACCAGAATCAGGCTCTCGGGCGCACGTGTGGCAAGGCAACCGAGCATCGTCGGCACATCAACGCCGCTTGCCCCGCGGATACCCAGGTTTTTCTGGCTGGGCAGGCTCAGCGTTGCGCCGGCATAGAGCGCGGCGTAACACCCCAGGTTTTCCAACAGGATCGCCAGCGGCAGCACCGCCAGATGATGCCGAGGATCGGTGGGTTGGCTGGCCTGATGCAACTCGCGAGCGACGCGCAACAGGCTCTCTGCGCTGAGGCATACGCCTTTTGGTGTGCCAGTGGTGCCGGAAGTGAAGGTCAGCTTGGCCGTGCCCTCATGTATTTGGGTCGGAGCACTGAATGTTTTGCACCAGAACTCACCGGTTTTTTCGTAGCCGACCGTTTGCAGTTCGGCAGCCAGCTCCGGTTCCGCAATCACCCGTTGCGCCTGGCTCAGTTCCAAACAGTGCTGGCGCTGAGCGGGGCTGAAAAAGGCTGGCAGCATCAGGCAGGTCAGGCCTTCGAACAGCGCCGCCAAATCCCAAAGCATCATTTCGACACCATTGTCCAAGGCCAGCGCAAGGACCTTGATGTCCTCATCGCGCAGCCGCTGTTGGCGATACATGACCTCCGCGTAAAGCGTGGCGTAGTCGATTTTCAGCTGATCGCCCCACAAGGCAATGGCGTTGGTCTTGCGTTCGGCATGGTCGCGCAGCGTCTTTTTAAAATGCGTCATTTCAGGCGACATGACTGTCCTCCTCGATGGACGTTGGCAACCCCAGGCGATTGAACAAACCGATGTTGCGCAGATGGATGAAGCCGGCGCGGATGTTGCCGACATGCACCCACGGTTTGCTGTCGTAGTAACTTCCCCAACTGTGGCGGTCATCACCGAGCCGTGCAGGATCGGCAGCGCAGAGGGTCACGGGTTTTAACCCGAGCCGGTGGAAGCTGTTTACCAGTCCGATGTTGCCGGTGAAGGCCACCCATTCCAGTCCGCCCATGGCCAGCAGATAAGTGATGGCAATGATGCTAAGGCGCGCACTGCCGGTATCGCTGGCGGCCAGGTTGCCCACCTCAACGATGCCGGTGCGGTCTACGGTTTGGTTGGCCGCAGCGCTGATGAGTGGATCAATTGGCTCGTCCAGGTAACGCTCCAGAAATAGCTCTTCGGTGTTGGCCAGACGCACGCCGGCTACCGCGCAGAGTTCACCGGACGCGTCGTTCAGACCAAACAGTTCTGGCATGAAATGACGAATGTCGGCGCCGTGGGCCTTGCGAAAGCGTTGTTGGATATAGGCTTCGAAAACGGGGCGTCGAGTGTCGTCCGGCAAGGCCCTGACCAGACTCATCGGTGGGGTCTCGGCTTGGCCAAAGTGCAGCGGTAAAGGAATGTTCCAGTCAAAATTGGGCATTGAAAATCGCCTCCCCAGTCAGTTTGGGAGGAGTATCGAGGGCGTTTCTTAACGAAGTCTGAAGATCGCAAAAGACATCGCTGAAGTATCTTCAGATTGCCTTAAGGCTCGGCGGGCAGGGTGCACACTTGATTCGGTAACTCGCCGGATTGTGGCCGGGCGAACAACTCGTCCGCTGTAATGTTTCCTTGAGGCTCCGTATGACCCACGACCCAACAGCACATCGTTATGGAAAACTGTCGATAACCTTGCACTGGCTGATGCTGGTGCTGTTTGTCGGTGTCTATGCCTGTATCGAAATCAAAGGGCTTTTGCCGCGCGGGCACGCCTTGAAGGGCTTATTTCTTGGGCTGCACGGGCTCTTCGGGCTGAGCATTTTTATTCTGGTCTGGGTGCGTTTGCTCGGGCGCTTGACGCCCCGCCCTCCAATTACTCCAGCCTTGCCCGCATGGCAGACAGGGCTTTCGCACTTGATGCACCTGGCGTTGTACGGGCTGATGATTGCCACGCCGCTGCTGGCCTGGCTGATGCTGTCGGCAGGGGGCAAGCCGATGCCGTACTTCGAGTTCTACCTCCCGTCGCCCGTGGCGGTTGACCCGGACTTGGCCAAGCAATTCAAGTACTGGCACGAATTGCTCGGCAGCAGCGGCTACTGGCTGATTGGCTTACATGCAGCGGCGGGTTTGTTTCATCACTATTGGGTTCGGGACAACACGTTGACCAGAATGCTGCCTAAACGCTTCTGATCGGTGCCCGGTCTGTCGTCGTTAGTGCGCTTCGTGCAGGTTCCATTTAACAATCTTCTGCCTCGGGCGCGCGGAAGGCTTTGCTGTAGTAGCCGGACGAGTCGAAACAGCAAACCTGCTTCTTGCCGGAAGCCAGCATGTCGCAGGCATCACTCACTCGTTTTGCGCGTGTCTTGAGTTGCTTGGCTGAAGTCATCCAGTGGATCCAGTCGACTCGTGCGAGGGTCGTCGTCGTGTTCCAGACTTTATGCGCCTCAGGCGTGACGGCCAGTGCCTCCTGGAAATCGGGTGGGAGGGCAGGCTCAGGTTCCTTCTTCACAGGGGTCAGCTCCAGCGTGACGATCTCCCCAACGGCCATGCCTGCGGCTTCGAGTAACGCTTTACTGACCTGCAGCCAATGGCTCAGCTGACCGTCCGGCTCAAGGGTTGCCTGAAAAGGGTGCCCATTGATGGTGCCTTCGACCGTCGTCCTCCCTCGCCTCGGAAGCCGTTCACTCGCGTCTCTTGGCAGTACCACGAACGCCCACGACGGATCATCACCCGGCTTTGCCGGACGAAGAAGCTTTGCTTCGAATCGAAGCTGCTCATCGATTGTTGTCATTGCAACGGCTCCAGTTGATACGCCTGACTGTTATCTCGCGGCAAGATCAGTACAGAAGGTCGATGCTGGTCTGTCCAGCCGCTGCTGCCTTGAGCTGACGGGTCTCTAGACCGGGCCGGTAGTGTCTGTGCCAACTGTGCCTGGGGCTGCTGGTAAAGCCTGACTTCGGCTACTCGGCACATTTCTGACACGAAGGACATCTTCAAGTACCTCCTTGAAGATCGGTGCTGCAATCGCTCCCCCGAAGTAACCCTTGGCAGAGGGCTCGTCGACCAGTACAGCCATAATGAATTCAGGTGCATTGGCCGGCGCGATACCCACGAACATGGCTCTGTATTTATTGCTTTGATACCCGCCTCCGGAGGCCTTGCGAGAGGTCCCGCTTTTACCCGCAATGACATAACCGTCGATCGCTGCGCGCTTTCCGCCTGCTCCGGCGCCATCGACTGCACCCACCAGCATCTCCAAAATACTGTTGGCGACCTCCGGGCTTATGACATTGCGGGGTTGCTGGGGCTCGCCTTTGATTATCGACAAGGGAACCAGGTTTCCATCATTGGCAAAGACGGTATATGCCTGAGCAAGTTGAGCCAGATTGACCGATAAGCTGTAGCCGTATGAAAGGCTTGCTGTGGCGATATCCGACCATACTCGCCGGGCTGGAACAGTCCCCACACTTTCCCCCGGGAAGTAGATCGAAGTGTTATCTCCGAATCCCAATTCAGTCAGTAATCGCGAAATAGCTGCTCCTCCCGTCGGTATCGCCACCTTGCTCATCCCCACGTTGGAAGAGCGACGGATAATGCCCGGCAGGTCCAACTGTTTATCCCGGCCTACATCTCGAATCGTATAGCCATCAATTTTGACGAAGCCGGGTGCTATTTGAATGATGGCGTTCTTGTCAACGATGCCTGCTTTTAAAACAGCGGCCATGCTAAATGGCTTTATCACTGAACCTGGTTCATACACATCAGTAAATACGCGGTTTCGGATGGCCTCCGCGCTAAAACTTTTACGCGCATTTGGATTGAATGAGGGCATCGTGGATAACGCTAATATCTCCCCTGTTTTGGCGTGTATAAGAATGGCACTTGCCGACCGGGCTGCATTCTCCTTGACGCTCTTCAATAATGCTTTTTCAACGTAGTACTGAAGTGTGGAGTCAATGGTTAAAAACAGATCGTCGCCAGGTATGACGGGCTTGTGCACAACAATTTCGCTGGTGACTCGCTTGTGCAGGTTTAACGTCCGTTCTTCCAGACCGGCCATGCCGGACAGTTGCTGGTTGTAAAGCAACTCGATGCCTTCAATGCCTTTCTGGTCGATGTTGGTAAAGCCCAACGTCTGGGCCAGCATCGAAGACTGCGGGTAATAACGTTTGTATTCATGGCGCTCATAGAGGCCCGGAATAGAGAGCTCGACGATCTTGCTTGCCACCTGCGGATCAACCCTTCTGGCCAGGTAAGCGAAGGACCTGCCTTGGGTGTTCAAGCTCAAATGGCCGACCAGCGAGGCATCGATATCAAGATGCTCGTTTAATAGTATTGCCTGCTGTTTGGTGGGGGTGAAGTGTTTAGGGTTTACCCACAAAGTGCTGACGGGGGTGGAAACTGCCAAGGGTTCATTGAATCGGTCAAATATGGTGCCGCGAATGGGGACGGTTTCAATAAGTCGTGTTGAGCGTTTGCGGCCTTCGTTATTCAGGAATTCATGGGAGAAAATCGCGAGATAAGTAATTCTCGCGGCAAGTATCATTGAAAAGAAGCAAAAAATAGCTATAACAATCGTGAATCGCGGGTTTTGCCCGAAGAGCCTCATACAACATTCCATTTTTAAACGTACGGCAAAAAACCAGCTTAACTAACTCAATATCATTTTGCTTTGTAATATCATGAAATGATTCTATAAACACACATTGATTTTCAGCGTATAGGGACGAATAGCGATTGGCCGTTTCTTTTGCCGTCGTGACCGGCTGAAAACGAACCATGGCTACGGTTTCTCAACGACAGGAATCGATTAGAGCCGATCATTGGCGAACTGCCGAACAACAGCGCGATACGCAACTGGCACATTCACCCACCGCCACCGACGCGCGTTTCACTTCTTCCTGCCTTGCAAAACCTTCAAAGCAACCGTTCAATAGCGCGGCACATACTGTGCGCTCGAGCCAATGGATCAGACGTGACAGCGCAACGGTAAGCAGGCCCGCGTGAAACAGGAACAACCCAATGAGCAAGGTGGCGGCACCCATGGTTGAAGAAGAGCTGTCGAGGCCGCAAGCGATTGGTTTGCGTGAGGCGTTCTGGTTCTGGTTGAAGCTCGGCTTCATCAGTTTCGGGGGGCCTGCGGGGCAGATCTCGATCATGCACCAGGAATTGGTCGAGCGGCGGCGTTGGATCTCCGAGCGCAGATTCCTGCATGCCCTCAACTACTGCATGTTGCTTCCTGGGCCAGAGGCTCAGCAGTTGGCGACCTATATCGGCTGGCTGATGCATCGAACCTGGGGCGGGGTAATGGCTGGCGTACTCTTTGTACTGCCGTCGTTGTTCATCCTGATCGCGTTGTCGTGGATGTACATCGCCTTCGGCGAAATGCCGGTGGTGGCCGGGCTGTTCTATGGCATCAAGCCTGCCGTGACTGCCATCGTGGTGCAGGCGGCCCATCGAATCGGCTCCCGGGCATTGAAGAATAATTGGCTATGGGCGATAGCGGCAGCGTCGTTTACCGCAATCTTCGCGTTCAATGTTCCGTTCCCGCTGATCGTTCTGGGCGCGGCATTGATCGGCTATTTCGGTGGGCGTCTCGCGCCCGAGAAATTCACAACCGGTGGCCATGGCGCCGCCAGAAAATCCTTCGGTCCGGCCTTGATCGATGACGACACACCGCCACCGGAGCATGCCCGGTTCAGCGGGTCGAAAACGGCATCGCTCGCCTTGATTGGCGCCGCACTCTGGGCATTGCCGATGGGGATTCTGACGGCACTCTTTGGCTGGGACGGGACCTTGACCCAAATGAGCTGGTTCTTTACCAAGGCCGCGCTGCTGACCTTCGGCGGAGCCTACGCGGTGCTCCCGTATGTCTACCAGGGCGCGGTGGGTCACTACGGCTGGCTAACGCCGACACAGATGATCGACGGGCTGGCGCTGGGGGAAACCACGCCAGGGCCGCTGATCATGGTAGTGGCTTTCGTCGGGTTTATCGGGGCCTATGTTTCGCAGGTGTTCGGCGCCGATCAACTGTTTCTGGCGGGGGCGGTCGCTGCTTCCCTGGTGACCTGGTTCACCTTTCTTCCCTCGTTCCTGTTCATCCTCGCGGGAGGCCCGCTGGTGGAGTCGACCCACAACGAACTCAGGTTCACGGCACCGCTGACGGCCATTACAGCGGCAGTAGTGGGCGTGATCCTCAATCTGGCCTGTTTCTTCGGTTATCACGTGCTTTGGCCGAACGGTTTGAGCGGCAACCTGGACTGGCCCTCTGCACTGATCGCCATCGCGGCAGCTGTTGCCTTGTTTCGCTTCAAACGGGGCGTTATTCAGGTGTTGATCGCCTGCGCAATCGTCGGCCTGGGCGTGCACCTGTGGCGGGGGTGATCATCGCGGTGCTCGAACTTGAACAATGGCGCAGCGCGTCCTCAGCCTGAACGACTCGGCAGAATGGCCACGCCAAGGTTGCATTGTGGTGGGCAACGACGGCCTCTGCTTTGAGCGTTGGTGTATCGGCATGGGGTCGCTTTTTTAGCTTGCTGAAACGTTTCATCGAGTTTATAAAAATGGCACAACTCCAAGAAAGGCTGCCGCCATGAACCCGCTCAAACTCTTTGTAGCCCTCAGCGCACTGTCCGCTGCCTCCCACGCCATGGCCTGGGATTACGTTCTGCTCGACACCGACAAAGCCGCCCAGAACTGGCAGGTCACCAGCCAGCAACTCGGAATAACAACCGACAAACCCTTCAGCGTTACCCTGCGCACCTTGCACGGCGGTCGGCAGGAGGGCGTCAGCATCGTCGACATCGATAACGGCACGATGAAACTCTCGGTAGTGCCGACTCGCGGAATGAACGTCTTGCAGGCCTCGGTCGGTAATGTGCGCATGGGCTGGGATTCGCCGGTCAAGGAAGTGGTCAATCCGTCCTTCATCGAACTCAATGGCCGCGGTGGTCTGGGCTGGTTGGAAGGTTTCAATGAGCTGGTCACCCGCTGCGGATACGAATGGGTCGGCCACCCCGGCGTCGACAACGGCGAACTGCTGACCCTGCACGGTCGGGCCGCCAACATTCCTGCGAACAAAGTCACCCTGCATATCGATGAAAAACCACCGTACGCCATCACCCTGCGTGGCGAACTGAAAGAGCAGGCATTCAAGAAGGTCGACTTCTCGGTCGCGACCGAACTGGTCACCGAACCCGGCAGCGTAGAGTTCGCCCTAAACGATACCCTGACCAACAACGGCGACTATCCGAAGGAATACCAGGCGCTGTATCACAGCAACTTCAGCACCCCGTTCCTGGAGCAGGGCGCTCGTTTCGCCGCGCCGGCAAAACAGGTGTCGCCATTCAACGACAAGGCCAAGGACGATCTGCCCGACTGGCAAACCTACCGCGCACCGACCAGGGACTACGACGAAACGGTTTACAACGTAGTGCCGTATGCCGATGCCAAGGGCGATACGTTGACCGTGTTGCATAACAAGGCCGGCAGCCTGGGCGTTTCGGTCGGCTTCAATACTCAGACACTGCCCGTGTTTTCCCTGTGGAAAAACACCGATACCCAAGGCCAGGGCTATGTCACGGGGCTGGAGCCGGGGACAAGTTTTTCCTACAACCGCCGTTATCAGCGGCCACTGAACCTGGTACCGACAATTGGGCCCAAGGAACACAAGCAGTTCCGCATCAGCTACAGCTTGTTGGCGGATAAGGCGGCGGTGGATAAGGCCTTGAAGCAGGTGAGCGAGATTCAGGATGGGCGGGAGACTGAAGTGCGGCAGACGCCGTTGGTTGATCTGACCAAGGGGTGACACCGGCTGGAGCATTGTCGGCCGATATTGCAGCCCCTCGGCCAAATGTTCGCGTCTGTTCCCGTCGGCTTGTTTAAGGTCCGCCAGCGAGGGTGCGACCTTGAGCAGTCGATGGGTTGCTCGCAACGATTGGGTCGCTGTCCGTTTTTGGCCGGAATCGGACGTCCGTGAGCGGCCACTATCGGCACTGGTTCGGTTCATCATGCTCATCCTTTCAATGAATCGGGTTGTAAGCGACCCAAACCATCCTGACTGGTCGTATATAGGAAAATCCTTTTCTTATTAACTTGGCTAATGGCATTCGCTGAGCAGCATCTGACGACCCCACTCCGCACGTTTTTTCCTAAGCCTATATTACAAAGTACCCAAGAGCCACTTTGTCTGCTGGAATCAGCACATTCAGCCTTTAGATGTCTTCATTCGATCTCGTAAAGAACGGCAAGACTGGAATGCCTAGAGGGGAAAGAGGGATGAGTTCAATCGGCGTAGCGAGAGGCAGGCAAAAAAACTGACAGACTAACTATAACGAATCAATTGATGAGTCGCTCATATACTCTTATTTAAATCAACTAATCCCGATTCCGCCTTGCATTAAGCATCTTAAGGGTCGGGGGCTCCCCACCTGTAATTTCAATTGAAAATACAGCATAAACATGCTCTAAGTCACTGTATTTTTGAAGCCCATTTTCACTAAAGCGATAGCGCCCAGGAACCTCTCCCACCTCGAGAGGGAATAATATCTTTCTCGACTTTGCCAGCTCCAGCAATGGCTTTAGATCATCATAAAGACGTGCAGCTTGAACGTCTTTATCTGCATACTCTTTTAACTTTTCTTCTAAAATTTTTGCTGAAATTTCAATTTTATCTATATTCATCTTTAATTCCCTATGGTCCCAATTTTAACCGCCGGAGCCCAATCCCCACGGTCAGGTACTATATGTTGTATTGCTTCAGAAGAACGCACGACAAGCTTTCGGAACGCTTCTCTTCATTCGTTGCTCTCGCCGCCGCATTCATCTGGATCTGCTGATTGTCCTTGCTTTAGCAACTGCCGAATAAATACACCGAAATTGGGTACGTCACCCATGGCGCCTTCCCACTCCATCGGAACAAACATTATTGAGCACACTCGGAAAGGTGGTCCGAAGCGCGTATCGAACCCGACCATCTCTGGGCCACCGTTATCACCAAACCCAATAAATCCTGGCAACCACTTTTCAACCTCGTAATCACGATTGTTCTCGATCGCTTTCAACGCCGGCCAAATACGGACATATCCTGGATGTCCCATCATAAGTGCTTCGCCGCCGTCGCTCAGCCGAAGCAACTCCACATACTCACACGGCAACGAAACGGGAGTTGCGGCGACTAGGGCTGCGATAGAAGATTCCGCAGCTGGCGCATCGCCTTCATACTGATAGTCGCCGCTTAATAGCAAAGTTCGTAAATCCACTCGATACTCCCTCGAAATTGGCGGTGACCGAAGTCGGCCAAAAGCACATGACTACTTCCGACTACCCTAAGGTTACTTCGCCGGACGGTTACCGTTATGCCACGCTTCTGTCCCGATACTTAAACCAATCGTTATGCATGGCAGACACGTACGCAATCGACCAAAAATTACGCATCAGCAGCGAGTCTGAGTTCTGCTTTTGGCCAATTCGTGTCCGTCGGCAAGGGCAGCAAACAACCAACGATGACGTTATTCATCCTCATAAATAAACGAGTAGTTGTCATCGATCAGCTGTTGCAGATAGTGATCGAAGCTTTGCGCAATGACTTTGTAGCTGTCAGGGTCGTGAAGAAATCGCATAACTTGACCCTCCGTTCCACCGGGCGTTGGGTCGAAGTCGATATACAGTCTTGAGGTTCCCCCATTGTTCATACAGTGGGAGAAGCACAGCCGTTTGTTCATGGGCAATGTGCTGTCGATGTGCGGGCCGATCAGGTCGGGTTCCTGGTCCAGGTAGCCCTCATATATCTGCGCAATGCTCTCGGTGTCAGCGTGGGCGTCCTCAAGTATTTGCGCTACGGAACTGAGGTAATAGGGGTACTCGAACACATCCGAGCCGAGCATCAGTACCATGACGGTGCCGTCGGGGTAATCCCTGAAGTGGGTGCCGTCAATCTGGCTGAGCAGTTCCAGCAGGCTTGCCGGGCACAACGGATAATGCTCTGTGAGCTGCTGCAAGTCTGTCGCCGAAGCGCCATGTGCGAGTTTCAGCTGATCAAGGTTTTCAGCCGGCATTACTTGGCGTAGACCGGCAAGGTAGGTATCTACGAGGGACATGATAGTAGTCCTTACTAAAGCGGTGGGATCGGACTGGATGCGCCTGGTTTTTCGTTCAATGGTTGTCTTGATAGGCACCCAACGCAGAGCAATGGCGGCATCTGAAGAGGTAGGCGGTAGGGCCGTGGTCCTTGTTCAGTGCACTGAAGAATGTGTGCCATTGAGGCCCATCCTCCAGCCCTGTCGCGTCCTGTACGGCAGTCATTGCTTCTGCTCCTAACGCAAGCAGCTCTGCATAGCCTGCCTTGCCGATGAACGCGCCTGCGTCATTGCAATGGGTAAACCATTGCTCCTGCTGCCAGCCATTAAAACCGGGTGTGCGCTGGCTCAACTCGGCGACCAGTGCTTCATCGAGATCTTCTTCAGCATCCAGTCCAATGCTGTCTTCATCAATGAAGGTTGCGCCGAGCCGTCGGTGAGCGCTCCCATCGGCAATGCACCAGGGACAGATGCAGGCTTCGTAATCTTCAACGGCGTATACCGGCCCCACATAGATGTAGCCTCGAGCCTGGTCGCAGCTGATGCAGGTGTTTGTGGAGGGTTGTACAGAGCCGCTGATAACAGGGTCTGGGTGGTAGGTGAACTGTGGCAGATTCATTGAAAGGTCCTTGATCCAAAGACATGCCCTGAGGAAGCGTTAGTGTACATCGCAGTATTCTTCCTTGAACTTGAGGCTAATGGGGTAACAACAGTCAGATTGCACATTGTGGTTATGGTTCGATACCCTTTTATCTAGATCGATACCTCACCCGTGCGAGTGTTGCTCCAGGCGACGAAGAATCTGGTTATCCATGAACTTGGGTTAATGGATAGCTGCTGCGCTGTGCGGGTGATCTTTTCAACGTCTGCTGGCGGGTTTTTTTCTGTGTAACGCACGTTCATTCGGATGCACCAGATGAAGGATTTCTACAACTGCCGGGGTAGGGTGTCACGCCGTGCCAACGAAAAAATACCTGGCGCTTTGGCCTGACTGTCTTTTTTACGAAGGAAAAGATACGCAACGGCATCAGTCAGATAAAACAGATCAGCAAAGGGTGCCAGGAAATCGTTTGAGTAAAACTGACAGAAAAACTCGTAGTCGACGGCAAGTTGCGGAGGCAGTTCAGCCCACTTCGGTGGCTCTATGGCGACCAAAGAACAAAGCGGAATATCGTGCTCAGCCAGTACCTTTTCTTTAAGTATGACTGCGACTTGAGGAATATCCGGAACAGGACTGTGATGCAGCTCATGGCCACTGTTCAATTCGCGCGACTTGCCCTCCCAGGGTAATGCCGCTAGTCGCTATCGTATGCTCCTGAGAGAACTGCATTTCCAATACAGATGCCATGACTTCCCGCCGAGTCTGCCTGGCAGCGAAAGCGCCCACGAGCAGCACGATTGAAAACATAATGCCGAGATACGTGCGCGCAAATATGCCTTCCTCAACAAAGGGAAACAGCAGGATCAATCCCCAGTAAGAGCAGCAATAGATAGGTGCAAAGGCCCTTGCCCAATTACCAGCTGAGCTAAATCCGCGTCGGATTCGGCTTCATCCTGCGGATTTGTCATACCGGTTTCTCTGAGAAGTAATGACCCGTGGATTCCTGGAGGGTGGCTAGAGCTACCTTTCAGCGGTCTGAGGGTTCAGATCCCATGTCTTGAGTTTTTTTGCAGCGGTTCCGAAAGGCCCCAACTGGTACACCGCCGCACCGGCTGGTGAAAAGACAAATGACTGGAATGGCTCGGCATTCATTTTGTCGAGATAGTCACGGGGAGCAACTCCCGTGCTTACATGGGGATTGAAATTCTCGCCAGACAATTTTGGGACAAATGTCGATACGTACTGGATGAGCGCCGCGTCACTGCCGGGATCGTCGTGCGCAGCAGTGAACGCTTCAATCGGGCCGGTTTCTACGGTGAACGGCTCCACGGCGGTAATGATGTCCTTCTGCAACTTGATTATTTCCGGTGTTGGCTTCGCGCAAATGCCGGCGACCCCTAGCGCTCCAGCCGGCGCGTAGTAGTATTTGAACGCCTCCAGTTTCATGGCACTCACATCGGCGCTCAGGAGAACCTTCTCCGCAGCGGCATAGACCTTGTCGAGATCCTCCGTGCGGACGAAACGCTGAATCAGCGTGATATGTGGACGATGCGTGGCATCAAGGGCGAAGCCTTTCGGGTAGACCGCGAGCAAGCGGGCGTTATTGGCGTCGGAGTACTTGAGCATCGTGTTGTCCGGCTCCAGGAGAATGTCGATGGCGGTAACCTTGGCCTGCGCGGCCGGGAAAACGGTTTTCCAATCGTTCTTCATGCTGACCACAGTCCAACCGCTCGTCTTCGCCTGCTCATCCAGTGCGGGTGGGAAAGCACCCAGTTTGACGTCCGGCAATCCACGAGCCGGACCATAGGCGAATTCGCGTGCCGCATCGTCGTGCAGCACCAGCAGCTCGAATCGCGCGCCGCTGCCGCCTTGTGTGTATTCCAGCATTTCTTTATCGCCGCGGGAGTTACCAAAAGCAGCAATTGGGCGACGGCCAATATGCTGATTGATGCCGACTGGCTTGTCGCTCTTGTCATCATTGAAGTTGAGTTCTGACAGGCGTACGAGCACCGGCTTGCCGTCACGCAGTTCAAATTTCGTCTTAACGCTACTGCCAATGATCTGTTCTGGCGGGATACCGTAAACCTGCTCGGTCCACGGCCGCATGAACTCAATGCCACCACCTGACACGATGAAGGTCTTGAAACCGTTCTCGCGCAGGTAGGCGAGCAGTTCGAGCATGGGTTGATAGGTCATTTCGGTAAAGCGCTCGCCGGTCTGCGGATTTTTCGCCGTCGCGATCCAGTCCTTGACGATCGTCTCGAACTCAATAGTGGTCATGCCCGTGTGGGTGGCCATCACTATTTCAAGCAACGCGTGGTCGCCCCCCGCCAGAGCGGTTTTCAAATCCCCCTTGAGCAGCGACGCGAACGGTTCCTTGGTTTTCCATTCGGGGTGCTGAGCGCTGAGTACCTTTACTCGATCAAGCGCGAAGTACAGCTGAACGGGCAGGGGCTGCTCGCTCCAGAGCGTACCGTCATTGTCGAATGTGGCGATACGTTCCGGCACCGGCACAAAGTCTGGCGAACCCGGCTGGGTGACCTTCTCGACGAAAGTCACGATGGACTGCTTAGCTTTGCCATCATTCCAGGAGGGAAGCGGATCAGAAGACTGCGCTCCGAACGCGGTGAACGCCATTACACAAGCCAATAGGGCGGCCAGAATCGTTTGTACACGTATGGTTTTCATCAGTGCGGCTCTCAAAATAGAGACCGCACCCAGTGAAACGGATGCGGCTCAGTTAGCGGGCTCAGCGTTTCATTTGGCGGACATCACTATTGTTCTCCCTGCGACATCTCTTCGACCTGCTTTTGCATCTTCGATAAGTTGAACGAGCCTGGCGTCTGGCTCGGTGGGTAGTCCTTCATCGTCATCAGGAACTTGCCGACCATTTCGGTGATTGGCACGATGGCGTAAACATGATCGATCCACCAGTCGTTGTAGGTGTTGGAGTTGTGCTGAGCTTTCTCAAACGGATCGCGGCGCAGGTTGAAGATCAGTGGTGCACGAAGTTCGACGAAAGGTTCTCGCCAGAGAGTCATGGTTTCTTCGCGGTTTTCCATGAAGACCACCTTCCAGTCCTGGAAGCGAGCAGCGACGATCTCACCGATGTCATTCACGTAGATGAATTCCTTGCGCGCAGACTCTTTTGTTTTGCCAGTGAAGTAATCGAGCTGGTTGTAGCCATCGATATAGTTCTTGTAGGTACGACCGTTAAGCTCTACGCCTTTGAGCAGCTTTTCCTTGATATCCGGCGCGCCAGCGATGGCCGCGAGCGTCGGTAACCAATCCTCATGCGCAACGATGCCATTAAGCATAACCCCTGCTGGGAAATGACCTGGCCAGCGCACAAACATTGGCACCCGGTAGGCGCCTTCCCAGTTGGTGTTCTTTTCACTGCGAAAGGGCGTGGTGCCTGCATCAGGCCAGCTGTTGTAGTGCGGACCGTTATCCGTTGAATACTGGACAATGGTGTTGTCGGCGAGTCCGAGGTCGTCGATGACCTTGAGCAGTTCGCCCACTTGCATGTCGTGCTCAACCATGCCGTCGCTGTATTCATCCTGCCCGGAAATGCCGCGATGTTCGGCCTTCACATGAGTGCGGAAGTGCATGCGTGTGCCGTTCCACCACACGAAGAACGGCTTGCCGGCTTTGGCTTGAAGCGTAATGAATTCCTTGGCGGCGGCGACGGTTTCGTCATCGATGGTTTCCATGCGTTTCTTGGTGAGTGGGCCGGTATCCTCGATAGTCTGGCCACCCTTGCCGTCAGCGAAGCTATGGATCACACCGCGCGGTCCGTATTTCTTCAGGAACGCAGGGTCTTTCGGATAGTCCAGGTTCTCTGGTTCCTCTTGAGCGTTCAAGTGGTAGAGGTTGCCGAAGAACTCATCGAATCCATGCATCGTCGGAAAATGCTCGTCCAGGTCGCCCTGATGGTTCTTGCCAAACTGGCCAGTGGCGTAGCCCTGACTCTTGAGGATCGTGGCCATAGTGACGTCGGTCTTCTGCCAACCCTCCTTGGCGCCAGGCAAGCCGACCTTGGTCATACCGCTGCGAATGGGAACGGAGCCACCGATGAAGGCCGCACGTCCGGCGGTACAGCTTTGTTGGGCGTAATAGTCGGTGAAACCCAGGCCTTCCTTGGCGATGCGGTCGATGTTTGGCGTCTGGTAGCCCATCATCCCGCGATTGTTATAGCTGATGTTCTCGATGCCGATGTCGTCCCCCCAAATGACGAGGACATTGGGTTGACTGGATTGCGCAAAGGCTGTGAACGATGACAAAAAAATACTGGAGGCGGCGAGCAGCACTACGGTTCGTTTCATGGCTATTTCTCCTAAAGAGCAATTGCACTGAGTACGCTGATTTTTCGTAAATTGTTGCGGTGTAGAATGCGCGTAGTACCGTTGAGTCAATTTTATTTTTCGACATCGCCGGGTTGCCAGTACCCATAGATTTTTCTCAGCCAAGCCGTGCAATAGCAGTAGGTAAAAGCAAAATCTGTGGTTGCAGATACTTTCCTCTATTGGCTAGAGGGCTCGCTTTTCCTGCTGGATCCGGGCAGCGTTTTTCAATCTCGCTTGAGTTTTCACGCTGCCGTTACAAACCGTGCTGATTTAAATCAACTAACCGGCTTATATGCGATTGGAGAAGGAGCGCCTGTAGGTCGTCGGCAGACGGTGACCTTGAAGTCGAGAGTCAGCTTTCTTTGAGATGTACTCGAACTAAGCACCGATGCGATTAAGAGGCTTCGTGCTTTGCGCTGTATGGGCGCTCTGAATGATCACAGCCAATAGCTGCCCTCCGCGAAAGGCCGCTATGGGTAGTTTTTTCCTGACGCGACCGGCTGCTATTGGCCGAGTGTTGCCTGTCACGAAGGGCTGGTTTCGACCCGAAGCGGTCAATGAGTTACCCGCGATAGCAGCACCGAATGGTTATCCAGTGGCAGGGTGAAGGCAGTTTCTCCCGCCGCGCCTGTATCCCATAAATGCGGGCCGTCTGTGTCTATCGGCACCATCGCCCGAATGATACGGTCTGCATTTATTGCATTTCGATGAGGCAACAATGGATCTCACTGCAATCCCATTTGGTACCACCGATTGGTCAACGATAGAGCCGGTGGCGCATGCCGGTCAGACAGGCACAGCCTATTGGCGTACCTGCCAGTTTGGTTCAGCGCGTGTGCGGATGGTCGAATACAGCCCTGGATATCTGGCCGATCACTGGTGTTGGAGGGGGCACATCCTGCTGTGCCTGGAGGGTCAGTTGCATACAGAACTTGAAGATGGTCGTCAGTTTACACTGATGCCAGGCATGAGCTATCAGGTGGGTAATAATGCTGAGGGACATCGGTCATTCACCACGATCGGCGCAAAGTTGTTCATTGTGGATTAGTCGTGGTGGCGGCCTGTAAAACGCACCCACCCAGTCCGTTGGCAGCTGATACGTCCGCAATCTGGGGTCTGAAATATACCTGTGCGAATGACTGCTTCTGGCCGATATCAGATATTGGAGAGCGTCGGTCTTTAGCTGATTGTGATTTGTCACGGACGATTCCAAATGGGGTCTCAGTTTGTAGAAATGCTTCCTAGCGCTAATCCTCCAAATCTGGCGTAGTGTTCCCCGCGCGTAAAAGTAAGGTTATATACGGGCTCCAAAATCAACAAGGAGACATCGAGAGGTCACCTCATTGGACGAACTGGCAATACGACAACTCTCAACACTGCCTCCCGACATCCTGATACTTGAAGCGGAGGCCATTGCGGGCGGTTTCAGGTTTCTGACGCGCTTGGTTGCCGATTGGGAAAACGGTTCCAATCGATTTGATCAGCCGGGTGAATGCCTTTTGGGAGCGTTCTGCAACGGACAACTGATTGCCATCGGTGGTCTTTCATATGATCCCTATGCCGGACCGGACATCGGCAGGCTGCGCAGGGTTTACGTCGCGCGCGCATCAAGGGGGAAGAGTGTGGGCAGGGCGCTGGTGCAGCAGCTCCTTGAATATGCGGCTCAGCGATTCCATGTCGTGCGCCTGACCACGGATACACCAGAGGGCGCCGCGTTTTACCTTCGCTGCGGGTTCCTGCCGGTACAAGATGATTTTGCGACTCATGAGAAGGCATTGGGCGATGCCACGCAATCAGGATGAAACAGCGCTTGTTTAACGGCTCCTACAGTTACCAGATGAAAGCTACGAAACCTTGCGCCGTTGCCTACGGTTACGCCAGAATCCGCCGGCTTGTGCGCTTGGGGACCCATCGGTAACTTGATTCGCGTCACTGCTCATCAGTGATCGGGTTTAGTCGCCTGGGGTGTATCAAAGCGCATTTGCGATCAGACAGTCAGGTCATTACAGACCTGCACTTCATGGTAGCTGTGCGCAGGGCGCCTTCGGGCGCGCCGGTTTGATACTCCCCCGGTCGACTAACCTGCGTACAGCTGCCACCCCTTGTTTAGTCGCAGGTTGGTGACGGCTCCATGTAATTGGGAGTTCAACCTATGATCAAACCTTCGCCTAATCCGCCGGAAAACGACCCGGCATCCCCACCCAAACACACCCTCAACACCGACTACGCCTCACCCGCCGACATCAAAGCCACCCCGCGCGCACCCAGCACCCTGTTTACCGTAAACCCGCAAACCTCCACCGAAACCTTAATGGTCTACCTCGTCGAAACCCTGGCCTCGGTCGACGTGATGGTTCATCAACTGGTCGATCATCTGGAAGGCGGCGACCGTAACGCGCTGCTGGGTATTTCCAACAGCATCATGTTGGCGGAGATCACGGCGAATCGCGTGCTGGATCAGATTGATCCGCCCTGAGAAATTATTCCGAGGACTCGTAAGCGTGGGTTCGCGAATAACGGTTCCGCTTACAGTCCTCGGCGATCAATCATCCGGACACTGGCAAACGTCGACTCGTTGCGTGCCTGGTCGAGTGCCGTCAGCGGCTCGGTCGATGACTGCTGCAGCGTCGCCAGCGTTACCGGCTTGCGATTTATTTCTGCGCCGGAACGCTCCTCGCTCGGCGGCACACCAAAGTACTCGCGATAGCATTTGGAGAAGTGTGGTGTCGACACGAAACCGCAGACAAACGCCAACTCAACCATCGACATGGATGTTTGCTTGAGTAGTTGTCGCGCTCGAACCAGCCGCAACCGCAGGTAGTAGCGTGACGGCGTGCAGTGCAGGTATTTGCGAAAGAGCCGCTCCAGCTGTCGGCGTGACAGATCGACGTATTCTGCAAGTTTATCCAGGTCGATCGGTTCTTCGAGATTGGCCTCCATCAGCGCGACGATCTCTTGCAGCTTGGGCTGATGAGTGCCGAGCACATGCTTGAGCGGAACGCGCTGATGGTCCTGTTCGTTGCGAATGCGCTCGTAGACAAACATCTCGGAGATGGCGGCGGACAGTTCACGGCCATGATCGCGACTAATCAGGTGCAGCATCATGTCCAGCGGCGCGGTTCCCCCGGAGCTGGTGAAGCGGTTTCGGTCGAGGGTGAACAGGCTTGCGCTGATGCTGACGCGGGGGAAAGCTTCCTGCATGGCGGCCATGAATTCCCAATGCACGCTGCACTCGTAGCCGTCGAGCAACCCGGCTTTTGCGAGCGCCCAGCTGCCGGTGCACACACCGCCTAATCGTTTGGATTGCCGCGCCAGGGATTGCAGCCAGGTGATGTGCTCGCGGGTAATCACGCTCTGGATGCTAACGCCGCCGCACACGATGACCGTGTCTGCTACCGATGGGTTTTTCCATGAGGCATCCGGCGTGATCCGCACGCCGTCACTGGCCCAGACAGGCTCTCCATCGGGGCTGAACGTGTACCAGCGATACAGCGCCCGTCCCGATAATTAATTGGCCATGCGCAGCGGTTCTACGGCGGACGCCAGGGAGATCAGTGTGAATTTATCCAGCAACAGAAAACCAACGGATTGAGTCGTACCGTCGCGCACGGTGGAGTTCGATGACATCGGGGTCATGTCCTCACAAAAAGCGGTGACTGCCTGAGACACAGCAGCTAGTCATTCGCCCGCGCCTTGGCGCAGGGCGAATCAGGTTGGGCGCTGATACCTCCGTGGTTTTTACCCCACTGACGTCACGCTCGCAGCCTGCGCAGGGTGACGCGACGTCACGAGGCCAATAAAGGAAATCACCAGGGCCAATCCGATGGTTGTGCTCACTTCGGTTCGGTGTTCAGGGGTGATCATCATGACCGCCAGCGCTGCGCAGATGAACACGATCACCAGCCACGTTAGCCATGGAAACAGCCACATGCGAAAGGTCAATTCGATGTTCTGCCGGCGAAATATCCGGCGCATGCGCAGTTGCGACACGGCGATGGCCAGGTACACGAGCAAGGCAATCGCACCGGAACTGGCCAGCAGGAACTCAAAGAGCCCGGCGGGCATGAAGTAGCTCCATACGGTGATCGCCGCACCCAGCACGGTGCTGGCGATGACGGCCGCCCGCGGCACACCTTCCGAGGACGTTACCTTCAGTGCTTTCGGCGCATCGCCACGCCGGCCCAGCGAGTACAGCATGCGTGAGGCGATGTAGATCGAGGAGTTCATGCAACTGGCCACGGCAATCAGGACGACGACGTCCACCATGAACTTGGCATGGGGAATGTTCATGATTTCCAGGGCGCGCTGATAGGAACCTACCGAGGCCAGCAACGGATCGTTCCAGGGCACCACGGAGATGACCACGAAAATCGACAGCAGGTAGAACACCCCGATGCGCCAGATCACCGAACGCGTGGCCTTCGCGATGTTCTGCGCCGGGTTATTGGATTCGGCGGCGGCGATGGTGACCGCTTCGGTCCCGATGAAGCTGAACATGATGGTGATGAAGGCGCCGACTACCGCTGACAGGCCGTTGGGTGCAAACCCGCCGTGCTCGGCCATCAGGCCGCTCAGTCCGCTGACTTCACGGTCGGGCACCCAGCCCATCAATACGGCAAACCCCACACCGATAAAACCGATGATCGCTACGACCTTGGCCATGGCGAACCAGAACTCGAACTCGCCATATTTGGACACGCTGAAGAGGTTGGTCACCACCAGGGCAACAATCGACACCAACGCGAACAGCCAGGCATCGATCTGCGGAAACCATTGGTTGAGCACATGGCCGGCCGCCAGCGCTTCGATCGGAATCACCAACACCCAGAACCACCAGTAGAGCCAACCAATGGTAAAGCCGGCCCAGCGCCCGATGGCCTGGTCGGCATAGGTGGAGAACGAGCCCGTGTCCGGATGGGCGACCGCCATTTCACCGAGCATGCGCATGACCAGAACGACGAGCAAACCTGAGAACAGATAGGCCAGGAGAACCGCTGGGCCCGCCGCCGCAATGGCATGCCCTGAGCCTACGAACAAACCGGCGCCGATAATCCCGGCGATTGACAGCATGGTGACGTGACGAGGCTTGAAGCCCTGCGCCAATTGGCCACTCGAATCCTTGGAGCTCGGGCTAATCATTGGTTTTATTCTCTGCTGATCGACAGTTAAGCGGATTGATCGGGGCAACAGACCCTCATTGCCACCTGCCAGGCTTCCTCAACGAAGCACCGATCAAACGCTGCAGTTCTTATAAAACCCATCATCGCGAAGCGGGGCATTTCGATGAAAAGGTGCGCCACCTTACCCGGCTTGTCCGATGAATCAGTAGCCTGATCACGCCACCACCGTGTCTGATATCGACACAGGATTACATTCTGTTTACATAGAAAACCGGACAGTCACCGAGTGGCCAAAGGTGATTGTCTGGCTCGTTGTTGGGGGGATGCAAAGCCTCAAATTGAACGCTGATTGACCCGATCCATCAGTTGCTCGGCGGTTTCCTTACGCTCGGAATAGCGATCCGTCAGAAACCCCTGGCGGTCGCGCAGCAGTACCGTGAACTTCACCAGCTCTTCCATCACGTCGACGACGCGGTCGTAAAACGGCGACGGTTTCATCCGGCCGGCTTCATCGAACTCCAGGTAGGCTTTTGGTACCGAGGATTGATTGGGGATGGTGAACATGCGCATCCAGCGTCCCAGCACGCGCAGTTGATTGACCACGTTGAACGACTGGGAACCGCCGCAGACCTGCATCACCGCCAGCGTTTTACCTTGCGTGGGGCGAACCGCACCCAGTTCCAGAGGAATCCAGTCGATCTGCGCCTTGAACACGGCCGACATCGCACCATGGCGTTCCGGCGAACACCAGACCTGACCTTCTGACCACATCACCAGATCACGCAGTTCCTGCACCTTGGGGTGATCCACAGGGACCTCGTCGGGCAGTGGCAGTCCGCAAGGATTGAAGACGCGGGTTTCTGCGCCGAAATGCTCCAGCAGACGCGCGGCTTCTTCGACCAGCAGGCGACTGAACGAGCGTTCGCGGGTCGACCCGTAGAGCAACAGGATGCGCGGTTTGTGACCGTCCGCGCGCACTGCGGCCTGTGTGTTATCGAACAAGGAGAGATCAAGGTGGGGCAGTTGCTCTGACATCGTATTTTTCCTGCTTAGAGAGCGCCGATGCGATCCAGCTCGTGCTTGAGCTCATCGCGGCTGAGGCTGTTAAAGGGGAGGGCGAGTAACGCCCTGCAGCGTTGCTCGATGTGCGCCAGCGTGGCGCGGAACGCGGCGTCAACCGCGGCTTCGTCGCCCGTCACGTCGGAGGGATCTTCCAGTCCCCAGTGGGCTTTCAGTGCCGGGCCGAAATACACCGGGCAGGTTTCGCCGGCCGCTTTGTCGCACACGGTAATGACGATGTTCGGCAGGTTGTCCTCGAACGCGTCATTGCCTTTGCTGCTCAAACCCTCGATGGAAATGCCGGCTTGTTGCAATGTGGTCAGGCTACGCGGCAGCACGTGCCCTTTGGGAAAACTGCCGGAACTCACCGCTTCGAATCCCGGCGGTGCCAGGTGATTGAACAGGGCTTCTGAAAGGATGCTACGGCAGCTATTGGCCGTGCACATGAACAGGACTCGCATGGGGTGCTCCTTGGCTTTTGCGCCGAGAGGGGGGTCAACAGAAAATCAGCAGCAGGCCACTTCGCGGACAGGCCGTGCGTCCATGGACTGCAGACGTGCAGCGTTGTGTTGCAGCCAGTCGGCGTTGGCCAGCAACGTCACCTGCAGGATGTCGTGTACCCAGCGGGGAAGTTGTGGATTGAGGCGGTAATAGACCCACTGTCCCTGACGGCGGTCCAGCAGCAGGCCACTGCTGCGCAACTGGGCAAGGTGGCGGCTGATCTTCGGTTGGCTGTCGTCGAGGGCACACATCAATTCGCAGACGCACAGCTCTCCCTGGTGGGCGATCAGCAAGGTGGCGCGTGCGCGGGTTTCATCAGCCAGGCATTTGAAGACTTCTGGAGGAGTGAACATGCCGGGTACCTATTGCATATGGATAGGCGAATATACGGATGTCCATATGTTTAGAGCAAGATTTTTCCGACCAGGGTCCTGTTTCAGTGACTGACAGCACGCCTTCGAAAAACAGCTCTGGGCGATGTGGATATTCAGACAATCCGCGGTATCGTTGACGTCCATCGCGGGCAAGCCCGCTCCCACAGGGGAGGGTTAATGTCGGTGAACATTCAAGGAGAGATTCATGGCATCAGGGCAATGTCTTTGTGGCGCTGTACGTTTTTCGCTGAAGGTTGAACCACGATTTTTCTATCGCTGCCATTGCTCCCTGTGCCGCAAGCAAACGGGTGTCGGCCACAATCTCGCCACGCTGGTCAGCGCGAGCGCTTTTCAATGGGACGCAGGGCAGGGTGTGATCAGCAGTTGGCAAAAACCAAGCGGCTACCGAAATGACTTCTGCTCGCAATGCGGCTCGACCGTGCCGAATGTGCTTCGCCAGTCGCCGTATTTCTGGATACCGCTCGGGTTGCTCGATGACACGTTGAACATGGAATGCATTGGCGATTTTTGCACCGACGATGCGATGCCCTGGGATGGACTGCGCTCTGAAAAAGGTGACTGCGCCGCCGTGGAGTCGCTTGAATTTTTGCTGCATGAGCTGCAAGTCGACCCGTAACACACACGGGATTTATCCCCGCGCCGGCATGCAAAAACGAAAGAGGAATCGGCGTGTTGCGCGATTCCTCTTTTGTTTAGGCCATGACGATGATCAGGCTTGCGCCGCGCTCATTCCGGCAGTGGCCGTGGACCTTTTACGCACCGCTTGATACAGCAGGCTGGACACCATGAACCCCACCATGGCCAGCAGGCTCATCAGGGTGAAGACATAGTTGTAACCCTGCTCGCCAGGGAAGTGGTCGAGGATCGAGCCATAGATGACGTAGGCGAACATGCCCGGTGCATAGCCGATCAGGCAACCGATGCCGAAGGCCGAACCGGTGATGTGCTGAGGAATGCCGACTTCACCCATGGGCGCCCAGAACACGCCGCGCATGGAGAACACGATCAGCGCGAAAGACAGGGTGGCAGCCATGCCGGCATAGATGAATCCCGGGCTTTTCGGGATCAACATGATGATGCCCATCAGCGGCAGCAGCGCCAGGAAGGCCCACTTCAGGTAGCGGCTGGTGCTCTTGAACTGCTTGTCGGCTATGAAACCGCCGGCAGGCCCGCCGAGGATTTTCAGGAAGTACTGGTTGATGATGCCGTAGGCACCCACCAAGGCCACGGGCAACCCGTACATTTCCTTGAGGTAGGGGATGAAATAGGTCAGGCCGCAATAGACGATGTAGACCATGAAGACGTTGAGGCTGACCAGCCAGATGCCCGGCACCTTGATCGCTTCCATCAGGTTTGCCAGCCCGTTCTTTGGCTTGCTCACCGACTGTGCGTTGCCGCCCTTGAGCAGGAACCAGGTCAGGGTGCCGGCCGAAATATCGATGACCGAGTAGAACAGGATTGCCGACTTCAGGCCGGCTTCGCCAGAGCCCATGGCGACGAACACGCCCAGGGCGGAAAAGGCCACCAAGGTATCCACCACGCCACGCCCGCCTTCGAGCAGACCGAACAAGCGGCCTTGCTCCTGATCATCACCCAGGTTGCGGATGGCTTTGAGTAGCGATGGCCAGAACAGGCAATCGGCACACACGGCCAGCAGACCGAACACGATCAGCAGGTTGCTGAAGGGTGGAAAGGTGGCCAGGTACAAGCCCAGGCCGCCGGTGCCGATCAGGCCGAGCGGGATCATTTTGCGCGTGTCATAGCGGTCAGCGAGCAGCCCGCCCAGTACAAACAACGCGGTGGCGATGATCGCGTTGGCACTGAGCAGCACGCCGATTTCCGTATGGCTCAGCCCCATGAATTCCTGCATGGGCACATAGAACGCGTCCTTGAGGTTCGCCAGTTTGTAGATGGTGCCGCCACCGAGGATCAGGATCAGGAATCTGAACCATTTGGCCTTGTTTTGGGTTGTCATTATTGTTCTCCGGGCGTTATCAGGTCGTCGGGATCAGGCGTTGGATGAGCTGGCCAGGGTCAGTTCGGCCAAGGTGCGCAATTCGGCCAGGACACTGCGGACATAGGCGACCTGGTTGTTCGCCCAACGGTGTTCATCAGCCAGCATTCGCTCAAGCGAGAAGCCTTCCGGCAGCGGTGTATCGCTCATTTCCCGGTAGGCAATAAAGGGGTCGGCTGCCTCCAGGCTTTGACGGAAGGCCGGGGCCACGTAGTGATTTTCCTGCTCGAGAATGAAGGCGATGACCTGTGGCGTGGACTCGCCCAGCATCAACAATTCGAACAGCAGGCGGGCGCCGGGAAGGTCGTCTTCGTCGCTGCCCTGCAACACACCGTAATGGCCGAAACCGTTTTGTTCCGGGACGATGCGTACGCCTTTGAGGTGCGTCTGGCGGATGTGCGGGGCCATGTTGCGCAGGGCTTGCAGGGGCTGTTCGCAGGCGTTGATCATGTTGCCGAAGTCGAACAGGGCGTGCAGGCGTGGGTGATTCACACGGTTGAGCAACTGCGCGATTTCGCCGCTCTTGAGTTCTTCATGCTGCTCGAAGTCGAAGTAAAGATCGTGCTTGTCGGCTTGTTGCGCGAGGTAGTGCAGGTCGGTCTCGATCACGTCCATCACCTGCGACAGCGTGCCCTCGTAACGGGAGTAGACACGGATGTTGCGCACTCCCAGGGTCAAGGCAATGGCGACGACCTGATCGACATCCTTTTTCAGCGTGCTGCTGATTTCCAGGTGCACATCCAGCTCCAGCGCCCGCGCCTTGGCGGCAAAGGCCAGCAGTTGGGCGGACGACATTTGGCTCAGGCTGTTTTCCTCGCCATCGAGCAAGTGCAGGCTCAGGCCTTGCAGTTCGTGGCGGTAGGCGAAGTCCAGCAGGTCGGCCGGGGTGACACGACCGTGGGTGAGGTTGGTCAGTAGCGGGTAGGCGTGGGCAAACAGGCGCAGTTGCCCCAGACGCTCCAGCAGCCGCCGGGCCAGTGCGTCAGTCAGCACGGGAACGTCCCCGTGTTCGACCACGTTATGGCTGAGCAAAGCGTTGAATCGTTCCTGGATCTTATTGTTCATTAAAGTCGTTCCTGGTTCAGACACCGGGTCTACCGGCGCACTCTTTATCGCGCCAGTCAGGAACTCTCGATAGATCCATTATCAGCTAATTGTTATGACCACTTTGCCTCGCATCAGGAGGTCGTTGGCAGATAACCCAGGGTGTCCAAGGCCGATGCCAGCGCTTCGACACGCTCCCTGGCCTGGTTTTCAGGCGTGCCGGCAAACCCGATCAGCAGGGCCGGCGGCAGGACATGCTTGATGCGGTAATCGCTCAAGGCGTAGGTGTGGATGTTGTGCAAAGACAATTGCCGGGCGATATCAGTGTCATTGAGTTCGGGAGGCAGCCAGGCGATCAGGTGCATGCCGGCGTCCGTCCGGGTGATCCGGAAGAAGTGGCCGAGCTGCTTTTCAAGCTGTTCGATCAGCGCGTGTTGGCGTGCCTTGTACAACGCCCGCATGCGGCGGATGTGTCCCAGAAAATGGCCTTCGTCCATGAAGTCCGCCGTGGTCGCTTGCAGCAGTGTCGGCGGACTGCGATCCATGACCGCACGCAACGTGCAGAAGGGGTCGACCAGGGCTTGCGGCAGAATCACATAACCCAGCCTCAATGACGGGAAGAGTACTTTGCTGAACGTGCCGACGTAGATCACCCGGGCCATCTGGTCCATGGCGTAGAGCGCCGGGAGGAGGCGGCCCGCGTAGCGAAATTCACTGTCGCAATCGTCCTCGATGATCCAGCTCTGATGCTGCGCGGCCCAGTCGATGAGGGCCTGGCGCCGCGCAGAACTGAGGGTGACGCCCAATGGATGCTGGCGCGACGGCGTACAAAACACCAGCCGTGCATCAGGGCATTCGCTGAGCCCTTGCTGGACATCTATCCCTTGTTCATCAATACGCAACGGCACGATCCGAGCGCCCTGGGCCTGCAGTGCGATGCGCGCGGCAATGTGCCCCGGGTCTTCCATCCACACGCTGTCCTGCGGATTGAGCAACAGCATCGCCAGCAGGTTGAACGCCTGTTGCGCACCGGAAACGATCACCACTTGCCCGGCACTGCATTCGATACCCCGCGCATCGAAGACGTATTCGGCAATCGCCGAGCGAAACGCCTGCAAGCCCTGCAACTCGCCATAACCCAGAATGGCCTTGGTGGGCTTAAGCAGATGCCGGTTCATCAGGCGCCGCCAGATCGCTTGCGGGAAGGCGTCATAGGAGCAGTGACTGGGCAGAAAGGAGGTCGGGGTGGAGGGGTCCCAGTCGGCATAGGACACGCCCCGGAAATGATCGCTGCGCAATGACAGCATCGACTGGCTCAGGTCGGACAGGCGCGGTGGCGGACGCTGTTGTTCGCTCTCGGTACCCCGGCTTTCCCAGTCAGTGCCGACGAAGGTTCCAGCGCCCGTGCGCGAGGCCAGGAAACCTTCGGCTATCAACTGATCGAACGCATTGAGAATGGTGATCCGCGACAACCCCAACTCGTTGCTCAAGGTTCGGGTCGAGGGCAGGCGTACACCGCCCTGGATTCTGCCGTTGAGTATCTGTTTGCGAATCTGCAGATACAGTTGGCGATACAAGGGGATGACGCTGGCACGATCCAGCTCGATGGCCGACAGCAACAAACCTGCGGGGGATTTCATGACATGCTCGTCTGGGTGAAGTGGGCGACGGGAGGAGGTCAGGGTATCGGGCTGGACCTGGCAAGTCATCTGGCCTGACTACCGCCTGCATGAAATCTCCGCTCCGCCAGGAGCATTAGAGTCCATCGCTTGCAAATCGAGCGCCGACTGATTTTCCCCGAAGGTGGAACGTATGTGCGGCTGTTGCCAACCGCCATCCGCGCCTTGATGCTCACCTATGATCTTCAAACGATGCTACCGACAAACAGGGGTTGTCAAAAAACACAACTAGAGTAGCATCGGCCCATAGACAAGGAAGCCCATGGACATACTCACGCCATCGCGTTTTGACGACGCGGCGATCTTATACCCGAACGAAAGGGCTGGCCTTGAACGTTGCCGGCGATTGTTGAAGATGGCCCGCCCGACATCGTTCCCGGACTTGCAAAAGCTGTTCGGCTTTCACGGTATTGACTTGTTCAAGCCGAGAGCTGCGGCCAATTGGGTGGTGATCGACGTAGGCGGCAATAATTTGCGGGTGATAGGTGGCGTCAACTATTTCCGGCAGAAGTTCTACGTCAAACACATTTACACGCACGCCGATTACGACGCCGCCAACGTTTGGTATGCAAGCAATAAAGGGATGAAACGATGAGCGCAGGCCGCCCTGATATACAAACAATGATTGCCACGCTTGGCGAGTTGACCGCGGTGCTGGAGCGCCTGCGCGGTGAGTTCGTGCACGGCATCAAGACCCCCGCCGAGTTTGAGCGCGCGACCGACCTGCTCGATGAACTCAACGACGGGCGCGAACTGAGCAAGGTGGAGGAGAAAATCCTCGTGGAGCTCGAGGACGAAATGCTCGCCTATCAGCGCGACTCCGAACAGTTTCGCGAATCGAGTGCTGCGTTTGAATCGACGTGTACGCCGGTGCAACTGATCAGGGATCTGATGGAGACACTTGGGCTCACCGGTTCTGACCTCCCTGAAATCGGGGATAAAACAGCGGTATCCAAGGTGCTGAACGGCGATCGGCCCATCAGTCACAAGATGGCTTATGCCCTGGCCCAACGATTTGCAATGGAGCCGGGCGCTTTCGTGTCCCCGGCGCCGACCGAGGCGGCTCACATCCAAACCGCTCGCTCCTCAGTCAAGAAGACCCCTGCCAGTTATCGCGTTCGCAGCAGCCCTGCGCTCGCAAGCTCAGCGAAAGAGACCGGTACCGGTGAACACCAGGAGGTCGTTGCAAAGGCGCATAAAAAGACCGTTAAGACCCGGTCCAAGGGGTAGGGTTGGCGCTCGCTTGTCTGGAAGGCGTCGAGGCCGCGCGCAGTGCGATTGATGACGTTGCTCCCGTGGGGAGAAGGACGTTTACACAGCGCGCGCGATCTCGAATATTTCACCTTACCTTTAGGCGTACTACTTGATGAACGCCCTCAAATCACTGGTCAGCTTACCGATCGCTACCTTGAAGTCATTGGCGGTGATTTTCTGGCTGTCGTTTTCCAAGGTGGTGCCGAAGACTTTGCGTACCACTTTTGCCACCGTCTGGTTGTTGCTTGCGTCGATGAGCTCGGCCTCAATGAACAGCGTGGTGTCCTGATCACGATGTCCCGTAATGGCGGTCACACCGCCCACCACGGCCGCCACCGGAACCACTTCATACCACTTCATGCCCTCGTTCTCGGCGTTTACCCCGGTAATCGCTGCTCGCAGAATCAAGGTCTTCGACGCGGTGGCGGAGGCAGGATTCGTCACCACGCGATACTTCTGCCCGAGCACGCCCTTGGCCTGACTGGTCATGTAATTCTGCAAATCATCCAGCGTCTGACGGTTGACGCGCTCATTCGGCTGCGGCGCCGGGTACAGTTCCAGCTTGTTGAAAACCACCGTGTCATACGCGTTCGGATTCCACGAAGGGCTCACCCAGCGCATGGCCTTTTCGCCGCTGGTGGTGGTCACTTCTTCAAGGTTGTTGTAGTTGGGCAGGAAGCCGGAGTACTGCTGACGCTCCGTGACTTTCGAGGTGCAACCGCTGAGCAGGAGGCTGGTCAGGGCGACGCCGATGAACAGTTTTCGTGACAAGGTCATGGTGTTTGCTCCAAGGGTTTAAGCCGTCATTTCGTTCGGGACAGGCCCAGCCCCGGACCACCGGTGAACTAGAGTCCCCCGCAAAAGAGCGTAGGTATGAACGGCGGAAAATCCAGTGATCGCCTGCAGAAAAAGTGCAGAAATCGCTTGGAGCATCGCAGGCGCCGACGCTGCTATCGGTCAAGCCAATAGCAGGGCGTTCATTGTGCAAAGCCGGTTTTGCCGATGCGCTTGAGCATGTCGTTGTACATCTTGCTGCGGCGGTGGGTGGTGTTGTAGCCACCGGCGGCAGCGACTGTGCCGGCCTGGATGTGGTCCAGGTACTTGAATATCGTTCCGGGCGAGAGGAATTCGACGCGGTATCCCATCTCGACCATGCGGTCTTGCAGCGTGTACCCGGGCACACGATCATCCAGCTGGAAATGCAGTTCATGCTGCTTCATCAGCCCGCTGTTCCACAGGGTGCAAAAACTCTTCAGGTGGACTTCACGCCAGGGCTTCGGGTCTTTGGAGCGCAGCCCCAAGGTTTGTTTCAGGCGTCGGAAATGGTGCTTGAACAGCCGCGAGGCATAACGCCAGGAAGACCTGATCATCCCGCGATCCAGTTGCTCGACACAGCCTACGGCCGCTACCTGCGGATCGTTGATGCATTTGCTCAACATCATGTCGAACACCGATTCATCGTAGATGAAGGTGTCGGTGTGCAGCAGGAACAGGTAGTCGGTCGAGACGCGCGCCAGCGCCATGTCGAGCGCTCTGCCGTGCGCCATGTGACCCGCTTCCTTGCCGGCTGGCTTGCGTTCGATCAGGTTGATCCAGTCCAGCGAGCGCAGGTATTCAACGCTCTCATCCGCAGAGTCGTTATCAACGACCCAGACCGGGATGTTTCTGTGACCGACGTGTTTGTGTAAAAGCTCAAGGCAGGCTTTGGTGATGTCGAGTGTTTTGTAATTGACCAGAACAATGCTGAACGGTGGATTCGTATTGTTTGAAAGGTGGTTCATAACCTGAATGCCCAGTTGTTTGCACGTGTTTGTGCAGCGATGTGCCTGGGCGCGAGAGTAGGGAGACGACCTTAAACGAAACTTAATATCGCCAGGTTCGGGGAGATTCGAAGCGTTTAACGCAGCGGTAATATGTAACCGAATATCGCAATCGACCGCGTCAGGCGGGGCAAAAATCGCTGCGCCCGCCTGGGCTGATGCTGTGTCTAGTCAGTAAACGTCTCGCAGATAACGTTTCTGCTCGCTCAAGTGGCGCCAGTATTCAGCGGCGCCCTGCGGGTCAAGTCCACCCTGGCGTTGCGCGACCTCGCGCAGGGCCAGGTCGACATCCTTGGCCATGCGACTGGCATCCCCGCAGATGTACAGTTGTGCCCCATCCTGTAGCCACCGCCAAAGCTCGGCGCCGTGTTCGCGGATGCGATCCTGCACGTAGATTTTCTCTGACTGATCACGGGAAAACGCCAGACTGAGTCGAGTCAGCAGACCATCACGCTGCATACCTTCCAGTTCTTCTCGATAGTAGAAGTCGGTCGCGGCGTGCTGCTCGCCAAAGAACAGCCAGTTGCGACCTTCGTCACCCCGCGCACGTCGTTCTTGCAGGAACCCTCGAAACGGTGCCACGCCCGTGCCAGGACCGATCATGATGATCGGCAGGTCGCCATCGACCGGTGGGCGAAAGTGCTTCGACGGTTGAACGAATACCGGGACCTCACCGCGTTCTGCGCGATCGGCGAGGAAGGTCGAGCAGGTGCCTTTACGCTTGCCATAACGGACGGCTGCCACGGTGAGATGGACTTCGTGGGGATGTGTCTTGGCGCTCGAGGCAATGGAATACAGGCGCGGTTGCAGGCGCTTGAGCGTGCCCAACAATTCGCTGGCCGAGCAGTCGATCGGGAACTCCTGCAACACGTCCGCCAGTTGCCGACCCCACAGCCAGTCTTTCAGTTGCGCCTTGCGCTCACTGCCCAGCAGTTGTTTCAGCGCCGGGTTGGGGCTGCGCTCGGCGATGAATGCGAGGGTGTCGCTGTTCGGCCGGGCGATTTCGAAATGCTCGGTCAGGGCCTGGTGCAACGGGATATCACCCAGCTTATCGACGTTGACAGTGATGTCAGTGCCCAGTCGGGTTCGTTCGAGCAACTCGCCGACCAGTTCCGGGCAGTTGCGCGGCCAGACACCCAAGGCATCGCCGGCCTCATAGGTGAGCCCGGAGTCATTCAGGGCCAGTGAAAACATTCGGGTTTCTTTGTTTTCACTCTGGTGGTTCAGGTGCCGATTGACCAACAACCTTGACGAGTAGGGATTGGCCTTGCTGGGCGTCTCGATGGCGTGAACCACCACGTTTTGTGTGGGCGCGACCCTCACCGACTGCGCGGGCATCAACGTGTTGTGCAACTGCGCCAGCCAGGTGTCTGCGCGAGCCTCGAACTCGGTATCGCAATCGACGCGTTCCATTAGCCGTGTCGCGCCCAGTTCCTGCAGACGCTGATCGAGTCTTTTGCCGTGCTGGCAGAACTGGTCGTAATTGGGGTCACCCAGCGCCAGTACCGCAAAACGCAGCGATTCCAGACGTGTCTCGGCAGTGTTCAAGGTGTGCCAGAAACCTTCGCCGTTGTCAGGAGGATCGCCGTCACCGAAGGTGCTGCTGATCAACGCCAGTGTCTGGGTGCTGGCCAGTTTGCTCGCCGGAAAGTCGGCCATTGCACTCAGCTCCACCGCCAGGCCGGCGTCGCGCAAACGCGAGGAAAAACGCTCGGCCAGGGCTTCGGCGTTACCTGTTTGCGACGCCCACAGCAGCGTCACCGAGGGGGTGTTGTCCGTTGTGGAAGAGGGCGCGGTCGCATGGTTGCTGCTCACGGATGGCGTGCTTGAATCGATACGGGTCGGGATGTCCAGGAACGCATGCTCTATCAGCTCGATCCGTTGCAAAGCGATCGCGCAGAATTTGAATTCGGGCTGCAGGGAAATCGGATCGACCGCGTCGTGGGTCACTGCGTTGATCGCCAGGTTTTCGCCAAACACATCGTTCCAGTGGAAGGGCGCAAAGCAATTGCCTGGCCGCACGCGGTCGGTGATCACGGCAGGTAACACCGCCCGGCCCCGTAGCGAACGGACTTCGACCGGGTCCTTGTCCTTAATGCCCAGGCTGGCGGCGTCTTGCGGGTGTATCTCGACGAAGGGTCCGGGATTGAGCTTGTTCAGCGTCGCGACTTTGCCGGTCTTGGTCATCGTGTGCCACTGATGCTGCAGGCGACCGGTGTTGAGCACGAAGGGGAAATCCTGCCCCGGCATTTCCGCCGGTGACAGGTGCGGACGCGCCAGGAACGTCGCCTTGCCGTTGTCAGTGGGAAACACGATGGCGGGTTGGCTGCCATCGGCTTCGACCTTGAGCGTCTGGCTGGCGCCGTTGTTGAGGTAGCGAATCGGATTTCGGTCCGGCGTGTCATCCGATGCGCAGGGCCATTGCAGCGGTTTTTCGCGCAGGCGCGCATAACTCGCGCCCCGAATGTCATAGCCGGTCTTGGGGTTCCAGGCGCGTTTTATCTCATCGAACACCTCGGAAGCAGAGGCGTAGCTGAAGGCCTGGGCGAAGCCCATTTCGCAGGCGACCCGGGCGATGATCTGCCAGTCCGGCAGCGTTTCGCCGGGTGGCTCCACGGCTTTTTGCATCAGCGTCAGGTTGCGCTCGGAGTTGATCATCACGCCTTCGGCCTCGGCCCACAGCGCGCCGGGCAGCAGGATGTCGGCGTAGCGGTTGGTCTCGGTGTCGAGAAAGGCGTCCTGGGTGATGACCAGTTCGGCAGTCTGCAAGCCTTCGATGACGGTCTGCCGGTTGGGGGCGGAGGCGACGGGGTTGGTGCAGATGATCCAGCAGGCTTTGATGCGCCCTGAGCGCATCTGCTCGAACATCGCCACGGTGCCGCCGCCGACAGTTCGGGGCAGGCTATCTTGCGCAATGTCCCACAGGTCTTCGATGAACGCCCGGTCCGCCTCGACGAGCACCGAGCGCTGGCCCGGCAGGCCAGGTCCCATGTAACCCATCTCTCGACCGCCCATGGCGTTCGGTTGCCCGGTCAGGGAAAACGGTCCGCTGCCCGGCCGGCAAATGGCTCCGGTGGCCAGGTGCAGGTTGCACAGGGCGTTGGTGTTCCAGGTGCCATGGGTGCTTTGATTCAGGCCCATTGTCCAGCAGCTCATCCACTCGCCAGCCTGGCCGATCCACTCGGCCGTCTGGCGAATGTCAGCCTCGGGAATCCCGGTGATTGCGGCGACAGTATCGGGAGCGTAGTCCTCCAGGAACCCGGGCATGACGTCCCACCCTTCGGTGAAGGAGGCGATGAAGTCCGGGTCGGTGTGGCCGTTTTTCACCAGCAGGTGCAGTAAGCCATTGAGCAGGGCGAGGTCGGTGCCGGGTTTGATTTGCAGAAACAGGCTGGCCTTGTCCGCCGTGGCACTGCGGCGAGGGTCGACCACGATCAGCTTGGCGCCTGCCTTGACCCGATCCATCATGCGCAGGAATAAAATCGGGTGACAGTCAGCCATGTTGGCGCCGATCACGAAGAACAGGTCGGCGTGATCGAAATCCTCATAGGAACCGGGTGGTCCGTCCGACCCCAGGGAGAGCTTGTAACCGCTGCTGGCGCTGGCCATGCACAGACGTGAGTTGGACTCGATGTTGTGGGTGCGGACAAAGCCTTTGGCCAACTTGTTGACCAGGTACTGGGCTTCCAGCGACATCTGCCCGGAGACATAAAACGACAGCGCGTCAGGGCCGTGCGCATCAAGGACCTCGCGCAACCGTCTGGCCGTTTCACTGATCGCCGTGCCCATCGCGAGACGCACCGGGTCTCGATTGCGTTCCTGGCGCAGGTAGGCGTTTTCCATCCGGCCCGACTGTTCGATCGCCTGGCCACAGGTATTGCCTTTGGTGCAGAGTCGTCCGAAGTTGGTCGGGTGGGTCTTGTCTCCCACAACCTTGACCACCGAATTCGCTTCGACCTGCATGACGATGCCGCAGCCCACTCCGCAATAGGGACACACGCTGCGTACGGTTTTGCTAGCCATCCTCGCCCCTCGACACTCTGCCAACACCTGCCCGCCGGAAACAAAAAAGGCGCCATGTAACCCCTCCGTCAAAACGGGGAGCTACACGGCGCCTTTGTCGTATGTATGTGCAATCAGCGTTGACTGCGAGACAGGTGATTGCAAACAGCGAGCCAGAACATGACCTGCCCGGCTGGATGGGGTTTGCAGGGGATGAGAGGGGATGGAGTGCACGGTTAGGTGCACTTTTTTATAGCGGTTGGCAGCGCTCGTGCACCACGGGGAAGCCCATTCACTGCGCGCAGTGATTGTCTTGCGCCAGACAAACTGTGGCGAGGGAGTTTACTCCCGCTGGGCTGCGTAGCGGTCCCAAAGATGGGCCTGCTGCGCAGTCCAGCGGGAGTGAACTCCCTCGCCACAGGTATTTGTCCTACCTGACCTTAACGCTTGATCAAAGAAATCTTTGTCCCTTCGATACTGACCCCGGCCATTAAGCCTTGCTGGTCGAAAATAAACGCATACGCGTCGTCTTTGAGCGTCGAGCTGGACAGGTTTTTCGCAGCCCCCTCATCGACCACTACAACGGTTGGGCCGACACCAATTTCCCAACCCTTGGTTTCACTCACGTATTTCACCGCTTTGTCGGTCATCAGAAACACTGCATACCCATACGACTGGGCACCTGCCTGCAGCCCCCATGACCCGGTGACGGAGTTGTAATAGTTCTCGACTTTCGTGCCTTTCATCAAGGTGCCTTCGCCATAGCTGCCGCCGAACACCAGGCCGGCCTTGATGATTTTCGGGAAGACGAGCACGGCTTTGGCTTTGTGCGCGATGGTTTCGGCAAAGGGCGTAGCTTTGTAGAGCGTTTGCAACGCCTGTCGAGAATCGGCATCCAGGTCCTCGGCGGTGGCGGCCCCTGCTGTGTTGAGGAAGCTCGCCGAGGCCAATGAGGCGGTCGCGAGGAAGATCGAGAGGAAGAAGCGCATCGAATGAGTCATGTCCGTACTCCGATAAGGGAGCAGTGGATGGCAGCAGTGGCATTCGACGTCTGCGTCAGGCAGGAGCGAGGCGACTGAAGGTTATCCGGTGCACCCTGAAGTGTGTGAATCGCAAGCGTCGCACTTGAATGAAACTGGCTTGAGGCCTTTGCTCAGGGGCGATGCCATCACAGGGTTTGACCACTGTGTAATCGCCGGGTTCGTTGTCTTGGGTGTTCTGTTGAAACAAGAGCCGAGCGGTTCTCCAAGTCAGTGCTTGGCCACCCTCGCTTTATTCAAGGCAACCTTCCGGCGTCGCGGGCAGGCTGTCGAGGAACGCGGTAATTTGCCGGGTGCCACGCAGGTGCAGCGTCGGAACATGCGGGCCAACGGCCAGGCGCACTGACTCGATACCTGGACGGTAGCCTCGGTCGAACGTCCACACGAAGTTCAAAAAGGTCAGGAACGCCCGGTCGATCTTCTCGGTACAGCCGGTTGGAAGGTCTGAGCGAGGGTGGATTTGCCGCTACCGGCATTGCCCAGAATGACGACGCGTTGCATGGCGGACTTCCTGTCGCGAAAAAAGCCGACAGTTGTGCCTAACTCTGATCGCTTTGACGATCTACAGACGAGCAGAATTCTGTGGTGAGGGGATAAATCCCCTCACCACAGAATTTTGCTCGTTTGAAGATCATCTAAGCGAGCAACGCCGCGCCCAACGCAACCAACACCGTGTTGAGACAGACCAGCGCAAAACCGAACCTGACCAGATCGCTTTCTTCTTGCGCCTGGGTTTTAGCCAGTCCCAGGATCAGCATGACGATCGACAGCGAACCCAGTGCGGCATGACCCGCAGCGCTGTTCTGCACGGCGGCCAGCAACAGGCGGGAGCCTTCGGGCAACAGGGCGATAGCCGGCATGAAGATCGCGTTGCCACCCACATTCGACCCGGTCATGTAGCCAGACAGCGCGCCAAGCATGGCCACCAGTGACGTCGCGGCGGTCGGCGACAGGCCTGCGAGCAATTGCATCAAGCCCGCCAGGAAGCCGGCCTTCACCATCATCTGCGACATCGCGAGAAAGAAGAAAATCGTCAACAGCGGCCGCTTTGCCCGAGCGACCAACGCAGCCGGCAGGCTGACGTCAGACCCTGGCTGGCGTTGGACATTGCGCGTGTGAAACCAGAGCCCGATCAGTACCAGAATCAACGCCACGCCGGGCGAGGCGAGTGGTTTCCAGCTGACCTGCGCGCCCTGTACGACCCAGTGATCCTGCCAGGCGGTGATCGCCCACACGGTCTTCAACGCAACAATCAGAACGATCAGCGCGAGATACGGCCATGCCTGACGCGGCCATTGCACCGCACCGCGCTCGCCATCACGGCGACGCAGCCCGGCGGACAGCACGGCTACTGCCGTCACCAGACCCGCAGCAACGCCAGCCACTTCCGGCCCCAACCAACGACTGGCGCTGTACAGCACACCCACGAACAGCAGCCAGAAAACCCCAAGCGACCGCCATTCCCGCGACTCGCGAACACCGGCCAGGTACAGCGCCATCGCACTGAGGACCAGGAACACCGGCGCGCTGGTCAACGCCGAAGTCGACGCCAGGGCAGGGGCGTCCAGATGAGCCAGCGAGGCACCAATGACCGACGCCAGGCCCAGCGTGCCCCACGGCATGATTGCCATGCCAGCCAGGGCAATTCGCAGCGCAACGTGACGTTCGAAGAGGCTGAGCAGCAGGGGTACGGTTGCGATCAACGACACGCCAAACCCTGTCATCGCCTCCAGCAGCGGTGCCAGCCCGAGGACGATGAACACCAGTTGATCGCCGCGCCCCAGACCCAACGAGCGCACCCACTGACTGAACGCCTGGTTGACGCCCAGACGCTCGATAAAAATCACGAACGCCAGCCCCGGCACGATCACGAAGGCTGTACTTGCAAACAGCACGGCGGTGTCCCGAGCAGCAGCTATCAGACTGCCCAGGTGCCAGGCATCGGCCGCGCCGGCGAGCCAAAGCACCACGACCAGTAGCGTGCCGGCGATGGCGGCGTGAACGGGTGGCCGGCGCAGCACCACGAGCATGGCGGTCACCAACAGGACGGGGGAGAGATGGAACAGTGCGAGCATGCCGATAATATCCTGTGTGAGTTCCCGACCAGCGCTGCTCCTGCAGGCTGTCGGCAAGATAATATTTCTCGCGGCTAGATAAAGGGTCGCAGTTTTCTGCTAGTTTTCGAGAAAATTTCTCGCGGAACGATCATGGCCAAAACCGACGCTGCATCCGAATCCCTGGATAAATTCGACCGTGCCATCCTGGACCTCGTCCAGCGTGACAACACCACACCGCTGCGGCTGATGGCCGAACAGGTCAACCTCTCCACGGCCGCAGTCCAGCGCCGTATCAAGCGGATGCAAGAGCGGGGCGTCATCACGGGCAATGTCGCCATCGTCGACCCCACCGCCGTAGGACGGCCGATCACGATCATTGTGGAAGTCATGGCCGAGCGCACCAGTATCGAGGCACTGGAAGCGATGAAGGCACACTTTGCCGTGCCCGAAGTCCAGCAGTGTTACTACGTCACGGGCGAAGTGGATTTCGTTCTGGTGCTGACCGTTGCCAGCATGCAGGAATACCAGGCATTGGCGCGGCGTTTGTTTGCCGAAAACGCCAACGTGACCTGGTTCAAGACCATCGTGGCGCTGGACCGCGTGAAGGTCGGGCTTGAGGTGCCAAGCGTGCCTGGGTGAGCGCTGGCCAAGGGATGTTCATCCTCAGCACCGGCCCAACGCCGGTGCCGAGTGCTTGCCTTAGAAACGATACTTCGCCGAAGCCGTAAAGCTGCGCGGTGCACCGTATGTCAGGGCGCCGTAGGCGTCGAAGATGTCGAAGTACTTTTCGTCGGTGATGTTGTCGGCATTCACCTGCGCCGAGAGGTTTTCGGTGATCTCGTAGCGCGCCATCAGGTTGACCAGTGCATAGGCATCCTGCTGGATTTTTTCGGAGTTGCCTGCCGGGTTGATGGCATAGGTGTAGATCGAGTCTTGCCAGTTGACCCCGCCGCCAATGGTCAGCTTGTTGAAAGCACCGGGCAGACGGTAGGTGGTAAAGGTGCGCAGCAATTTGGTCGGGTACAGCGTGTTGACGTCGTCGCCGTTGGCATCGTCAGCCTTGAACTGGGTGTAGCCCACCGAGGCATTCCAGTCGGTTGCCAGCTCGCCGGAAACTTCCAGCTCGAAACCCTTGCTGGTCGCGCCTTCACTGGCCTCGTAGGCGAAGCCGCCGACAGGGTTCGCAGGGTCGATCAGCACCCCGGTGTTCTGGCCCAGATTGTCCTGCTTGATCTGGAAAATCGCGGCGGAGGCGTTCAGGCGGCCATCGAAGTACTCACCCTTGAGCCCCAGCTCGGTGCTTTCACCAACGATCGGTTCCAGCGTCTGGCCATTGCGGTCGCGGACCGACTGCGGCAGGAAGATTTCCGTGTAGCTGGCATAGGCCGAGAGGTTGTCGTTGAGGTCGTAGACGACGCCTGCATAAGGGGTCAGCTCATGATCGACATCGGTCTTGCTCACTTCGGAAAAGACGTCATCACTGGTCTGCTCGTACCAGCTCTCACGCGCGCCCAGAATCACTTTGAAATCGTCGGTCACGTTCAGGCGGGTGGCGGCGTAGAGCCCTTTTTGTCGGGTCTCGCTGTAGCCGTAGTCTGTCTTCGGGCCCCACACCGGCTCGGGGAACTTACCGTTGTAGGCATCGAAGTCGGCTACCCCGCCGAACCCCGTCTGCGCGTCGAGTGAATCGGCGTCGAACTTCTGTTTACTGTCCACATAACCAAAGGCCAGTTCGTGCTCACGACCCAGCATCGAGAACGGGCCATTGAAGCGGATGCCGTAGTCATCCTGGGTGGTTTCGGTCTTGTAGGTCGCCGGGAACGAAGCCATGCCGGCGCTGCCGTTCTGCCCCGGATTGCCGGAAAGGTAGAGCAGGGAAGAGTCACTGGTTCGCTCGCCACGGTTGTAGCTGAGGTTGACTGTCCAGTCGTTGGCAAAGGTGTGATCAAGGTTGACGAAGTAGGTCTTGTAGGTGGTGTCCCACTTGCTCCAGTCGGCAGAAGTCGTCTTGGAGCGGCTCCAGTGGGTGCGGCTGCCGTCGGCGTACCAGACGGGCAGACCGCCCCACATCGGCGAGTCGGCGTTGCTTTCCTGATGGCTCAAACCGAACCAGAGCGTGGTGTCGGGCGTCAGGTCGATGTCCATCGTGCCGTAGAGGGTCTGGCGCTTGTTCGAGTTCATATCGATCCACGTGTCGCCCTCGTTGGTCTCCCCGACCAGTCGTGCGCGGATCGTACCTTCCGAATTCAACGCAGTGGCCACATCGGCCTCGACGCCATAGGTGTCCCATGTTCCGCCGCTCAATTCGACCGAACCTTTCAGCTCCGTACTGCTGGCGCGCTTGCGCACCATATTGATGGACGCGGAAGGATCGCCGGCACCGGTCATCAAACCGTTGGCGCCACGCACTATTTCAACGCGGTCATACATGGCCAGGCTGCTGAAAATCTCCCCCGAACTCCATGGCTGCTCATAGATGGTGGGCACGCCATCGATCATCAGCGAGTTGAGCTCAAAGCCGCGAGCGTTGAACTGTGCCCGGCTGGTCTCGTAGCGGTTGACCGACACACCGGTGGCGTTATTGACCACGTCGAGGATCGTCTTCAGGTCCTGGTCCTGTATGCGCTGTTGGGTCACGACGCTGACCGACTGCGGCGTCTCGCGCAGCGACATGCTCAGCGGCGTGGCCGTGCGTGCAGCCTCGGTCGTGTACGAATGGGTGTCTTCGGTCACGGCGCTGGGCTTGCGATTGTCAGTTTCCGTGATAGCGATCGGTGCCAAGGTCACAGAGCTTCCCGTCTCTGTCTGCTCAGTGTGTTCCGCCGCCTGCACCGAGGGCGCCGCGAAGGCGATACCGGCCGCAAGCATGTGCACGGCCAGAGCCAGAGGGCGCAGTGCCAAAGGCGCGCGCGGCGTAACGGTATGTGGTGAACACAGGGCGATGGGAGAGGGCATGCGAGCTCACGTATGATTTTGATGTTATTGGGAATCAATATCATACGCAGTTACGAAATATTGCCAAACACTTATTTGCGAATGTTTCTCATAACGGCGGAATAATCGCTTGCTGAGTGGGCCCGTCGGCGCAGCACCAGCGATTGCGCCCTTGTTGTTTTGCCAGGTAGAGCTGCGCGTCTGCCAGCTTCAGCAGGGCAGCCGGCGTGACGTCTTCGATGCTCGGCCGGCTTACCGCTATCCCGGCGCTTGCGGTCACTTTGCCCAGCGCAGACTCGGCGTGTTCGATGTTCAGGGCTCGTATGGCGTCCAGGATGTCCTCGACAACCTGTTTGGCGCCTGCGGTGTTCGTGTTGGGAAGCAGCACGGTAAATTCTTCTCCACCGTACCTGACGGCCAGGTCACCAGGTCTTTTGACCGCCCGCTGAATCGCGCCGCCCACGGCGCTCAGGCAGTCATCGCCCGCGGCATGGCCATACCGGTCGTTGTAGCGTTTGAAGTAGTCGACATCGAGCATGACCACGGCGAGCGATGAGCCTTGGCGCCTGGCCAGGCGTATTTCATCGACCAGCGCTGTATCCAGACGCCGACGGTTGCCCAGCCCGGTCAGGCTGTCCGTCAGCGCCATGTCCCGCATCGCCTGGTGCACGCGACGCAGTTGCCGTTCCATCACCATTCTTTGGCGCAACTGACTCAAGACGATCAGGCCGAAGACCGCGAGTACGGCGATCAAAAAAATCAGCACGAAGCCGGTTTTCAGAAGATCACGGCGCCAGGGTGCCGTGATGGACTCGCGCGAAAGCCCGGCTTGCACGACGAGGGGGTAGGTCGTCAATGCTCTGTAACCGTACAGGCGATCGGTGTCGTCGATGACCGCTCTGACTTCCGCGACGCCTTCGTTGGCGTGTGGCAGGTAGCGCTGGAAGATCTCGCTATTGGCCAGGCTTTTACCGACGACGGATGCCATGAAAGGGCGTCGAACCAGAATGGTTCCGTTGCGCAAGGCCAGCACCAGAGCGCCTTTGTCATCGATTTTGAAATCGCCGTAATAGTCCATGAAGTAACTGACCTTGAGGGTTCCCAGCAGTACACCGGCGAAGGAGCCGTCCTTGTTGTTCAAGCGGCGGGAGATGGGAATGATCAGATCATCGGTGGATCTGCTTTTGACGACGGCGCCGATACGCACGTTTCGATCTTCGTGAGTACGGTGGTATTTGAAGTAATCGCGGTCGGCATTGTTCGCGGTATCGGGGGTTATTTCCTTGTCCGTGACAATCCAATGCCCGTCGGCACCATAAATAAACAACCCATGCAGCTGGGGCATTATTCTGGATTGCTCTATCAGCAATTTATGAATGCGCGGGACGTCGATGTTCTCTAATCCGTCACCTTCCACCCGTTCGCTGAGCGCGGTGGTCAGCACGTCGACTTGCCGGATGGCATCTTCCGCATGCTGAGCCGTTGCACGCGCCAGATTCGTCACCGAATCGTGGGCCGATGCAAACGCGGCGCGATAGTCACGCCATTCCCGCCAGCCTTCAACCGCCATGAATGCAAAGACGACCAGCAGCATGAAGCTCACGGTGAGTCGGAAGATGGTTCGCGCACGCACCGCTTTTGCAGCGGCAGCCTCGGGGGCGCTTTCTACCTTGAATCCTGGCTCTTCACTGGGGAGCATTGCACGTCCTTTACGACTGATCTGTGCATTCAACTATCAATGCAGGCAGGTTAGTCCATTGGTTTCATCTCTGAAAAACCATAGTGCGCCTTCGTGCGGTGTCCAGGCTGACGTTACCTCTGAGTGCTCGGAAGGGCCTTGATCTACTGCCCTGACAAGACCATGCGCCTGCTACTTGATTCAATCTATTAGCCAAATGAGTCACATAAAAACAATCTTTCTAGCGAACGCTTATTTTTGGTGTAACGTTAGAAAACAAATCAGATAGAGGTTTCCATGTCCAAACTTGCAGAGTTCCGCCAACTTGAAAAACACCTCGCCGAGCAGCTCAAAGCGCTTGAAACCTTAAAAGGGGATGCAGGCCTCAAACAGGAAATTGAATTCGAAACCAAACTTCGCGCGTTGCTTGCCAAGTACGGCTACAGCCTGAAAGACATCGTCAACCTGCTCGATCCAAAAGCAGGTAGCCGCACGCCCGCAGCCCAGCCGAAGTCAGGCACTCGCAAAGCTCGCCAAGTGAAGGTTTATAAAAACCCGAAAACGGGCGAAGTCGTAGAAACCAAAGGCGGTAATCACAAAACGCTTAAAGAGTGGAAGGCCGAACATGGCTCCGACACCGTTGAATCGTGGCGCAGCGCGTAATAATTTCAATGCAGAAAAAGGCCCTTCAGGGGCCTTTTGTTTAAACGAACATCAATAACTGTAGCAGCTGGCGAACCTGTGGCAGCTGGTGAATCTGTGGCAGCTGGCGAACCTGTGGCGAGGGGATTCATCCCCGTCCGGCTGCGCAGCAGTCGTAAAGATTTTGGGGCCGCTGCGACGTTTCGATAAATCCCCTCGCCACAGGTATAGCGTCGCGCTTAACGCAGGCTTCGCCAGCTGCTACAGAACATCGTGTTCGCCTGTGATTTCACTGGCGTTAGAAGTAATACCCGATATTGATATTCGTCCGGTAATACCACTCATTACTCCCCGCCGACTGGGTATTGGTAAAGCCCGTTCCATTCTCCGCGCCGCCGTACGGGTTGGCGTTCCTTGCCCAGGTCAGGTCGAGCCACGCGATGATCGGCATGGCCAGGAATTGCGCGCCGACGGTATACATCTGGGAGTCGTCCCAACCGCTTTTGTCTTTCATCATGCGGCTGTAGTCGTTGTAGAGCTTGATCTTCTTCAATTGCCCGAGTTTCGGCGTTGGAATGTCGTAACCGACGTTCAGTGAAACCAAAGTAGCTTTAGAGGCGATCAAGTAGGCGGGCGTGAGGCCGTTGCCACCCATCAGCACGGAATCGTCGCTGACGCCTGCCGGGTTTTTCGGGTCGTATTCATAGCGAATACCTTGGGTGGTAACGGTCCACGGGCCTTTGTTGATGATGGCGTGGATGCCACCGGCCCAATAGTCGCCGTCATCCTTGGTGGTGTCGTTGTACAGCTGGGCGGCGGCGACCGATGCGCCGATCTCGGTTTTCCAGCCATCGTTGGTAAAGGTCCGCGCGACGCGGGCGTTGATCTGGTTGTGTTTCTCGTTGTCCTGGCGTGACTGGGTGAACGGGATCGCATTGTCTTTAAGATCAGCGTAGCGCCCGACTTCCGGCGAGTAGCGAATGTCCGACGGCAACATGCGCGGGAAGAAGCCCAGTTGCACATCCCACTCCTTATCCTTGTAACTGTATTTCAAACCCGTGCCGGCGCTGACGCCATAACCCATGAAGAAGGGCAGGTGATAACTCCAGCCGAACTGCGGATACGGTTCGAGACCGAATGGCTTGAAGGGTGCGCCCAGTTGCAGGTTCGAATTGCTGTTCAGGCGATAACCGACAAAACCGCGATCAATGGAGCGCTTTCCGTCATCTTGAAACCAATAGCCGACATCGCTGTAGAGGTTCTTGTAAGTGGCCTGCACGTCGATGCGGAAAGTGTCGAAGAGAAACCGACCATTGTTTTCAGTGGTGTCCCAATGTTCGTCGCGGTAGTTGGTGCGCAACGCGCCACCGATGTCCAGGCTGCTGTCGCCATCGTCACTGCGCCAGGCGATATGCGGAAAAGGCTTTTTGCCGGTCGTTGATGCTTCGGGTGCAGCAGGGCCGGGCTCGCCCGCAAAACTGACGCAACTGCACAACATCAATCCCAGGCATAGAACGTTATTCTTCATGTTGACCTCCCCTGTAGTGTTAAGTGACTGGCAACACTTTTCCGCCGCCTTGAAAAAGGCAGGGATGAATAACCAGAAAGTGTTGCTCTTATCAGTTGCGTGTCGGTATTGACTGTTTCACAGGTAATACGGCGTCTGGCCTATGAACTTGATGTGAATAGAGCAGAAACTATGCCAACTCTACCGGGTTGTCTTTTGTCTAGTAAAAACAATGGTTTATATGGGAAACGCATTTTCTTGTGTTGCCCGTGAAACAGTGAGCTTGCGGGGTAACGAAATTGCACGTTATCTGTGCGTCTTTACTTCACGCGCATAAAAAAAGGCCGACAACACTGTCGGCCTGTTTAACGGGTGAACTAACTAACAGCGTTATAGATCGAGCACCAAACGACGACTCTTGCACCCTGACACACACACCATCATGGATTTATTGGCCGCACGTTCGGCTTTGGTCAGCACGCCGTCACGGTGGTCGATATCACCTTCCAGCACCCGGGTCTCGCAGGACCCGCAAACCCCTTCGCGACAGCTGTAGTCGATGTCGCAACCCGCCTCCAGCAACACGTCGAGCAAACTCAAACCCGGCTCGATCGACAGGGTTTTGCCGGATTTCTTCAGTTCGACGCTGTAACTGCTCTGCGCATCTTCGGAGGGCGGCAGTTCAGCCGCGACGAAGCGCTCGATGTGCGCATGGGGATAGCCGAGGCCTTCGCAGGTGCTTTCGAAGGCATCGAGCATGGGCGTCGGGCCGCAGCAGTAGAAATGCGTGTCGGCGGGTTGATTCGCCAGGTAAGCGCCCAGGTCCGGCGGCACGCCTTTTTCGTCGTTGAAGTGGTAGTGCACTTTCGCGCCCAGGCCGCTGAGCTCTTGCACCAGGGCCGCTTCCTGCCGGGAACGTGCGCAGTAGATCAGCTCGGCGGATTTTCCCAGCGCCAGCAGTTGGCGGAACATGCAGTAGATCGGCGTGATGCCGATACCGCCGGCCACTAAAACGCTGTGCTTGGCGCTAAGGTCGAGCTGGAAGTTATTGCGCGGCGACGAGATCGGCAGCTGCATGCCGACCCGCAGTTGTCCGTGCACATATTCCGAACCGCCACGGCTGTTGCGATCGCGCAGAATGCCGACTACATAGCGGCCTTGATCGCTCGGCGAGTTGAGCAGCGAGTAGCTGCGCACCAACCCATTGGGCAAGTGCAGGTCGATGTGCGACCCGGCTTCGAACGGGGCGAATACCGTATCGCCATAGGGCCGCAACTCGACACTGATGATGCCGTCAGCTTCGTAGCGCAGGGTGTGCACGAGCGCGGTGAGGGGGGAGGAATGGGACATCGGTCACCTCTTTTCGACAGTTCGCAAATCGAGATCGAGACGCGCGCCGGCCTCGATCTCCACCCGCAGTTCGGGAAACACCAGCGCGCTTACTTCGACCAGCGTCGAGGTCGGGAACACCGCATGACCTGCAAAGAAATCACGCCGCGCGCGACCCACGTCCTCTTTGTCGGCGATGTCGGTCACATACACCGTCAGCCGGTAGAGGTTGCCGACATGCCCGCCTGCTGCTTCAACCAGCGCGCGGATTTTGTTCAACACCACCAGCGTCTGTGCGTAGGCGTCCAGCGGCGCGCCAGCCTCGAGGGCCTGGCGCGTGGCGGGATGCCCGGTCATGCCGGACATCACCACGTCGTTGCCGATCAGCAAGGCATTCGACCAGGTGCTGTCGGCCGGCTCGCTCAACGAGCCGGCTTGAACACGCTGCACGGCTGCACTCATGACAACTGCTTCGCGTCGATCAACTCCAGTTGAGCCTTGGCCGCGTTTTTCAGGTAGCGACGCAGACGCACCACACCGAGGTCATGCTGGTAGAGGTTTTCCCGCTGGTTGGCGTCCGGCTCCATGAACTCGAGCAACACCCGGTCCTGCTCCAGCACCGCCCAGTGCCGCGCTTCCAGTCGGTTCTTGTAGAGGAAGCGCCAGGTGTCGCGCTGCCAGCCGGTGAGTGGACGGCAACGCCAGTGGAACACCGCCGACAGCGAGCGGCTGCTTGGGGTGTAGCTGCCGATGATGGTGAAGTTTCCGCCGGGGCCGCCGGTTTTCGGGTAGGGAATTTCCAGACGCAGCCAGTGACAGCTGTTGTCCATGAATTCGGTCCAGTCGAAGTTCACGCCACGCTGGCCTTCCTTCTCGAAGAAGAACCCGGTGTCGGTGTCACGGGTGACGAATTTGGCCGTGGCTTCGCCTTCGCTCATGGAGTGCGACATCTTGTGCAGGTAGGTGCCGTGCATCGGGTCCATGACGTTATCGATGACGTAGCGGTAATCGCCTTTCCACTCGGCGTAGCAGATGAAGCTGCTCCACTCCGGGGAGGTCAGTTGCTCGGGCAGGACCAGTTCGGGCGGGGTGTCCACGTGGGGCTCGGCAGCGTTGTAGAGAAAGATCGCGCCAGCGGCTTCACGGGTGTGGAACATCCGCGTCGGGCGGCTGCCTTCGAGTTTGCAACCGGGGCTGCCGGGCACCTTCGTGACCGTGCCGTCGCAGCGCACTTCAACGCCGTGATACGGGCATTGCAGACGGTCGCCGAGGATCGGTCCCTGGGACAACGGCGCGCCGCGATGCGGGCAATGGTCTTCGAGGGCGTGCACGTGGCCGTCATTGTCGCGCCACAAGGCGATCTTGTAGCCCAGTCGACGGATCGACACCGGTTTCTCGCCCAACTGGTCGGACGGCAAGACCGGGAACCAAAGGTTCTTCAGGCCGTTTGCCAAGTGGTTTTCTACAGGATCGACGGTTGTATTCATGTTCATTTCTTATTTACCTCCGGCGGGTCATTCGCCCAGCCGAGCCATCAGGGTTGTGTAGGCGTCCGGGGTCCACTCTCCGGTGGTGAGCGGGCAGGGCGGCCCGGCCCGGTTCAGGTGCGCGAGCAGGTCCGGCAGCTCGGTGACGCCATTGCCGAACGCGCGCTCGATGGAGTCGCCAAGCAACTCTTCGAACTGCGTGTTGGGCCGTTTGCGGGCCTGATGGGGCTCCAGGTAGGGTTCGGTATTGCTCATCTCATTGACCTCCATTGCGTACCCGTTCGCGGATCATTTCGCGCACGGGAATAAAGTCGTACGTCGGGAACACTTCAGTGCTGAACACCCCCCAGGCCGAGCGTTCGAGCTCGACGTTGAGGGTCGGCAGCAGGCTGGGTGGCAAGCGCAAGGTGACGATCTGGCCCAGGCCCATGGCCACGGTCCAGGACACCACCTCGACACCTTGCGGGGGAAACCGCTCCCACCAGTCCTGCTGCTTCATGTGCCGCTGAATGTCTTCCAGGTTCTTCGATTGGTCGTGCTTGAGCAGCACGGTCACCCGCAGCGATTCGCTCATGCTCAAGCCACGTTGGGCATGGGCACGGCCCAGGCGTCATAGCCATAGACCCAGTCGGCGTTCCCGCCATCCTTGAGCCATTGATTGCCGCGTGAACCGATCTGGATCTGACTGGTGCGCTGCAACCGCGACTGCTCATAAGCCTGCAGGGCATCGGCGATCCCGGCCGTGCCGGTCAGGTCTTGCAGATGACGGGCGAGCACCACCGCGTCCTCGATGGCCTGGCCAGCGCCCTGCGCCATGAACGGCATCATCGGGTGGCAGGCGTCGCCCAGCAGCGTCATCGCACCTTTGGACCAGAAAGGCAGCGGATCGCGTTCGTACAGCGCCGTCTTGAGCACCTCGCTGCAAGCATCAAGCAGTGCCCGGGCGTCTCCGTGGAAATCCTGATAGTGACTGCGCAATTCATCGGCATCGCCAGCGCTGGTCCAGGATTCTTCATGCCAGCTGTCCTGGGCGGTGGTGGCGAAGATGAAGATGTCCCGGCCCTGATTCAGCGGAAAAGTGACGATCTGGCTTTGCGACGTCGGGCCCCACCATTTGGTGAATGCCTGGATGTTCGGTACGTGCGCCACGCGCTCGGTCGGCACCACCGCGCGGTAGGCGACCACGCCGGTAAAGCGCGGTTGCTCGTCGCCGAACAGCGCGTTGCGCACCACCGAGTGGATGCCGTCGGCGCCGATCAACAGATCGGTCACGTGGCGGCTGCCATCCTTGAAGCGCAGTTCGATACCGTCGGCGTTTTGCGTCACCTGTTCCGTGCGTTTACCAAACTGCACCTGGGTTTGCGGGAACACGTCCGCCAACGCTGCCAGCAGGTCGGCGCGGTGAATGGTCAGTTGCGGCGCGCCGTATTTTTGTTCGGCGGCATCGGACATTTCCAGGCGCGAAGTTTCCTCGCCGCTGTCCCACATCCGGCTGATGCGATGGGTCGGGCGAGCAGCGGGAATGCGCACCGCAGCACCCACACCCAAACCGTCCAGGGCACGCACGGCGTTCGGGGTCAGGTTGATGTCGGCACCAACCCGCAGGAAGGCTTTCGACTGTTCGAACACGGTGACGTGATGGCCGGCACGGTGCAGGGCAATGGCAGCGGTCAGGCCACCGATGCCGGCGCCGGCAATGGCGATATTCAACGAAGACATGGACGACTCCTGCTCAGGGTTTTGGCTTGTCGGTGAGGAATTTGCCTTGGGGCGCTTCCACGTTGTGCTGGCGTCGCGTGTTGCCATCGATGCCGCCGGCAATCGCCCATTCGGCGAAGACCGTGGGGCCCGGTTCGAAGGTGCGAGGCTCCCATTCGCCGGTCAGTTGATCCTCATCGGCGTAGTACTCGACCAGTGCGCCGGCCGGGTTCTTGAAGTACCAGAAGAACGCCGACGACACCGGGTGGCGTCCCGGGCCGATTTCCGTGGCCCAGCCGCTGCGCGAGATGTGCATGCCGCCACCGAACACTTCGTGCACATCGCGCACGGTGAACGCGACGTGGTTGAGGCCGGCGCGAGGGGCGGGTAGTTGCAGCATGAACAGGTCGTGGTGACCGCCTTCTTCGGCAGTGCGCAAGAACGCGCCGCGGTCCGGATAACGGTCCGAGGCCTGGAAGCCGAATCGCTCGTGATAGAAGGCTTCGCACGCGTTGACGTCCTTGACGAAAAACACCACGTGGCCGACTTCGATCGGCGTCGCTCGGTCATAGATCGGTGCCGCTTTGTTGATCCGGCCTTTGGTCTGCCAGGTGTTGTGGCCGCTGCACTCGATGTTCAGCTCACGCTTGCGGGTGACTTGCAGGCGGATTGCCAGGCCATTGGGGTCGGTGCAACCGATGCGCCCGTTGGCTTCGATAAACCCCGGATCGTTGGCGATGCGCTCGCTGTACAGCTTCAGGTCAGCCTCGCTGGCCACGCCCCAGACCACTTCGCGCACGGTCGAACCGGCTTCGATGGCGGGCGGCAAGCCGGCCTTGTTGATGTCCGCAAGCACCACGCGGCAGCCATTGAGGGTTTCGAAGATCACCTCGTCAGGTTGCTCGCTGACTTTGCTCAGGCCCCAGTCGCTGAAAAATCGTGCGCTGGTGTCGAGGTCTTCGACGCCGTAGGTAACTTCATCAATGCCTAAAACGCTCATAACCCTACCTCGCGTTGCACACCGGCCCAGGCCAGTGGCTGTTCATTCATGCCCCAATAAAGGCTTTTCTGTTCCATGTACTGCAGGATGCCGAGGCGACCTTTTTCCCGGCCCAGACCGCTGTCGCGCCAGCCACCGAACGGGGTGGAGATCGAGAACTGCTTGTAGGTGTTGATCCACACCGTACCGGCCTGGATTTTTCGTCCCAGCGCCCAGGCACGCTTGTAATCGCGGGTCCAGATGCCGGCGGCGAGGGCGTACAGGCTGTCGTTGGCCTGCTCGAGCAATTGCGCCTCGTCATCGAACGGCATGGCCACCAGCACCGGACCAAAGATTTCCTCCTGGCAGACTTGCTGGGTGTTGTTCAAGCCTTCGAGGATGGTCGGCGGGTAGTAGTAGCCCTGGTCGAAAATCCCGCCTTTCGGACGCTGGCCGCCGAGCAGCAACCGACCGCCTTCGGCCAGTCCCAGCGCGACATAACGCTCGACCGATTCACGGTGACTGGCGCTGATCAGCGGCCCCATTTGCGTGCGCTCATCCGCCGGATCACCGACGCGCAGTTCAGCCGCCGCCGCCACCAGACGCGCCATGAACGGCTCATACAGGGCTCGTGCAATGAACAACCGCGAACCGGCGATACAGGCTTCGCCCGAGGAGCTGAAAATGCTATACAACACCCCGGCCACCGCATGATCAAGGTCGGCGTCCTCGAGCACGATGGTCGGTGATTTGCCGCCCAGCTCCAGGGACACCGGCATCATCTTGTCGGCAGCGATGTGGGCAATGTGCTTGCCGGTTTTGGTGCCGCCGGTGAACGACACACGCTTGATCAGCGGGTGACGCGTCAGAGCATCGCCGAGCAGCGAACCTTTGCCCGGCAGTACGCTGAGCAGGCCTCTGGGCAACCCGGCGTCTTCGCAGATGCGCGCCAGTTGCAAGGCCATCAGCGGCGTGATTTCCGCCGGTTTGATCACCACGGCGTTGCCCGCTGCGAGTGCCGGCGCCACCTTCTGCGCTTCGCTGGCAATCGGTGAGTTCCACGGGGTGATCGCGGCGATCACGCCCATCGGCTCGTACACGCTCATGGTGACGAAATCACCACGGGACGGCGTGATGGTTTCTTCGAGGGTTTCGCACGCCGAGGCGAAGAACTGGAACGTGCCGGCAGCGCTGGCCACCAACGCCCGGGTTTCGTTGATCGGTTTGCCATTGTCCTGACGCTGCAGTTGCGCCAGTTCTTCGCTGCGCTCACGGATCAGCTCGGCAATGCGGTACAGCACGCTGGCCCGCTCATGGGGTTTGCGCTGCGCCCAGCCGCTGTGCAAAAACGCCAGATGGGCGCCTTGAACGGCGTCTTCCACGTCTTCGACACTGGCGGCGTTCAGCCAGGCAACGGCCTCGCCGGTCGCCGGGTAGCACGTGGCGTAGCGTTCGCCGCGCCCCAGTCGCCATTCGCCGGCGATGCAGATGGGTAACGTCTGTTCAAAAGTCATCGCTGTCCCCTAAATCGAAATCGCGTGAGCGTGGTTGCCCAAGGCGCGGACGACGCTGTAAACGGTCAAGGCCGAAGTCTTCGGATTGGCCAGCAGCGGCTTGCCACGCAGGCTCAATTCGAAACCGCCAAAGGCGCCGCGGGCTTCGAAGTGATGCACGTTTTCCTCGCTCTGCGGGTCGGCGATCAGCGTCACGTGGGTGCGGTCCAGGCCAAGCCCGGCCAGCGACAGGGTCGCGGCCACGTTGGCGTTTTTCGGGTAAAGGTGCGCCGCTTCACGGGCGCTGCCCTGAAAAATCACCGTGGCTTCGGTGATGCTGTCCAGGTCGCACACTGTTTCCGCCGGTGTGTTTTTCCAGGCCCGGGCCGGTTTGCGGCCGGTGTAGTTGACCGCGTCCAGGCCGCCGACCTTGGCCGCCGACAGCGCGTCGATGCCGCCGATGGCACCGGGCAGCAATTCGATGCGGGTCTGCCCCCGTTCAGCGGCGGCTTCCAGGCGCTCGACCAGGCCGACCTCGGACAACGCGCCTACCGAGACGATCAGGCAGGCGATGCCACGTTCCAGCGCCGGCAGCACATGTTCTTCGATGGCGCGGTGGCCGGCGCACTCGACCAGCAGGTCAGGGCGCGCATCGGCCGGCAACGCCGTCAGCACCTGCGGTGGTCGTTTGAAGCAGGCCAGACGCTGGCGTACCAGCTCTTCGGAACCGGCCGAGGCGATCACGTAGTCGACGCACAGCTGCGGGTCTTTCTCCAGCAGTTCGAGCACGCCGACGCCAATGGCGCCGCAGCCGATCATGGTGATGTGCAACATGACGAAGTCCTCAGGCCGTGGCTTTTTGCGCTTTGGTTTCGCTGTTGGGCGGACCGGCGAACTGGGTGGCGAAGCTGCCGACGGCGAGCATGTCGACTTCCAGCAGGAACGGCCCCGGTTGTGCCAGCGCACCGTCGACGACGCGACCGAAATCCTTCAGGTCGGTGACCAGGCCGTGGCGCAGGTTCAGCGATTCGGCCAGCTTGGAATAGTCCGGCGTGTGCAAGTCGACGTAGCAGTGACGGCTGCCGTAGACCGCGTCCTGAATATTGCGGATCACGCCGTAGCGCTGGTCGTTCATCAGCAGGATCACCACGTTGGCGTTCTCTTGCACCAGGGTCGCCAGCTCACCGAGGTTCAGAATGAAACCGCCGTCACCGGCCAGCGCGAAGACCTTGCGTTCAGGCGCCGTTTCCGCCGCCGCAACCGCCGCGCCGATGCCCATCGACAGGCCCTGACCAATGCCGCCACCCAGCGCATGCACGCCGGAACGCGGGTGGTACAGCGTCAGCAGGCGATTACCCCAAATGCTGTTGGACAGCGTGACGTCGCGCACCCAGGAGAAATTGCGCCCGGTGATGGCTTGCAGCTGTTCGACCATGGCCGAGTACGGGCCCAGGTCGGCGATCAATTGTGTGCGGGATTTTTCGCGAACGTCCTTGAGCTCCGCGAGGAACGTCGGGTCGATCTGCAGACGACCTTCCAGACGATCAGCCAGGCCTTCGAGGGCCAGTGCCGCGTCACCGCAGATGAACAATTCGCTGTTGTAACTGCGACCTTCGATGGCCGGGTTGGCGTCGATGCGCAGGGTGTTGCGCGGCAATTTCAACGCGTACTTGAAGGTCTCGTTGCTGCGCAGGCGTGAGCCGGCGATCAGCAGGGCGTCGCAGCTTTGCAGGAATTGCTCGACCCGCTTGTTTTGCGAGAACGCGCCCAGGCAGCGCTCATCGTCTTCGTTGACCACGCCGCGACCCTGGGTCGAGGTGATCACGCCGACGCCCATGTCCAGCAGGCGTTTGACCTGCGGGCCGGCATGCCGCGCGCCGCCGCCGAGCCACAACAGCGGTCGGGTGGCACTGGCCAGACGCTCGGCTACCAGATCCAGCGCTTCGGGCGACGGCACGGCCACCGGGACCGGCAGCGGGGACAGGTCGGTCGGCATCGTGATGAAGGTGGACTGGATGTCGATCGGGATTTCGACGCTGACCGGACCGGTCGGCGCGGTCAGGGCGGTCTGCACCGCAAGCTTCATGGTGCTCAACGCCGTTTCGACGCTGCGCACACGGAACGCGGCTTTCGACACGGCCTTGAGCATGGTCAGTTGATCGCGGGCTTCGTGGATGTAGGCGAATTCCTGGTCCAGGTACGGCGTTTCGATCTGCCCGGTGATGTGCAGCAGCGGCGTGCCAGCGGTCAGCGCTTCGACCATCGCCCCGGCCGCGTTGCCGGCGGCGGTGCCGGTGGACGTCAGGCACACGCCCAGACCCCCGGTGGTGCGGGCATAGGCATCGGCCATGTTGGTGGCGCCGGCTTCGCCCCGGGCCATGACAAAGCGGATGTTGCCGCGCACGGCGAAGGCGTCGAGGATCGGCATGTTGTGGATCGAGATCACGCCGAACGCGGCCTTGACGTCGCACTGCTCGAGGAACGCGGTGATGGCAGCGCCAACGGTGACAGTATTTTCATTACGCATGGCGGGACAGGCCTCCAGAAACATCGATATGGCTGCCTGTGGTGTAAGCCGACAGGGGCGAAGCCAGAAACAGGATCGCGCGGGCCGCTTCAATCGGCAGGCCCAGGCGCCCCAAGGGAATGTGTTTGCGTTGTGCGAGTTGGGCGGTCCATTGGGTCCAGTCCAGATCCCGCTCTTCGCGGGCTTCGAAACGTCGGCGCCATTGCCCGGATTCCACTAGGCCAATCAGGATGCCGTTGACCCGAATGCCGTCAGGGGCAAACTCGGTGGCCATCGAACGCACCAGGTTCATCACCCCGGCACGGGCGGCGGAGGTGGCGACCATGTGCGGTTCGGGCTGGCTGGCCAGCAGCGAATTGACGCAGACGATGGCGGCGTCCGCTTGACCTTGAAGCTGTGTCTTGAACGCACGGACCGGGTTGATCACCGAGAAGAACTTCAGGTTCAGCTCTTCGGTCCAGGCGCTGTCGGTGGTGTCGGCGAAGGTCGACACGCGGCCTTGCCCGGCGTTGTTGACCAGCACGCTGGCCGGTCCCAATGCGGCCAGGCTGGCGGCGGCGAAGGCGTTCACTGAATCGGCGTCGAGCACGTTACAGACCCGGGCCAGCAACCGTGCCTCAGGAAAGCGTTGGCGCAAGGCGGTTTCGGCGTTGCGCAGGCGATCTTCGTCGCGACCGCAGAAGGCCACGGCCGCGCCGGCTTCGAGCAGCAACTCGACGCACGCCAGGCCAATGCCCGAAGAGCCACCGGTGACGATTGCCGTGTGGCCTTGCAGTTGATAAAGGCTCATCTCAATCCCTCATCAAGGCCGTCACGCGGTTCTGACCGTCGTGGCCGGCGCCGCTGTTGTAATCGAGCAGACGCGACAACTCGTCGGCGCTGCGCCGCACTTGCAGGAGCAATTCGTTGAAGTTGACGTGGGCAATTTGCGTGGTCGGAATCGTCACGCCCAACGCCGCGACAATCTGCCCGGACTGATCGCGCACCGGTGCGGCAACGGTTGAAATGGCCGACTCGAAGAAGCCTTCACCGCTGACAAACCCGCGCTGACGGTCGGCCTGAACCATGTCGAACAGCTCCATCACGGTTTTCGGCGTGCAGGGCGAGAACTGTTCCAGATGATCTTCCGGGTACAGCTCACGCAACTCGGCGAGCGACAGGTCTTCGAGCAAAATGCGCCCCAGCACGGTGGCGTGGGCGGGCAGGCGAGTGCCGACGTTGACCGCGCTGGAAAATACCGACGGTGGCGAGACCTTGGCCACGTAGACGATCGAGCGGCCGTCGCGCACCACCAGGTTGCTCGGGTAGTTGAGGCGGTCGCACAACCGCGCCAGCAGTGGCTGGCCGAGTTCAGTGAGTTCCAGGGAGGCGAGGTATTCGAAGCCCAGGCGTAGCACCGACATGCCGAGGCGGTATTCGTTGCCGCTGCGGGTGACGAAGCCCATGGTTTCCAGCGTCGTCAGCAGGCGAAAGATCGTCGAGCGCGGCAAGGCCAGACGGCGGGCGAGTTCCGGCGCGGTCAGCGTGCGATTGCGCCGGCTGAACTCGCAGAGCAGCAGCAGGCCGCGCTCCAGTCCCGGCACGATGTATTTGTCCTGAGCGTCCTTCAGCAGATCTGAATCGTTCATAGCGATGCACCTGTCAGGGATTCTTTGAGGGCGCAGGCCAGACGGCCCGCGACGACACACGGTTGTTCGATGGGGCTGGCGTGCCCGGCATCGGCAATCAGGTTGAACGTGCCGCCCAGCGCCTTGGCGAGGGGCAGGCAGCTTTCGGGCGGGGTGATGCCGTCGGCTTCCCCGCAATGCACTTCGCACGGCATCGACAACGGTGCATGCCGCAGCAGGTCTTCACCGCACAGCAGTTCAATGGCCTGGCGATACCCGTCGGGCTTGAGCCGCGCCATGTTCCATTGCACCCAAGCTTTCGCCTTCGGGCTGGCGTTGGGCGACAGCATGTGTGCACTGCGTTGTTCGGCCACGCCTTGAATGCCCAGTTGCTCCAGCGCGCGCAGGCGTTTGCTGCGCACTTCCTGGCGCTGCAAGGCCCGGGATGGATGGCCGTAACCCTGCGCCGGGCTGATCAACACCAGCCGACTGATGCGCTGTTGCTGCACACCGCTGGAAAATGCGGTGGCGGTGATCGCGCCGAGGGAATGACCCACCAGCACGCAGCGCTGGATACCCAGTGCGTCGAGCATCTGCAGCAGTCGCTCGGCATAGTCCGACGCATCGGGCGCCAGTGCCCGCAGCGGTGTGGATTCACCGTAGCCGGGCGCGTCCCAGGCAATCACCCGGGCGCTCTGGCCGAGTACGCGGGCCACCTGCAACCACGACGCCGAGCCCGAACCGATCCCGTGCAGCAACACAATCGCCGGCCCGGCGCCGCATTCGCGGATGCCCTGGCGTCCACCGGCAATCTCCAGCAGGCGCAGGGGAAAGTGCCGGGCCAGTTGGGCCTGGAGATCGTCGGTGAGCGACGGGGCGTGATGGTCGATGGCGTGCAACATGGGCTTATCCGCGCTTGATCGAGGCCAGAGGGTGTTCTGGCGGGTAGGTCGGGGTGACGGGTTTTTTCGCGCCGAGCATCACGCACATCAACGCGTCTTCATCGCCGATGTTGATCTCTTCGCGGTACACACCCGGCGGCACGGAAATCACGTCGCGGTCAGTGAGGATGGTTTCGAAACGCTCACCGTCCTTTTCGATCACCACCTTGAGCTTGCCGCGCAGCACGAAGAACACTTCTTCGACGTCGGTGTGCAGGTGCGGCGGGCCTTCGTGACCGGCGGGAATCACCATGGTGGAAAACGTGAAGTTCTCCGACGGGATGGTGTTCATGTCGGTGCTGACGCCCGTGCCGCCGGTGCCGATGTAGCGCATTTGCGCACGACGGAATTTCGGGTCGTAGTCGGCCTGGAATTTCAGCGCGTTCCAGTCGTACTTGCGGGTTTCGTAGCGGGCGATGCGGGTGTTCATCCAGCTTTCAAGGTCGCTGCCGGCCGGTTGTTCCCAGCTTTTTGGAGTGTCTTGTACGTGTGCGGATAAATCGGTCATGGCTGTCTCCAGATCAAGTCAAGGCATGACGAACCCGCCGTTGACCGGCAAGGTTTGTCCTGTGATGAAACGGGCGAGGTCGGACAGCGCGAACAGCACGGCGCCGCTGACGTCTTCGGGAAGTTGTGGGCGCTGGATGGCCCGTTGATCGTTGTACAAACGGTGACGGGCTTCGGGCACGTAGGCGGTGGCTTCGACCAGCACCAGGCCCGGCGCGATAGCGTTGACGGTAATGTTGTCAGCGCCCAGTTCGCGGGCCAGGCTGCGGGTCATGGCGATGATTGCGCCTTTGCTCGCGACATACGCCAACAGGTTCGGCGCGCCCCACAACGGTGTGTCGGACGCCAGGTTGACGATGGCGCCATGACCGCTGGCGCGCAGGGCTGGCAGGCTTGCCTTGGTCATCAGCCAGGTGCCGCGCACGTTGACTTGCATGACCTGATCCCAGGTGTCGAGGGTCAGCTCTTCGCAGGTCTTGCCGCCGGAATTGGTGATCGATGCGTTGTTCACCAGGCCGTCGAGCCCACCGAGCAAACGAACGGTTTCAGCGATGCAGGCATCGATCGAATCCGGTTGTGCAAGATCGACCGTCACGCCATGCACGACCAGGCCTTCGGCAACCAGTTCGGCGGCGGATTGCTGCACCCGTTCAGCGAGAATATCGGCGATCACCACGTGGGCACCGGCCCGGCCAATGGCCTGGGCAAAGGCGTAGCCCAAGCCACGGGCGCCACCGGTGACTAGCACGCGTCGGCCTTCAAGCAAGCGATTGAGGGTCGTCATCATTGGGTGCTCAACATGGCTTTGGGCATGTAGTGCAGGACGCGTTTTTCGCTCCAGACCACGGCGCCGTAGGCGAGAACACCGATGACCGTGAGCATCACGATGGCGACGAACACGCCAGCGGTATTGCCCTGGCCTTCGGCATCGACCAGCAGGAAGCCCAGGCCCTGATTACCGCCGACCAGTTCACCGACGGTGACGCCGATCACGGCCAGGGTCGAGGCAATGCGCAGGCCGGAGAACAGCGCGGCCATGGCCGACGGGAACTCCACCAGGCGGAAGACCTGCCAGCGGCTGGCGTTCATGGTCCGCACGAGGTTGATCATGTCCGGGTCGACGGTGCGAATCGCCGACAGCACGTTGATCATCACCGGGAAGAACACGATCAGGATGGCGATCAGAATCTTCGGGTAAATGGTGTAGCCCAGCCACATCACAAACAGCGGTGCGAAGGCGACTTTCGGGGCGATCTGCAGCGCCAGGATGTACGGCGACAGCATGGCTTCCGCGGCCGGCGAGAGGCCCAGCGAAACGCCGATGGCTACGCCGAGCAGGGCACCCAGGCCGAAGCCGACAATGATCTCGAACGCAGTGATCAGGGTGTGTTGCAACAGCCCTCCGGTCTGCCACATCACCACGCTTTCCTGAGCCACGCGGCTCAGTTGCGGCATGACGAATTCGGGCATGCCGAGCAGTCCCGGCCCCCACTGCCAAAGCACCAGGAACAGGATCAGCAGGGCGACGCTGCCGAGCATGGAGTTATTGAGGTTTTTCATCGTGTCTTTACCTTGTCGTCACTCGCCGTTATTGCGCGGCTGTTTGGGTGTCGATGAACTGGTTGGTGTAGAGGTCGTCGAGCTTGGGCTCCTGGGTGACGATGCCTTCGCTGACATAGAACTGGCGGACCGCTTCAAGCCGCGCCGGATCGATGCGTCCCGGCACTGTCTGGTTGGCGTAGACGTGTTCGACGTAGAGCTTGAAGACCTTCTCCAGCGAGGCTTCCTTGCCGGCGTAGGCGGGGACGGCCTGGGCGAATGTGGCGGCGGCGGCCTTGGGGTCCTGAATGATGTCGCGCATGCCTTGCAGGGTGGCCTGGACCACGCCGCGGACAATTTGCGGATGGTTCTTGATGGCGTCATCGGAGGCGAGAATGGCTTGGGCCATGCTCTCGAAAATCTGATCCTGCGGAATCAGCTTGATCTTGACTCCCGCGTCTTCGGCATTCACCACCCAGTCCGGCACGCCCGCCATCGCCTGGGCCTTGTCCGCCGAGAACAACTGCCAGACGCCCGACGGGCCGGCGGCCTGAATGTTCACGTCGTTTTTACCCAGGCCGGCTTTGCGCAACGAAGCGAGCAGGGCGTAGTAGGTGGTGTCCGAGTAGGACATCACCGTCATGGTCTTGCCCTTGAGGTCGGTGATCGAATTGATGTTTTCGGCGGCATTGGTGGCGATCATGGTGACCCCGCCTGCACCCAGCACCGCCACGGCGCGCACCGGAATACCGTTGGCGCGCACCACGATAGGGGTGTCGCCGATGGCGCCGCCGAGCATCGCGTTACCGGCACCGATCTGCTTCGCCACGTCCACGCCACCCTTGGCTGCAATGAACGTCATGTTCAGGTTCTGCGCGGCGTAGTAACCCTTCTGCTGGGCGATGATCCACGGCGCGAAGGCCGGCGAGTTCGGCGGTGCCGGCAACAGGTAAGTCACATCGGTCGACTGTGCCTGGGCAGCAAACGTCAGGCCCAGGCCGAGGGCGAGGCCGGAGATCTGGCTGAAGCGTTGAAACAGAGACTTGAACATGCGTACTCCTGAATCAGGTGATGGCCACACGGGCGTTGATCAATGCAGTTCGGTGTCTTCACCGACCTGCAGCAACTCCATCAGGCGACCGACCAGCGGACCGATTTCCGGCAGCTTGCGGCGCTCCAGCGGGTTGTCGCGAAACGGCAGGTCAATGCTGATTTCTTCGATGATGGTGCCGGGGCGGGCGCTCATGACCAGCAACCGGTCGGACATGGCGATGGCTTCGATCAGGTCATGGGTAATGAACAGCGCGGTTTTCTTTTCATCGAACAGCATCCGCGCCATGTCCTGTTGCAGGATCATCTTGGTTTGCGCATCCAGTGCCGAGAACGGCTCGTCGAGGAACAGCACTTGCGGGTCAATGGCCAGGGTGCGAGCCAGTGCTGCCCGCTGACGCATGCCGCCCGACAGCTGGAAGGGGTAGTGGTCGGCAAAGCCTTGCAGGTGGCAACGATCGAGCAGATCTTTGGCCACGGCCTGACGCTTGGCGGCTGCGACACCTTGAATCTCCAGGCCCAGTTCGACGTTGCGACGAATGCTGCGCCACGGCATCAACAGGTCTTTTTGCAGCATGAACGCGACCTGGCGAACCGGTCCGGTCACGGCTTCACCGCCGACGAACACCTCGCCTTCGGAAGGTCGATAAAGGCCTGAGCCCATGTTCAGGATGGTGCTTTTGCCGCAACCGGAAGGGCCGATGATCGACACCACTTCACCGCGACGAATCTTGAAGTTGACTTCGCGAATGGCGAACGGCGCTTCGGATTTACCTTTGGCCGGGAAACATTTACCGACGTTGCGGAATTCGATTTCGGTGGGCTCCTGGTCTTCCTTGGGAGCGGGCTTGATCCATTGCGGGGCGACGGCGTACATCTCGTTCACAGCCATTGGGAAGGGTCTCTGGTCTGTTTTATAGGTGATACGGTGTTTATTGCATGAACAATGCCAGAGCGTTGCCAAGTCGCTTTTTTGTTTAAAAGTCGTTTATAAATAAACAGTTAGGCGTTTTTTATAAATATTGGTGTGTTTCATATACGAAACGAGGTTTCTTATATGGCACGAAATTGCACATTGCTTGTGCGAAGTTCAGGGCAGTGCGAGAGGACGGTGCTTTTTTAGGTAACGCCAAGAGAGTCGTTTGTTTTACATGTGAAACAAGGCAGGGGATTTGGGCGGGGAAGTAACGGCAGGCACTGCGCCTAATTCGTCAGAGATATCACAGTGTCGATAACGTTAACCGGCACATACATCAACGTCAGTATTGAATACGCTTTGCGGGATTTGGCCACGAATGTGCACAGTGGCAGCAGGATCATGATGACGTCCAAGACGCCCCACAGCGCTAGCGGGGAAGCCTGGAAAAAGAACACGTTCACGATGAGGCCTAGAACCAGATACGTGGACAGGAATAGCAGTGCGTAACGACCATCTTGTTCAAAGTAGAGGCGAAGTCCGTTTTGCTCGTCCTCACTACGACTGGGTAGCAACAGGGCGGCAGATACGAATAGCGATAACGCCAATAGCACGAGCAGTAAAAATTCCGGAAATGAGTACACCACCTTCACCGCAGGCAGTGAATTGACCGCCCACCAGAATTGCAGCTGTGTCGTAAAAAGCGTAACGGCCCAGACAAGAGCGACCCAGTCGGGCGCAACCGATCTTCGAATGCGGAACACCGTCAACGCACCGAGAAGTAGGCGGGTGACGGAAAGCCCCAATATTATTGAAAGGACCGTGGCAACGATAGGGAAGTTAGTCAGAAACGCCTCCTGCACATCGGCTGCTTTACGAGCGCTTAATTGCTGACAAGCGCGTCAACGACAAAAAATCAATCCACTTCGACCGATTGTAGCCTGCCTTGAAAGGCTGCTATCGATCCTCAATGAACAGCGCAAAGCGGTGCAGTTGAACTAAAAACTGACTGTCCAGTCAGGATAATCAGTTGCACTACTTCCATGACGAGGATCCTTCCATGCACAACTACACCGTGAGTTACCTGTTCAACGGCGAGTCCCGCACCCATGTGTTCGAACTCAAGCATTCAGAACTGCAGGCCCATGAAGCGGCGATGCACCTGCTTCAACTGCACTTTGGGGATGGCGAAAACAGCCTGATCATGCCCACGGCGGATGCGACGCCGGAGGAGATTCTGAAGCAGGCTGGGTTGGTTGGGCTGACGCAGATAAAGGTTGGTGGTCGGGCGGGTTAATACCGGCAGTACTGGCCACTAATCGATACACATAAAGGTGTGGCAAAGGGATTCTGTGGTGAGGGGATTGCTGTAGTGAGGGGATTCCTGTGGCGAGGGGATTTATCCCCGTTGGGCTGCGAAGCAGCCCCAGATGCTACAACCGAGGCGAATCAGGCAAATCGCGTTCTCTGGTTTTACGACTGCTGCGCAGCCGAACGGGGATAAATCCCCTCGCCACGGTTTTTTTGCTCGTCCGTTGGGCGCCTGCACAGGAGCCGTCAATCTGGCTTGTCTACGCTTTGATTTACCGGAAATTTGTCCGGCAACTACAAGGAAGGTGCGACATGGCTTTCTCCAAATGGCGCCCAACCCGCCCGAGAAAGAAAGCTGGACCCTGAAAGAGGGCGTTGTTTGCGTCATCCCGAAGGGCTATCCAACGGAGTGCAGCCAGGTGAAAGTGGCTAACAATGAGTTCTGGCTGGTTGACCCTGAAAGCGGAAGAGTCAACGCGCATTTGAAGCTCAAGCCGTGATTTGAAGCGGGTATCGGGGCAGCTGCTAACTGCCCATCCCTTGTGAGCCTTCGCTTGATGCGACTGATGCCGGAAAGCGGCAGATCCCGCCGCGGGCATCATGGGAACGATGCTCAACGAAACATCAGCGATTGATGGGCCGCGCCGCCCGTGCGTGCGCCGTCGCCCACTGCAATGGCCACATTGCCAGCGGCTACTGCCGCATCCCCGCAAGCGAATACGCCAGATACATTGGTTTCCCGCATCGAATCGACCTTGATGAACTCACCCGTTGGACCGGCTTCGAATTCGCAACCCAATTGCGCTGCCAACGGGCTGCCCATGCGCGTGCGTGGCTGAGTGAACAGTCCTGCAAGTGTGATCACGCGGCCGCTGGCGAGCCTCACATCGGCGTGCTCCCCGCTGATCGCCAAGACGGGCTCGTGTTCCACTACCACTCCACGCCTGGTCAGCATGGCCAACTGGTCGACATCAGGCTCAAGTAACTGGTTGAGGAAGAGGGTTGTAGGTCCCCAGTCGGGCAGCATTGACGCCTGGTGGATGGCCATCGGCGATGCCGCCAATACGCCAATCGGCCCGCCGTCGAGTTCATATCCGTGACAATACGGGCAATGAAAAACGCGCTGCCCCCAGCGTTCTGACAGTCCGGGAACATCAGGCAACTCATCCACCACCCCTGTGGCCAGGATCAAGCGCCGCGCCGTGAAGTGTTCCCCGTTCGCAGTGGATATGACAAATCCATCATTGTCCGTCGTGGCCTGGATGGCGGATTGCGACAGCCATTCCACGGTTGGGTAACACAGCAGCTGAGCGCGTGCCTCGCTGGCAATCTTGCCGGGATCGCGGCCGTCCTGTCCTAAAAAGCCATGTGAGCTTTGAGCAAACCGGTTTCGGCGCTGGCCTGCGTCGATCACCAGTACCTTTCGGCGCGCCCGTGCCAATTGCAAACCTGCAGAAATGCCTGAATAGCTGCCGCCAACGATGATCACGTCATAAATCATGGTCAAGTCTCCCCGGATCTCCGACCTGCTCGAAGAACTCTAGAAACAACGTAAGTTACATGATGTCAGGGTGTCAATGATCTCGTAACTTTTGCTGTATCGAGGGATACTCACGCCACGCCCTTCAGGAAGCCGCCAACCGTGAGAAACGACACTCGCCTGTCCCGCATGCTGCACGTACTGATCCACATGGCTCGTCACGAACAACCCGCCACGTCCGATACCATCGCGCAGATGCTCGGAACCAATCCGGTAGTGGTCCGACGGACCATGGCATTGCTCAAGGAGCAGGGATACGTGCGTTCAGAAAAGGGCCACCGCGGCGGGTGGACGCTGGCGAAACCGCTGGCGGAAATGACTTTGCTGGACATCCATCAGGCCTTGGGCTCGTCCTCGCTATTTGCCATCGGCTTGTCGACTGATCACCCGGAATGCCTGGTTGAACAGGCTGTGAATGCTGCGCTGACCGAGGCATTTGATGCGGCGCAGGCGTTGCTGATCGATCGCTTGGGGAGCGTGACCCTTGAACAGCTCGCCAGTGATTTCGAGCGCCGGTATCGGAGTTTGTGAGTGAGGAGGACACCATACGACCCGACAATGTGCTTCAGCAAATCAGGTTACCTCGCGCAATGGCGCTGTATGTGGGCTGTCCCCTGTGGACAGCCTCTAATTGAATAGCTCAAGAGCCGGTTTTCTTGGGTTGATCGGGGAGGGCTGGGTTCTCCAGGAGGATGGACTGCAGTCGAAGAGTCGGCTGAACCAACGGGAGAAGGCGCTCAGTTCGGAAAAACCTAGAACACCGGCAATTTCGCTCAAAGGATGGTGGGGGTTTGCCAGGTAACGTGATGCGAGCTCCCTGCGAACTTGATCCAGCAACGAAGAAAACGTCTCACCCTCGCGCGCCAGGTGCCGGTGCAGTGTCCGTCTGTCGCGGCCAAGGTGGGCTGCCACCTGTTCTACCGAGCAACGCCCGGTAGGCAGCAGCGTCCAGATCATCTGGTGCACCTGCTCGAGCAGGGCTGTCCTGGAATCTTCGTGAATACTTTTCAGATACTGATGAACGTAGCGGGCCATTTCCGGATCGGCACTGGGAAGGGTCTGGTCGAGATCGCTGGTGCGACAGACAATGCCGTCCAGCAAACAATTGAACTGTACCGCCGTGCCGAACACACGCTGATGCCGGCTATCGTCTCGGGGGGCGCAGTGGCGCAAACACACCGCAGAAGGATGCCATTGGTTGCCGAGCAGAGTCTTTAACATTCGGTGAGTCACCGCTACCGCCAACTCCACGGACTGTCGCACAAACAAGTGGCTGACCGTCACCAGCTCAAGACGTAACACCGCCACGCCGCCACTTTCTTCGATATCCAGAACCAACCCCTGATTGTGCAGATAAAGAAACTCCTGGAGCGCCTTCAATGCTGAGCGCAGGGTTGGCTCACGCCACAGCAATGCCAGCGGTCCAAGATTGGAGACTTTGCGACTTTCTGCCAACCGCAGGCCGAAATCTTCCACGCCGGCTTCCCACGCAGAACTGTCCAGCAATCGCGCCACGGCCTCGATGGAGATTTTCAGGTCCGGCTGCAGCAAGCAGCGTGGATCAAGGCCGACAAGACGCAACTGTTGCATCGGGTCGACGTTCAACGAGCGTGCAATTTCCGCGTAGTTGGTGAGGCTGGCACTTCGAACAAGACCTTTCATTGAGTGATTACCCATACGTGCGCGTGTCCCGAGATGTCACGCCTGTGCCCCCTGGAGTCAATACAGAGGGCACCGGCATGCTTAGAGTTGAAAGCAACCACTCAACCTTGAGGAATTGCAATGAATGAAAACCAGACCAAACCGGACACCCCTACCTGCGACGCCATGCGTGAGGCGGGTAGCTGGAATACTGCCTGGGACTCGCTGGCCGAGCTGGATGCCGACTGGACGGAGAAGTTTCTCGGCATGGCCACACACCCCCTGCGCAAGGGGATTCTGGAACCCAAGACCTTCGAACTGATCGCCATCGCCGTCGACGTTTCCTGCACTCATTTGTATGCGCCCGGTGTGCGTCGCCACATTCGCAAGGCGCTTGAGCTGGGTGTCACCGTCGAGGAAATCCTGGCGGTGTTGCAGCTGACCTCGATTCTGGGCATTCACAGCATGGCGCTTGGCGCTCCGATCCTCATTGATGAGGCCAAAAAACTGGCCGACGAGGGGCCGGTGCAAGGTACCTTCTGAATTCATCACGACACCTCTTGCTTGCCCCGATGCGAAGGCCGGATCGGTTTTCGCAAACCCGCGCCTTACAGCCCCCAGTGCAGCAACAGCAACACCAGACCTACGAGAAACACGGTTTCTCCCACCATCAACACAATGGGCTTGATACCGATCGTGGCGAGTTCCTTGAGCTGGGTTTTCATTCCCAGGGCACTGATGGAAATCACCAGGCACCACCGCGACAACTCGTTAACGAAGCCCTGTACCGAGGGCGCTATCCAACCGGTGCTGTTGACACAGGCCAGGACCAGGAAACCGATGGCGAACATGGGCAGAAGCGGCGGGCGCTTGCCTGCGGGGTCCGCACCCTGCGCGCGAGTGATCAGCGTGGCGCACAGGATCACCGGCACAAGCATCGCCACCCGCATCAGCTTGACCACCGTGGCGGTATCACCGGTCTCGGTAGACATGCTGTAACCAGCGCCCACGACCTGAGCCACATCATGGATAGTCGCGCCCAAAAACACGCCGGCCTCCTGCGGCGACAGGGCAAACCACTTGGCGATCATCGGGTAGAGGATCATCGCCGCCGTGGACAGCGCCGACACCCCGATCACGGTAAACAGCGTGGCGCGTTCCTTTTGCGGATGGTTGGGTAACGCGGCAGCCAGGGCCAGTGCCGCCGAGGCGCCGCAGATCGCCGTGGCGCCACCGGTGAGCATGCCGAAGATGCGTTTGAAGCCCATGACCTTCGCGGCCACTACGGACACGGCAATGGTCGTAACCACTGCGATCACCACCAATGCCAGTGGCCTCCAGCCCAGCGTCGCAATTTGTTCCAGTGTGATGCGCATCCCCAACAGGGCTACACCGAGGCGCAGGACAGTGCGCGCAGTGAACTCGATTCCGGTCTTGCACTTGCCTTCGCCGGCCAGAAAATTCATCGCAATGCCGAGCAGCAACGCGAACAGCATCACCGGCGCGCCATAGTGCTCGGAGAGGAAGGTCGCCGCCGTGGCAACGATCACGCTGACGAAAAATCCCGGCACCAGTTCCAGGGCCCGAGAGTGAATATTGACGAGAGCGATTGAGCTCATGAAGTGCAGTCCTCGCAGGCGAAGCCATGGGGATATGGCAATGGGCAGGTGTCGGTGTGGCCGTTGATTGACTGTAGGGCGAAGGCTGTTTGAGAACTTCTCATTTGGTGCCAGCCACCTTTCATTTGGTGTCAAATATCGTCCCCGCCACGACCCGAGGATGCCCTTGGGCCGTCGTCGAAGGAACGGTGTTGAGGAGGGGGGGAGTGGCGAATGACACCAGGCGCCAGCGTTCATTCGGCAATGGGATTTGCGGGTTGTGAAGTTCGCTTTGGCCCTGACGTATCGTCAGTTCAACTGACCGCCGTCGCTTCGGTGGAGCTGTCCGCGATTGCAAGTACGCGCAAGTCCCTACGCAATATCTTGCCCACGGTGGACTTGGGCAACGCCGCCAGGAATCGCACCTGGCGAGGTACTTTGTAGGCTGCAAGGTGTGCACGGCAGTGCTCGATCAGCCGAGCTTCATCGAGTGCGGCATCGTTGGCCCTGACGACGTACAGGCACACGGATTCCCCGCTGCGTTCATCCGGCATGCCGATCACGGCGCATTCGCTGACACCTGCGCAACTGGCGACAACGACCTCCACCTCGTTGGGATAAACGTTGAAGCCCGAGACAATGATCAAGTCCTTTTTACGATCGACAATCTTGAGCAGGCCATCGGCGGCAAAAATGCCGATGTCGCCCGTGCGAAAGTAACCATCGGTGGTAAACGCGTTGGCGTTGGCCGTGGGTTTTTGCCAGTAACCGGACATGATCTGTGGCCCCTTGGCGCAAATTTCTCCCGCCTCGCCTGATTGAGCGGGTTGATCATCGTCCTTGAGCAACACGATGTCGGTCGAAGGCAGGGGTAGTCCTACGGCCGCGGAGAATTGGCTGCGTCCCATGACATTCAGACACAGAATGGCCGACGTCTCGGAGAGGCCGTAGCCTTCGAGGATCTCCTGGCCGGTAATGGTTTTCCATTGCGTCGAGGTTGCCGGCAGCACGGCGGCGCCACCGCCAATCGCCAGGCGCAGGCGCGAGAAATCCACTTCGCCGATTCGCGGATGGCGTACCAGCGCGCCGTACAGGGTATTGACCCCGGTCAGCAGCGTCGGCCGTGCCTTGATCAGCGTGTCGACCAGATCATCGGTATTGCGCGCATCGAGAACCAGCCAGTTCTCGGCTCCGGCCGAAAAGCCGATCAGCAGATTGATCGTCAGGGCGAACACGTGGAACAGCGGCAGCGCCGTGACCACCACGTTGTCGCCGTCAGTGTCGAACATGTCAGGGAGAAAAGCGCGTGCCTGCATGATGTTGGCGATCAGGTTGCGGTGAGACAGCGCAGCACCTTTCGAGGGGCCCGTGGTGCCGCCGGTGTACTGCAGAAAGAGCAAATCGTCACCCGTCAGGTCAACCGGTGTCAGGTGCAACGTGCTGCCTTCACGCAAGGCGTCGCTGAAACGTGTCAACGGAATTGAAGACTGGATATCCATCGCGCCGTCGGCCACTGGCCCGGGCAAGGTATCGCAAAGGTTGACCACAATGACTTTTCTGATGGTGGTGCCGACCAGTATTGCCTCCAGAGTGGGGAGTGCACTGGCGATAATGACGATGGTATGGACGCCGGCATCATTGATCTGGTGCAACAGCTCCTGCGGGGTGTATGTCGGATTGACATTCACCTGGGCTGCGCCAGCCCGGAGTATGCCGAACATGGCCACCGGAAATGCCGGGATATTGGGCAGCATCACCGCAACCCGGTCTCCTCGTTGCACTCCGTTGTGCTGAAGATAGGCGGCAAATGCGCAGGACTGCTGATCGACATCCGCATAACTGAGGGAGTGCTTGAAGCAACGAAATGCCGTTTGGCTGGCGTAGCGCTGCATGGCGTCTTGCGCCATCGCGACCACCGAAGGCCAGGCATCGGGGTTGATATTCGCCGGTACGCGGGCGTCGTAACTCTGTTGCCAATGACGGGCTGTGGTGAATGATTGGGTCATGATCAACCTGCTGTTGAAGTTATTGGTGGCGGGTGACGGGAGTGGGTAGGGTGATTCGAATGCAGTCTTCGGCGATCTCGACGGGATAGGCGCGCACGTTCATCCCTCCGCCGCGCAGGCAGCCGGTGGCCAGATTGAAACGCAGGCCATGGGCGGGGCACTGCACCCAGCGACCATCGAGCTTGCCGAACAACAACGAGGCGCCGTTGTGCGGGCAGCTGTCGTCGATGGCGTAAACCTGGCCATCGACATTGAACAATGCGATATGGCTGCCGTTGGCTTGCACACGCGCGCGCTTGCCAATGCCCAGATCAACAGAGGCGGGCACCACCAGGATGTTTGTCATAAAGAGGTCTCGCAGAGGGTGAGGGTGCTTCGACGATTTCCACGCTCCGTGGCGCTTGCCTCAGGAACAAGGCTGAGCGCAGACGCGTTGAAGATCCTGTCGGTAATTGCGCACCCCGACCATCAGCACCAGCGCTGCGGCAATGCCAGCCAATGGCAGCAGCTGAAGCGCTGAGGCCAAGCCAATGCGATCGGCGAGCAACCCGGTGACGAAGGGGCCAGGGGCCATGCCCAGCAGGTTATTGGCAATGGCCAGCGTGGCCATCGAGGTGCTGTGCAGGGCAGGCGGTGTCAGGTCGGCGACCATGGTGCCGGAGGGGCCGACAATGCCACCGCCAACGAACATCGCCAGGCCGATCATGACCAGTTGTGCCAGTCCAGCCGGCAGTTGAAAGGCCACGGTCAACAGCGCACTGCAGAGCAGGCAGTAGCCCATGGTCAATCCGATTTTTCGCGTTGGCGAACCGTGGCACAACCGGTCGGCGATGGCGCCGCACAGAGGCATACCGACTGCCGTGCAGAGCATGAAGATGGCCGCAACTGCACCGGCGCTCGTCAGCGGCATGTCGTAGAAGCGATTCAAGTAGCTGGGCAGCCAGGTCAGCAGGGCAGCGATGGCGAACAACTGCAGGCCGCTGCCGATGTAGATGCTCAACACTGAATACGTCGAGAACAGGCTCCTGAGCGGAGGAAGCACCTGACGCTGATCCGAGCCGGCAGCCGGGCGCGGCGATTCGAGGCGGCGAGGCCTGACGACCAGCGCATACACCGCCGTCAGCGCGATGCCATAAATCGCCATGCCTACGAACGACGCACGCCAGCCGAAATGTGTCGCCAGGACGCCACCCAGGCCGATGCCGAGCACGGAACCGACCATGCTTCCGGCCAGGAACGCACCAGTGATGGTGGACCTTTGCTGCGGCGGGAAAATGCTCAGCACCACGGCAAGACCGACGCTGCCATAGGCCGCTTCGCCGACGCCGATGAAGAAGCGCGCCACGAACATCTCTTGATAGTCGGAGGCAAAACCACACATCAGGGTTGCCAGGCTCCACATTGCCGCCATGAAGATGAGGCTGCGGATGCGACCCAGGCGATCAGCGACGACTGACAGCGGAAAGGCCAGCACGCCGACGGCGATCGCAACGACGCCGGAGAGCGCGCCGAGCTCGGAATCGGAGAGACCCCACTCAGCTTTCAGCTGCGGGAAAACCACTGTCAGTACCTGTCGGGACATGAAGTCTGACAGCAACAGGCCGAAGGTCAGGGCGAAGACCACCCAGGCGTAGGGTCGTGCGACACGTCGCCAGGTCTCACTGCGTACTTCCATTGGAGCATGCAAAGTCACGGAGTCTTTCCTCTTGTTACGGCCGCGTTCAATTCGCAGCTCTTGAAATGAGGTGTAGCGGGACTCGCGGGGCGCACGCAGGTACTGCAAGCGTGCGCCCCACAAGGTTCGACTTAGCCGAATTGGGTAAAGCCTTTCTGACCGGATTTGCGATTCGGCGCGAAGCCGTTCTCGGCCAGCGTCTCGTCGGCGTCCTTGTAGAACGTGCCGATCTTGTAGATCTCGCGAGCCTCTTTGCCGGTGGCGACTTCGCGACCCATTTCGCGGGAAATGCGCACCAGTTGCTCGATCTGCTCGACCGTGCCCATTTTGCGATCGCGGCTTTGGGTCCAGATGTTGTCCTCAGTGCCGCAACGCACATGCAGGCCCAGGGCAATCGCCATCACGTTCAGTGGCAGCACGTTGAGTACCGAGGATTCCAGTGTCAGCACGGAACCGTCCGGACAGGCACGCACGAAATTCGCCAGGTTGTAGAGGCTGGGGGAGTCGGCGCCACCGCCAATGGCCACCCAGGTGAGGATCAGCGGCACGTTGCAGACGCCGCGGCGCATCATCCGTTCAACTGTTTCGAACGAGGGAATGTTGCCGAGCTGGAATTGCGTTTGTATGCCATTGGCCGACAGGCGCTTGATGTGCTCTTCGACCCATTCCGGACCCGCCGGGATGGTCATCTCACGGTAGGCGCGAAAACCCTCGGGCGTGCCCATGCTGGTACCGGCAATGTCGGCTTCCAGCATTTGCTCGACGACGTTCATCTGGTTGCTGTTGATGGCAATGGTCACCTGGTCGGGCTTGGGCGAGAGTTCGGCGAGCATGTGCCGCGTATCGTCCGAGAGCCATTTGGCGACATCACCATCATCTTCCGGTGCGAAGGAAATCGAGCCGCCGACCTGGATGATCATGTCGGGTACGGTTTCGCGCACGCCGGCGATCAACTCGTTGAACATGGACAGTCGCTTCGAGCCCTTGCCGTCCAGCTCGCGCACATGCAGGTGTAGCACAGTGGCCCCGGCGTTATAGCAGTCGACGGCCATCTGAATGTGTTCTTCCATGGTGACTGGAATCTCTTCCGGGAAGTCCGCGGGGATCCAGGAAGGTGCAAACGGGGCGGCGGTGATGACCAGTTTTTGCTGGTTTTCGGGGTACATGGATCCGTCAAGAAAGTTCATGCATGTCTCCAGTCAGTTGTTGTTTTTGTGCTTTGAGGGGGGCGTTGTCGGTGGTACATGGCTTGTACTTTGGGGCCACCGGCAGGTGAAAACCTCTCATCACGTGCCAAAAACCTTTCAATACGTGCCAATACCAGTGTTCAATCGGTGCCCATATAATTGATTGCAGGCTTCACCGAAGACGGCAGTCGAGAACACGGGAGGAGGTGCGATGGACGCGTTTGTACGGGCGGCAACCCTCAAGAACTACACGGAGGTTGCCCAGAACCTCGGCCTGAATCCGGGCGAGATGCTGCGTGGCGTCGGCCTGACGCCCGTCATGTTGAATGACCCGGAATGCATGCTGCCGCTGGAGGCGGCTCTCAAGCTGCTGGAGTCCTCTGCGGCTCGCTCATCCTGCCCGGCCTTTGGCCTGCGCATGGCCGAGGCTCGACGACTCTCGGATCTCGGCGCCATCAGCTTGCTGTTCAGTCATCAGCGCACACTGCGCGACATGCTCCTCACCAGCATCGAGTATCGACACCTGCTCAATCGAACACTGGCCATGAACCTGGAAACGGTAGGGCACACGGTGCTGATCCGCGATGAAATCATGGCCGAGGCGGGCGTACCCAAGCGTCAAGCGGCCGAGCTGGCGATTGGCATCCTGCACCGCACGTGCAAATCGTTGATGGGCAGTCAATGGCATCCGCATAGCATTCATTTCAGCCATGAGGCCCCGGCAAGCCAGCAGGAGCACACGCGATTCTTTCGTTGCCGGGTGGTGTTCGACGCCGAGTTCGATGGCATCGTTTGCGACGCCGTTGATATTGATCAACTCAATCCCCAGGCCGACCCGGCGATGGCGGGTTACGCTCGTCAGTTCATGGATTCGATGGCTGACGCCAGCGAGCACTCGGTGATTTTCGATGTGCGCAAAGCCATCTATTTGCTGATGCCGGTCGGGCGCGCCACCATCCATCAGGTGGCCTATGCCAAAGGCGTCAGCGTGCGAACCCTGCAACGGGAACTGGATGAGGCCGGCCTGACATTTTCCGAGCTGCTCAACGCTGTGCGTCGCGAACTCGCCTTGCATTACATGGCAAACAAAAATTATTCCCTGCAGCGTGTGGGCATGATGATCGGTTACGCGGTTCCGACTTCGTTTACGCGCTGGTTTTGCACTGAATTCGGTTGTTCGCCTCGGGAATGGCGAAACCGCAGCAAACAGGCTGGCAGCGATCCATCCGTTTGACAGGTCGATGTCCCGTCAGGTCAAGGCGGATGCGCGCCGCTCGGCGACACTTCGTCCTCCACAACACGGAGTGTCCCCATGAAATTGAATGGTCGAGTTGCCTTGATTACCGGTGGCGCAGGTGGATTGGGCCAAGCCATTGCCCTGCGCCTGGCCAGTGAATGCGCCAGCGTGGTCATTTGCGACATCAACGAAGCGGCGCTTGAAACCACACGCAGCATGATCGAGGCGCTGGGCGCGCAATGCCTGGCCCTGCGTTGTGATGTCTCGTCGAGCGCTGACGTGAACGCCATGTTCGAACGGATCGATGTGCGATTCGGCACACTGCACATCCTCGTCAACAACGCTGCGTTGGTGCCGGACAAACCCCATGATGACGAGCGCCGCAAGCGCCATTACGCGCTGGTGACCCAACCGCTGCCCCGTCAGTCGCTGGAGATCACCCGCCACATGGACGATGCAGAATGGAAGCGCTTCTGGGCGGTGAACGTCGACGGCGTTTTCTATTGCACCCGCGCTGCCTTGCAGCGCATGGAGCCCCAGGCCTACGGCAAGATCATCAACATCGCCAGCATTGCCGGCATTTCCGCCATGGGGGCGCACAGCCCGCATTACTCGGCAGCCAAAGGTGCGGTCATCGCGTTCACCCGTGCGGTGGCCTATGAAGTGGCCGGCGCCAATGTGCAGGTCAATGCGATCTGTCCGGGCGGCGTCCAGACCCCAGCCTTCGAGCGCTACCTCGAACAGCAGTCGCCTGAACAACTCAGCGTGTTCAAACAGGTCATGCCGCTGGGGCGTTTGGGCAAGGGCGAGGAGTACGCGGCGCTGGTGTCCCACCTGGCGTCGGACGAGTGTTACCTGGTCGGTTCGATCATCAACGCCGGCGGCGGCACCTACATCTGAGTTTTTCGGGACGGTCTGTCGGACGTCCCGAAATGTCAAACCAATGCCCCGATAAGTCAATCCCGATCACAGCGTTGCTCTTAGAGTGAGTTCCGGGACTAGCGCTTATCCATCCGTAGCCTGAACCCCATTTACCCGTCGTCAGCCGCCAGGTCTGCCGGCAAGCCACAACAAAAACAATAAAGGTGTATCACCCGATGAAGAGTCGCAATCTCTGCGCGCGGCGCCAACTGCTCGCCACCGCTATCCTGGCCTCGAGTCTGCCGGCCGCCCACGCTGTCGAACTGGATACGGGCAGCGAAGACTGGTCCATCCGTTTCGACAACACCGTCAAGTACAACTATGGCGTGCGTACGGAGAGTGCCGACCAGCGCATTCTGGGGACGCCCAACAGCAACGACGGTGATTACAATTTCCGCAAGGCCGGCACCAACATCACCAACCGCGTCGACCTGCTGTCCGAGCTGGACGTGGTTTACCAGAACAAAATGGGCTTTCGTGTCAGCACGGCTAGTTGGTACGACAAGGCTTATGACAACACCGGCTCGAACTCCAACCCGTTCGTGAACGGCAACGATGAATACTCATCGATTTCCGGGTTTGGCGGGCGTCCGGCGGCACCGGCCATTTTCGGCAGCCCGCACCTGAGCAACTACGCCCAGCGCTACTACAGCGGGCCGTCTGGCGAAGTGCTCGATGCCTTCGTGTTCTACAACACCCAGGTCGGCGATGATTCCCAGCTCAGCATCAAGGCCGGCCAGCACAACGTGTTCTGGGGCGAGACGGTACTCAACCCGGTGCACTCGCTGAGCTATGGACAGGCGTCCCTCGACCTCGCCAAGGCCGCGGCATCGCCCGGTACCGAAGCCAAGGAACTGTTCGTTCCGCGCAACCAGATTTCGAGCACCTTTACCCTCACTCCCGAACTGACCTTCGGCGCCCAGTACTTCCTGGATTGGGAAGGCGCTCGCCTGCCTGAGGCCGGTACTTTCTACAGCGGCTCCGACGTGGTCGGCTTCGGCGCTCAGTCGTTCCTGCTGGGGCATACCGGTGGTGCGGGGCTGGCGGGGCCGAATGGCACCCTGACCACCGTTCGACGCGGTCATGACTACACCCCGGACAATCGCGGTGACTGGGGCCTGATGCTCAAATGGTCGCCCGAGTGGCTGGACGGAACGCTGAGTGCTTACTACCGCAAGACTTCCGACATTCTCCCCCAAGCCGTCCTCGATACTCGGGGCCTGACCAGCGTGGGCGGGGTAGCGGGGCTGCGTAACTCGATCAGCACTGCCACCTATGAGTTTGCCTATGGCGATGACATCGATATCTATGGTCTGAGTCTGTCCAAGGAAGTGGGCGGGGTCAGCGTTGGCAGCGATTTGAACATTCGTCACAACATGCCACTGGCCAGCATTCCTGCGATCATCAGTGCCCCGGGTGCCGGCGGCTTGCAGGCGGGTCTTGGCTTGCTCCCTGCACGCAGTCCAGGTACCGGGGTGATCACCGATGTGCCACGGGACGGTGACAGCCTGGCCGCCACGGGCGACACACTGCACTGGACCGTCAATGGACTGGTGGCGATCGCCGATACGCCGCTGTTCGATTCCGCCACGCTGTTGGGTGAGCTGTACTACAGCAACCTGCTGAGCCTCGATAGTAAAAACAAGGCGCTCTACAAGGGCGAAGACACGTATCGCGGTATCGACAAACCCACCCGTGACAACTGGGGCATCGCCGTCAACTTCACGCCAACCTGGTACCAGGTATTTCCCGGCGTGGACCTGAGTGCTCCGATCTCGGTCAACGTCGGCATCGACGGTGTTTCACCTGTGGTAGCGGGTGGCGCGGAAGATGCCGGCAACTACGCCGTTGGAGTGAGCGCCGCGATCTACAACAAGTATTACGTTGACCTCAAGTACGTCGATGCCTTTGGCAAAACCACGGACTGCGACGACGGCGCAACCGATGGTTCGACCCCTAACGCCCTTGACGGCACACAGCGTTACACCTGCTACGCAGGCGGTCTGGCTTCGGCCTCCGGCTCCGGTGCCACCGAGGATCGGGGTGCGGTTTACCTGACCCTGAAAACCACCTTCTGATTCACCCAGCCTCGCGAAAGCAGGAGAACACCAAGATGAAATTCGCCTATACCCTGATGGCCGCTTCCCTGGCCATGGCCCTTGCCGGACCGATCCACGCGGCTGTCGATGCCGCGGAAGCGGCGAAACTGGGCAACCAGTTGACCCAGGTCGGCGCCGAAAAAGCCGGCAACGCCGACGGTTCAATTCCTGCCTATCAGGGTGGCTTGACTACCCCGCCGGCCAGCTTCAAGGCGGGCGACAAATCGCGCCCCGATCCATTCGCTTCTGAAAAGCCGGTGCTGGTGATCGATGGCAAGAACGTGGATCAATACAAGGGCCAGCTGACCGCAGTGACCGCCGAACTGGTCAAGCGTTATCCGAGCTTCCGTGTCGAGGTGTTCCCGACTCACCGCACGGCCGCGTTGCCTAAAGGTGTGCTGGACAACACGGTAAAAAATGCCACTGCGGCACGCTCCACCGAAGGCGGCAATTCCATCGAAAATGCGTTGCCGGGCATTCCGTTCCCGATCCCGAAGACCGGCGCCGAGGCCATCTGGAACCACTTGCTGCGCTACCAGGGCGTCAATCTCCAGGTCAAGTATGACAACTGGAACGTCGACTCCGCCGGCGTCGCCAGTCTGGCTACGACCGGTATCGCGCAGATCAACTACGCCGCCTATGACGACCTGTCCAAACAGCTGGTGGCTGCGGACACCTATTACCAGACCAAATTGACCTTCACCGGCCCGGCCCGTCGTGCCGGTGAGGCTGTGATGCTGCGCGACTCGGTCAACCCGCTGGTGCAACCGCGTCGTGGCTGGCAATACCTGCCGGGACAACGCCGCGTGAAGCTGGCACCGAGCCTGGCCTACGACACGCCTAACCCAGGCAGCGCCGGTGCCTCTACGTGGGACGACTCCTTCGTGTTCAACGGTGCGCTGGACCGCTTTGACTGGAAACTGGTGGGCAAGCAGGAAGTGATCGTTCCGTACAACACGTACCGTGTGACGTATCAGAACGATTTGAAGCCGGTAATGACCCCCAACCATTTGGCACCCGAGTTCGTTCGCTGGGAAAAGCACCGGGTGTGGGTGGTCGAGGCGACCCTCAAGCCGGGAGCACGGCACATCTACGCCAAGCGCCGCTTCTATCTGGATGAAGACACCTGGGTCGCTCTGGCATCCGACCAATACGATGCCAACGGCCAACTGTACCGCGGCGTCTATAGCTTCCTCAGCCAAAGCTACGACCAACAGGTGCCGGATGCCTCGCCTTATCTGATTTACGACCTGGTCGGTGGCACTTACAGCGCCGTGGGCTTCCCTGGCCCTTACGGCGGTATCAAATACAGCGAGGCGCTGAGCAAGACTCAATGGGCACCGGAATCGCTGGCAGGTGCCGGTATCCGTTAACACCTTCGTCGCTACTGCCGATTGATGATCGAGCAGTTTTTGCGCCGGGTCGTACGCAGGTACTTCCCGGCGCCTTTTTGCCAAGAGGGCGCATCATGGGCTCCTGTAACAAGAAGATTGCGCCACGGGTGCTCGGGACGCTGCTGGCGTTGCTGCTGGGCGGTGCGCAGGCATCGACCTACGTGGACGTGCTGGATCTGCCATCCCGGTCGAGTGCACTGGCAGCGAGCAGCCCCTTACTGGGTGCAGCCCAGGCGGGGCAGCGTCTGGTCACCGTGGGCCAGCGCGGGCACATACTTTATTCCGATGACGCCGGACAACACTGGCAGCAGGCCGCAGTACCGGTCAGTTCCGACCTTACGGCGGTCAGTTTTCCTTCGGCCACCCAAGGCTGGGCGGTCGGCAATGACGGTGTGGTGTTGCACAGCAGCGATGCCGGCGTCACCTGGACCAAGCAACTCGATGGCCGCCAGATCGGCGAGCTGATGTTCAAGCATTACACCGCCCTGGCGCAGGCTGAACCGGACAACGAACAATGGGCCGTGCTGGCCGCCGATGGCCAGCGATGGATCGAGGAAGGCGCCGATAAACCGATGCTCGACGTCTGGTTCGCCAACGGCAGGCTCGGTTATGCGGTCGGGGTCTTCAACCTCATCCTGCGCACCGAAGACGGTGGACAGCATTGGGTACCGTTTCAGGACCGCACCGACAACCCGCAAGGGTTTCACCTCAATGCCATTACCTCCACGGGCGAGGCGCTCTACATCGCCGGCGAACAAGGCCTGCTGCTCAAATGGGATGACCACGCCCAACGCTTCTCCGCCTTACCGACACCCTATCAAGGCAGTTTTTTCGGCGTAGTCGGCCAGCCTGGCGAAGTGCTCGCCTATGGCCTGCGCGGGCATGTGTTTCGCAGCACCGATGGCGGGCTGAACTGGACCCAGCTCGAGAGCGGTCTGCAGGTCAGCATCACCGCTGCCGCGCGGGACGCCGACGGCCATTTCCGACTGTTCACCCAGGCCGGGCACATGCTCATCAGCCGAGGCGGCAATGCGCCGCTGCAATTGATGCCGCAGGCCCGGCAGGCACCGGTTGCCGGTGCAGCATCGGCCGGCAATGGTGCGCTGGTGCTGGTCGGTGCCCGCGGTGTGAGTACGCTGTCCGTCGAATAATGACAAGAATCAGAGTGAGTACTCAGACATGGGCAATTTGAAGCAAGACACCATGCCGGTGATCCGCGAACTGCCGGACTTCGACCGGCGCTCCGGTAATCTGCTGGAACGGCTGGTGTTCAACCATCGCCCGCTGTTCATGCTGCTGATGGCGCTTGCCACCGTGGTGTTGGGCTACATGGCGGTGACGCGCCTGGAGCTGCGCCCCAGCTTCGAAAAGATGATCCCGCAGAGCCAGCCCTACATCCAGAACTACCTGGAGAACCGCCAGTCGCTGCGGGGTTTGGGCAATACCGTGCGCGTGGTGGTTGAAAACACCCAGGGCGATATTTTCGATCCGGACTACCTGAGGGTTCTCAAGCAGGTCAATGACGAACTGTTCCTCATGCAGGGCGTCGATCGCGCCTGGATGAAATCGCTGTGGAGTTCGGCCGTGCGCTGGACCGAAGTCACGGAGCAAGGCTTCCAGGGCGGCGCAGTGATGCCGGACAGTTATCAGGGCTCGCCCCCGGACATCGAACAGTTGCGGCAGAACATCAACCGCGCAGGCATCGTCGGCAGCCTGGTGGCCAGTGATTTCAAGTCGAGCATGCTGATCGTGCCGCTGCTGGACAAAACCTCGGCCACTGGTCAGAGCATCAACTACCATTCGTTCTCCCGTCAGCTCGAAGAGCGCTTGCGCGACAAGTTCGAGTTCGCCAACGGCGCCTCACACAAGGCTGGGGAGGAGGGCACGGGTCAGTACAAGGTCCGGGTGATCGGTTTCGCCAAGCTGATGGGCGACCTGATCGATGGCCTGATTCAAGTCATGATGTTTTTCGGCCTCGCGGTCATCACGTCGCTGATCATCATTTATGCCTACACCCGTTGTGTGCGCAGTACCCTGTTGGTGGTCGGCTGTTCGTTGATCGCAGTGGTCTGGCAGCTGGGCATCGTTGCGTGGCTGGGTTACGCCATCGACCCCTATTCAGTCTTGGTGCCGTTCCTGATCTTCGCCATCGGCGTGTCCCACGCGGCGCAGAAGATGAACGGCATCATGCAGGATATCGCCCGCGGCACTCATAGACTGATCGCCGCGCGCTACACCTTCCGCCGCCTGTTCATTGCCGGGGTCACTGCATTGCTGGCTGACGCGGTGGGCTTCGCCGTATTGATGCTGATCGACATCCCGGTCATCCAGGACCTGGCGATCACCGCCAGCATCGGCGTGGCCGTGCTGATCTTCACCTCGCTGTTGCTGATGCCGGTGGCATTGTCCTACATCGGCGTCGGGCGCAAGGCTGCCGAGCGCGCGCTGAAAATCGACACGCGCGCCGCCGAGCATCGAGGCTTTGGCAAAGTGTGGGATCTGCTCGACCGCTTCACCACGCGCAAGTGGGCCACTGGTGCCGTGTTGGTCGCTGTGCTGCTGGGTGTCGGTGGCTTCGCAATCAGCCTGCACCTGAAAATCGGCGACCTCGACAGCGGTGCCCCTGAGCTGCGTGCGGACTCGCGTTACAACCGTGATAACGCCTACATCACCAGCCACTACGCGCTGTCCAGCGATCAGTTCGCCGTGATGATCAAGACCGCACCGGAAGGCTGCCTCGACTACAGGACGCTGGTGCTGGCCGACCGCCTGGCCTGGGAACTGCAACAGAACCCGGGTGTACAAGCGACGACGTCGCTGGTCAACGCGGTACGGCAGATCACCGCCGGCACCTACGAAGGCAACCCCAAGCTCAACAACATCCAGCGCAACCAGAATGTACTGAACTACGCAGCGCAACAGGCCTCGGTCAACGCCCCTGAGTTGTTCAACACCGACTGCTCGCTGATGCCGGTGATCGCTTACCTCAAGGATCACAAGGCCGAAACACTGGACGCCGTGGTGGCCATTGCCGACAGGTTTGCCAAGGAAAACGGCACCGCCGATCGTCAGTTCCTGCTGGCCGCCGGCAACGCCGGCATCGAGGCCGCGACCAACATTGTGGTGCGCGAGGCCAACCGCACCATGCTCATGTATGTGTACCTGGCGGTCATGCTGTTCTGCCTGATCACCTTCCGCAGTTGGCGGGCGACGCTGGTGGCTTTGCTACCTTTGGTATTGACCTCGATCCTCTGTGAAGCCTTGATGGTGGCCATGGGCATCGGGGTGAAAGTCGCGACCCTCCCGGTGATCGCCCTGGGTGTCGGAATCGGTGTGGACTACGCGCTGTATCTACTCAGTGTGCAGTTGCATTACCAGCGCCAGGGCCAGTCGCTGCCCCAAGCCTATCGCAATGCAGTGGCGTTTACCGGACGGGTTGTGGGACTGGTGGGCATTACCCTGGCGGCGGGCGTGGTGTGCTGGGCCTGGTCGCCGATCAAATTTCAGGCCGACATGGGCATCCTGCTGACCTTCATGTTCCTGTGGAACATGCTCGGGGCACTGGTCCTGATTCCGGCGCTGTCGTACTTCCTTCTGAATGGTGAACGACGCAGCAAGGAAACGCTTGTCCCGGATGGTCAAGTCGCCGCCATCAAACGTCCTTACTCTGTCGGCACTGGCGAATCCTGAATGTCTACTCTCCAATCTCCAAGCGAGCGATTTCATCATGGCTGATTACAAAGCGCCCCTGCGCGATATGCGCTTCGTCCTCAATGAAGTATTCGAGGTCGCCAAACTCTGGGCCGAGTTGCCTGCACTGGCCGAAACTGTCGATGCTGAAACGGTCGAAGCCATTCTGGAAG
>Ga0247812_10000121_pt1 | contig 101697 bp, 69 predicted proteins | sample UWRJL149409B1_FD_178011 | JGI IMG/M metagenome (GOLD analysis project Ga0247812, IMG submission 178011) | Plant litter microbial communities from Arlington Agricultural Research Station in Wisconsin, United States - UWRJ-L149-409B-1 | ecosystem: Environmental > Terrestrial > Plant litter >... | reverse complement strand
GTTCACCTTCAGCGTGGCATTGGCATCGCCGGTTGTTGCTATCTGCTGCGCGCTGGTTGTTGCCAGTGCTGCTGTTGTGGTGTAATTATCTGTAGTACCTACCCTTGTTAAGCTGTAGCCTAATAATGATAAGCGGGTTAAGGCAGCTATGTTAGAGCCTGTTTTGTTAACTGTTATGGTGTAGGTACGGGTGGTAATACCATCCTCAGCCGTTACTATCGTTGTAAGCGTGGTGCTGCCTGTAAAGTTCAGGGCTACTGTTAACGATGTGCCGGATATGCCTGTTTGGCCGTTCACTTTAAAGGTAGCGTTGATATCACCGGTTACAGTAAGCTGTTGTAAACTGTTAAGCGATGCGCTTACCGATGCAGTGTAGTTATCCGTTGTACCTATGCGCGCCAGCGTAATGCCGGGCAGCGATAGTTTCGCAAGCGCGGCGACATCAGATGGTGCCCTGGTTATCTTGATAGTATAGGTACGGGTGGTAGTATCATCTTCTGCCGTTACAACGGTAGTAAGCGTGGTGCTGCCTGTAGCATTCAGCGCCACTGTTAATGGCGTACCTGATATAGCTGTTTGCCCGTTAACTTTTAGTGTGGCATTGGGTTCGCCGGTTATAGCCAATTGCTGCACGCTGCTGAATGTTGAACTTACCGTTGCTGTATAGTTATCCGTTGTGCCTATACGTATTAATTTGGTAACCGGGATAGACAACTGGCTCAGCGCAGCTACGTTTGACGGCGCCTTGGTTACCGTAATGGTGTAGGTACGGGTAGTTATGCCATCTTCGGCGGTAACCAGCGTAGTGATCACATTAGCACCGGTACGCAATGCTATAGGAGCCGAAGCAACGCCGGAAGCTGTGGTTATGCCGTTTATTTTGATGGTAGCGTTAGTGTCTATACTTCCTGCTATTTCCTGCACATTAAATTGTGAGGCGGTTGCAGTTGCGGTGTAATTATCTGTAGCACCTATCCTGGTTGTTGGGATACCTATCAGCGTAAAGCGATTGAGTGATGCGTTGGCCGAACCTGCTTTACTTACTGTTATGGTATAGGTGCGTTTGCTCACATTGTCCTGCGCAGTTACTATCGTGGTAAGCGTGGTGGTACCTGTGGCATTCAACGCTACAGTTAGCGGCGTGCCGGATACAGCTGCCAAGTTGTTAACCTTAAGTGTTGCGGTGGCATCGCTTGTTACGGCTAATTGCTCCACACTCATTTGAGATGGGCTTACCGAAGCAGTATAATCATTAGTGCTGCCGATACGGGTTAACTGGATGCCCGGTATAGACAACTGCGTAAGGAATGCATTGGATGATGCCACGCGGGTAACCGCTATGGTGTACATTTTAGTAACAGTACCATCTTGTGATATTACCGTAGTAACTATTTGGTTAATGCCATAACTTAACGGAAGAGCAACTATCCCGGTAGCGCCATCCGGTGTTATACCGTTTACGGTTACTGTTGCGTTAGCATCTGTTGATACAGGTTTGATATGCACACTATCAATCGAACCTATAACAGATGCGGTATAGCTTTCTTTATCGGCTGCAAAGGCAGGGCTTAAAGCGCTTTCGGTAAGTTGCAGGCTGGCAAGGGTTGCATTATCTGTTGCATAGGCTAGGGCAATGGTATATGTTTTTTTAGTTATACCATCAGCAGCTGTAACCACTGTTCTTATCCTGTTTGGAAGACCCGGGCTTACGTTTACCGTGGCCGTTGGGTTAGCTGTATCAACCGTAATACCGCCCACCTGTATTGTAACACCCGGGCCGCTTGCAACAGGTGTAATACCCAGCGTGGTAAGGTTATTTGCTATTTTTAAATTGTAAGTTGTTGTTCCTGCTGCAAAGGCCGGTGTTAACGTACCGTTGCTTACCGCTAACGAGGCCAGATCTACATTTACATAAGGCAACCTGTTGATATGTATAGGGTAAGTTTTGGTAGCTACGCCATCTTCGGCTGTTACAATTACGTTTAACAGGTTATCGCCTACGGCTAAATTTACCGGGCTTAAATAATACTCCTGGTTACTGCCCGGCACAACGGTGCCGTTTACAGTAGCTTTAGCCCCGGCATTCTCTGCATATAAGAACAGGTTTACAGATGAAACAGTGTTAGCTACGGTTAGGGGTTCTAATGTTTGGTAAGCAAAGTTAAAGTTAGCTGAAAAACCACCATTGCCGGATACGCTAAGCGAAAAAAGCGCAGCATTGGGCGACAATAACGGTGGCGCCTGGCCCGCACGTGTTACAATTAAATTATAAGTTTTGGTAGCGCTGCTATCCTGCGAGGTAACATCTATTTTGAATTTATTTTCGCCGCCATGTAAGGCCATAAAGTAATTAATCGGGTCTGCCACTGCAACACCGTTTACTTTAACAGTAGCCCCGGTATTAGCACGGTATATTGTAAGGCGTAAACCTGTATAGTTAGAATCCGGAACGGTTCCTGTGTAATCAAAACGTTCGGCATCAAACTCCTCATTTATGGTACCCTCGGAAGGGATCCTGATATAGCTGAGCGTTGCATCAGAAGACCTTTTCCTGATCACGTTAACTACATAGTTAATAGTTGATGAACCATCCTGAGAAGTTACCGAGATATTGACGTTGTTATTCCCAAACGATAATTGCACGGGGTTACCGGCGTATATATTAAGATCATTACCGTTAACCTTTACTATCGCCCTGTCATTATTAGGTACAGGTAAAAACGAGATGTTCTCTGTGTATTCTGATACCGTGGTATTATAGTTATGTGTACCCGGTGTAAATGGTGTATTTAAAATAATTGTACTATTACCGATAGATGCCAGTGTAGCATCTGATGAAGCAGCACGTATTATGGTTATTCTGAAGTCCTTTGTATCGCCATTTTGTGCCCTGGATGTTACACCTACTATGTTTTCCCCTACCTGCAGCGGAAAGTTATATGGTGAGCTTTGTGATGGGATCACCGTAGCAGTAGTATCTACCGGTATGCCGTAAACAGTAGTAGACAAAACTTCATTAGGTACAGTAGCGGTGTAGTTTAATGTATTATTATTAAACGCCGGGGTAAAGGTTACGCCACTGAGGCTAATACTGCTTAAAGCATTGTTAGCAGAAAGTGCACGGCTAACCGAAACCACATAGTTTTTTACCGAGCCATCCTGAGCGGTTACAGCAACTGTAAAGCTATTATACCCCGCTGCAAGTGCTAAAGTTTTGGTACTGCCGGATGTAAATGGCGCACCGTTTACACTGGCGGTGGCATAAGCGCTGTTCAACGTGGCCGATAGGTTAAGTGAAGCAACCTCATGCGCTACATTTAAATGATAGGCTAAATTACCCGCACTAAAAGGGACATCAAATGTGCCCTGTGCAACACTTAAAGCAGCAAGTGTTGCATCGCCCGAACGGGTTATGGTGAATGCTGTGCTATTGGCGGGGGCCTGCACAATATTATAATTAGCTGCCGTTAAACCCGATCCGTTAATAGCATAGCTGCCAATATTACTGCTTGCTGTTGCAGGTGTTGTAAAGTTAAGCGTGCCGTTTGTTGCGGCAGCTTCGGTATCGCCATTAATAAAGCCGGTTACCGTTCCGCTAAATGCCGGGTTAGGGTCGCCGAAGTAGCGGGTTGCAGGGTTGGCTAAATATGCCAGCGTAGCTTTGTTTATGGTTAAATTATCACTTGTATAAGCCACATCGTAATTGCTGTTTAAAGCCAGTGTACCCTGGGTAATGGCATAGGTACCTGCATTTTCGCCGGCTTGCCTGGTTAGCGCTCCGGTAAAGCTTTCGCCGTTCGCAAGGGCATCAGCCGTGTAAGTTAATGCAGGGTCGGCATCACCATAGGTTTTGCTTTTTGCAGTGGAATTAACATGTATGGTTTTTCTGCCGATAGACAGGTCTGCACCGGTAAAGTTCAATGTATAGTTATTACTTAAAGCTAAGGTTCCCTGGTTGATAGGATAAGTACCAAAGTTTTCGCCTGCGGCCCTGGTTAATGCACCTGTGAAACCATCACCGCTAATTAAAGCACTGTGCGTATAATCAAGCGCTGGGTCGGCATCGCCATAGGTTTTGCTTTTAGCGTTAGCAGATACGTTAATCGTTTTCTTATTAATGGTGAGGCTTTCACCTGTAAACGTATAGCTGTAATTGCTGTTTAAGGCCAGTGTTCCTTTAGTAATTGCATAAGTGCCTGCGTTTTCGCCTGCTGCCCTTACCAATGCCCCGGTTAAGGCATCACCTTCACGTAAAGACCCTTGTATATAGGTTGTCAGTACAGGGTCGGTATCGCCATAATCTTTTGACTGGGCGTTTGCATATATATTGAGGGTTCTTGGTGTAATGGTTAAGTTATCGCTAACGAATGAAATAGTATAATTATCAATAGTGAAAACACCTGTATATATATTTACCGGCCTTTTAGTGCCCAGGGTGAGTGCATATGTGCCTACATCTTCACCTGCTGCCCTTCCAAAAGTACCTGTTATACCTTCATCCGGCGCAACAGAAGTACCATCCAGCATGTATGGATAGGTTGGGTCGGCATTGCCATATACCTTTGTTGCCGGTACCGGGTGAAATATAAGCGGCCTTTTGGTGATGGTTAAATTATTGCTGATAAATGTAATATCGTAATTGCTGCTCATATCCTCAAAAGTAGTGATGCTTACAGGGCGCTTGTTGCCAATGGTTAAGGCATAAGTACCCACGTTTTCGCCGGTTGGTCTTCCGAAAACCCCCGTCATTGCATCGGTAGATGCGTAACTGGTACCATTAAAAGAATAAGGGAAACCAGTATCGGGATTACCGTAAACCTTGGTGGCAGCTATAGGTGCAATTATTAACGGGCGTTTGGTAACAGTTAATTTATTACTCACAAAAGTAAGCTGGTAATTAGTGCTTAGGGCAAGGGTTCCTTTAGTAATGCTATAATCACCAATTTTAGTACTAATCGCATCGGTGGCTGTGCCTGCGCCATCCCTGGTAAGCGCTCCTGTAAATGCATCGCCGGTTATAAGGGCACCGCTTGTTACAGCGTAGGCCAAGGCTGGGTCGGCATTACCGTAAACTTTTGTAGCAGCATTAGCAGTAACTGTTATTGGCGCTGCGCTAACGGTTAAGGTTTGGGTAGCGTCTGTAGCTGCCAGGTTATTTGCATCCCCTGCCTGCGAGACGGTTATGGTAGCCGTACCGGCCCCGGTTATATGTATGTTTCCGTTTACAATGGTAGCTACAGCACTGTTGCTGCTGGCATAGCTAACACCAAGGCCGCTGCTTGCAGCTGCACCCGGCGAAAAATCGGCACTGCCGTAGTTTTTTACAGGTAACGTGTTAAAGGTAATGGTTTGCGCTGCTTTATCGCGGGTTACCGTTAAGTTATAAGTTTTAGTAGACCCATCCTGCGCGGTTACTACCGTAGGGATAATATTATCGCCGGTAACCAGGGTAACACTTGCCCCCGTACCAGAGGTTACCGCAGTGCCTTTAACGGTGATACTTGCGTTAGCATTATTTTTTGTAGGGGTAATTGTAATTGAGCTTGTGGCGCTTGTTACCGTAGCCGCGTACGTAACCGTAGCGGCAGAAAAAGCCGGCGTTAATGTACCCGAACTGATGGCAAAAGCAGAAAGATTATTATCGTTAGAGGCCGTGGTAAATGTAATTACGGCGCCATAAGTGGTACCCGCACCGTTAACCGCATATGCCCTTGCATAGTACGATGTTGACGGACTTAAACCCGTTACGCTTGCCGAATATGCGCCGTTACCGGTGCTGGTAGTCATTACTGCCTTCGAATCGCTTACCGTAGGTGTTGCATTGGTTGTGCTGTAAACAATGCCGCGCTCGGTGTTTAAGCCATAGCCGTATACCAGGCTACCCGCTAAAGTGGCAGAGGCCGATGATATTGAACTGGCTGCCGTTGTGGTAACGGTTGGCGGCCGGGGCACATTTATTTGTACTATAACAGGGCCGTTTTGTGTTTGCACACCCGTGCGTACCGTAGCGTAAGTATTATCAGTTAAATTAACTGAAACAATTTTTGCGGCCGCGTAATATGAATCGTTGATGAACGCGCGATTGTTACCCCTGTCAAGCGCTATCCTGTATGGCGAGTTGAGGAATGATGAGATTAATACCACATCACCTGTGCCATCTGATTTTTGCCTTCTTAACTGGTCATTTCCACTTATAATCCCGCCATTGCCGTTTTCTACTGTATAATAAATGTAATCGTTATCTTCATCATAAGCAATATCCCACACGGTGTTAAGCGAGCCCGCAAACGCCCTGAAGGTAACCGCCTTTGTAGGCATATCCACAAAATACATGCGCCTTTGCGCAAAATTCGATTGAAATATGATGAGCCTGTTATGGGCCATATCCAATTCCAGCCTGTATGGGTTTAAGCAAACTGATGAAAGAAATACTTCCTGCCCAGTTCCGTCGCCATGTACACGGTTAACGGCGTCGCCTTCAGACAAGGCCGCCCCATTGCCGCCTTCGGTAGTGTAATACAGGTAATCGGTACGCGGATCGTACTCCATATCCCGTATCTCGTATGATACCGGGATGGTGTTGATCAGGGCACCTGTGGTTAAGTTAAGTATTTTTATGGCGTAGCTTCCGGGCTTTGCTTCGTAAACAAACATCCGGTTGTTGTTGCCATCTATTGCAAAGCCAATAGCAAGATTTATCAGGCCCGATGATATGGTTGTTTTATTACTACCATCGTAATTCATTTTGTAATAGGCATCATCGGCGGTAGCGTTTACGTTGGCATCATTGGTGCTCCAGTAAACCTGCGCATTACTATTATTGGATAAACCAAGCCCGGCTATCAGCAGCACAGCTGTTGACAGGGAACGAAGCTTCCTGTTAAAAAAAGTTTTTAAAGTATGTAAAATTTTTCCCATAATAAGCGCTTGTTGATCTGCAGTATGCAGTTATGATGTAGTGTTTTTTGCCGATGATATTTAACAGTTCTGCACACCCGGCAGGCATGCAGATCCTTTACAGAGAAGAAGCCAATGATAAGCCATGGCCCTTTTATTTACAGGTTATCCCCTTGAAGGATATATACCTTCAATTGCAATGATATAGTTGATAGGCAACACCGGCGAAAGGGTGTTAACGGGTAGGCTGCCCCCGGTGGTTGATATAGCTTTTGAACTTAAACTCACTAAAGCTACACCTTCGGCTGTACCGTTATTGTAGGAATTGGTTGGGTTTTGTGAATCTTTATCAACCGTAATAGAATGGAAGTTACCTTCCGGAGAAAACTGATCGGCAGCGGCAGCGGCAGCTACTAAATTATGCGAGTGGGCAGGCATCTGCTGTTGTGATAAGACAACGCTTTCCACACCGGCTGGTACGCCACGCTCGCGGTATGATAAACCCGGCCCGTGGCCCGGATGTATAGGTGCACGGCCCCTAAGATCAGGAATACCAAAATTAGTTTGCCCATCGCCCCCGTAAGTGGTTAGTAATAAGGTGTACAGTGCTTCAAACTGTTGAATGCTAAGCAATTTTCCATCACATAACATCCAGCCGCGTGGTGCAAAATCGCCGGCAAATAATCTGATCTCTCCAATAAAGGGTTCCATAGTTTTTAATTTAGGATTGTAAAGGTTTATAATTGGTTATTATTGATACTTAGTATTATGTACAGGAAATCATAACATCAAAGCCGCTGAATGCAGTTTTTTTTATTTTTGTATATCAGCCACTTACCCTAACTAAGAGTAAGGTTCCCAAAACATGCAGGATTATATTTTATCTATACATAATAATGTATTAAGTATAATATATATCTTCCTCCCGTGTATCCTAACCGATCAAAATACAACCGTTGGTTCACCTCCGGCTATACTTTGATCAATCTGGTCCCTTAACATTTAATTACTTATTATTTCTCCAAATCTCTGTTAAATAAAAAAGCTGTAACAGGGTGTAAACAGCTTTTTTAGGGGGGCAATTAAGGGTATTAAAAAGGTGGGATAGGTTTTGATAATATGCCTGTAAATAACCACTTTCGATAACCTTAATTTAAAACACAACATGACAATTAAACATTCCCTCATCTGCATGGCAATTGCCGCTATCGGCTTTACTGCCTGCCAAACCAAAACAACCGAAACGGTGGGAACCCCTACCCCGTTATTAAAAGACAAGCTAACTAAAGAAGAGGCCAAAGAGTATGTTAAACTCTACGAAACACACGCCGGCACTGTTGATTCCATCAGGGGTGGGTTAATAGTTGATAAAAAACCTAATACACGCTGTATATGGTTTAGCGCCAAACAACTGGAGGCAATGTTAGCAACCATTAAACAAGAAAAAGGCGACGGTGTGCGTTTTTACCTGGCAACGTATAAATTAAAATACGATGTAAAAGATGATAAACAACCAAAAAAAGATTATTGGGGCTTTAACACATTGGTAATGGTGTCTACAGAAGCTATAACTTCAAAAGCGTCAAAAGACACCATCCACCGCGATTATTATGTGGAAAGAATTGGCAACTCGCCTGCAAGAGGTTTTATAGTAGGCACCACACCAGAGAACCGCGGCGAAATGTGCCCGCCGCCGCGCGAATGCACCGGCACCGGCGCTACCCTTATTGATACACTTAAAAGATGAAATTAATAACCCCTAATACAGCTATTGAATTTGCCTGCTTTTTGGCCGCGCTTTTATTCTTATATAAGGATAAAAGCGCAGCCTGGAGGCTGCTTATCCCCTACTTGTTTTTAACCTTTGTTACCGAGATGATAGGGCTGTATATGCGGTTGATCATCGGCATGTCTAACCTTAAGGTTTACAACACCTTTTTAATTTTAGAATGCCTGTTTAACAGCTATTTCTTTTTTAGTTTATATACCGCTTATAAGTATAAACTAAAATGGCTGCTTATATGGCTGGGCTTTTTTGCTGCCATGTACCTTACCGAAATGGTTTACAACGGGTTTAAGGGGTTTGTATCCATCACCGCAACTATCATGTCGGTAGTGTTTGTACTGGCTTGCTTGTATTACTATTACCTTAAACTGAAAGATGAGCAGTACGAGCCATTACTGCTGTCGCCGGCATTTTGGTGGGTATGCGGTACACTGTTCTTTTACTTTGGCAGCACGGTTTGCAACCTGTTTTTTGATTATTTAAGCAACCAAAGTGTTGCCTACAGCCGCTCGGCGCGTTATGCCATTTTTATAATGCTGAATATTACACTATATTCATGCTGGACATTATCATTCATATGCCGATATCGCCAACGGAAATTACAGCCCTCATTACATTAGCATCCATCATCTTTTTAATAGCGCCGCTGTTTCTTATTATTTATGTATTACAATACAACCGCAAAAAGAAAAAGCACGAAGAAGAAAAGGTACTGCTGCTAAAAACACTGGAGAACGAATTACTAAGAACGCAAATGGAGGTACAGGAGCAAACCCTTAAAACCATTGCGTATGACCTGCACGATAATATTGGCCAGCTGCTTAGCCTAACAACTATCACCCTCAGCTCGATAGATCTTACAGATACGGATAAAGCCGCCGCAAAAATAGCACTGGTGGAAGACCTCACCTCACGCTCCACCAAAGAAGTAAAAGCCCTCTCGCGCTTACTGCACAGCGAGGAACTGATAAGCCGCGGCCTGTTCTCGGCCATTGAGTTTGAACTGGAATGGATTAAAAGGTCTGACAGGTTTAAAATAACTTTTGAGAAGCCCGACTTTGACTCTTTTGTTACCGACAGCAGTAAAGAAACCATCGTGTTCCGCCTTTTTCAGGAAATTATAAATAATATTATTCAGCATTCAAAAGCTACTGAAATAGTTGTTACTTTGGATAAATTTGAAGGTGCCTTAAGGCTGAACATACAGGATAATGGTGTTGGGTTTAATGTTGATGAAACATTAAAAAGAAAGAACGGGATGGGCTTGTATAATATTAAAAAACGTGCTGCCATTATAAACGGCACGGCCATAATAACATCTGTTATAGGCACCGGATCTGATATAACCATTATAGTACCTTATTAATTGATGATCCCCGATAAAATCAATATCGCCATTGTTGACGACCATACATTGTTCAGGCATGGCCTTGTGCATCTCTTAACCGAATCTGAAAAAGTTAATGTTGTTTTTGATGCCAGCAACGGCGCCGATATGATTCAAAAGCTCCCCCTGCACCCCCTGCCCGAAGTGATTTTGATGGATATTACCATGCCCATAATGGATGGGTACGAAAGCACCAAATGGGTAAAAGAGCATTACTCCGATATTAATGTACTGGCCTTAAGTATGTTTGAGGAAGATAAGCCCATTATAGAGATGCTGAAAAGCGGCGCGGGTGGTTATATGCTCAAACAATCTAAAGTGGCCGATCTGGTGAACGCCATAGCCGGCATAGCCCAGCATTCTTTTTACATTAACGAGCTGGTATCCGGCAAGTTACTGCGCAATATCCAAAACAAGCAGCCTGCCAAAAACACCTACGGCGACCTTAACGTCAACGAACTTAAATTCCTGGAACTGTGCTGCTCAGACCTTACCTACAAGCAAATTGCCGATATGATGAACCTGAGCCCGCATACGATAGACAACTACCGCGAATCGCTGTTCCAGAAATTCGAAACCAAATCGCGCACAGGGCTGGTTATTGCCGCGCTGAGGAACGGGCTAATTAAGATCTGAAAGTCTACTTGTTTATAACCGCCGTTATCTCGGTACGCCTGTTCATTTGATGTTCGGCTTCGGTGCAGTTGGGGTGGTCGGCGCAGTTATTTACCGGTTTTTGTTTACCAAACCAGTTTGCAATAATGCGGTCTGAAGCAATACCTTTATCAACCAAATAATTCAGCACAGCATCCGAGCGGCGTTTAGATAGCGCTATATTATATTCTTTGGATGCCCGTACATCGGTGTAAGATGAGAGCCGGATCTTCAGGCCTGGGTTTTCCTTTAAGATCAGCACCAGTTTATCCAGTTCAATAGCGGCATCTGTGCGGATGTTCGCCTTATCCAGATCGTAGTAAACAATAGCGTGCAGGTCTTCCGGCTTAAAGGCAGGTTTTGTTGGTATTGATACAAGAGGCGCTGATGGCTGCCCCTTTGGAGCAGGTTGATAGGTGAAGCTGTAAATATCATCGTTCCCGGCGCCGCCTTCGCGGTTAGATGAAAAATATCCCGACAAGCCATCCCTGGTTAAAAAGTAAAAATCATCGGCAGTGCTGTTTACCGGGTATTTATGGTTATTCGGAACGCTCCATGCAGCTTCTTTGCCTGTGGCCGTGTAAATATCAAAGCCGCCCATGCCGGGTAAACCTTTTGATGCATAGATCAGCACACCCGGCCCCTGCGTTACAGGGAAAGCTTCCTCCTCTTTAGTATTGATAGTTTTACCGCAGTTAACGGGTTTACCCCAACTGCCATCTGCCTGTTTAAGGCAATACCAAATATCGGTTTTACCCTCCCCGCCCGGCATATCCGATGCAAAGTACAGCACATCTCCCCCATAGGATAAAGCTGCATGCCCTACAGAATACTCCTTGATATTATTATAAGCAAATTCCTTAAAACCGCCCCACACGCCATTGGTTTTGGTAGCCATTACCAGTATTAACCTGCGGGTGTACAACCTTTGCCTGCTTGCATTTCCGCGCTTGTCTACGGGTAATAATTTCCGTGGCTGTGTGGTAGTAACAGTAATCCAGGCGGTATCGGCCGTTTGGTTAAAAACCGCGGGGCCAATATGGTAATCGCCGTTAAAGAGTTTGCGGTTCTCTTTACTTACAGGCAATACCGCAAGGCTATCCTTATTTGAATAATAAAGCTTAAAGTAGTTGTTGCCGGTGCGGTTATCAGTTTGTTTACTTTTTGTATCATACTCAGGTATTCTATCAGATGTAAAAACTAAACCTTGTTTGCCATAAAAATTAGTCCCCCATTCAGAATAAGTGGTGTTCAGTTTCTTCTCTGAATTTACTGTATAGCTTTTTTGAGGGGCAGCTATCCATTTAGCTGCAGAATCGCAGCTGGCCAGTTTAAATCTAAGCGTTTCCGGATCTCTTTTTAATTGGTAATAAGCCCGGTATTGTGCTTTCGCCTCCGGTAATTTCTGGTTACGCTGCAGGGCTTCGGCATAATAATACACATCTATATCTTCTGCTTTGGTATAACTTATCGCGTTAGCATACCATTGCTCGGCATTGCGGTTATCGTTTAGCAAGCGATAGCAATCGGCCACGCGTTCTATCACGCGGATATCAGGGTTATTCCTGTTGGCTACATCAAGGTACAGGTTAAGGCTTTTAAAATATTCTTCACGCTCAAAAAGCCGGTCGGCCAGTTGCTTTTTGCTCAGTTGTTCCTGTGCACACAGGTAAGTGAGCATATGGAGCAATATTAAGAGTGCAAAGATCTTTTTCATATTGAATTAACTGATCAAAAAAACCGCGGACTCAACACCCTCGGCTGTTTTCTCCTGAACGATATACTTAATGATACCTCGTGCGAACCGCTTTGGTAGCTTGCCAGCGCGCTGGTGCTAAAATCATACGAATAGCCAAAACGCAAATGATCATTGATATTGAATTGCGCCATAGCCGTAACCGTATTACTTTTTTGCAGATCCTTCGGCAGGTTATTTTGGTAGAAAGTAACGCCGGTGTTATAGGATGCGCCTATCCAGAAACGCTTATCAAACAGCACGTAATTGGTAAGATCTAAACTGCCCGGCCCTTTAAAATCCGACTTAAACATAACCGAAGGTTTCAGATCGATAGACGAAGTTAGCGGGATAACCGCACCCGTGGTTACATACATATGCCTAACCGGGTTAATAGCCAGCGTATTACTGCCGGATATAACTTCCGAAAATAAGTTAAGCGCAGATGCGCCCACGTAAAAAGATGGCGTAGTGTAATAAGCGCCCAGCCTAAAATCGGCACGCATGGTATTTTCATTTACGGCAACACTGCCGTCGTTTGCGTCAATGGGGTTAAAGGCCGAGCCATCTATGCGGTACTGTACCAGTCCCGCCCCTATGCCAAAACTGAAGCGTTTGGTATCCTCATCATCCAGCCTTAGCCGGTAGGCGTAATTGGCATAAAAAGATGTGTTATTTTCGGGGCCGAGCCTGTCGTTAGTTACCAAAAAGCCCAGGGCCACATTCTTATTATCGGGGTTAACCAATCCATCTACCGAAAGCGTACTTGTTTTTGGGGCGCCATCTATACCGGCCCATTGCAGGCGGCTGCTTAGGTTAAGTGTCCAGTCTTCCTTGTAACCCGCATAAGCCGGGTTCACCACCAAACCATTAAACATATACTGGCTAAACTGAACCGTTTGCTGGGCATAGCTTTGCAACGTGGCAAAAGCGGAGATAAAAAGCAGGAGATATTTGGTTAGCGTCCGCATTATTTCCTGTTTAAATAGATCCAGCCTTTTTGTGCAGTCCGGCCGGTAGTGGTTTTTATTTCCAGCAGGTAAAAATAAGTACCGTCGGCCAGGCCGCTGCCATCCCAGTTATTGGTATAATTTTCGGACCGGTAAACTTCGTTGCCCCACCTGTTAAATATCAGCAGGCGGCTGCCGGGGTAACCATTTATGCCTTTTACTTCAAAAAAATCATTCTTGCCGTCGCCGTTAGGCGTAAAAATATTGGGGGTGGTTATGGTACCGTCGCCCCCCGCGTTCAGCATCTTAAATTCCGTTTTTGCAGCCAGGGCCGAACCCACAACGTAAGCCCAGGTATCTATACTCTTGTTATTTCCAAAATCATTATCATCTCCTGCGGTGCTGGGGCTGCCCCATTTATGGCCGTTAAGCAGGCTGCTTAATCCCGTAATGTTTTGTAACGGGTTTGATGGCGTACCTACAGCGGTAATAGCGCTATCGTCCCAGTAAATGGTATTATCGGGCGAGTTTGCACCGTTAATTCGGGTAAGCTTAATACCGTTAACATTGCGTTCCACATCAAAAAACGGAAAGTGTACCTCGGCGGCAAACAGGGTAGCATCAACGGTTACAGCGTAGTTTTTAGGGCTAATGGGTACTAAGTTGCCCAGTCCGTCAAACCCATCCCAGGTAACCTGGTTTAAACCAGCTTTAACAACACCCGTAAGGCGGCGGTCCATAGCATCGGTAAAAACACCGTTTTGGTTGATATCAATACCCACCGTATAACTGCCGTTTGCAGTAGTGGTAAAATTAACAGAGCCGCCGGGTTGTGTAATATCGGCACTGCCTGCTTTACCGTCGGCCCCGGTAAAACCTACATTATCCAGAGAAGGCAAAACCGGTGTATTAACCAACCAGGTAGTGCCGCCGCCGCGGACAGCTGCAGCATTGGGAAGATCGGCAGCGGGCGGGTTAAAAAAAATCTTATAGGTGATATCCGAAGGAGAATCGGCTATGCGCGGGTCGTACACATTGGGCTCATTGGTATCATCTAAACTTTTGTAGGCCGGGCCGGCATTATCATTCCTGAAACCTTTATTGTTTACAAAAAAAGTAAAGCCGTTACCAGCCTGGCCGTTATTATCCAGCGTGTAGCGGTAACCATCTTTAGTAAGGATATTTAAAACCGAATTGAAGCCCACATTAAATGTACCTAATATGCCCGATAACACATTGGTAAACACCCGCCCCGTTAAAAAAGCGGTATTGCCCGCGTTGCGTACCGATACATCAAAGGCAGCTATGTAACGGGTTGATGGCTGTACCCATGCCGATGCAACTGGCACTGCCGGTGGGTTAGCCCCTGCTTCGGCACCGTTGTTGGGCGATACAAAATCAACCTCCCAAATTCCCTGCTGCCCAGCGCCTGCTGTTACAGTATAAGGCTGATACCCGCCCGTATTAGGCAGCGGGCCAGCCACTTCCTCATCGCGGTTGGCAATTAAGCCCACGGTTAAAGACCCTCCGCTGGTGTAATTTGTACCATCGGGCGCACGAAGGTTAATAGTACCATTCACCCTGCCCTGCGCGCTGGAACCCACACAAATAGTTTCACCAGGCTTTACATACACCTTCATGGTGCCCATTGTTGGGAAAGGGAAAGAGGCGTTTACAATAGCAGTAGAAAGCAGGTAAGCGCGGTTGCCGCCATTGGAAGCCAGCTCCTTGCTCCCCTCGGCAAACACTTGTTTTGTAACTAAAAATAAGGTGAACAGTACAATGCAGTTATAGCGCCATTTCTTTACAGAAAAAATTAAAATTGAGCTGCCCATGCCGTACCCGAAGATTGTGATAAACGGTTTTTAACCGCCACTAAATATAGATAATCCCGCTGAAAAACACACACAAATGCACAATTGACCAGTAGCGCATGTACCGCAATAATGCGCTAATACAAAAGCACCTCAAATACAACTTAAATAGTAATACATAATCGTTTTAAATTATTTTAAATACTTGATAAATATAGAGTTGCTTAAACTTAGTACTTAAATTGCGGCATGGATAATTTTATGGCCGCGCGTTCGCAGATGGCATTGTCCCTCGGCTTTCACATCATCTTTTCGTGCATAGGTATGGTGATGCCATTTTTTATGGCAGTATCGCACTTTTTATACCTCAAAACCAACAACCCGATTTACCAGCATGTAACCAAGGCATGGAGCAAGGGCGTGGCAATCTTCTTCGCCACGGGCGCTGTATCGGGCACTGTATTATCTTTTGAACTTGGCCTGCTGTGGCCTACCTTTATGAAACACGCGGGGCCAATCTTCGGTATGCCCTTTTCGCTGGAAGGTACCGCCTTTTTTATAGAAGCCATTGCCCTGGGGTTTTTCCTGTACGGATGGGGCCGTTTTAATAAATGGTTCCATTGGTTTACGGGCGTAGTGGTGGGCATCAGCGGGCTGGCATCGGGCATACTGGTGGTAGCCGCCAACAGCTGGATGAACAGCCCCACAGGTTTTGATTTTATCGACGGAAAATACACCAACATCGACCCGATAAAGGCCATGTTTAACCCCGCCTGGTTTTCGCAGGCGCTGCATATGTCGGTAGCCGCCTTTGCAGCAACCGGGTTTGCGGTAGCAGGCGTACACGCGCTGATGATTTTGCGAAAACGGAACGTAGCTTTCCATATGAGATCCTTCCGGATAGCGGCAATATTCGGCGTTGTGGCAGCTATCCTTCAGCCTTTAAGCGGGGATATTTCTGCTAAAATGGTAGCCAAAAGGCAGCCTGCCAAGCTTGCCGCCATGGAGGCGCATTTTAAAACAGAACCCTACTCCCCGCTCATCATCGGCGGGATTCCTGATGAAAAGAACAAAACCGTAAATTACGCCATTGAACTGCCCGGCCTGCTCAGTTTTATGATCTACGAAGATTTTAAAACGCCGGTAAAAGGGCTCGACCAGATCCCCCTGAAAGACCAGCCGCCCATTTCCGTTACACACTACGCCTTTCAACTAATGGTAGCGCTGGGGATGATGATGATGGCTTTAGGGGTGATCTACCTCATCGCGTTAGCTAAAAAGAAGAGTTGGTTTGAGAAACCCTGGTTTTTAAAGCTCTTTATAGCCGCCACACCATTAGGTTTTATTGCCGTAGAGGCCGGGTGGACGGTTACCGAAGTTGGCCGCCAGCCCTGGATAATACAAGGCGTAATGCGCACTGCTGATGCCGTTACCCCTATGCCGGGGATTGGCTACTCGTTCTACCTGTTTACGGCAGTGTATGTGTCGCTCAGCATAGCGGTAACGTTTTTACTTTACCGGCAGATAAAAATGGTACCGGTGCTTTATGATACCGATAAACCCATCTCACACTAAAATATTTGGCTTATGATGCTCTACGTTGTAATGGGGTTCTTATGGTTATCGCTGCTGCTGTACCTGGTAATGGGCGGTGCTGATTTTGGCGCGGGTATTATTGAAATGTTTACCTCGCATGCCAATAAATCTCGCACGCGCAAGATCATGTACAACGCAATCGGCCCCATTTGGGAGGCTAACCATATGTGGCTGATCATTGCCATTGTAATACTGTTTGTAGGGTTCCCGGTTATCTATACCACCATGTCTACCTATGTGCATATCCCGCTGGTAATTATGCTGATGGGTATTATTGCGCGTGGCACGGCCCTTACCTTTCGTAACTATGATGCCGTGCATGATGATATGCAAAAGGTTTACAACAAGATCTTTGTGTACTCCAGCTTTATCACCCCGTTGTTTTTGGGCATTATTGCCGGCAGCACCGTTTCCGGGCAGATAGACCCGCAGGCTACCGATTTTGCTTCGGCATATGTTTACAGTTGGCTCAACTGGTTCTCGGTGGCTATCGGCTTTTTTACAGTGTCGCTTTGCGGATTTTTGGCTGCTATTTACCTGATAGGCGAAACCGATGAAGAAGCCGAACGAAAACGCTTTATCCGCAAGGCGGTAATAATGAATATTGCCGCGGTGGTATCAGGCGCGGTGGTTTTTATTGCCGCCATTAACGATGGTATCCCGCTGGTGCAATGGGTATTTGGCAATATCATTGGCACTACGGCAGTTAGCGCGGCTACTATTTCGCTTATTGCTTTGTGGTATCTTATTTCCAAGGGTAAACGGTTTATCATCCGGGTGCTGGCCGGTTTCCAGGTAACGATGATCTTGCTGACCACCACCTACAAACATTACCCCAACATCGTGATCCTTAAAAATGGCGGCTACCTCTCGCTGATAGAAAACCGCGGCGCAGATAAAGCTATCGAAGGCCTGGGCATTGCGCTGTTAGCGGGCAGTTTGTTTATCCTGCCTGCGCTGGGCTATCTGATCTACAGCTTTCAAAAGAAAGATAAAGGCGATGATGCTTACGAACATTGAGTTTAAACAGGCCAACATACTTGCTTCTATAAATTTAAAATTGAACAGTTAGCCAAAAACTACAAACTAACCATAAACAGTTAATTAATAGATTATTACGGTTAAATTAGAAAGAATCACTTTAGTGTTCAACATGTTCAAAAGTGTTCACACAAATAAAAATGAACACCTAATAGACACTTGTGTAAGGCTGCCAATAACGCGCTTGTCATGCTGAGGCACGAAGCATCTATTCGCCGCTTTGGATGTAGGCTATAAGCATAATGTATATTAGATGCTTCCTTCGTCAAGGATGACAAGTTACCACGGCGCAGACAACAGCCAAAGCAGATCCGTTTTACTGAGCGACTGGAAGATCATATCTGAGGAGATAAGCTTACCCGCCAGTTCTTTTTTGGTTTCCTGCAGGCGGATGATCTTTTCTTCGATCGTATCCGGGCAGATCAATCGCACGGCTACCACATTCTTCTGCTGACCGATGCGGTAGGCGCGGTCGATAGCCTGGTTCTCTATGGCAGGGTTCCACCAGGGGTCTACCAGGTAAACGTAATCGGCGGCGGTAAGGTTAAGGCCGGTACCGCCCGCTTTCAGGCTCACCAAAAAAACACGTGTATTAACATTATCCTGAAAATCGTTCACTACCTGCTCGCGGTTTCGGGTTGCGCCGGTAAGGTACGCGAACCCTATCTTGCGGGCCACCAGTTCCTGTTTGATGAGATCGAGCATGGTTACAAACTGCGAGAACACCAGGATCTTATGATTAGGCGCTTTGCTATCGATCTGCTCCATCAGCACATCAATCTTGGAGGAAGTATTCCCCGGCACGCGTTCGCCTTCCAGTAGTTGCGGCGAATCGCAGATCTGGCGCAGTTTGGTAAGCCCTTTCAGCACATACATCGATCTTTTAGGCAGATCATCCTGCGAAATGGCTGAGATAAAATCCCTAAACTCCTTCTCATAAGCATCATAAATTTTGCGCTGTTCTTCCTGCATCTCGCAATGTAAAACCATCTCGGTTTTATCGGGCAGTTCGGTTGCCACCTGCTGCTTGGTGCGCCGCATGATAAAGGGCTTTATTTTATTCTGCAGTTCGCGCGAGCGTTTACTTACCTTAAACTGGTCGATAGGCACGGCGTAGATCTCTTTAAAATACTGGTGCGTACCCAGCAAGCCCGGGCAAGCGAAAGACAACTGGCCGTACAGGTCGAAAGAGTTGTTCTCAAACGGTGTACCTGTAATAGCTATCCTGTTCCGTGCTTTTAATAAACGTGCCGCCTTGTACCGCTGCGAGGACGGGTTCTTAATATTCTGCGATTCATCCAGGAAGATGTAATTGAAGGTATAATCCTTCAGAAAATTCACATCGGAGAGCAGCGTGCCGTAGGAGGTTAGCACCAGTTCATACTGGTCGAAATCTTCTGTGTGTTTTATCCGGTCGGCACCGTAAATAGTGTGGATCTTCAGCGAAGGTGCAAATTTAGCTATCTCGGCCTGCCAGTTAAAAATAAGCGATGTAGGCACCACCAGCAGGTTGGTATTTTGTGTTACCTTACTTCGTTGCAATAAAATGAACGCCAGTATCTGGATGGTTTTACCCAGCCCCATATCATCGGCCAGGCACCCGCCAAAGTTAAAATCATCTAAAAAGTTGAGCCAGTTGAGTCCCTGCTTTTGGTAAGGGCGCAAGGTGGTAAGCAAGTCTGCTGGTACGTCTACATCCTGTATGGCCTCAAAACTTTCCAGTTTTTGGTGGTAGTTTTTAAGCTCCTGTTTTACTTCTTCATCCAGTTGACCGGCTTCAAACAGTTCTTCTATAGTTTGATAATTGGTTTTGGCAAAGTGCAGTTCATCATCCCAAATTTCGCCTGCTTTAAAATACTTCTCAAATTTATCCAGCCATTCCTGCGGCAGAATACCAATGGTGCCATCATCCAGCTGCACAAACTTTGTTTTGTTGCGGATGGCCTTATGCAAATGCTTTAAGGATGCTCTGCGCTTACCGAATTTCGCTTCCAGCTTTACATTGAACCAGTTTATACCGCTAAGTACTTTTATGGTGATGTTTACCTTGTTGGGGTTGAGTTTATTGCCGCTCAGTTCGCTAAAACCCAGTATGGTAATACCCTGTTTGTTCCATGCGGCAAATGCATCTAAAAACCAGTTCTCATCTAAAAAACGTTTTTTATGCAGGTAGAAGTATTGGATATCGTCATCCCCCTGCTCCTCAAAATAAGGGTGCTGCTGAACAATGAGATTATTAAATTCCTTTTCCGCAGCATCATTCCGCTGCACCAGGAACTCTTTGCCATGATGATCGAAAGCGTAGATCTGTGCATCCTTTTTACGGATAGGTATCTCCGCCTCGCCATAGCGTATTACGGGCAATATCATTACATGCTGCCCAAAATCCGATAGGTAGATGATCTTCTCGCTCCTATCAAACTGCTGCTCTTTTATTTGTTTCGGCGTGGCTTTAAGGATGTAGGGGTAATTTACCGCCATGCTTTCCTCTAATTTATTGAGGATGCGTGTACGGAATTCCTTAAACTGCGACTGGTGGATCAGCAGGTTCTCCCCGCTGTTTCTGAACAGGTTGATGGCGCCCAGCATCTGCAGGTCCTTAATCAGGTACAGCGTTTTATCTATGCGGATAAAATAGGCAAACACCGTTTCCAGCCGGTTTACGGGGTAATATTTTTCACTTATCTGCAGTTCGCCGCTTATCTCGTAAAAATCGTCCTTTTGCTCAACTGTTACGTGCAAGCCATTATACAGCGGCTTTAAGCTAACCGGCTGCAAGGCACTTGCCGATACCTTTTCAGATACCTCGCTGTTATGCAGGTAACAATCCAGGTTCAGCGGGTTCTTTACAATGGCTTTAAGTCCGTCAAGGTTGGCCGTACTTACTTTGGCATCTATATTTTGCTGAAAGCGCGATACCGCAGTGAAAAATTTAAGTTCCAGCGCATCGTTGGTTTCCATCACCAATTGCAGCGGAGACAAAGCCGAGAGCGGGTTTTTAATACGGCCGTCTTTAGCTACTGCGGTATCATACAACTCTACAAGCAGGTGCTTATAAAACTTGTGCTGTTTAAAAACGATTACGCGCTTGCTGGCTTCGTCGGCCACACCTGCAAATTGCGGTACTTGCTGAAACAGTAATTGCTGCTCCATAGTAATTAAACTGGCCGCAGTTATGGGCAATAATGCTTTATTAATAGGCTGAATTACTAAACGGCCCTGTTGTAATTCAGCATGGAAGTACTTATCGGGATTGGGCTCATTTGCCAATCCGTAATCTGCAGCAAATCTTTTCAGCCGGGTGTGGCGCAGCTGTTCATCAAAAAACAGCAGGTAATTTTCGTTGCCGATCAGCTGCAGCAGCGCTGATGACTGATGCGAACACAGCTTTTCCTTCGGTTGCCCGCATCCGCAGGTAAGTGTGATGCCTTCCATATGCTGCACTATATAGATCTCAACCGTTTGATGATCAGAATGGCGACTGGTAAAACTTGCCTCATTGATCTTAAAATCTTCGGGCGTTAAAACCTCTGCGCCCAGCTCATTATAAGCCGTAACGGGCGAATGTTGGGCTATAATAACCGCATTAAGCTGCCCAACGCTTCTGCCTTTTAACAGGTAAGCATTGTTGTTATCGTGTTGAATTATTGCGGTAGAAACATTTGCCATGAGATGGGCTGCAAATTACGAACACGCCGCGGAGTAATGAAGGGGATTTTTAGAAATAATATTTCAGCCATTTAAAAACCGCCTGTCCACGCTTACTTTTTCGTGAGTGTGGACACTTTACCGTGCGAATGCCCTCATTATATTTATCCTACCCTAACAATTAATTTACACGCAACTTGTAAGTTTGTATAGTATTTTCTGCCTCAAACATACCGTATTGAAAAAAGCATCCATACTTATCCTGCTTGTTCTAACCTGTGCCATCAACCATCTGCAGGCTCAAAAACTTACCGCTAACAGGGCGCACAGCCATAACGATTACAAACAAAACATCCCGTTTCTGCAGGCTTATTATGCGGGTGCAGGTTCCATTGAGGCGGATGTATATCTTATAGACGGTAAATTATACGTAGCGCACGAACGTAAAGAGGTTGAAGAAAGCCACACACTGAACGATTTATACCTTAAGCCACTGGCCGCGCTGTTCCGCAAAAACGAAAATAAGCCTTATGTAGATAGCGCGCAATCGTTGCAATTGGTAATAGATATTAAGGAAGATCATCAGCATGTAATTCCGCAACTAATCAAAGAACTTGCCCCTTATCAGGACATATTTAATAACAGCACTAATAAACGCACCGTAAGGATAGTGCTAAGCGGCGATATGCCTGCGCCTGCACAATACGGCAACTACCCCGATTTTATTTCCTTCGACGGAAGGCCCAACATCAGTTACTCGCCTGCTGAATTGAAGCGGGTTGCCATGATAAGCGACGATATCACCCATTACACTAAATGGAACGGCAAAGGTGCGCTCACCTCACCGGATTCATTAAAGCTACAAACGCTTATTAACGCGGCGCATGCCAAAGGCAAACCGTTTAGGTTTTGGGCTACTCCCGATAGTCCTAACGCCTGGATCAAACTCGAAAAGCTGGGTATCGACTGGATAAATACCGATCATCCGGTACTGGTGCATGATTTTTTTGTGAACCGTGCCAAACTTGTTTATACCAACCCGCAGCCTTACGCGGTGTATCGCCCAACCTATAAAAGCGACGGCACCGCTAAAAAAGTAAAAAACATTATCCTCTTAATTGGCGATGGCATGGGCCCGGCAGAAGTGCAAGCCGGCCTAACTTCCAACCACGGGCAACTGAATATGCTGCAATGCCGGTATATAGGCGCTTCGCAAACACGTGCCGCCAACACTGATAATACCGATTCGGCAGCCGGGGCAACCGCCATGGCCAGTGGTGTAAAAACAAATAACCGTTATGTGGGCATAGATGCAAGCGGCAAAACTGTAATTAATTTACCCGATACGCTGGCGCATTACGGCATTAAAAGCGGCATCATCAGCTGTGGGGATATTACCGATGCCACGCCTGCGGCCTTTTACTCGCATCAACCTGAACGTTCAAATTCTAACGAGATAGCGGCCGACCTGCTTAATAGTAAAATAGATATCCTGATCGGTTCTAACCAGGGCAGCTTTTTTAATAATCCCAATAAAAGCCTCATCAGCCAGCTAACCGCCAGACAATTCCGGGTGGATACCACGCTAACGGCATTCAATACAGCAAAAACCGGCAAACATGTTGTATTGCTGAACGCTGCAGCAACAAGGCCGGTTATTGCAGGCAGGGGCAATATGCTGCAGGCATCGCTGTTGCAAACTATTAAGATCCTATCGGCCAACAAGACCGGCTTCTTCATTATGGCCGAGGGTGCACAGATTGATCACGGCGGCCATGATAACGACCTGCCCTACCTCATAACCGAACTGCACGATTTTGATAAGACCGTTGCGGAAGCTTTGAAATTTGCCGACGAGGATGGTGAAACGTTAGTTATTATCACCGCCGACCACGAAACCGGCGGCCTAAGCCTGCTGGATGCTTCCACCGCACATGGAACAGTTTTAGGCAACTTCAGCACTAACGATCATACCAGCATCAATGTACCTGTTTATGCTTATGGCCCCGGTGCGCAGGAGTTCATAGGCACGTATCAAAATACGGAAATCTACCATAAACTGCTAAACCTAATAACTAAGCGGGGGCGGTAAGATCAGATTTAATTATCAGCAGGATCAATAACAGGGTATTTTCTGAAGATAATTAACCTATCGCAGGGTTTTTCGTGTAAATTTACTGTCGGTTAAACAATTATATTCCTTTTACTAAATTATGAAGATGCTGAAAAGACCTACCCTTGCTGTGCTCTTGTGTGCGCTTACCATTCTGCTATTTAGTTTAAATGCCTCAGCCCAGGGCAAAAAAGATAAACAGATACTAAAAAAAGCCTTTAAAAATCAGGTGATGCTTAACGGCACCGCTATCGTTCCGGATTCGTCTATCAATAAAGCAACTTTTGCCAAACAGTACAAAGCCAACAAAGCACTCTGGAAAAAGGCTTTTCAATTCTTAACCACAACCGATCTGGATAAAATGCCTACCGGCAAGCACCTTATTGCCGGCGATAGTTTATACGCTATTGTAATTGACGGCCCAACCAAAACACCCGACATGGTTAAATGGGAAAGTCACCAAAACTACATTGATATCCAATGCGTGCTTAAATCTGCCGAAACAATGCAGTTGGCCTTACAGGCATCCGTAGCGCCATCTATCCCATACGATCCTAAAACCGATAACGCCAATTTTACGGCTACCGTTTCGCAATCTTACATTGCCACGCCGGGTAAGATCCTGCTGTTTTTCCCGGGCATAGTACACCGCGCCGGCCTTAAAGCCGAGGGTTACGACACCGACAGGCGCGTGGTGCTTAAAATTTTGGCTGCCAAATAACAACGGCATCCCCAGTTATTAAGCCCCCGTATCTATCCATCTCCTTCCCCTCATCATGAAAAAAAATTTTTTACTGCTCTGCATTCTATTCTTTTGCGCTATTGCCAGCGCGCAGAAGCCATCGCCAAAAACCGCCTGGTGGAAACAAAACAACCTGCGTGTAATACAGGTAAACCTGCCCGATTATGAGGCGGCCACGCTGGATCCCGAACTGCTGGTGAAAGATCTGGTTAACAACTCCGCCAACACACTCATTATTAACGGCGGCGGCATTATGGCCTTCTACCCTACCAAGTTGGCGCTGCAATACACCAACCCTTACCTCAAAAACAACAATATGCTGGCTGATGTGGTTAAGAAATGCCACCAGCATAATATCAGGGTGATCTTCCGTTTCGATTTTAGCCGCGTGCACGAGAGCATATTTAAGTCCCACCCGGACTGGTGTTACATCTCGCCCAAAGGCGAACGCATTATTAATACCGATATGTACGCGGTATCCATCAACGGCCCTTACGTGCAGGATGGCGCATTTAAGATCATCAGCGAGGCGATGGACACCTTCCCTATCGACGGTATCTTCCTGAACATGCCGGGCTACCAGGTAAACAACGCCTACGAAGGCAAATACCTGGGGATAGACCAGAACGATTACGATAAAAAACGTTTTCTGGAGTACAGTAAAGGCACTCCGCTGCCACTGGAAGAGAACAAGAACGACCCCGCCTTTCAAAGATACGTGGAGTTTAAAAAATTCACCGGTGATGACTGGTCAAAACGATTATACGAACTGGTAAAAGCTAAAAATCCGCAGGTGGCTATTTGTACCTACACGGATGAATATGTAGACATCATCCGCCACGAATCGCAGGCTAACAGCGCGCTGCCCTACTGGCCTTACGCCGCATCAGATAATGTGGGGAATGCAATGGGCACTTTCTCTTCGCATATCATCAGTAATGCCAGCATTCAGCAGATCTCGTTCCAGTCGCGGTATAATGCGGTGGAGCCGCAGGAAGTAGCCATTCGCCTGTACGAAAATATTGCCAACGGCTCGGGCCTCGATCTGAGCATGATGGGCGATATGCAAAATTACGAGGATGAGCGCAATTACGGGGTTATTAAAGAGATCTACGGCTTTCATAAAAAATATGAGCCCTACTTCGGTAATTATAAATCCTTAGCTAAAGTGGCGCTGATAGCCCCCGGCACCTGGCCATCCGGCTTGCCTATGAACGAATACCGCGGCATTATGCTGATGCTGAAGGAAGCGCATATCCCGTTTGATATTATCACCGATAACCAGGTACAAAACCTGCCGGAGAAGATAAAGGCTTATAAGGTGGTTATCCTGCCGGATATAAATAACCTGAATACTAATGCTGTGCAGCTGCTTAAAGATGCCGTAAACAACGGTACTAATCTTATTGCTACCAATACCGCTTTGTCTGATTACCCCGACGCCCTGCTGAACATCTTTGGTGCGAAGATCATCAATAAGGATAACGATGGCGCGGGCAATTACCTAGCGCCTGATAACTACAGCGTTTTTAAACGGCTTACCAAACAGAAGATGATCTTCCTGAAATACAACCTCGGCCAGTACGACCTGAACGCCGCCGATGAACGTTACCTGCCCTTACTGGCAAAAGGCCGCCCCGGCCCACCGGAGATTATAGGCGGGCATGATCGTACCGGCAGCTTTGCCATGGCGGTTAAAAAAAATGGTAAAGGCACCGCTGTGCTGATGCCCTTTAACATTGGCCGTTTATATTATTTAAACGGCTACGAAGAACATAAAGACCTGTTTTTAGATGTGCTGGATAAAATTTACCCGCAGGCGGCGCAAACCATTGTTACCGATGCACCGGCAAGGATAGAGGTAATTTTGCAGCAATACGGCAAAAACACCACCGCTGCAAACAAAACCCAGAACGACGGCCTCATTCTGCACCTCATTAACATCACCGGCTTTAGCGGGGCTACCTATTTTAAGCCGTTGCCGGTTTATAACCTGCACTTTAAGGTGCAGTCGCCGTTTAAGCCAAGTAAGGTGCTATCCATGACCACGCTGCAACCCATCCCCTTTACCTGGAAGGACGGCGCGGTAAGCTTTACTGTAAAAGACCTGGACGCGTTTAAATCCGTACTGATTAATAAGTAAAACAAAAATGGCCGGTAATTACTTACCAGCCATTTTTAATAAATTGAGATTGTTTATTTCTGCAATACCATCACACCGTTCATTACTACGGTGCTGCCTTGTTCGGCAACAATATTGTAAACATTCTGTACGCCGCCGGCCTGCTCTTTTTTGGTTAACACGGTGTATTTTTCGTACTTACCGGTTGCATCGTTCAGGCAAAGCACTTGCTGACCAATAGAGATCTCTCCAATTTTGAAGTTGCCCTGCGTAGTTAACATAGGGTGATTCGGCGTAGCCTGTAAAACTTTAGTACGCATATCGACATTGATACCTTCAGCCGTAAAGCTTTGGGTAGATGATACCAGCACCAGTTGCGTAAGCGCATAGTTTTGCGCAGTATGCACGGTAAGTTCTTCTACTTTGGTGGCTGTCTCCTTTTTAGTAAGCGGATCGATGGTAATTACCTCATCGCCGCTTTTCACCTCTTTTAAAAGTTTTTTGCTGCCATCGCCCATGGTAACCAGTTCATCGCCGGGGAAACAGATATCGTTACCATAGGTAGCTGATTCTTCCTTCATATCCTTGCCGTTGTTGATAACTTTATACTGCTGAAAGCTCAGTTCTTTCGACAGGATGTAAGACAATTTCAGGATGAAGTTTTTCTCTACCTTGTTGATGTTATCAATATCCTCAAAATATTTCTCCCATACTTTACCATCAGCAGTAAAATCGGGTACTAAAGCCTGGTATTTTTTGCCGGTTTCGCTGGTGTAAAAAATCATCAGGCCAATTTCCTGCATACCTTCTTTTGCTACCAATTTGTACAGGTCTATACGTTTCTTCAAGCCATCGCTGCCGGTAATAAAATAGGGTTTGCGGCCTTCGTATCTATCCAATACATAAGCGTTGTCAAATTTAATGTAGGTATCCTTATCCAGGTCGGCAATGGTATAGGTAAGCGCCTTGGTGTACTCGGCCATGGTAAGCGGGCGCGGGTTAACCGTTTTTTCCTGTGCGAAAGATGTAGCGGTAATAAGGGCGATAGAAAATGTAAAAAGTAATTTGCGCATTTGTTATGTTATTCTGTTGATCGGGATGACAGTTTTCTTAATTTTATATTTACGAGATCTGTTTAAAGGCTTCTGCAAAGGCTTCCATTTCGTCCATACGGCCGATGCTGATGCGGCACCATTCCTGGCCGTTTAGTTTCCAGTTGCGCAGGCCTACGCCGCGTTTCATCATCTCGCCCACAAATTTATTGCCGTCCATTTTCAGAGGGAACATCACAAAATTAGCCGATGACGGGATGTAGGTGTAACCCTCTTTCTTTAATACCGAGTAAAGATATTCTTTTGAAGCGTTGGTTTTCTTCAACGCATCCTGCATGTAAGCGGTTTCGTTATAAGCAACAGTGGCTGCCGCAATAGTGGTTGACGACATGTTGAAACCGCCCGAAGAGTACTTATTAAATATCCGGATGGTATCAGGCTGTGCCGCAATATAACCGCAGCGCAGGCCTGCAAAGCCGTAAAGCTTAGAGAATGTACGCGCTACAATAACGTTCTGGCCTGCTGCAACGGCGCCCATCATGGTAGCCGCTTTAGGATCGGGCAGGTAATCTATATACGCTTCATCAACAAACACGGTAGTTTTTTTAGATACGCGTTCGCAAAAGCTTTTCAACTTTTCTGTGTCTACTATAGTAGCTGTAGGGTTGTTTGGGTTGCAAATGTAAACCAGGCCGGTGTTCTCATCCACCTTAGCTTCCATGGCATCCAGGTCCAGTTTGTAATCGGCGGTCAAAGGTACCTTTACCCATTTGCCCTCAAAGTTAAGTGCCTGTGTTGGCAGATCGTCATATGATGGGTCGCCGGTGATGATGCTTTTACCACCCTTGCTGTAATACATGGCAGCAGCCAGCAATAACGGCGATGAACCGGACGACAGCATAATGCTGGAGCCTTTTACTCCCTCGTTGGCAGCTATCTTCATTCTCAGTTCTGATAACGACTGAAATGCGTATTGGTAACTGCTATCCATCGAATCCATAATGGCTTTTTTAGCAGCGGCAGACGGGCCGAACGGGTTCTCGTTAGCCAGCAGCCTTGCCTTCAATACCGGCGCGGCAGTTAAAGCGGCTTCATCGGCAAGCATGGTGTTGCTGCCTGCCCGAATGTTGCGGATAACCGGCATCGCGGCCAGCTTATTCATAGTACCGGATATAAAAGCCAGTCCCCCGGCCATCAAAGCGCTTGATTTGATCCAGTTTCTGCGGTTAATTGCGTTTGCCATATGTTTAGTTTTTTTAGTTTTCGTTATTTTTTTGTTGCCGGATAGCTCACCCGCTGCTCGGTAACGCGCCCGTGTAAGGCCGCCACCACACTCCTTGCCGATTCAAATGCACCCGCCATCCAGGCGTTAAGATAAGTTAAGTGTTCGCCTGCAAAGTACACCTGCTTATCGGGCTTTAGTAAGGCCGGGTATTGCGTTTTGCGGGTTTCGTTATTATAAACCGCCCATCCGCCCAGGCTGTACTTGGTTTTATGCCAGCTTACCGAGAACGACCGCTCAAACTCCTTATCGTACTGCGGATGAATAAGCCTGCCTTTTTGCAGGGCAAGCTTCTCGCGGTCGGCAAAGCTTAACTCGCCGGTATGCTGCGCTTTTTCGTTAAAATTGTAATATCCTATTAAGATACCCTTTTTACTTAAATAATCATAAGAAGGGTAAAATATTTGCGTTAATTCGTTGTTAGTGTGGGTAATACCACCGTAGATGTGATCATCTTCCTCCCAAAACCTGCGCTTAAACTGCAGGCCTATCTTGCCTGTTTGAATGTAGCCTATATAATCTATAGCACGGCTTACATCACTGCTAAAGTTGTTGTTGATATTACTGAGCACAGGTAATGGCAGCGTACAGATGCACATATCGCTCTGCAGTACATGCTCGCCTGTGGCATCTTTATAGGTTACTTTTACACCTTCGGCCAGGTTGGTAATGTTGGTTACTTCGGCACCTAGTTTTAGCGACGGGGCAACCTGCTTTTGCAGCGCTTTGGCAATCATATCCATCCCGCCAACGGCCTGGAACATGGTCATCTGCAACTCGTAGGTGTACTCGGCCACGTTGTAAAAATCAGGATCAAGCAAACCCGACTGGATGATATCCGCCAGTTTATGCGGATCGCCCAATTTACCGGCCTTGGTACCTGCCCCCGGCGACTCCGCATACCCCCTGCGTGCCGATGCCTTATAAAGCTTATCAATATCCAGCCCGCCTTCGGCAGCCAGGTATTCCAATACTTTCTGGGTGTCCTCCTTGGTGAGGGTGGCATCTAAATTACCATGATCGATGCTTTTGCTGAGCAGTTCGGCCATGTAGCCGCGCACATCGTTATGGATCTCGCGTGCGCGGATCTTTTTATTGGAGAGCGGCCCCTTGCCTTCGGCAAAGTAATACGCGCCTTCGTTTACGTTGTTATAAACCTGTATGGGTACGCCCAGTTCCTTGCAGTAATGCAGGGTGAGCTCGTGATGATGCGGTATACGCGACGGGCCTGCGTTAAAGTAAAGGCCATCATCAAACTGCGCGGTAGTTTTTGGCGAGCCCGTTTCTACGTTGGTACTACCGTTGCGGATACTCCAGCAGCGGCCGCCTGCCCTTTCGCGGGCTTCCAGTATGGTGCATTTGTAGCCGAGCTTGTTCAGTTCATAGGCGCTGGTCATGCCGGCGAGGCCGCCGCCTAAAATGATGATATGTTTACCGTTTCCGCTGCCTGTTAGGTTAAAGGCGTGCGCCGGAGCCGGTTTTAACATGCCTAATGCCAGCATTGCCGGGTAAGTACCGCCGGCCAGCATGGCCCCTTTACTTAAAAAACTGCGCCTTGTTAAATTTTCCAATATTGATAAGCTCTAAAGTCCAGTTTTTATAAACTGAAGTAAATGCTGATGATTCACACTCGAAATTTAACTTTTTTTTAACATACCGGCAATTAAATTGTAAAAATGGCGGTTTTGTATGATGATTTTTATAATTAATTAAATCTATGGAGTAAGTATATTATTCACACAAAACAGGAACGGGTTATTGCTTTATAGCAACAACCCATTTCCTGATAGCAAACTATTTTTTAGAAATTAAAAAGCCGCCGCAAGGTTATTCAGCACGGTACGCCAGTTTTCATCCTCGGGGATGCCCGGCTTGCGTTTGCCGAAGAATTGTACAATGGTGTTTCCGGCGCTATCGAAAACTTCCAGACTATGTACCAAACCATCTGCTGTCGGTTTTTTAACCAGCCAGATGGTATCGATGCCATCCTCGCGCAGGTGCATGTTAAATTCAGGATCGAGTACGTTAAACCATGGGCCGGTTTGCACCAGCTTTTTGATCTCGCCGGTATGGATCTGGATACAGCCTGCGCTGCCGGTGAAAACCATAACAGGCAACGAGGTTTCTGATGCCGATGTTAAGATATTTTTTAAAGATTCCAGGCTGATCTGGATAGCGTGGCCCTCAGGTGCCAGCCTAAGCGCCTGGGTACGGCTTAAGCCATGCTGGCGCAATAAACCGTGGAAATCGTGCGTATCCTGCAGGGCAAGCCATGTCGCTTTAAAAGTTTCAACATCTACTTCGTTATCAGGTTTTTCAGGAGCGGCAGCACGGGCCGGCTTAACATCCAGCTGCTGAATTTGCTCTTCGGCCTTGTATTTGGCAACTAACTGGTGGTAGACTTCTACATCGCTTTTATCCGTCAGGTAAATTTTGTGTACTGCGCTGCCATCTTCGCCGAAGAATTGGAGGCTCAGCCTGTCGTTTTCGTTTACGGCGAAACCGAAGAACCATTGGTTCATAAATAAACGCAGGTCTATATCCGGGGTAACCACCAAGCCAACCGGGCCGTTAAAACCCACTTTGGTGTAAACGCCTTTACGCTCGTGCACGCAATGGTCGTTACGGGTTAGGGCCATTACGTAGCCTAAGGTGTTGGTTTCTTTCAGCAGTTCTTTAAAATCGGTGTTCAGCAAAATGTTGTTCTCGCCTACGCTGGTGTTTACAAGTTCTGCTTCGCTTACGCCCAGTTCTTTGGCAGCATCACGGATGCGTAATTTAGGGCTGCTTACTTTTAAAGCTTCCCATTGTTCTTTTATTGATGTTGTTATATTTTCCATTTTATTGTTTTGTTAAAATTTAAACTAATATGCCGCTTGGGATCACCAGCGGGCATTTAAAGCCTTCGCAATCCATCAGTTTTACGTGGATGTTAAAAGCATTGTGAATGTTATCGCAGTTGATCACCTGTAAAGGTTCGCCAAAGGCAACTGTTTCGCCATTCTTCAGGATCAGGATCTTATCCGCATAGCGGGATGCAAAGTTAATATCGTGCAGAATGCTGATAACCGTATAACCGCGGTTGGCCATATTACGGGCCAGTTGCAGGATCTGTTGCTGATACAGCAGATCGAGCCCGTTAGTAGGCTCATCTAAAAACAGGAACGCGTTCGGCTGATCGTAGATCTGGGCGATAACCCTTGCCAGCTGCACCCTTTGCTGCTCGCCGCCGGAGAGCGTGTTATAATCGCGCTCGGCCAGATGGGTGATCCCGGTTTCTTCCATCGCTTTGTGCATCACTTCAATATCATTTGCCGATGGCGTGTTTTCAAAATGCGGGTAACGACCCATCAGCACCAGCTCCTTAACGCTAAACATTACGCTTACCGTGTTGTGCTGCGTTAATACTGAACGGATCATCGCCAGCTCTTTAATAGAATACAGCGCGATATCCTTCTCATTAAAACTGATACCACCTGATGTGGATACAACTTCGCGGCAAAGCAGCTTTAATAACGTGCTTTTACCTGCACCATTAGCACCAATAACGGCCAGCATTTCGCCGGAGGCTATATTAAAGCTTACCTTATTGAGGATTTGCTTACGGCCGACTGAATACGAAATATCTTTTACGGCTATCATATTTGCTGTTTTTTAAGCTGTGAAAGGATCATGTAAATAAAAACCGGCGAGCCGCCTAATGCGGTTACAATACCGATAGGTAATTCTGCCGGGGCTACAATAGTGCGCGATATTAGATCGGCCAGGGTTAAAGCAGCACCGCCCAATATGGCTGATGCCGGTAATACCAGGCGATTATCAGAGCCAAAAGCCATCCGCAGGATATGCGGAATAACCAGGCCGATAAAGCTGATGATGCCCGCCACTGCTACCGAAGCGCCAACCGCCATAGTTGCCAGAACAATTACAAGTCGCTTGGTACGGGCAACGTTTACGCCCATATGCCCGGCCTGTGTTTCACCCAAAGCTATTGCGTTTAAGGATTTACCCAGAAATGGCAAGCCGATCAGCGGGATAGCTATAAAAGGGGCTACACTACCTAATGAAATCCAGCTGGCGCCGCCCAAACTGCCCAGGCTCCAGAACGTAATGTTACGGAGCTGTTCATCTGTAGAAAGATAAGTGAGCAAGCCGGTGAACGCAAAAGCCAGCGCATTAATGGCAATACCGGTGAGCAGCAAAGCCGTTATAACCGTTTTGCCATTGTGCATAGCCATGCGGTAAACAGTAAGCGTAGTAATGAACGCCCCGGTAAATGCGGCAATAGCTAAAGCATAGTAACCATAAATACTGCCCATTGTATTGAGCAAACTGCCACCGAAAACAATCATTAAAGCGGCGGCCAATGTTGCCCCTGATGATATACCGATCAGACCCGGTTCGGCCAATGGGTTGCGGAACAAACCCTGTAACGAAGCGCCCGAAATAGCCAGTGCGGCGCCGATGATGACGCCAAGCATTACCCTCGGCAAACGCAGGCTCAACAAAACGGCCATTTGCTGCGAGGTGAAGGTTGCCACCTTGCTTATACCGGTATGGTAAGTTACTATAGACCAAAACTGCGCTAAACTAATGTGCACCGCCCCTATACAAACCGATGCGATGATCACCACAATTAGCCCCAGTGTAAGCCCTGTAAGTATTACTTTATGATTTTTGAACACGTTACGATTATTTTGTCAACGTTTTAATCTTGAGTTAAAAGTTCAAAGTCAAAAGTTTAAAGTAAATAGTGAAATAATACTTTGAACTTTCGACTTTCAATTTACTTAAGCTTTTGTGATAACTGTGCCACTGCCTGGCCCAAACGCGGACCAAAACCTGTGAGGAGTTCGCCTTCCATGGTAACAAACTTTTTGTTTTTACCGGCATTGGTTTGGGTTACGCCCTGCACGTTTAATAAACCTGCAGCACCGCCCAGGCTTTCCATACCACTGCTAAATAGCAGGATAACATCGGGGTTGGCAGCTACCAGCGCTTCTGAAGTAAGGGGTTTATAATCGTTAAAACCGCCTACCGCGTTTTGGCCGCCTGCTAAAGTGATGATCTTATCTAAAGGGGTGTTGTCACCGGCTACCATCATAGTGCCTGCACCGCGCGCATAAATAAACAGCACTTTAGGCTTAGCCCCATTCTTGTTCAGCTTACCGGCAGCAGCCAGTTCGGCATCCAGTTTTTTGATCATGGCAGTAGCCTTAGGCTCGCCGCCGAATGATGCCGCAACATCTTTAATAAGTTTACGGGTGCCATCGGCAGTAAGCTCCTGGGTAAATAATACCAGTTTAATGCCTGCTGTTTTTAGCTGTGCAGCCAGTTCTGGTTTAATTTCGGTGCTTAAACCGGTCACTACATCGGGCTGCAGGGCAATAATGCCTTCGGCTGAGATATTGCGGTTGTGGCCTACCTTAGGCTTGCTTTTCAAGCTTTCGGGGTAGTTGCTGGTAACATCGGTACCAATTATATTTTTCTCTAAACCTAAACCGGCCAGTATTTCGCTTACGGTACCGTTAAGGGATACTATTTTAGCGTTAGCCGGTACTTTGTTAATCGCTTTTGCGGAGGTATTGAACAGGGACACTGCTGCAACAAGGCACAATGCGATAATTGATCTGATATTTTTCATAGTTATTTTAAATAAGGAACAACGGCTGCACTTTTAAGAGCTGGCCGTTGTTCTTTTATAAGATATATTAGTGCTTATGCTCCTTTTTTAACTAAAGCATATTGCAGTTTAGGATAGCCCCTTGTACCGCCATCCTGTGTGGTAAAGCTGATGAATTTCAGTTTGTACACGTTGCCGGCAGCATCTTTAATCACATAAAAACGATCTGTTTTTACGCCGATAGTACCGGTTGTTGCACGCCAGTTACTTGCAATTGTGTTACGGCTTGCACTGAAAGTTGTAGTAGCAATGTTGCTTTCTGCGTAAGCATCGTAAGTACCTGTGGTTACTTCAGCAGCTTGTACCGCGCCTAAGTAGTTGGTAAATACTAAATCAGAGAAAGCGTATGGCGTTGTACCGGTGTAGTAGATGCTGTAAGTCCATACAAAATCCCAACGGTCTTTAGCCGGCTCTACGCTAACGGCAGCACCCGAATCGAAATTGATGAAGCTGAAGTTGAAGGCAGTATTTTTAGCTACAGTTACGGTTTTGAATGTAGTTTCGCTCAGTTTAGCATATTGCAGGGTGTAACCACCGGCTGCAGCGCGCAACACACGGATCTTGATCAGATCTGCAGCTGCTGCAGTAGTACCCGAGCCACCAGCCCTGTTGATAACATATACTTTGTTGCTGCCATCAGTAGCAGAAATTTGCGGGATAGCAGTTTTGGTCAAATCGCCATTCACATCATCAAAAATGCTGAAAGTACCTTTACCAAAGCCAAGCTCCAGGTTAGCTATAGTAACATCAGTTGCAGATACTGCGTTGATATCGGTTTTGTTAACCTCTACTACAGATGCTGCATTAGCGTTATTCAGGATCACCCTGAAATCGTCGCCGCTGTAGAAGCCCAGATCCCAATCAGCACGTTTAACTACAGTTTGTGCGTTGGCGCTTAAATCAACATAAACAGAGTTGATAGCCGCTGAAGCACCTGCACCGCCGTTAAGTGTTAACTCAGAACCGGTTGAGGTGATTGATGAGAAGCTTAATTTTAAAGCTGCGGTAGCACCAACCACAATTGGCTGGCCGGCAGATTTAAGTGTAAAATTAACCGCTTCGTTACCGTTAAGGAAAATACCTGCGGTTTTGGTCAGTGTGAATGATGCTGAAGTGCTGCCTGCAGGAACGGTTAAGCTGATCTCGTTGTTTACAGCCGCTGGTGCAGTGGTAAATTCGGTACCGTAAGTAACGCCGGTAGTTGCCAGGGCTACTACAACAGGCACAGCAACATCAGATGCACGGCCAAGATTAAGGTTTACGGTTATTGAGTTATCGGTAGATGCAAGGCCTTGAGTTGATGCCGAGAAGTTGATCTGGTTATCTGGCAACGCCGGATCGCTTTTTTTACAAGCGCCCAGTAACAGGGTAAAACCTAAAAAGTAGACTAATAATTTTTTCATGTAATGTATTGGTTTTTATAGTTGTTAATGAATTATATGGGTGAATTAATGTTTACTGAATTGAAATGCCAGCCCCAGAAAGAATGAGCGGCCATAGCCTAACGGTACCGGCCCGCCTGTGCTGTGCGCACCGCCTACATCTGTAGAGGTGTTGTTCACATTGGTTACATCGAACAGGTTTTTAACCCCGCCGGATATGGTGAACATGTTGTTTATGAGTTTATTGATGGTAAGATCTGCCGTGTGGAAAGCAGAGCGCTCTGCACGGTGGATGCTGGTTACACTGCCAACCGTACGCAGCTCATAAACAGGCAGCTTGCCGTTGTATTTGTAAAACAGGCTTACATCTGTTTTTATGCCGTTAAAGTGATAGATGATGTTGCTATTGATCTCGGGGTACCAGGTAAAACCGGGCAGGGTGCTGTCATCTTCCTGCATACGGTTGTAAACACCGGTGTAAGAGAAACCAAGTTTTGCCTGCAGGCTTTTGTAGTTTAATGTGTTTTCGAATGTACCGCCGGTAGTTTTGTATCTGTCTATATTAATGTAGGTCATTACCGATGGATCGGCAGGATCGTAACCTGTTGTGATGAGGTTATGAAACTGGTTGTAAAAACCACCTACAGAGGAGCGGATCTTTACCGCGCCATCCGGAAGCAAACGGAATGCTACCGAACCGTTATAACTGTTAGAGTATTCGGCCTTTAAATTCTCGTTACCACGGATTGAGTGGCTGGCATCAAAAAAGTTAAAGTACAGCTCGCGCAATGCCGGTGAACGAAACCCGCGGGCATAAGCCAGCCTTAGGTCTACATCTTCAGACAGTTTCACCTTGGTGTTTAATGACGGAATTACCGGCGGTGCATCATAAACAGAGTTTTTGTTGAACCTTGCACCCGGCCTGATGCTTACCGGCCCAAGCAATATCTCTGAGGAAACAAAGAAGGCATAATCGTTAATTGTTGGCGTGCCGGTGATGCGTGCACCGCTGCTGCCGGTAAGGTTTACCTCAACACCGGGTTGTATAGATACCTGGTTGCTTATTTTATATTGCGCCGTACCACGGAAAAACTTGCTATCAAATATGGCTTTATCCTGTTCGCCCGGGCCGAGGGTTAGGCGGCGGTCGCCGGTTAACAGGTTAAGGCTGGTTGTTTGGGTGCGGCGGCTGTAATCTGTATAAGATGCGGCACCATTAAAGCTCAGCTTGTCGTTAAGCTGCCATTCGGCCTGTAACTGGTGCATCCAGCGGGTGGTTAAATAGCTGGCATCTGTACGGGTATTTTCTACCGTAGGGATCCCCTCTTTACGCAGGGTTTCGTCGGTGCCGTCTATACGGTACCATACGTGCAGGTTATTGGTACGGTAACCAAATGTACCGCTCCCCAATAACTGGTCTTTAGGGATCCAGCCCAGTTGCGCACCATCAAAGTTGTTACGGGTAAAACTGCCCGAAGCCTGCCAGCCTTTATGTTCCCAGTTGATGCCCACATTTGCAAGGTGATTGCCGCTGCCATCAAAAGCTTTATACTTTTTGCCTGCAGTTTCTTCCTGTACGCGGGCATTCACCCTGAGGCTTTCGCCGCCGGCGCCTTTTTTGGTGATGAGGTTGATAACACCACCCAGCGCATCACTGCCGTAACTTACGGACATGGGGCCTTCTACTATCTCCACATGATCAATACTGTTTATATCTATCTGGTTCAGGCTCTCGCGGGTGTCGCCACGATCCAGCAGCGGTACGCCATCCAGCAATATTTTAACACGCTGGCCGGCTACACCCATTAAGGTGATATCCGTTGTACCTAAGGTAAGGTCGTTGGTGAACCTGATGCCTAACTGATCTGTCAGTACATCCTGAATTTTAGAAGCGTTACGCAGGCGGATCTGTTCATTGGTAATGGTACGCACCATGTAGACCGAATTTTTTAACGATTGCGGTGCATACTGGCCGGTAACAATAACTTCCTTCAGTTGCTGCGAAGTTACTTCAAGCACAACATTGGCCTGCTCTGTAACCTTTCCGGCAGTAATGTTTACCGGCAATTGTTTTACAGCGTTACCCATGGCTTTGTATTGCACTGTGTAATTACCTGCCTGCAGTTTGATCTGGTACTGCCCGTCGGCTTGGGTTACCGCGCCAAAGCGCGTATTTAAAACCTGGATGCTAACACCCTGCGCCGGTTGCCCGTCGCTGGTTAATACTTTTCCATGCAGGGTACCATAAGTGCTTTGCGCTTGCGCTATCTGGGGTGTTAAAAAGAAGCTGAAAATTAATAAGGGGAGATATTTTAACATTATTTAGACTAATTAAAAATAATGGTGCAAATTTGAGGGATTTTTAAACGCGCTGTCAACGTTTAAAGGATTTTTAAAAACGTTAAAGGGATTATTTACTATGCTGAAAATTGCTTCTTTGTTCGCCCGTGATCTTACTTTTCTACAACGGGTAAATATCCCCGATGCATTGGAGGTAAAAACGGCAAACATGAAGGATGCAAACAGCGAGGCAGATGTAAAAATGATGCGTGTTGATGATGTATCAATCTTCCTGATAAACCTTAACAGTAACATTAGCAAGCCCATAAACTTACACCTCACCAAACCGGGTTGGGTTATTAAATACATGCTTACAGGGCAGGCAAGTATTTATACAGATAAAGCCCCGCATAAAACAAATGTTGCCGAAGGCTATTACCAGATGCTGGTATCTAACGGTAAAAGTAAATTCAATGTTGATGTTGCCGGGGTTAAACAGGCCTTGGTTATATACCTTTCTGAAGCCGCAATACAAAAAATACTCTCTGCAGAATTTGAATTGTTGGTAAAAAGTGAAGCAGGCGGAACCAAAATATGGCACCGCAGCGTACCGGTTAGCCAATTGATGCAGGAAGTAATTGGAAAAGTTACCGATTACATGCAGGGCCGCTCCTCTTATACCATCCTGATGATAGCTAAAATGCTGGAACTACTATACCTCAGCATTGAGCAATTTAATATCACAGGGAACAGTTCTGCATCCTCCCCCACAGTGAAACCCGACGATATAGATAAACTTCAGCAGGCTAAAAAACTTATTGCAGCAGATCTGCAGAACCCGCCATCGTTAATAGAACTTGCCCGCGCCGTTGGTCTTAACGACTTTAAACTGAAAAAAGGATTTAAAGAACTGTTTGGCACTACGGTTTTTGGCTACCTGTTTGAGATAAGAATGGAAAAGGCCAAAGAGCTGCTTATATCTGCCGGCCAGTCAATAAGCGAGGTAGCTCATGTAGTGGGTTATAAAAACGCGCACCATTTTACCGCAGCATTTAAAAAGCACTTTGGATATTTGCCCAGTAAGATCAATAAAGCGTAACGGAATTTTGCTCATTAGCAATTTAATACCCCTCTGTCAAACCCTGAGCGATAGTGAAGGATCTATTATAAATCATGATTGTAACCTACCTGTAATTTGGCTATCAGATGCTTCGTTCCTCAACATGACACAAAGCGTTTATTTACTCCACTTTGCCCATTCTGTCATCCTGAGCGACAGCGAAGGATCTATTATACACCACGCTTGTAGCCCATTTGCATGTCGGCTGTCAGATGCTTCGTTCCTCAGCATGACAAAGTGTTTATTTTACTCCACTTTCCCCATTCTGTCATCCTGAGCGGTAGCGAAAGATCTTATATATCATGCTTGTAGCCCATTTGCATGTCGGCTATCAGATGCTTCGTTCCTCAGCATGACAAAGTGCTTAGTTGTCTTACTTATATATTGATTGCAAAGTAGTTAGCTTGGCTTTAAGTTCGGTGCTACCGCTGATGGTGATCTTGTTAAACGTTTCATTGGGGAAGAAGATGCCTGTCATGGTGGTAAGCCCGTTATCGGCAAAAAGCTCTACCGATGCGGCATCTATTACCAATGTAACATCTGCTACTGCCAGGGTTGTTTTGCGCGGCGCTACAAACCTGCCTTTAAAATCCTTCTGGAAATCGATCTTCCCCGATTGGGTACGATCAATATAATATTGGTTTGCAGCTTTATCATACCCAATAAGCACCTTCTCCCCTTTTGTGTTGGATAGCGTAATGGTAAAATTCTCAATTTTTGCAGCGCCGATACTCAACCTGCTTTCCGCGGGAAGGCTATAAGCTTTGCCGGTGCTTAAGCTAACCGGCGGTACTGAGGCAACAATGCTCTCCAGCTCTTTTACCGGGGTCGATGCTACCAGTAATTCGCCGTTAACCTTTTTCAGGCTTAATTCGCGGGGAATGGTCATGGCGCTGCGCCATTTTTTGGTGGGCACTTCGTTGGCGTAGTTCCAGTTACTCATCCAGCCTAAAAAAATCTTGCGGCCGCCTGTATTGCTCCAGGTAATGCCGGCGTATTCATCCGGCCCATAATCTATCCAGCGGATTTTAGTATCTACAGGCGTAAATGTTTTGCCGTCAAAATCGCCCACAAAATATTGTGTTGCCGAGCCGCCGTTTGGCCCGCCGGGGTTAATGTTTACAATAAGCACCCAATGTGTTTTGCCGTTAAGCGTCAGCGGAAACAGATCCGGGCATTCCCACACGCCGCCGTGTGCGCCAATAGTTAAACCAAACTGGCTTTCTTCCTTCCAGTTCTTCAGATCGGGGGCCGAATAAAAGGTGATATGGTCTTTAGTCGCCAATGTCATCACCCACTTTTTTTCTTTAGCGTACCACATCACTTTAGGGTCGCGAAAATCGCGGATGCCGGGGTTCTTAAGCACCGGGTTGCCAGTATACTTCTCCCAGGTTTGGCCTTCATCCAGACTATAGGCAATGCTTTGGTTTTCAAACTTACCGGTATTGTCTCTCTCGCCAACCGGGTCATGATGCGTAAATATGGCAATCAGTGGTGCTTTGCCATCTTTGCCAAAGCCGGAGGTATTTTCCTGGTCTAACACCGCGCTGCCCGAGAAAATATAACCAAGGCTATCCGGGTAAAGGGCTATCTGCTGTTCCTGCCAGTGAAACAGATCAGTACTGGTGGCATGGCCCCAATGCATAGGCCCCCAGGTAGTGCCGTATGGGTAATACTGAAAGAACAGGTGATAGGTACCATTGGCGTAAACCATCCCGTTAGGGTCGTTCACCCAATGCGCTTTGGGCGAAAAATGGATCTGCGGGCGATGCTCTTCGGCACCGGTTTTCTGTGTGGCCGGTTTTATCTGCGCGAAACTGCCGGCAGCAAGGGCTACACCTAATATGCTCAAAAAGAATCTTCTCATAACAATGGTTTTATATCAACTATTTACGGGTAGCCCAAAAAATAGCGTTACTAAACATACGGGTATAATCGGGGTTATCAAATAATGCCGGGGAGTGCCCCATAAAAATATAAACGTTGCGCGCCTTAACGTTCGGGTTGCTCCATATCACCGGGTGATCGCCCATTTTAATACCATCATCGGGCATGTAACTGCCTTCATCTACACTTGCCAATACCTTAACGTTGGGACGCGGGCTTTTATCATAAGTATACCACTCTTCCTGCTTTACGGAGAAGGATACCGATACCCCCTTCATCACCGGGTGCTGTTTATCCTCTACGTTTACATTGGCCTGCGCAAAAGTGGCAATGTAATTTTTGTAGGTGATGCCCCCCATAAACCGCGAAAACCATTTCCACATAGGGTAGCCATCAAACTCGCCCAAAAGCGTAGCATGATGAAAACCTATCCAGCCGCCTTTGCCCTGCTCTATATAATTTTGAAACGCCGATACCGCAGTTGGTTTCCAACCGTAGGGCGGGTAATCTAACTGGATAAATAACTGGTACCTGCTTAAAAAAGCGGCGTCTATTTTATCGGTATTCAGTATATAATCTATAGTAAAATTGTTACCACCCGCCAATTTATCCAACCATATTTTAGCTCTTTTAGAGTATTCTATATGATGGCCTCCGTTTTCATACAGTGCCAGCACTTTAAACGGTTTTGCTTTGGCACACTGAGCATAAATGTTACCTGCGCAGATAACGATTACGCAGGTAAGCAGCAGTGTACTTTTTATTAGTTGCATTAAGGTTTACGTTAATAGAGATTTAGTACAATGGTTAAACCAAATATCATAATAAAATTATTAATATCATTTTTTTAACCATAACAATAATGCCGTTACAGGTATAAAACATAGTACTATCTGCTGTGCCGGAGTATTTTGCACAACTGTTAAACTGTTCAGGCGCCTGTTAAAATCAATCACATGTCTTTTTAATAATTATATGGGTTTACAATGGTTTTATCATACTTAATATTTGCATATTGCAGTTTATGGCGCTTGCAAAATTGCCTTTTTCTAAACAAGTAGCGTATGCCTTTGGTATGACGGGCTGGAGCACTATGACCAATATTATCATAGTGATGCTCCCCTACTTTTACCTCCCGCCAAATAACGCCGGTTTAATACCGCTGATACCCCAGCTGCTTGTTTTTGGCATTTTTAATATCCTGTCGCTTATAACCGCTTCGGGCCGTTTAGTTGATGCTTTTTTTGACCCTTTCATTGCTTCGCTGAGCGATAAAAGTAATAATAAAAAGGGCCGGCGCATCCCTTATATGCAATGGGCCATTGTGCCTGCCGTTATTTTTTGCGCGCTTACTTTTTACCCGCTGGTTAAAGGTGTGAGCCTGTACAATGCCTGGTGGATAACCTTAAACCTGATTGGATTTTTCATGGGTGCCACGGCTTACATTATTCCCTATAATGCCCTGCTGCCCGAGTTGACTTATACCGGCGCCGAGCGGGTGAAGCTATCCTCGTTACAGCAGGTTGGTTTTGTAATTGGCATCATCCTATCGGCCATGGTAAACAACTTTGCCGACCTGATAGAGCACACCTTCCCCGTGGCCGACCGCGATACGGCCGTGCAATACACCATTTGGGGGCTAGCCCTGTTCTCGGGCATTGCCATGCTGGTACCCGTGCTGGCTATCGACGAAAAAAAGTACTCTAACAGCGTACCTACCCACCTGCCGCTGATCCCCGCTATTCGCAAAACGTTTCAGAACCGTAATTTTAAGTATTATCTCATTTCAGATTTTTCGTATTACATGGCGCTCAGCATTATCTCCAGCGGGCTGCTGTATTTTATAACTGTATTGCTCAATCTCCCCGAATCCATGGGCGGTATACTAATGGGCTCTATGGTGCTCACCTCGCTGGTGTTTTATCCGCTGGTGAATTACCTCTCTAAACGGGTAGGCAAAAAACCCATCGTACTCTTTTCCTTCGGCTTGCTGAGTATAATATTTGTGGCCATATTCTTTTTGGGTAAACTGCCGCTTAGTCCCAAAGTGCAGATCTATACACTGGTGTTAAGTGCATCGTTCCCGCTGGCATCGCTGGGGATCTTGCCCAACGCTATACTTGCCGAGATTGCCCAAAACGACGCCAAACAAACCGGTGAAAACCGTGAAGGGATGTTCTTCGCTGTAAAATACCTGTTTGTAAAACTGGGGCAAACGCTGGGTATAGCGCTCTTTGCCTTCCTTACCGTATACGGTAAGGACCCTGGTAATGACTACGGCCTGCGCCTGAACGGCATCTGCGGCTGCGTGCTTTGCATCCTGGCTATCGTTTTCTTCAGCAGGTTTAGGGAGAAGAGGGAGTTAAAGTAGCGGTTGCTGTGGCAGTAATAAATAAAGCTTGCAGTACGCAGGTTAAAATTAACATCCCTGTTCTAACTGTTCATTAGTTATTTAGTAACGGTGTTTATAAATCTTTCTACGGCGTAGGTAGAGAGCTGCCCGCCCGGTCCGTTCAGGTTAAAATCGAAGCCATGGGTTGCCCAGGGTAGCTTAAGCAAGTAATGCTTAATACCGTTCCGCTTCAGCTTCTCATTCAGGCGGCGGCTATGCTCCGGCGATACCAGCACATCGTTATCTCCATGGATAATGAGCGTGGGCACCGTTTGCCGGTTAACAAATTCAATAGGCGAGCATGCCACATACTTTTGCGGCACGTCATCGTAAGCACCGCCAATGTAATTGCGCATTACCTTGCGCGAATCCATAATTAAAGGGCTTGCCGGTAAAGAGTATCCCCAGACCATATCTGCCGGGCCATAAAAATCTACCACGCCCCGCAAGCCGGGTTCCTTTTGGGTATAAGCCGAAAGCAAGGCTATCTGCGCCCCTGCCGAACGGCCCAACAGCACCAGTTTGGTACTGTCTACATGCAACTCTTCGGCGTAGCTTTTTAGATAGGCTATTGCTTCGCGCACATCCTCTGCCGGGGCCGGCGTTTGGTAATTGGGTGCCATGCGGTAGTTAATGGCGGCTACGTTGTAACCCTGCACGGCAAGATAACTGTTCAGCTCGGGCAGTTGCTTGCTGTCGCCACTGCTCCAGGAGCCGCCATGTACCACAATAACGCAAGGCCTTTTGCCACCTACCGAAGCGGGATAAAAATCCAAACTCAGCGGTACTCCCTTATCGGTATTGTAGGTAATAGTTGAATATTTAACTTCCGGCGTTGTACTAAGTAATTTAAAAAAACTAAAAGGCGCCTGTGTGCTATCGCCATGCACAGCAGCGCTGCCCGGGCCAAATGCGGCTACAAAGTTTTTCTTTAAAGATGAAGCCACGATGTATGATCTTACAATGGGCGACAGAAATAACACCAGCGCCAGTACACCTACTACGGTAGAAGCTCCCTGGTATTTTTGCAGCCAGATACCGGCAATTAAAAACACGGTTGTAATACCGGCGAAAACTAAAGGATACTCCGTTACCCCAATGGCCAGCAGCCACAGGTAATAAGCAGGCGCTTTAAATACAGCCAGTAAAGAAATAAGAAAAAGAAGTACAATGAATATTAATTTGATCATGCGGCGGTTTTATTACTACAAAATGTTAGTTACCCGCAGGCGATCAACACCATGTAGCATACGCAACAAATATAAAGTTGAATATTATTTTTTAATGCTGATTATAACCCGTTGCAGCATATACGTTGATTTCCCGCCCGCAAGTTTTATTTGTTAGTTCATCTTTTTAACATCGGCCAGCCGGTAATTGCTGCGGTATTCGTTTGGCGAACAGTTGTAGATCTTTTTAAACTCCCGAAAGAAATAGGTTTTGTTATTGAAGCCGGTGCGGTAGAAGATCTCAGAAACGGTAAGGTCAGACGTGGTTAACAGCGCCGCGGCTTTTTGCAGCCTGATCTGCCTGATGAGTTCCGTAGGCGTCATATCCGAAAGTGTTTTTATCTTTCGGTACAGCTGCATTTTACTCATATTGAGGGCATTCTCCAGGTACGCGCCGTCAAGCTCTTCATCAATGTTCTCTTCTATTACACGGGTAACCTTTTCAATAAATTTCTTGTCGGTTTCGTTCATATCGCGGCTTTCTAACTGGGCTGCAATATTGCCTGAATTGAATAGCTGATGCAGCCTGCTGCGGTATTCCAACAGCTTTTGCACCCTAACCAGCAGGTGCTCAGTTTGGAATGGCTTAGGGATATAAGCATCTGCGCCGCAGCTGTAGCCCTCCGTCATGTGCTGAATAGTGGTACGGGCAGAGAGCAGCACAAACGGGATGTGGCAGGTTTCGGAGGTGTTTTTAATGAGGTCGCACAGTTGCAGGCCGTTCATATCCGGCATCATTACGTCGCTGATGATCAGATCGGGCATGGCGCGATTGATTACTTCAATCGCTTGTTTGCCGGTTGATGCTTCGTAGATGATATACGTATCGCCCAAAATATCTTTCAGCAGGTAGCGGATCAGCTCTTCATCATCTACAATTAATATGGCCTTTTTCTCCTCCTGCTCAAAGCTTTTCACCAATGAGCGCTTATTATTATCGGCAACGTTATGCACAGCAACCTGGTTTTGCGTGCCGGATAGTGAATTAAAGATGTAAGATTCGCTGTCGGTTTTGTCGTTAGCATCAGTTAGTTGATGGCCGTTATTCGGTACAAAATTCAGTGGTAATAATACCTTAAATGCTATCCAGTTATTCTCGCAATTTACGGTGATCTCTCCGCCTAATAAGGTTACCAACTGGCGGGTAAACGCCAGGCCAATGCCCGAACTGATCTTGTTCTGCTGGCTGCCATCCACCACAAAAAACTGGTCGAACAGGCGGCTTATTTCTTTCTCTGTAAGTTTACAGCCCGAGTTAGCTACCACCAGTTCCAGCTTGTCTTTAGCTTTATTGGGGTGTGCATCAAATATGATGTACTCTTTAGCCTCGCAGTGCTTAAACGCGTTGGAAAGCAGATTGAAGATGATCTTTTCCAGTTTATCCTTATCCACCCACATGCTTATCTCCGGTTCTATCAGGCAGGAAAAATCAAGTTCTTTTTGCTCTACCAATGCGCTGAAGAGGCCCGAGCGGTTAGTAAGCAGTTCCGACACGTTCACATAGCTGTAATAGTTCTGCAACTGGCCCGATTCGGCTTTCCTGAACTCCAGCAACTGGTGCACCAGGAAGTGCAGCCTTGAAGCTTCCTGTTTTACGATGGACAGGAAATTACTACCCTTTTGCGGCTCATCTGTCTGTTTAGATTTAAAAAGGTAGCGTTCCAGCGAGCCCAGTATCAACGTTAATGGCGTTTGCAGTTCGTGGGCTATATTGGTAAAAAAGTTAAGCTGTTCCTGGTGCAGGTCTTCATCTTTTTTGCGCAGCAGGTGCTCCATTTTAAGTTCCTGCGCCATCACAAATTTATTTTTACGATTGCGAACAAACAGAAAGCCTGCGCAAACAATTACTGTAACATAAGCCGCAAAAGCAATGGGCGACAACCACCAGTATTGCTTAACGGTTACGGTAAAGGCGGTAACGCCGGGTGTCCAGGCGCCTTCACCGTTAGACCATTTTATCCGCAGCGTGTAATCGCCAGGCGGCAGGTTGTTGTAGATGATTTTCTCGTGTTTGCCAATAAAGTGCCAGCCCTTATCACTGCCCTCTAAAAAATATGCGTACTGGCATTTTTGAGAATTGATATAAGTGATAGGCTGCAGATTCAGCTCAAAATAATTATCCTGCGGTTTTAATACATAATGCTGGTTAATAACCGAACCGTTACGGGTAAGCACCTTAAGTCCACGCTCGGGCGCGTTTTTTCCGGCGAACTGCATATCTGAGATCAGCAGGTGCGGCTGTTCGTTACTTACATTAATATTTTGCGGCTTAAAGTAGTTAAAGCCATAAATGCCGCCGAAAAATAGCGTCCCTGCCTTGTCTTTCCAAACGGCATTATCGCTAAACTCATCGCTCTGTAAGCCATCGGATTCTTTATAGTGTACAATCTTTAAATTTTGCGGGTTGATTTTCGCCAGCCCCTTGTTAGTGCTTATCCAGATATTATTCTGCTCGTCCTCATTAATGGCGTGGATGGTGTTATTAGGCAAGCCGTTATCTGTGTGGAGCTGTTTAAATATAGGCTGGTTGCCAATGGCCGCATCCCGCTCGCTGATCCAGTTAAGGCCGAAGCTGGTGCCTACCCAAAGCCTTTCGGCTTTGTCTACATATAAAGACAGTATATCATTGTTAGAGAGGCTGCCCTGATATGAGAATGCTTTAAAGGTTTTAAAGCTGCCGGTTATTTTGTCAAACAGGCTGAGGCCGCCATACCGGCAACCTATCCAGATGCGGTTATTGCTGCCTTGGGCAAGCGTGTAGATCACGTCATTGGCAGGGCCCCGCGCGTCGCCGGTGTAGCGGTAAGTTTTAAGGTAGTCGATCTTTACCTGTCCGCTGCTGTTTTGCTCCAGCTTTAAGTGTACCAGTCCGGCTTCGTTCAGGCCCAGCCAAACAGAGCCATCTTTATCGGGCAAAACGCAATGCACCGAACCAAATGTTGGGTAGTTTTTACTGTTAGCTATCTCGCCCCAGCGGATAAAGCTTTTACGTTTAAGATCGTACAGCGTTATCCCTTCGGCATCCGAGCCGATATAGGCCAGTCCGTCCTGTCCATTCTCGATGGCGTAAACACAGTTATCCAGCAGATCCACATTGGTATGGAAAGATTTGATGGCCGAGAACGACACATTTTTGCTGCCCCAATTTTTAATGGTGATAATGCCGTTGCCCTTGGTGCCTATCCACAGTTCGCCGTTAATATCAGAGAACGCCCTCACCGGGATATGGAACGATTGCCCGTTGGGCTGTTTCTGCACAATGCCAAAATAGTTCTCCTTCTTGGCAACCTTCATTACCCCGTTGCCATCGGTGCCAAACCAAAGCAAATTGGTGGCATCGTTCATCAGCGAGGTTACCCTTACGTTTTGCAGCACCGGGATTTGCCCGGCTATTAACTGCGCCGGCCTGAATTGTTCATCATACTCACCTATCCCTTTGGATGCCCAGGCAAATACGTAGTGATTTTTAAAAAAGCTCATCGAACGCACCTCGTGCGGCAGTGTTATCAGCTTTTGCTTTTGAAAACCGGGCGTTATTACGTTTAACTCGCTATTTTTGGTAGTGTAAAATACGCGATGGTTGCTAAGGAAAACGTTATCAATATTATCTACCGATGTAAACTGTTTTATGGCTTCAAACCCTGTTGCGTTTCTTTTAAAACCTTCCAGGATGCCGTTATCTTTCAGCAGCCAAAGGTTGCCCTGCTCATCAAACAGGATCTTTACCAGCCAGAAATCTTTAAGGCCTTTAATGGCTATCTTCTCAAATTTGTCGGCCGTGGCATTGTAATGGTAAATCTGCGAACTATTCTTATTTGCCGCGAAAACCTGGTTATGGTTATCAATAGCAACCGTAAACCCACTCGATTTTACATCGTTGCCGTTATAAAAGTAGTTTGTAAAATCGCCTGTGTTCTTATTGAATTTAGAAAGCCCCTGCACGGTGCCTATCCAGATGTTGCGGCTCTTGTCGCCCTCTATCTGATAGATCACATTGCTGGCGATGGCATTTTTATTGCCTGCCTTTTCGTAGTTAAACACATGGATATTATTGCCATCGTAATAGTTAAGGCCATCCCAGGTACCAAACCAGATGATATTGTCAGAATCCTGGTAAATGGCGTTAATACAGCTGTTAGAAAGGCCGTTGCTGTTATCAATTTGCTGGTAGGTAAACTGCGCTTTACAAACGTTTCCGTACAGCACAGCAGCCACCATCACTAAAAGCGTATATAAATATCTCATATCCAAAAGATAACCTACCTGAAATATATTAGCGGATAACCCGGTACAGGCGCAACATTAAAGACAAATATTGCCCGCCCGTTATTTATAATTGTATAGCAAATCTATCAATTGCCGCCACAAATAAACTAATACTATTTTAACATTTAGCAATGTTGGATACGATGAAGAGCGGCTTGGCGCGTTTGAAACAAGATTTTTACGGGATGGCGTTGGGGCAGGATGATATTATTGTGATGGGGTTAAATGTTTCAAACTCCCTCCCCTGGGAGGGGTGGGCAGATCTGTGTAGTGGCAGGGAGGGGTTAGCCGTTTAAAGGGCTAATGAATTGTTCATTAAACCCCTACCTCCGCCTTCCCCAGGGAAGGAATCGCACATTCCCTGCGCTTATTTTCCGAACACCAAAGGTTTCCAACCCATCGCTATAGTACGGGGAAAACCGCACAAAAAAGGGGACGGATTACCAATCCGCCCCCAACCAATTAATCAATATAAACAAATCAAACTTTTACTACCATCCGGGCATTTTATCCAGGTTAACCACATTGGCCGAGCCGTATAAGGCCTTTACTTGCGCATCGGTATTACCTGAAAAGGTAAGTTCCGACCAGCTCATGAAGAACGTCCATTTAGGCTGTGCAAGTAACTGGTCTGCAGAGGGCAGTTTTTCGCACTCGCCTATGGCAATTGGTTTGCCGTTGCCTGCTTTTACCATTACATCGTATTTGGCTTTGGTGTATCCGCTGCCGTCGTACACGTCAAGCGCGGCTACATCCCAGTAATCTGCACCGGGGTTGTAGTTTACGGCATCATCAGCCAGGGTACCAAAATCCTGGATGTCCCATACCCATATCAGGTTGGTTAGGCCTTTTGTTTTGGTCATGTAATCATGCAGTTGCGCATATAGTTTGCGTGTACCATTAGCACCCGGGCGGCCTCCCCACCAAAATGCACCCTGGTTCATCTCGTGGTACGGGCGCCAAAGTACTTCTACATTCTTATCTTTTAATTGCTGCAGGTAAACGCAAACCTCATCTACTAAACCCTTCCATTTTTTGTTGATGGTAGAGCCATCGGTAAGCAGTTCGGTCCATTGCGCATCGGTTAACTTGCTTTGTACGCCATTGGCATCAAAACCACATGGAGAGGATAGCGCCGGGTTGCAGGAGTGCCACATAATATTCACCAAAGCACCTTTTTTGTATTGCACAACGGCTTCATCTATCATCAGCTGGCGGTTGTTGATATTATCCGCCTGGAACAGGAAATCGCCGCTCCACAGGGCCGGGTATTTGCCGGTAACGCTAAAGGCTTTGTTTGTCCATACCGCGGGGGTGGTGTTAGGCTCGCGGTTATGAATGCCGCTGGCAGTTTTGGTTCCTGAAATGCTGTACAGGTACTTAAGCGATTTAAACGGCGTGTTAGGGATAACCGGTGTTGTTGGTTCTACCACTACAGGTGGCGGCGGCGATTGCTTAACCTCTTTCTGGCAGGCAAAAAAAGCAAATGCCATAGTGGATAAGCACATTGCAGAAACTATAAATTTCTTTTTCATAGATAACGATTTGAATTGCCGTATCAGCGGCTGTTTTTTAATGAGGTGCGTGTACGCTGCCCCGTTTACTGTTTTGTTACTTATAAGTAGGTTATTAACCATCAGGCTTAAAGTATTTTAACACCGGGCATACGCCTGCATGCCCGGTGCTTTATGAGTGTATTATTGTTTCTTAACGTCAACCCAAAGCTTGTATGGGCGCTTTACTATCTTATCGTAATCAGAATAGATGTTGCCGTAATCATCGGCACCGGCTATAGTGAAGGTAAAAGCATTATCGGTAATGGTTTTCTTAAGGCCGTTACCCAGGTCGGCTGTACCTGCGCCATCAAACGTGCACACTTTGGTAGTGCCATCTGCAAAGGTGAAGGTTACCGTATTATCAGAGTAGTTGTGCAGCCATTTGCCCTCGCCTTTAGGGATAACGCGGTACTTGCTGTTTACATCGGTTACCGGGTTTTTGTTGTAGGTAAAGTCGGCATAAGCGCCATCGGCACCGGCGGCATTTACAACCGTTCCCTGCGTGTTACCGGCAGATGTTACACCTGTGTAGGTAAATGTTAAAGTATTATCGTACTCAGCACCCGGGCCATTGGCAGGCCATACCGATTTGGTAGCCATATTAAACACCGAGCCACCACCATATTGCGGACCGGTACCGCCATACAAGGTATAATCCTGAATGATGAAAGTACCCAGCAGCGCCTCGGTAAATGGTTGTATCACTACGGTCCATTCGCGGGTTTCACCGGTTTCTGAAGTTACCGTGTATTTTGCCTGGTTATTGTTGGCAGCAAAGTTTACGGCTTCACCGGATGCCGGGCTTACGGTAGATTTATATGAGGTTTGAATAGTTGGCTTTACAGCGTTGAAGTTGGTGCCGGCCTGCACCAGTACACGTACGGTTACGGTAGCGTTAGGCCTGTCAACCACTGCCGGGCCAACCTGCACCATGCCATCGGCCAGGCTAATGGCCTCAATGGCACGCTCGTGGCTTTGGATCCCTTCCGATGGATCTTTTTTACAGGCTGCGAACAGGATCACAACCAGTATAAATATGTAGTTTATGCGTTTCATGTTGTTGCTTTAATTAGTTATTTAGGTTAGGGTTTCTGTCAACCTCAGATTGCGGGATAGGGAAAAAGTATGGGTCGCCGGTTACGGTTTTGCCATATTTGTTCACCAGGATATTCTCGATGTTATGCGTACGGCGCAGATCGAACAAACGCTGGCCCTCAAAGCATAACTCCCATGAGCGCTCCTGTAAAACCGCATCCCTGAATTGCTGCACGCTTAAGTTCGGCGGCAGATCGCCCAAACCGGCACGGGTGCGGATGGCTTTCACAGCTGCGTATCCTTCGTTAGTTGGGCCGCTTGCTTCCGCGTAAACCAACAGCACATCCGAGTAGCGCAGAATAGGCGTATTACAGCTGGTTTGATCACCTGCCTGCCATCCCGAATCATTAAATTTATTGCTGAAAGGGCGTGTATAAGCATCGGTAATACTTAAAACCTGGGTTGGCCCAGTGCCGGAGTTACCACCGTTTACATCCATAATAGTAGAAATGATGAGCTGCGTTTTGCGTTTGTCGTTGGCATCAAAACTGTTGTACAAGGCCGATTCTGTAAGGAACTCGTTAAAGCCACCGGGTACAAATACCCCATTCGGCAGCCTGAAATTCAGGTTCGGCATAAACATTTTAGGCAGTTTTGAGTACAAGCCCTCGTTAGTACCGGTGCGATCTGTTGAAGCATCCCAAAGATGCTCCGGGCCCGATTTTTTGTTTACATCGTAAATAGCCACCAAATCAGGGTCTAAACCGTAAACGGTTTGGTTATTAACCACCATGCCAGAGAATTCTTTGGCTTTGGCGTACATCTCTTCGGCATTACCTACAAAATCATAACCCGGCGAATTGCTTGCCTTGCCGGATGCCAGCGTTAAATATACTTTAGAGAGTAAACCCCATGCACCTACCTGGTTTACACGGCCAAGGCGGCGGGTTTGATCCATTATTCCGGCGGCTTGGGTAAGGTCGGCAATGATCTGGTCATAGATCACCTTCATAGATGTTTTTGGCAGGTTAGTTTTGCTCGGGTCGTCCACCGGCTCCAGGTGCAGTGGTACTGCACCAAACAGGCGCACCAGGTTAAAGTAGTGCAGGGCACGCAGCGTGTAAGCCTCGCCTAAGATCTCGTTCTTGGCAGCATCAGCCATTGGGATGCGGGGCACATAGGCAATAATTAAATTGGCGCGGTTAATGCCCACATAAGGTAACTGAAAGCCAGGCCTTAATGTGGCATTGGTAGCCGTTGCGGATAATTTATCCAGCAGAACGTTATCTGCGCTTTTACCGGCGGCTATCTCCATATCCTCGGTTGGCGCCTCGGTAAGGGTTATAAAGTTACGCGAGTAATAATCCAGATCGGGCAGGATAGAATAAGCATATATCAGGGCCGAATTGGCATCGTCCTCGGTTTTGTAAAAGTTTTCGGTAGAGAGAAACCCGTATGGCTTCTCGTCCAGTTGTTTTCTACAGGCGGTAAAGCTGGTAGCAGCTAAAACCATCACTATAAATATTGATTTTTTCATTTTTTCTGTTTGATGATTTTAGGTTAGAAACTAACATTTACGCCCAACGAATAAGCCCTTGGTTTACGGTAATTACCGCCAAACTGCCCGTTCTCCTGCACCTCAGGATCAAAGCTTGGATTAAATTTGGTGAAGGTGTAAAGGTTGTTACCCGAGAAATAAACCCTAAGGTTAGAGATACCTTTGATGAGGCCCGATTTAAGCGTGTAGCCCAGGTTTACATTCTGGATGCGCAGGAACGAACCGTCCTCAATATACCAGTCCGACGCGTAGTTAACCCTGGTAGAGTTTACGCTTGGGAATAGGTTGGTTGGGTTATCGGGCGTCCAGCGTTGCAGTTGTGCACTTGGCGTGAATTTAGAAAAGTTGAACACATCGTTACCCTTTACGCCGTAAAACTGCGCCGAAAGATCAAACCTGCTGTATTTTAAGCTGGTATTAAAACTGTAAGTAAAATCGGGGTTAGGATTACCTATAATGTACTTGCCATTCTGGCCAACCGGCAGCGGGCCACCGGCAATATATTTCAGGTCGCCGGCTTTTTGTACGGTGCCATCTACCGGAGATGTGCCGCCTGTTTGCTGCACAATACCATCGTATAAATAGCCCACAAATACCTGCGCCGGGTAACCGTTGATATAATAGTTCAGCGGTGCGCGGATGGCTTCGATATCGCCTTGCGCTGCTTCAATAGAGTTACCGCCGCCAATGTTCAATACCTTATTGCGGTTTAAGCTAAAGTTACCGCCAACGCTCCAGTCGAACTTACCTCTCAGGATCTGCCCGTTAAAGCCAAACTCAAAACCTTTGTTATCAATAGTACCATCGTTGATCTGGATAACGCTGTAGCCTGATGAAAGGGCTATCTGGTTCAGGCGCAGCAGGTCTGATGTGTGTTTAAAGTAATAATCTGCAGAAAGGGTGAAACGCTGATCGAACAAGCCCAGGTCGATACCCAGATCCAACTGGCCGGTGGTTTCCCATTTAAGGCTTTTGTTGCCCAGGCCGTTAAACACCTTGCCATTTACGTTAGAGCCATCGTTAAAGAATGGTGGACCGTAACCTGTCTGAAAGCCGCCATCTGTAAAGTATTTATAGCTGCCCAGCAATGATAACGATTGATATGGCGAGATCCCCTGGTTACCCACAATACCGTAGCTACCACGCAGTTTTAATTCGGATACCTGCGGAATAGCTTTCATGAACGATTCTTCGGTAACCTTCCAGGCCAGTGCACCTGTAGGGAAGAACGCGTACTTGTTGTTAGAACCGAATTTAGATGAACCATCTAAACGGCCCGTAAAAGTTAACAGGTAACGGTTTAAAAAGGTATAGTTAAACCTGCCGTAGTAAGATTCCAATACCGATTTGGTAAGGTTGTTAGCCACCAGGTAGGTTTTAGCGCCGGCAAGGTTCTCATCATTTAAAATATCGTTTACAAAACCCTGGCCCTGGATGCTCGATGTACGCACTGTTTGGGTTTCGTAACTGGTACCTGCCACAAAGTTTACATGGTGTTTGGTGCTGAAATCCCTGTCGTAGGTTAAAAAGTTCTCTACAATAAGGTGGTTAGAATCGTAATTGCTGATAGTACCCAAACCCTGGAACTGGTAACCGGCAGATGTAGCATCGCGTGGCTGGTAGTTATCGCTTATTGAATTGCCATAGGCGTTGCTGATGCGTGTACGGAAGTTTAAACCCTTGATGATATCCCAGCTTACGAAGGCAGAGGATAACAGATCGATAGTTTTGCTTTTGTTAAGCACCTCGTTGGCAATTTGTACAGGGTTGTTATAATCGTTACTACCGATGTGGAAGTAAGTGCCATCCGGGTTATAGGCCGGGAAGATAATGGTGCGGTCTACAGAAAGGCCTTGTCCGTAATTCTTAGTCCAGGTAGGGATAATATTTACGCCGAGCGTAACCGATTCTTTCAGTTTATGCTCAAAGTTGATGCGGCCTACATATTTTTCAAAGCCGTTTTTAATAGCCAGGCCTTGCTCGTTATAATAGTTACCGGATATTGAGTACTTGGTTTTCTCGGTACCGCCATCGGCAGAAAGGGTATAGCTTTGCGAAATTGGGTTGCGGTACACCAGGTCGGCCCAGGTGGTGTTGTATGGCCATGGCTGTTTGCTCGGGTCGATACCGCGTAGTTCGGCAACCGACGGGTAATATGTGCCGCCAATAACCTGCCCAACATACTGCGGCGCCTCGCCGCCATTAACGCGCGATTCGTTGCTGATGGATGCCGCATCTACCGGATCGGTAAACAGATCGAGCTTATTGCCTAATGTTGATAGCGTAGTAAGCGCGCTGAAGCCGATACGTGCCTGCCCGGTTTTACCCCTGCGGGTAGTGATGAGGATAACACCGTTTGCACCACGCGAACCATAGATGGCTGCCGATGATGCATCTTTTAGTACCTCGATGGATTCGATATCATCAGGGTTAACCTGCTTAATACCGCCTGCATCGCCCAGTGGGATCCCGTCAATAACTACCAGCGCGTTGGCATCACTGCGCGAGCCGTAGCCACGTACACGGATAGTTGCACCCGCACCCGGCTGGCCCGACGGCGAAATAACCTGCACACCGGGGATCTTTCCCTGTAAAAGCTGATCAACGTTTGCAGATGGCGTGCGGTTAAGATCACTGCCTTTAATGGAACCTACCGAACCGGTTACATCGCTCTTTTTGGTAGTACCGTAACCTACAACAACCACCTCTTCCAGATCGCGGTTGGCGTTCTGCAGGATAACTTCAATTTTGGTTTGTGTGGCCGATACCTGCACCTCGCGGGTTTGCAGGCCGATGAATGAAAAGATAAGGGTAGACTGCTGTGCCGGTAAGCTGATGGTAAACTTACCGTCTGCATCAGATACTGCACCTACTGTTGTGCCTTTAAGCGCGATGGTAACACCGGGCAGGGTTGCGCCCTGTTGGTCGGTTACTACGCCGGTAACCCGCCTTTGCTGGGCAAGCGCCGTTGCGGCACCCAGGCAAAGGAAGATCACACACATAAATGTTGTGTAAATTGTCCTCATAAATTTATTATTGGTTTATGAGGACAATATTAGGCTAAGAGGCGCTTTACCCTATTCCACTATAATTGCATTGTAGTACACTAATGATAATTCAGGCTGATAACAAGGCAAATACAGCTGTTTTATTTGTCAATTATAAAGTTTCTGCCAGTTCAACATCTTCCCAGGTACGTTTTTTATAACTGCGGAACATGAGCCAGTTTGCCAGCAATACCGGGATGATAGCGATCCATACCAGCGTTTCCCAGCGGGCTATCATGTAGTGGCCAAAGGCTATAGCGCCAATAAATGCCATAATAAGCAGCGAGGTGATCATTTTGCCGCCACCTTGTTTAACCACCACCGGATTGGAGAACGGCAAGCCCTTCACCATGAACAACGCCATCAGGATGCCGTAAATGAGGCTGATAAGAAACGCAAGGATAACATCATTAATAGCACCCGGCCCCCATACTGCCACAATGCCGATACTGAGCAGCAGGCAATAGGGTAAAAAATAAAGTATAATAATGGCTTTATACATCCCCGAAAGGATCTTCCCCGGCTCACCAATTGGCAGAGCGTAATAAACCCAGGCCGATTTATACTTTTCCGACATAGAGATATGCATCAGCATGGCCGATAAGATGAATGTACACAGATAGATCAAAAAAACATAGGTATGCCCGCTTTGCAGCTTATCCCAGCGGTCGCTTAAACTATCGCCTTTGCCATTGAGCGCAAAGTACAGGAAATAGATGGGCACATACGCAAACGATGGATACACCTTCATTTTAAACTCGCGGGTACGGGCAGCAAGTTTCCAGGTGATGCGGAAGCCGGCGTTCTCCACAGGATCTGGCGCCAGCAGGTCGGAGATCTTTTCAATAAAATTGAACCTTCCCGCTTTTTTAACCTTGCCAGTTGTGTTAGTGTTACCGTCTGAAGTGGCAATTACGGCCAGTCGCCTGTTAAAGCCGGGTGCCAATACTTTGGCTACCAGCCATAAGCCGGCCAGCGGTAAAGTAAAACCTATAATAGCCAGTAAGCTGGTGATATAATTGGAGCGCGAAGCGTGTATTAATAGCTCGTTCATGGCGGCTATCCATACCGGCGGCAGCAGGTAGGCCCACCAATGGGTTAGCAGATTGATATTACCTAAGACGGATACGTTGATCAACCGTGGCAACAGGTAGTAGGCTGCAAAAATGAGCACCGAAAAACCTATCTGGAAATAACTGATCACATCCTTAAACCGTTGCGGACTAACCGACCGCATCAGCAGCAGGTAAACAATATTCACCATAAAAATGCTCAGGAAAGTAGCTTCCAGCAACTGGACAAAAAAAATAGGCACCGCCAGAAGACCATCGAGGTACCAGATGATAATCATTGCCGGCAAACCCTGCAACAGCGCCAGCCGGAGCACGTAGATGCTGATATGCAAAATGCGCGATACGGCTATGGTGCGATCATTCACCGGGCGGGGCAGCAGGATAAACTGGTCGCGGGTATCTACCAGTACCGTAGTAAAATCTGAGATAAGCGTTAGCGCCATCAGCACCATAAAAATAAGGAAATAGTAGGTTTGGCCTACATAAGGCATATTATTGAGCAACAGCACAAGCCCTATAAAAAAGCCCATTAACAGCTGAAAAAATCCAATTAACCAGGGCGACTGCTGTCCGTTGTTTTTGGCCCCCTTTTTAACCGCGAACATGGCTTTGGGCCTGCGGTTATCCATCAGTAGCTTTACCTTCAATATTTCGTTCAGTTGATTAGTATCAACCCCGGTTTTGGCCAGCAGCGGGTACAGTAAGGCAACAAAGCGTAAAAATATCTTATCCATTAGTCGAAAGCGTTAATAATGGCATCCGTTTCGGTATTGGAATCTTCGCGGCCGGTTAGTTTAGAGAAAATGCGTTCCAGTGTATCGCTGTGGTTTTGCTTAAGAGATTCAAAAGTGCCATCGGCAATGATCTCACCTTTATTAATGAGGAGGATGCGGTCTGATACCTTCTCTACCACGTCCATCATATGCGAGCAGTAAAATATGGTTTTCCCTTCTTGAGATAAGCGCATGATGAGTTCCTTGATCATAATTACCGCGTTGGCATCCAGGCCGGATAAAGGCTCATCCAGTACAATGATCTTGGGGTTGTGGATAATGCCCGAGATCAGCAGTACCTTTTGTTTCATCCCTTTAGAGAAGGTATCCATCCTGTCGTCGCCATTGGTGCCGAGGCCAAAGGCGGTTAGCAGTTTACGGGCTCTTTCCTGCAATACTGCGCCATCCATACCGTTTAGCTTGCCAATAAAATCGAGGTATTCCATTGGGGTAAGCACATCGTAGATCTCGGCGTTCTCGGGTACATAACCAATAAGCCTTTTAATGGCCAGCGGGTCTTCGGCCATGCTGATGCCATCCACAATTACCTCGCCCTCAAAATCGGGGATGAGGCCGGTAAGGATTTTTACCGTGGTAGATTTACCGGCACCGTTCGGGCCAATATAACCAATTACCTGCCCAGGGTAAATATCGAGAGAAAGGCCTTTCAGCACCAGTTTGTCGCCGTAAGATTTCTTAAGATCGTGGATCTGTATAAGCGGAGTATCAGACATTTTTTGGTTGTTTAGATGCCCGTAAGTTATATAATAAGTTTGTAAAATTGCCCTTACAACATATCTCCAAAGCAATTTATCCTCTATTGCTTTTGGCTAAAGCTTAAATGTAATATGTGAAGGATTTGCCGACTATTTGGCTAAAGCCACTTATTTACCCTGAATCCCACCCTTTAAAAGGGACAGCAATGAAATTGAAGAAAAGAGCATTGTATTTACTCTTTACCTATCAGCTTCAACGCCTCCTGAATATAATGCAGCCCCTTATCAGAATAAGTTAAGGTAAGCGCGAACTTATGCCCGGCGGCATCCATTTTCAGCAAAGACTTTTTGAGGATATTGATCACCTTATCACCATCGTGCTTAGGATAAAAATCTTCGTACTGAAACTCCAGGAAAACCAGGCAAAGCGCGTTTTCCATGGTTTGCACCTCGGCATCTGCCTTTATTTTTTGTTTTAAAATAATGCGGGTTACACGGGCTACCTGTTCTTCGTTATAGCCTAAGCTCTGCAAAATATCTGCAGCCGTTTTTGCATGGTATTTGGCCAAATCTTTACGCCATTGCAGGTAGGCTTCCCTCCCATCCGGGTAAGTGTTTCTGGGGATCTCCCACCTGCCAATATGCTGACAGCGCGAAGCCAGCAGTAATTCCTCGCTTGCTTCCGGGATTAGCTTTAGCACCCACTCATATAATTTCACAGCTAAAAAGTACTCCTGCGGATAGCTTTCGCCATGCCAGGTAAAAGTATTTGGGTCTTGTTGGTTATAGTTATCAAATTGCGCAAATGCGGCAGTGAGTTTATCCATCGTTATAAAATTAGCATAAACTATTTATATGGCTGCTTTAGCATTGTAAAACTGCTGTGCTACAGGCTATAAATTTTTAACAATACTTTGAGCAGAATGCCGCTGTTTACCTATCTTATGGCCATGGTTGATTATAAAATGGAAGCTGCCAAAGCAGCCTTAAAATTGATAAAACCCGGTTATATTGTTGGTTTAGGTGCTGGTACTACGATAGCCAATTTGGTTAAATTACTGGATGATGATGCGGAACTTGCTGCTTCGTTATGGTTTACATCATCATCTTTTAAAACTACGGCGCTTCTGAATGCACAGGGATTTAATGTAAAATCCCCTGCCCTGCTGAATACGCTTGATATTTATTTTGACGGATGCGATCAGTTTGATGCGCAGCTGAACGCGCTGAAAAGCGGCGGCGGTATCCACACCACCGAAAAGATACTGGCATCGATGGCCCGCGAGTTTATATTGATAGGTGATGCCGCTAAGTTTGCGGGCGAACTGGATAACACTTACCCGCTGGTAATTGAGGTTTTACCGGCTGCCCTGCAAGTGGTGTTAAAAAGATTAGCGACAGATTATCCCGGCGCTACCGTTACACAGCGGATGAGCAGCCAAAAGGACGGCGCTTTAATTTCCGATAATGGCAATATGCTGCTTGATGTTCATTTCACCAGCCTGGACGATGCTGCCGGGTTAAATATTGCTATTAAAATGATTCCCGGCGTGGTAGAACACTCTTTATTTTACGGCATGGCCACCCAGGCGCTGATAGCCGGCGAGGATGGTATAAAAACCTTAACACCACAAAGCAAATAGCACTAATGCTTACTCAGCGCCTCGTAAATTTCTGCAAAAAGCAAACCGCTGCCGCCGCCAAAATGCCGGGTAACCTTTGCCGGATTACCGCCAGATGCTGCTAAAGCTTTAACTTCTTCTTCCTCGGCTTCTGTTAATCCGCCGCCTAAGAGGATAAGGTCGAAATGACTTGAAGCCATTGCTTCTTTAGCTTCGGCTAAAGAGGATGCACCGCTTGCTGCCCATTGTTGGTTATTACTTAACAACCTTAAAATGGTGGCAAGGATGCCTTCGTGCGTGGCTATAACCAAAATTTCTGTTTGCTTCTCCATAGTTAACCGTTAAAGGTGCTGGGTACTTCCATCAGTAATATTTGCGCATCGCTATCGGCAGTTATATTTAAACTTTGGGTATTGATGATGCCCATGCCGTCGCGGTTGTTGAGTGCCTGGCCGTTAACCGTAATATCGCCCTTTATTACAAAAACGTAAACGCCGTTGGTTTTATCTTTCAAGTCATAAACCGTTTGGTTACCGCCATCAAACTCACCCATGTGGAACCAGGCATTCTGATAAATCCATACACCCTCATCATCCCCATTAGGCGATAGGATCTGTGTAAACACGTTTTTGCCTGCCAGGGTTATCTGCTGCTGATCGTACCGCGGGGTTACGTTACGTTTGTTAGGAAACACCCAGATCTGCAGAAACTCGGCTGTAGATTCGTCGTTCTGATTGTATTCGGTATGATAGATGCCGGTACCTGCGCTCATCACCTGAATTTCTCCCGGATGAATGATGGATGAATTACCCATGCTATCCATATGCACCAAGCCGCCTTTAAGCGGGATGGAGATGATCTCCATGTTATCGTGCGGGTGGTTACCAAAACCACGGCCGCCGGCTACCACATCATCGTTAAGAACGCGCAAAGCGCCAAACTGGATCCGTTCCGGGTTATAGTAACCTGAGAAACTAAATGTTTGGCGGCTTTTTAACCAGCCCATATCAACCGAACCGCGTGTATCTGCTTTATGAATTACTATGTTTTCCATTTTTATTTTCCTTTTAAATTAAAAAACCCGGGACAAAAATGAGCCCCGGGTTAATTAAAAACTCACAACACAATTATTTAGATGCTACAAGGCTGATGTTTAAGATAAACTCATCATCGATAGCTTTATCGCCAATGCTCTCAAAAAAGCTTTTTGAGCCGTATTTGATGCTGTATTTTGTCCTGTCAACCTTAACATTTTGTGCGGTTGCAGTTAAGGTATTACCAGCTACAGTGTAAGTAGCAGGGAAGCTGATAGGGTTGGTAATACCTTTGATGGTAAGGTTACCAGATACATTAACTTTACCTGCGCCTGCTGCTGTAATTTTAGTAGCTACAAACTGGGCAGAAGGATATTTTTCTACACCAAAGAAATCTTCTGATTTTAAGTGGCCTAATAATTTGCCTTTAGATTCTGCATCCGGAAGATCGGTATTGCTCAGGCTGGTCATATCTATTACAAAACCGCCTTTAGTTGGTACGCTGCCGGTGGTAACAATAGTACCTGATGATAATTTAAGTTCGCCGCTATGCTGGCCCATTACTTTTTTACCTGTCCAGGCTATGGTGCTTTTTTGCACGTCTACTTTATAAGTTTCAATTTTTGCAGGGGTGAATGCCGCTAAGGCTACTGTAACTGCGGTAAGGATGGTGATTGATAATTTTTTCATGTCTTTAATTTTTGATGATACAAAGGTAATATAAAAATACATGTTTAAACATCTATTTATTATTAATGGCAATATTTTGACATATCGTGGTACTTTAAACATAAATGGCCGCCTCCAAACATGTTGAAGACGGCCATCTGATTTGTGCAGCTATTGTTCTTATTTCACCTCAAATTGATAGCTTCCGGCGCTTACGCTGTAGTATTTGGCGCCATTCACCAGCTTACCATTTAAATAAGCCTTTTTTCCCTGTGGGAAACTGATGCTTGCCGTGGTGTTGGCCGGAACGGTTACATTATAGGTTACCGCATCGCCGTTACGTTGCCATGAGGAAGTAATTTTACCATACGGCCCAGTGTGCGTTGATTGAAACTGGTTTAAGCCGGTTACAAAGTTGGGCTGCAGTATGATGTTTTTAAAGCCCGGCTGCTGTTCATCGGGCATAATACCACCTATGCCTTTATACAGCCATGCCCCTACTCCACCAAACATAATGTGGTTGAGCGAGATATCATGCTTAGCTTCAATGTTCCAGTTCTCGTAAAGGGTGGTTGCGCCGTTCACCATCCACCATCCCCATGACGGGTAGGTTTCTTGCGCGGTTATTTTGTAGGCCACATCGGCATAACCATTATCACTGAGGGCGTTTAGTATTGCCTTGCCACCTAAGATCCCTACATCCAAATGAAAGTTATCAGCTTCTACACGCTTAGCCAGGTTGGCTGCAACGCGTGCCTTAAAGTTATCGGGCACCAATCCCCAATAAAGCGGCACGCTCAGCTCGGTTTGCAGGCCTTTGTTGTAGCTGCCGGTTTGCTCGTTTAAATATTTAGCGTTAAATGCTTTTTTAATTTTGGCTGCCAATGCAGTGTATTTGGTATAATCGGCTGTGTTGCCCAGCAGTTTGGCCGATTTTGCCAGTATGGTCACATCTGCAAAATAGTAAGCGGTAGAGGTCATCTCTACAGGTGATACCGATTTTACAGGCACCCAATCGCCCAAACCCCAGCTGGTTAAACCTGTAGGGTACAGATCATCAATATGGTTTACGTAGCGGCGGATGTTATCGTAGTTATCAGCCAGGATCCGGGTATCACCATAGAACAGATAAATATCCCAGGGAATCATGGCGATGGTGCTTGTCCAATCCGGGCCGTTACCCCACTCATAGCCCCAGCCTGCGGTTGGGATAATAGAAGGCAGCACACCGTTTGGCTGCTGCTCGTCGCGGTGGTCGGCCATCCATTTTTCGTAAACGGTGATGGCATCAAAACTATACAAGCCGGTTTCGGCGGCTATGATGGCATCGCCCGTCCAGCCGTTCTTTTCGCGCTGTGGGCAATCTGTTGGGTAACCGAACAGGTTGCTTAAGTAGGCATTATTGGTAGCGAACCATATCTTATCAATGGTTGGGTTTGATGTAGTAACATTACCTATCGGCGGCACATCGCTGTGCATAAAATAACCGGTAAGGCTTTCTTTTTTCAGCTCTACAGGCTCGCTGCTGCTTACCTCTACGTATTGGAAACCTTTGTAATTAAACTTCGGCATAAAGGTTTCCTGTCCCTTTCCGCTCAGGATAAAAATATCCACCTGGAAGGGGTCTTTATCATCTGTGGGGCGATAATGCACATCAATGTTAGATAGGTCTACACGGCCATTCTTATACAAACGCTCGCCATGTTTAAGGCGAATTACCGTACCTGCTTTACCGCTAACGGTAATTTTACTTACACCGGAAATATTACGACCAAGATCAAATACGTAAACATCATCTATTTTGGTGATGGATTTAGCCGGGATCTCCTCCACGTTGCGAATAGGCTGCACTTGCTGGGCTACGATGTTTTGCGATGGCGTAGGCCTTGCAAAGGCAGGTTTCCATTTGGCATCATCAAAGTTGATGGTATTCCATCCGGGTTGCTCCAGGCGGGCATCGTAATGCTCGGCAGTGTAAATACTGTTAAATATAACCGGACTCAAATTGGTTTTCCAATGCTCGCTGCTGGTGACGGTTTCAAAGGTGCCATCTTCGTAAGTAATCCTCAGATCGAGGCAGAAGGTTGGGCGGGCACGCCATGAAGCCAAATGAAAATCCCACACGGCAGTGCTTTGGTGGTTATACCAGCCGTTGCCCAATAAAACACCAATTGCATTTTTACCAGCCATTATCTGCTGAGTAACATCGTAAGTAACGTATAAGGTGCGCCTGTCGAACCGGGTGTACATAGGATCAAGCCGGTGGTTGCCTATTTTTTGGCCGTTAATGTATAACTCATATAAACCCGCAGCAGCAATATATGCCCGTGCCGATTTAATCTTTTTACCCGTGCCAAATGTGGTACGGAAGTATGGGGCAGGCTTTACATTGATACCCTGCTCATCACTTATCCATGATCCTTTCCAGTTGGTCATCTTCATCATCCCGGTTTCGAAGGTATTGATGGCCGATGGTGCTGTTTTCACGCCGGCCATATCCCACACATCAACGCGCCAAAAGTATTTGGTAAAGGGCTGCAAAGCTTTGCCGTTATAAGTTGCCAGTATAGCCGATGAGGCAATTTTAGCGGTGGCCCAACTGCTGCCTTTGCCCTTGCTAACCTCCAGCGAATCGGTACCGACAAAGATCTGGAAAGCGGTTTGTTTGGCGCCCTGCCTGTCGTCGGCCAGCATCCAGGTTAAGCGGGGGTGCTGGGCATCTATCCCAAGTGGGTTAACAAGGTATTCGGTTTTTAAATTGACGGGCTGTGTAACGGTTTTGCTGTAAGCATTTTGCAAAATAACAACACCGCTTACCAAAAGCGATAAGCCTTTCAGATAGTTCTTAATTTTCAAGATTTGGATAATTTAGTATGGTTTATACATGCAAACGGCAAGTTATACATATTGTATGTGATGGCTGTCCCCTACTGTCTTGCTGATAAAAAGCCTGTTTAATTCGCAATGTTTTTACGCACTGCCGCAATTTCTTTCAGTAATAATGGGAACGCCGGAACAGCCATACCGCCATGGTCGTATCCCTGCAGTTGCAATAGCCTGGTTTTGGTGTGGCCTGCAAGTTTCATCATCCGCAGCATGTAGGCGTTCTCTTCGTAACGGCCCAATAGTTCCATTTCGGGGTCGCCGGTTATCAGCAGCATGGGTGGCGCATCGGCCCGTACAAAATAAAGGGGGGCGTATTCATCTATTGTAGGCTGGGTATCTTTAATACCGCGTTCGGCCCTGATGGTAAAGTGCGTAATGCATTGCCCGCTGAACGGAATTATAGCTGCTATCTTATTTGCATCAATATTGTATTTGCTGAGATAGCGCTTATCCAGCGTGATCATCATAGCCAAATATCCCCCCGCCGAATGGCCCGATAAAAAGATCTGCTGTGTACTGCCGCCATAGGCTGCAATATGCTGAAAAGCCCAGGCAACCGCCGCTGCCGCATCGTTGATATAAGCCGGGCCTTTTGCCTTGGGCGAAAAGCGGTACCCCACGCCAATAACGGCATACCCCTTATCAATCAATTCCTTCGGTATCTCTTTACCGCCGCCGGTTAAGCCACCGCCATGGAACCAAACAATGGTGGCAAAATTCTTAACGTTTTTAGGATAGTAAAGATCGAGCACGCACTGCGAGGCAATGTAGCTGTCTTTACTGCTAACCGAATCAGCGTAGTAATGGATGCCCTTTTCGGTAACATATTGCTGCTGTGCAAAAGTAACCGCAGGTAATAGCAATAAAAGGAAGAGTAATTTTTTCATAGCAAAAAATGATCAATGTTTTATACGGCATGCTGATGCAGCGCTTAATTGCCGTGCATCAAATTTAATTTTCTGCCGCTATAAAAAACATTTAAACCATACTTCGTAATGAATTAATTACAACAAAGCTTAATCTTAGCCCTCAAACTACCTATTATTGCAGCAAAGGCGAGTTTGCTATTTTAAGATTGGTAACCTTATCAAACAAATAATTGGTATTGCCCTTTACCTCCGGGAAACGGATATGATCCAGCTCCAGGCCGTTTACATCATTGGCGATGATGGCCGGGCGGTCGTCCTGCTTTAGAGTGGTGAAGGTGATATGATCAAACTGCACATTCTCGGCATGCCTGATGAATAAGCCGTAAGCAGGGTTCGGCCCAAGCAAAAATGGCTCGGGGTACCCACGTTCCAGCTCGGGGAATGGTTTAAGGCCCTGCTCCTTTGTGCCGCCGCCTTTGTACTGAACGGAGATATTCTGCAGCTTAACATTTTTAACCGGGTAACCGGGTGCGCCGGTGATCTGGATGCCGCTCATCGAATCGGCCCCGGTTACGTTAATATTACTGATGAAGATATTTTTCACCACGCCCATTTTGGTGGTAGCCTTCGGCCCGCGGTTGCGCCTGCCCAGGGTTACATAGATGGGATAATGCGAAATATCCATCATGGTGATGTTGGAGATGATGATGTTATCCATAATACCGCCGTCTACCTCTTCCAGCGCCAGGCCGTTGCAGGCACGGAAGGTACAGTTAGTTACCACGCAGTTGCGGAACCCGCCGTTAGACTCGGTACCAAACTTGATGCGCCCGTTGCTCCAGCCCGCTTTTTGCGGTATCATGGTACCATCCAGCAAAGTACCTTCTTTAAAACCCGATACCTGGCAGTTTACAATGGTAAGGTTTTCGGTAATAAATGGCCGGTTGAGGGCGTAGGAGCTTTTAGGACAAATGGCATCATCGTGCGGAGAGTTTACCCTGCAATTAGATACCGTGGTATTGGTGCAGCAGTCTATATCTATACCATCGCGGTTGGTATCAATAGTAAGGTTATCCAGCGTAACCAGGTTGCAGCCCGTTAGTAAAATAGCAAAATGCCCGCCGTGGAATATGGTAACATCCCTAATGAGGATATTGCTGGATAGCTTAATGGCTATGGCCTTGTCACCCGTGCCGATAGAGCCGCCCGTTGGGTCGCCCATGTGCTCGTTATCCTTGCTGGTTAAGCCGCCGCCATCTATTTTACCACGGCCGGTGATAGATACATTGGTTAAGCCCTCGCCCCAAATTAAACTGTTGTGGAAATAGGTATGGCCGCCGTCCTGGTAAGCCGTATCGGTAAAGGGCTCTGCCTCGTCGTACGCTTTCATTTCGGGCGGTGCGCCTAAGATAGTCGCACCCGCATCAATAAACAGGTTGATATTGCTTTTTAGATGGATGCTTCCGCTTAAATAGGTACCGGCAGGCAGGTAAACCGTGCCGCCGCCTGCCTTTGCACAGGCGGTTATGGCCTTATCTATAGCTTTATTGTCCAGCTGTTTGCCATCGCCTTTGGCGCCATAGGTTTTTACATTATAAAAAGTACTGTATACCGGCGATGCCTTTTGCGCCGTAGCGGTAATGGCAGATACCAGTAAAAGGCAGGTGAGGTAAATAACAGATCTGTACACGGTAGTTATATTTAAATAAGCAATATTTTAATTGGCAGAATTGGCCGCAGCAGTTACCTGCATAACCGGATATAATTGATACCACTATATTAAATAGTTTAAACGCTAATACTGGTTTTTAGGGCATAAATATTTACGCAATCGTTGCCAATGGTATTTTTGCGCTGTACGCAGCTATTAAGATATATGCCTTTATTGTTGTAATTTGCCCATCTGGTTATGTTTAAAGCAGCTACTATAAAAGATATTGCCCGGGCGTTGTCCTTATCGCCCTCCACTGTTTCGAGGGCCTTGCGGGATAGCCACGAAATTGGCGAACAAACCAAAAAGATCGTGCTGGATTATGCCCGCCAGATCAACTACCACACCAACCCCATTGCACTGAGCCTTAAAAACAAAAGGAGCTACTCCGTTGGGGTGATGGTTGCCGATGTGGCCAACAGCTTTTTTTCGCAAACTATTAATGGTATCGAGTCGGTTGCTTATCAAAAGGGGTACAATATTATTATCTCCCAAAGTCATGATTCTTACGAGCGCGAACGGATCAATATTGAGCACCTGGCTAACCGCTCTGTTGACGGCATCCTGATGTCGATGTCGGCACAAACAACAGATTATGCACATATTGAACAACTGCACAGCCAGGGAATGCCCATTGTTTTTTTCGACCGGATAGTAGATGCTATCCCTACTTTTAAAGTAACCACCGATAATTTTAAAGCCGCTTTTGATGCCACAGAACTGCTGATCAAAAAAGGTTTTAAGCAGATAGCACATTTAGCTAACGCGCCGCAGCTATCCATCACTACCGAACGTTTAGACGGTTACAAAGCAGCGCTGCTTGCCAACGGCATAATCTATAACCCGGAATTCACCCGCTTTTGCGCCGCCGGTGGCCGTGATGCTGATGAAGTAGAACATGCCGTTAACCACTTCTTTGCATTAAACACCAAACCCGATGCGCTTTTTATTGCCAGCGACCGGCTAAGCGTTGCGAGCCTGCGGGCGCTGCGTAAAATAGAACCGGCCATAGCTCTGCCTATCATCGGTTTCTCTAATTCTGATGTTACCGACTTGCTCTCGCCACAGATTTCCTTTGTGCGGCAAAAAGCTTTTGATATGGGGAAGGCTGCCATGGAAATGCTGATAGCACTGATAGAAAGCAAACACCCCATAGAAGAATTTGAAACCCGCCTGCTGGATGCCGAATTGCATTGGGAATATTAGCGCACCGCCATTTCAAATTCGTTAAGTGCGGCAATGCCTTTTGGTGTACATATGCCGTGGTTAAAATGCTGCATCAGCTGGTTTTGCACATCAAACATATTAAACACCGCAAGCGGGAACACCTGCTGGTTAAAACCCAGCTCTATCTGGTTAACCCGTACCACAGCCATAATTTTAACATCAAGATTCGGCCGGATGTAGCCCTGGGCAATCCCTTTGTTCAGCAGTTTTTCTATAACCGACACCAGGAAACCCGTTTTAAACTGCTGAAACAACTGCCAGGCTTCCGGGTAATAACGCTGCAGATCGTGCAGTACAATGGGGTTCACCCGCGAGAAGATCTCACGGGCGCAATTATCAAGGTTCAGCAGCTCGCCTATCATATTACCGGTGTTGCTCATTAAGGTGCTTATAGCTTCTATATTGGTATTGAGGCGCATTTGCACCAGGGCGGTAACCAGTTCGCTTTTATCTTTAAATACCTGGTAGATGGTTTTTTTTGATACCCCGAGATGGCGGGCTACATCATCCATGGTAACACTTTTTATACCCGCCTGCAGAAACAGTTCATCGCTGCCGTTTAAAATTCTTTCGCGTTCTATCATAGGTGTAAATTATGCCGGCATGGCTGCCGTGATGCCGTTAATAGCATCTATCAATATTCGCTCGTTCATTTTTTCGTCGCCGGTAGCCTGCACCATGTTAATGGCAATCAACCCGTAAATGATAGACCAATACGTATAAAACTTGCGCTGCACCTGCTCAGCGCTCAATACCAGCGGCAAATAAAGCGAGGCTATCGCATCCTTTATCAGTTTGGGAAACAGCGCAGCTTCGGGGATCTTATTATCGATGGGGCTGCAGCCTACATCCACGCCAAACATCAGCTGGTAAATTTCTTTATTAGCTTCGGCAAAGTTCCAGTAGGCAAGCCACATGGCCTTTATTTGTGCCTCGGCAGACTGGTGTTCTTTTTTTGCTTCCTGCATTTTACCGGCCAGCTGCAGGTAACCTTTGCGGGCAAGTTCGGTATACAACGCTTCTTTATTATCAAAGTACTCGTAAATAATTGGGGCCGTGTATTCAATATTATTAGCCAGCTTGCGCATGCTTAAAGCATCGCAGCCTTCGCATTTTATCATATTTAAAGCGGCATCCAATATTTTACGCCGGGTATCATCTTTGTGCCGCAGTATCCGTTCTTTACTTCCCATAGTTCAGTGCTGCCGGGGTATATTTCCGATGATATAAAAATGCGGGCATTTACACAAACTATCAATGGATAAAAGGCGGCAAAATATGTATAAAACACGCCTTTAAAACAACAATACCCGGTATAACCTTAAGTTAACCGGGCATTATATGTACAAAAAGAATAAACAGTATTTTTATTTCCAGCCGCCGCCCAAAGCACGGTAAAGGTTTACAACGGCCTGCAGTTCCTGCAAACGGTCGTTAACGCTACTTAGCTGCGCCGCTAACAGGCTTTGCTCGGAGGTTAAAACATCCGTATAGTTAGTTGCCGAACTATAGCGCAGTAGTTCCTTGGTAAAATCAACCGATTTTTCTAAAGCCAGAATCTGTTTACCGCGCGAGCCTTGTTTCTCTAACGCATTCTGGTAAGAGTATAAAGCGTTTGATACCTCCTGCCCTGCCGTTAGCAACGATTGCTGAAAGCCGTAGTAAGCCTCCAACTGCTGCGCCTTGGCGGTTCTTAAACGCGCCTTATTTTGCCCGTTGTTGAATATTGGCTGGGTTAATCCTCCCACAAAGTTGTAGAAGATAGAATTATCGAACAGGTTTTTCAATTGCAGGGTTGATGCGCCACCTTGCCCGGTTATGGTTAACTGTGGGTAAAAGTAAGTACGCGCCAGGTTGGTGTTCTCAAACGCGGCCCTGAAGGCAAACTCCGCCTGCTGTACATCGGGCCTGTTCTTTAACAGTTGCGATGGGATGCCTATCTTCAGATCGGCAACGGTTTTTTGCTCGCTTAAGGTGGTGCGTTTTATAGTGCCGGGCGCTTTAGCCAGCAAAATACTTAACGCATTCTCCGCTTCGCGGATGCTTTGGTTAAGATCGGGGATGGTAACTTCGGCAGCATAGCGGTTGGCTTCGCTTTGCACTACTGCAGCACCATTTACAATAGCACCTTCTTTCAATTGCTTCATGGTTTCCACGTCCTTCACCCGCACCTGCAGGGTTTGTTTAGTGATAGCTAATTGCTGGTCTAAAGCCAATAGATTGTAGTAGGTGTTGGCAATATCGGCAATCAACTGTGTTTGTACCGCTCTTTTAGTGGCATCGCTTTGCAGCAGGCCCGCCAGCGCCGATCTTTTAGCGCTGCTTAATTTACCCCATATATCGGCCTCCCAACTGGTGCTTAACGCAGCCTGGTAGGTAGTGGTTTTGAGGTTAAACGACCCCGCCAACTCTGCCGGGAAGTTTAAACTTGCGGCAGATGTTTTAGCCTTGGTTGCCTGAAGCGAGCCATTTAAGCTTGGCAAAAAGGCTGCCCTTGATTGCCTTAGCGTTGCATCGGCTTCGGCAATGCGTTGTACGGCGGTTTTCAGGTCGAGGTTTTCGCGTAAGCCAGTTTGGATCAGGTTCACCAGTACAGTATCGGTAAATAACTGCTGTACCGGCAAATCGGCTATGTTGGCACTATCGGTTATGGTGGTATCGCGGTAGAGCTTTGCAGTAGATGCGCTGAGATCAGGCCGCTCATACTTTTTAGTTACACACGAAGCAAACAGCACAGCCGTTAGCAGCGCCGCGCCTATTTGCTTTTTATATGAATTTGTCATTTTAAACTTTTTAATTATTTGATAATAAGCAATTAACCCTTCAGCTCTGCATTAGCCGGTACAACTTCCGCTGGTTGCGGCGCACCGCTGATACGCTCCTGTAACGACTGGAAGATGATAAACAGTACCGGTATTACAAACACCCCAAACAGGGTACCTATTAACATACCGCCTACTGCACCTGTACCAATAGAACGGTTACCCACAGCACCTGCACCGGATGCGATCATCAATGGCACCAGGCCCAGGATAAACGCAAAGGATGTCATCAGGATAGGCCTTAAACGGGCTATCGCACCTTCTACAGCTGCCTGTACCAGGCTTAGCCCATGCTTACGGCGGGCAACCGCAAACTCCACAATAAGGATGGCGTTTTTAGCCAGCAAGCCTATGAGCATAATGAGCGTTATCTGCAGATAAATGTTATTCTCTACCCCAAAGATCTTGGCAAAGATAAATGCACCTGCCAAACCAATTGGTAATGAAAGCAATACCGCGAAAGGTAAAATATAGCTCTCGTACTGCGCACTTAGCAGGAAGTACACAAATATCAAACAAAGCATAAATATGAAGACGGTTTGATTACCACCTGCTAACTCCTCACGGGTTAATCCCGAATATTCGTAGCTGTAACCGGCAGGAAGCGTTTGTGCCGCAACTTCTTTAATGGCCTTAATGGCATCACCCGAGCTAAAGCCCGCTTTTGGCGAACCTTGTACGGCTATAGATGTAAACAAGTTAAAACGGTTGATAGCTTCCGGACCGTAAACTCTTTTCAGCGTAACAAATTCGGATATGGGTGCCATCACATTACTGCTGTTACGCACATAGATCTTGTTTAAGCTCTCCGGCGTACCACGGTAATTGGCATCTGCCTGTATCATTACCCGGTATTGTTTACCAAACTCGTTAAAGTTAGAGGCGTATAAACCACCGTAGTAACCTTGCAGCGTACCTAATACCGTATTTACGGTAAGGCCCGCTTCTTTCACTTTAGGTACATTAACATCCACTTCATACTGCGGGAAGTTGGTGTTGAATGATGTGGCCGCGTACATGATCTCCGGGCGCTGGTTTAATGCCCCCAGGAATTTACCGCTCACCTCGCTGAATTTGCTGATAGAACCGCCGGTTTTATCTTGCAGTTGAAACTCAAAACCGTTGCTGTTACCAAAGCCCTGCAGGGTTGGCGGCGCAAAGAATAAGATCTGTGCTGATTTTATGCCCGCCGTCATCCCGAATAATTTGCCGGTAAGGCTGGTAAGGTCTTGCCCCTTGCCGCCGCGGTCTTCCCATGATTTTAGCTTGATAACGATCATGGCGTATGAACCGCCTGCGCCCGCTATAAAGTTTTGCCCGGAGATGCGCAGGGTTGATGCCACCTCGGGTAATTTTTTAATAATATCGTCAACCTCTGCTGCTACCACTTCGCCGCGTTCCAGTGACGAACCAGCCGGTAAGCTGATATTAGCGAACAATACGCCCTGATCTTCATTAGGTACGAAACCGGATGCAGTAGTTTTGATCAGGAACCAAAATAGCACCCCAAACACCGCAATGCCCGCAATAGCCAGCCATTTACGGTTTATTAAAAAGTTAACCGATTTTTTATACTTCCCGGTTACGGTTTCAAATGAGGTATTAAAGGCATCATAAAAGCGTTGCAGGTAAGTTGTTTTGTGTTTCTCATCAGCAGCATGTGGTTTCAGTAACAAAGCGCACAAAGCCGGACTCAACGTTAATGCGTTTACCGCCGAAATGATAATTGCGATAGCCAATGTTAAACCAAACTGTTTATAAAACACCCCGGCAGAACCTGTAATAAAAGATACAGGAACAAATACCGCCGCCATAACCAAAGTAATAGATACAATGGCACCGCTAATATCGCTCATGGCCTCAATAGTTGCTGTTTTGGCCGATGTTGCGCCGTGATCCAGTTTGGCGTGCACGGCCTCTACCACCACAATGGCATCATCCACCACAATACCAATAGCCAGCACCAGTGCAAACAGGGTAAGCAGGTTTATGGTAAAACCAAATACGTTGAGGAAGAAGAACGTACCCACAATAGCCACTGGCACCGCAATGGCCGGGATAAGGGTTGATCTAAAATCTTGCAGGAATATAAACACCACTATAAATACCAGTATAAAGGCTTCTATCAGTGTGTGAATTACCTTCTCAATTGAGGCATCCAAAAAGTCGTTAGCATTTAATAAAGAGGTGTATTTGATACCCGGAGGGAATGATTGCGAAGCGCCTTCAATGGTGGTTTCCAATTGTTTGATCAGCTCATGCGCGTTTGAACCTGCGGTTTGGTTAATAGCGATACCGATAGATGGATTACCGTTGGTTTTGGTACTGCCTGAGTAGCTTTGCGATCCCAGTTCTATCCGGGCTACATCTTTAAGCCTTAATACCTGGCTGTTGCCTGTAGACTTGATCACGATGTTCTCAAACTCGGCAGGTGTTTTTAAACGGCCCTTATATTTAATAGTGTACTGAAAAGATTGGTTGCTGTTCTCACCGAATTTACCCGGAGCAGCTTCTACGTTCTGTTCTGCTAATGCGGTGTTAATATCATCCGGGATAAGGCCGTAAGTTGCCATTACATCGGGTTTTAACCAGATGCGCATAGAGTAATCTTTAGAACCGAATACGCTGGCATCTCCTACCCCTTCAATACGTTTTATCTGCGGCAGCAAGTTAATATTGGCGTAGTTTTGTAAAAAGGTTTGATCGAATGATTTGTTATCGCTGTAAAGCGAGAAGATCATCACCATACTGCTCTGGCGCTTGCTGGTAGTAACGCCCGATTTGGTAACCTCGGCAGGTAATAAGCTGGTTGCCTTTGATACCCTGTTCTGTACGTTTACCGCAGCCAGATCGGGGTTGGTACCCAGTTTAAAGTAAACGGTTATGGTTGCTGTACCGTCGTTACTGGCGGTAGAGGTCATGTAGGTCATGTTTTCTACACCGTTTATCTGCTCCTCTAACGGAACAATAACGCTGTTCATAACCACATCGGCATTGGCACCCTGGTACGATGTTGATACCTGTACGGTTGGCGGGGCAATTTCCGGGTATTGAGAGATTGGCAGCGAGGTTAACCCCAGCACACCAAGTATTACGATGATGACCGATATTACGGTAGAAAGTACCGGTCGCTCTATGAATGTACGTAACATAATATTATGTTGAATAAGTGATATGGGCCATTAAGCCCATGTTTGTGTTAGGTTACTTTAAGCCCTGGTAAACTTTATCATCAGCCATGGCTTCGGCTTTAATTTTAACAGCGTCTTTTAAAGAGCTGGTACCATCAAATACTACTTTATCGCCGGCTTTAAGGCCGCTTGTAACCACATAGAACTGGCCCGATGCCTGATCCATTATCTCTATCTCGGTGCTTTTAACTGCGTTATCTGCCCCTACAACGTAAACAAAGTATTTACCCTGCAGCTCGTAAGCAGATTTTTGCGGAATAAGTACACCATCTTTAATCTGCTGCGGGATGCGAACAGTAGCACTGCTGCCGCTGCGCAGCAAACCAACCGGGTTAGGAAACGTGGCGCGGAAACTGGCCGAACCTGTTTCGGTATTAATTAAACCGCTGATGGTTTCCAGGCGGCCTTGCTCCGGGTAATTGGTACCGTCTGATAACAATAAGGCAACCGGTGGCGTATTGGCCAGCTTTTGGTTCATGGTGGTGCCTTTTACGGTACGGCTAAAGTTTAAAAGCTGTTTTTCGTTTAAAGAGAAATACGCGTAAACCTTGCCAATGTTAGATACGGTAGTTAACGGCTGCGTATTGGTGCTGCTTACCAAACTCCCAATTTTGTAAGGGATGCTGCCTACCACGCCATTAACCGGGCTGGTAATATTGGTATAGCCTAAGTTGGTTTTAGCATTTGCCAATGCTGTACGCGCTTGTGCCAGGGCTGCTTTACGCGCCTGCAATGTATATTGTGCCGATTCCAGCTCGTAATGGCTAATGATATCTTTCTCTACCAATGGCTTGGTTTTATTAACCTGTAACTGGGCAGCGCTCAAATCAGCCTCGGCACTGCTAATGGCAGCGGCTGTATTGCGTACATCCTGCTCGTATTGCGGTGCTTTTATACTGAACAAAGGCTGGCCTTTTTTTACAACCGAGCCTTCGTCGATAAAGATCCGGTCAACAAAGCCATCCACCTTCGGGCGGATCTCGATGTTTTGCTCGCCTTGTAAGGTGGCGGGGTAATCGCTGTTAAGCGTTGCAGATTTGGGGGCTATAGTAAATACCGGGTAGCTTGCAATGGGTGCCGGGCCGCCTGCAGCTGCACCGCCGGCCTGCTCTGTTTTACCGCCGCAGGCAGACAGCAGCAATAAAGCTGCGCCGAAAGCCGATAATAATGGGATTCTTGTTTTCATGAGTGTAGACTTGGGATTGATATAGGATATGTTTGTAGAAGGCATTGAAGCAGTATTGATTATTTTGTTTGACAATTATGTTAAAGACAAGTTAAATTTTTTTAAGGGAAAATCATTTTACAGATAAGTTTTTTGCGCTGGCTTATAAGTGAAGCAAAACCTGCATCGCTTAGATCGAATACATGTTTGTATAAAGGCGCCATTAACAATGGATAAGACATTAGCGCAAAAAGGTTCATCATAAATTGTATGGGGTCTATCGGCTCTATGTTGCCGGCATCCATTTCGGCTTTTATCTGATCAAGAAAATTCCTCATCTTTTTTGACTTATGCTCGTCGTTATACTTACAGGTTTTGCCGTTAAGCTCGGTTATCAAAAAAGTTTCCTGGTACGGAAAAGCTATGGCTTCGGTCAAAAAAACATCTATCAAGTTTTCTATTTTCTTTTTAAATGGCAGGGCCGATGCCATTATCTCATCCAGCCGCACCGTAAGGCCCTGCATGGCTTCTTTAAAAACCTGCTCAATTAATATATCCTTAGAACGGAAATAGTAGTTCAGCAGCGTGCGGCTCACACCTGCGGCATCGGCAATATCCTGGGTGTTGGCATGCAGCTTCCCCTCGGCAAAAAAGATGTGTTTGGCCTTGTCTTTTATTAATTGTTCGGCACCGGTATCTCTGACAGCCATAAATGCGACAGCATTTTACTTATACCCGGCACACCATTATGCCAGATAGCCACAATTTGTGGCGCTGCAAAAGTTGTCATTTTAAGGCTGTTACTGTATGGTTAAAATACGGCGATATATGTCTGAATGTCGTTTTTATTGCAGCTATAGCAATATACAAATCCAAACAATTACAAAATGGCAATAAAATGACGCTTTTAATGCAAAGCGGTAATTTATTGCCATTTTAGAACTAATTAAGAACCCGTTTCTGCACGCCTGTCATCAGCAATAATGTTACGCAGTAAATTATCTATGGATAAAGGCCCGGAGCCAATAACCATAAATACGGTTAGCAGGCCCAATACCAGGATAGACAGCCATAGTTCTGAATTAAAATACGGACTAAGGATATTTACAAAAAACACAGCGCCAAAAACAATAGGGATCTGTATCAGCGAGGCAAGCCTGGTAAGCAGACCAAGCAAAATAAATATGCCGCCTATCATATGCACAAGCGTAACATAGTGAATAAGTAGCGTAATATTATCCGGCGACAGATGCAGGGCATTGGTGCGAATAATCTGATCCCGTAGGAACGGGTAATGGTTTAAAAACCCGATGCCCTTAAGCAGTAAAAACAGGCCTAACAGGATGCGGATAAGATCAAGCATTTTGGGGTGATGTGTATCTCCCCAGGTTTCGATATTCCTGATAACTTTCATAACAACTCCTTTTTAAGGAACCGGCCGTTGGAGCAGTGAAGCGGAATTCTTCGGAAATAAAAGTAAGCAGATTTCCGCTCAATGGCAATGGTGGGATCGCCTTTTGGTTTATGATACTAATGTACGCATTATTACAAAAAATAAAATGCCGTTTGGTAGGCAAAATATGTCTGATTTGCCTCTGTTAAGCCATATGCCTGTACTGGCTGGGGCTCATGCCGCTGTGTTTTTTAAAAAACTTACTGAAAAAGAACTGGTCGCTAAAGTTGAGGTAGTCGGCCACCTGGGCAATAGTTAGAGCAAGGTCGTTTAAAACAACCTTGGCTTCCATTATTACCATTTCATCAATAAAATCGCCCGCGGTTTTGCCGGTAAGCTCTTTAACCGTTTGGGAAAGGTACTTGGGCGTAACATTAAGCATGCCTGCATAAGCCTGCACGCTGCGCTCCTGCTTAAAATGCTGGGGAAGCATTTTTAAAAACCGTACGGCTAATTCTTCCTTACGGCTGCCTTTTACCGTTGTAACACTTTCTTGTTTTTGATACAGGGCGCTTATTTCGTAAATAAATGCGGTAAACATGTTCAGCAGTACTTCATCCTGGTAAATAAGCGCGGTTTCGGTGTTTATTTTAAGCTCCAGCATTTTCAGGAGCGGTAACAAAAACGCTGTTTCCTTTTCGGTCAGACTGATCATTGGGACCATTTGCGATGAAAGGAAATCGTAAGCATCCACATTTTTAGCATGAATAGAGGTACCGGACAGGTAATCGCCCGTAAAAACTACGGAGATTATCCGGCAATTGGCAGTTATGCTTATAAACTGGCGTACTGCATTAGGGGTTAGCATCAGCACATCATCTTTCTTCAGCTGATACTCCAGCAGGTTAACCTTTACAGTTAATTCGCCCTGGGTGATAACAAAAAATGTAAAATGATCTGACCGGAAAGGGTAAAGTATGGGGATGGTTGCATCATTCGGGTTAGCATCTACCACATGCAGGCCTTTATGGGGGTTGCTTATTCCAAACGGTGCCAGCAGCTGCTCAATAGTGTGGATCTTAACTGATAAAAACGTAGATTTCATGAAAAACGCAGGCTAACCCTAAAGCGTAAATGTAACCAATTTAGCCAAAAGATAAAAAACGGCTGTTAGAATGGCTTAAGATCAACTGCTGCATTAAAAGTTAACCAGGTAGGAAAGCATTGCCGCAATAACAGAAAGGATATTTTTCATATTCAGCCTGATGAGTTGCAAGGCATGGGTTATCTGGTTTTCAACCGTTCTTTTGTTGATGCCCAGTTTCTGCGCTATTTCGTTATTGGTAAAATGCTCCACGCGGCTCAGTAAGAAAATCTCCTGGCAACGCAGCGGTAAGAGTTTTAGCTGGTTGTTCAATCGCACCTGCAGTTCGCGGTAGGTGATTTCTGCCTCTGCCCTGTTTTGTTCAGATCTTTTTTCGTGGTCTGATGCATGCTCCATATATAAAACGGGTGCCTCCTTCTGCTTTTTCAGATAAGCATAAACCTGGTAACGGGTAGCTACTTTAAAGTAGCTTTCGAAATTATTAATTACAAGGCTTGCCCTGCGGTTCCAGATATTTAAAAACAGGTCGTGCACTACCTCTTCACTTGCCTCTTCATCATGTAAATGTTTAATGGCCGTAACATACATTCTTCGCCAATGACGCTGATACAGAGCAGTAAAAGCCCGGTAATCATCATTCAATATTAAAGTCCACAGTTCGGCGTCGCTTAGGGAGCAGAGTGCCATATATAATTGGTTATAAGGTAAAATTACACTTAAAAACATCATTTCAAAAAAAATATGCAATCGATTGCGAAAAAAATTAAAATAGCGTGTGTGTGCCCTTAATAATACCCCCTCTTAATAGATAGAACCACATTATAAACCAATGACGAGAGACGAATACCTGCTTTTATTTGAAAAGTACAGGGCGGGCATTGCTACGCCTGCCGAGGTAAAAATGCTGATGCATTATGAGGATGAATTTGAGCTGGAAAACCTTTCCGGCGCAGATACCGATGATGCAGCCGGCCGTCGTATCCTTAAAAAATTAAACAAGAGCACCCGGGTTAAAGTATCCAAATTCCGCTTTCGCGGGAAATGGGTGGCAGCCGCTGCGATGTTACTATTGTTTATCTCTGCAGTTTTATTATTGAATAAAAACAGCATATCCCCTGCTAAAACAAGCCTGCAAACAGCAACACAGCACAACCAAATAAAACCCGGCCTTAACCAGGCAACCCTAACATTAGCCGACGGTAAAACCATTGCCCTTAATGATGTTAAAGTTGGTGCGGTTTTAAAACACGGCAACATCAGCATTAAAAAGCAAAAGAACGGCTTAATGCAGTTTGCCCTTGCAACAGTTAATCCGGCTGCGCAAGCTGTTGAATTTAATACCGTATCAACACCGGCCGGCGGGCAATACCAGGTTGTACTGCCCGATGGCTCTAAAGTATGGCTCAACTCTTCTTCATCCTTAAAATTCCCAACCGTGTTTACCGGCGGCGAGCGCAGGGTTGAACTTTCCGGCGAGGGCTATTTTGAGGTTGCCAAAAACCGGGAGCTGCCCTTTAAAGTAAAATTTAATAACCAGGAGGTAGAGGTTTTAGGCACCCACTTTAATATAATGGCATATAAAGAGGATGAAGCATCTCGCACTACGTTGTTAGAAGGATCTGTAAGGATCTCTAAAAGTGGCGTAAAGAAAATACTTGTTCCCGGCGACCAGGCGCTGGTTACCGGCATAGGCAGCAATATGGATATACAGCAGGTGAACACCGAAGCTGTTGTGGCCTGGAAGAACGGCATGTTTATATTTAATAATGAGAACATTAAAACCATTATGACGCAGCTTGCCCGCTGGTATAATATTGATGTTGTTTACCAGGGCAGCATTAAAGATAAAGAATACGGTATTCGCATGGCGCGGTCAAAAAGCCTTGCAGAGATCCTGAAAAATATTGAACTAACCGGCACCATCCACTTTAAAACCGAAGGAAGGAGGGTAACTGTTATGGAATAACTCTACTTTTCTGTTACAGTTGCGATAAGATCAGGAACGCTGAGAACGTCCCCGATCATATTACAGTTTTAGAAACTGTGGCCAGGCAACTAAATATCAGCCTCTTTTAAACCAATTATTAAATAACCTAACATTCAAATGTACAAAAATATTACTGCAAAAAATTGCAGGGATCGCTCCTGCTTTTTACCCAAACTCATTAAAATAATGAAACTGACTATTGTTTTGTGGGTGGTTGCTTTTATGCAGGTAAGCGCAGCCACGTATGCACAGAAGGTTAATTTAAACGTGCAGAATTTGCCGCTTGATCGTGTACTGAACACGCTGAGCAAGCAAAGCGGCTACAACTTTGTTTTTAGTTCGGCCATGATAAAAACGGCCAACCCGGTTACGCTTAACGTAAGCGACCAAGAGCTTAGCGATGTGCTGGAGAAATGTTTTAAAGACCAGCCCCTCACCTACCTTATAAACGGTAATACCGTGGTTATAAAAAAGAAGGAAACATTGGGTTTGATGTTTGCAAGCCGAGTGTTAATAGGCCGCGTTACCGACCAAAAGGGCGAACCCTTGGCCGGTGTAACCATCAAGGTAAAAAATACCGATGTGGTTACTGTAACTACGGTAGATGGTTACTACAAAATAACCGTGCCCGATGGCGAGCAGACCCTAACCTTTAGCTACCTTGGTTTTACTACCCAGGATATAAAAATAACCAACCAGGCAAAAGTAGATGTACTGCTGGCCGAAAAAACATCAGCCCTTAATGATGTTGTGGTGATAGGCTACGGAACCCAGCGCAGGCAGGATGTTAACGGCGCTATATCCTCTATAAAAGCTACCGAAATAGCAGATATTCCGCAGGTTAGTGTTGACCAGTTATTGCAGGGTAAGGCGGCAGGCGTAACCATTACACAAAACTCGGGTGGGCCGGGTAGCGCAACTTCGGTACGCATACGGGGTATCACGTCGCTTTCATTATCTAACGAACCTTTATATATTATTGATGGTGTACCCGTATCCGGCGATGCCAATAACGGTACTACCAGTGGCCGCTCGGCATTGTTATCGCCCAATAACGGCGAAACAGGCGCCAGCCCCTTATCTTTTCTAAACCCAAGCGATATCGAGTCTATCGACGTATTAAAAGATGCTTCGGCAACGGCTATCTACGGCAGCCGGGCATCCAACGGTGTAATTATCATCACCACTAAAAAAGGCAAGAACGGTAATTTCCGCATTGGTTACGATGGCTACTACGGCTTGCAGGAACAAGGCACGCATTTGCCTATGCTAAATCTTAAACAATATGCGAGGCTGCAGAATGCGCTCGCAGATGTGATCAATATAGCACGCCGCCCGGAATTTGCTAACCCCGAACTATTGGGCGATGGTACCGACTGGCAGGACGAGATCTTTAAAACCGCCAGTCAGCAAAGCCACCAGCTGAGCTTTTCGGGCGCTAAGGATAATACCGATTACTACGTTTCTACCGGCATCCTGAACCAGGATGGTACCGTTTTGGGTAACGATTTTAAACGCTATAACATCCGTACCAACGTAAACTCGCAGCTAAAGAGCTGGTTTAAAGTTGGGGGCACCATGTCTGGCAGTTACAGCTTTCAAAATACATCGCTCAGCAATAACACCGGTATTATTTATACCGCCTTGCTAAGCGCGCCAGATCAGGTGGTTTATAATGCCGACGGCACCTACGCCGGCCCGCAAGCCGACCAGATTGGTGGCCAGAACAACCCGGTTGAGCAGGCTTTAAGGATAACCAACAACCTCACCCGCTACAACTTCAATGGTGGCCTTTATGCTGATATTAAATTATCTAAAGACCTCACCCTAAGATCTGAAGGAAACGGCGATCTGAATTTCACCTACTCTAAATTGTTCAGGCCTACTTATAACAACGGGCCAAGGTTTGTTAACCTAACAGCATCGCTGCAGGAGTATAACAGCCGCTCATCCTACTGGACCTGGAAGGAGTTCTTAACCTACAACCACACCTTTGCTAAAAAACATTACCTGCAGGCAACCGTAGGGCACGAGCTTATAAACATCAACTACAAAGATAACTCTGCATCCATCCAAAGCTTTTTGAGCGATGATCTGCAATCTTTAAGTCTGGGTGATGCCAAAACAGCTACCGTTAGCGAATATATTGGCCCAACGGATGTTTTAGAATCGGCTTTCGCGAGGGCTATCTACACGTTTAATGACAGGTATAGCTTAACTGCAACCTTCCGTGCAGACCGTTCTTCAAAATTTGCGCAGGGCCACCAAACCGGGTACTTCCCATCGTTTGCGGCATCGTGGCGCTTATCCGAAGAACCTTTCTGGAAAAACATTAAACCATATGCAGACAACGTAAAACTGCGCTTAGGCTACGGGCAAACCGGTAACCAGGCTGTACCTAATTACCTATACGGCTCGGCGCTTACCTCTGTAATTACCGGCCAGGGCAACGGCTTTGGTATAGATAAAATTGCCAACCCTAACCTCACCTGGGAAACAGCCATCCAAACCAACGCAGGTTTAGATGTGAGCCTGTTTGGCGGCAGAATAGATGCTACTATTGATGTTTGGAAAAAAACTTCCAAGAATTTCCTTTTCCAGGCCAATTTACCTGCTTTCCTGTTAGGGCAAACGGCAGAATACTCTGGCGTAGGTGTTATCAGCCCGCCATTTGTTAATGGTGGTAAGCTGAATGCCAATGGTTTTGATATTTCTGTGAACAGCAGAAACATTGCCGGCAAAAACTTCAGATGGAGCACCACGCTGATATTTGGCCATTATACCAACAAAGTAATTGAACTGTACCCGGGCATCCCCTACCGCGGGCAAAACGTAACCACCAGCTTCTTGTCGTTACCGGTAACGCGTACACAGGTAGGCAGTGCGGTTGGCGAGTTTTATGGCTACAAGGTAAAGGATATCTTCAGAACGCCGGATCAGCTGCGCAACGCGCCTATCCAGTTTGGCAGGCCGGTACAGAGCACCAGCGGCGGTACCTTCCTGGGTGATATCCAGTACGAGGATTTGAATAATGATGGCAAAATTGACGCTAACGACCAAACCTTTATTGGTAACCCCAATCCTAAGTTCACTTACGGCATCACCAACAACTTCGCTTACAAGTCGTTCGATCTATCAATATTCCTGAACGGTTCTTACGGCGCTAAAATATTTAACGTTTTAAATTACCAGATTGCAGGCCTGGGCAGCCTTTACCAAAACCAGGTGGCTTACGTGGCCAACTTTTGGACGCCCACCAACCCTAATACCAACATACCACGCCCGGTTGCAGGCGATAACCCCAACCTGATTAACTCCGATCGTTTTATCGAGAGCGGCTCGTTCCTCAGGATCCAGAACGTAACTATGGGTTACACACTGCCGGGTGCTGTTGCCAAACGTGTAAAAATGGAAAGATTAAGGGTGTACCTCAGCGGTCAGAATTTATACGTATTCACGCCGTATAAGGGGCTCGACCCGGAGATCGGTTCTGTAAACCAGAACGTGTTCCTCAGCAATGTTGACCTTGGAAGGTTCCCTATACCGCGCACTATTGTTTTTGGTGTTAACGCTTCATTTTAATTTAAGAAACCCGTCATGAAAAAGCATACAAAATATATCATCATACTTACTGTTGCACTTGGCCTGTTCACCGGCAGCTGCAAAAGAGAATATTTCGACAGGCCGCCAAAAAGCCAGATAACGGTAGATAACTTTTATCAGAATGCCGAACAAGTTAGAGCCAGCACACTGCTTTTATACAGTGCGCCATGGTTTGGCTACAGCGGTAAAGGGGGCTGGTCTATCACCGAGTTAGGCGGCGGTAACGGCCGCACCTACTCGGCAGATATCATCAACTTCCAGGATTTTTCGGTAACGGAAACCAACTTTGAGATCTCCGCCGTATGGAACTCTTTATTTATAGAGGTAGCACAGGCCAACGCGGTAATTAACAACCTGCCTGTTAAAGTACCGGCATCTGTTGATAAAGCCGTTGTAAACAATGCCCTTGGCGAAGCACGCCTGTGGCGCGCGCTTGCCTACTTCCATTTAGTGCGCATTTTTGGCCCGGTGCCCATTGTAGAGAACACGTTTGATTACGTAAGCAACTTCCAGATCCCGCGTAATCACGTGGCCGACGTTTACAAATTGATAGTGAACGACCTGAAGTTTGCGGAGGCTAACTGCTACACCGCGACCCGCAGCGGCAACTCGCCCTCTAACTCACGCGTATCCAGCGGTTCTGCATCGGCTTTGCTGGCTAAGGTTTACCTGTACATGCAGGATTATCCTAACGCCCTTGCCGAAGCTAATAAAGTAATTAACAGCGGCGAATTTAAACTGTATGGTATAGATGTACCGGGCAAAACCTTTGCAGATCTCTTCCTTACCATCAATAATAATAACGAAGAATCTGTTGTGGCCCTGCAATGGGCAGGTAACGGCGGTTATGGCCGCGGTAACCCATTCCAGGCGGCGGTTGCCTTCAGCAGCCAGATAACCGGTACCGGCGACGGCTATGGCCAGATGGCACCAACCTTTGATCTGCAGGATAAATTTGACCCGAACGATCTGCGCCGTAAGGCAACCTATATGCTGCCCGGCGATAAATACCCCGAGATAAACCAGGCAACAGGCGGTTACACCTTACCTGCCGACGCTAGTTCGCAGGGTACACACGCGCAGGTTAAAAAATATGTGGTAGGTACCCCGGCAGATAACGGCGGCGTTGGCGGTGCGCAATCATCTGCAAACAATACTTACCTGATGCGCTACGCCGAGCTATTCCTAATAAAAGCCGAAGCCATTATGGCCGGGGCCAAAACAAGTTCAGACCCGGAAGCACTGGCAGCCATCAATACCATCAGGAGAAGGGCTGGCTTAGGCAACCTGGCAATAATAGACAGAAGGGGCTTTATAACCAACCCTAACTACGTAGCCGGCAGTAACCTTAAAGGGCAGCACTGGACAACCATATACCAGGATGATCTGCTTGATGAAAGGCGCCGCGAGTTTGCCTTTGAGAACGATTATTTTTACGACCTGATGCGTTTGGACGGTTACAACAAAACCACCCACCCTATTGCCCTGCAAATTATAAAACAGCAGGATAAGGGTGCATCCGACGGGCAAAACCCGCCTAACCGTTACGGCAACGGCTACCTCACCAATATTACCGATGCCAGCTTTCAGTTCCCCATCCCGGCTACAGAAACAGCGGCCGACCCTCGTTTAAGAGACGATCCAGAACCTTATGTTTTCAAATAATTTAATCATTATCAACATGAAATTAAATATAAAAATATTCGCCCTTGTACTGTCGGTATTGGCCGTATGGGGATTTGCATCCTGCAAAAAAGATGCGCAAGGCGGCAAAAGCGCACCAACTGTTGAGCGTGTTCGCCTGCTGAGTAAAAACGATACCATCAGGGATGTTATTCACCAGATAACGCTTGATTCTATCAGCGTGTACGATCAAACGCGTTTAAACCCTTTCGATTCTACCATCGCCTCTGGGCGTTTAAGCACGCCGTATGCTATATTGGGTACCAACCTGCTTACCACCAGGTCGGTATCTATTAACGGCGTATCCGTATATTTCAACCCGGGTTTGGTTACCGATAAAAGCATTATCCTTACCATCCCTGCTACTGTACCATTCGGGCCAACACAAAGCAATAAGCTAACTATTGTAACGCAATACGGCACGGTAGATTTTACCTTCTCTATTATGCAGCCGCCGCCGGTTATAGCAAGTTTTGCACCGCTGGCCGCAAGTGAAGGTGATATTATTACCATAACCGGTACGGTATTCAACTCGGTATCAGCCGTAAAATTTAATGATGTACCGGCAGAAATTGTAGGCACGCCCACCAATACCGAAATAAAGGTTAAGGTACCTGCAGGCGTAGTACAGGCCAATTTGTTTGTTACCACACCGGGCGGCACCAGCAAATCGCCGGGCACATTCGGCTTTAAGGCGCTGGTTTATGATGATAGCTTCCCTACAGGATGGGGATCGTACTTTGGCTACAACAGCACCAGGGATATTGCCAATGCAGAACAACCTAAAAGAGGCACGGCAGCTATCAAAACAACCTTCTCTGATGCATACGGTGCATTCCAGGTGGGGTACAACGGTGCAACCCTTGATGTGAAAAAGGCAGGATTAACCTCTATAAAATTCTCGGTGTATGGCGGCGCGTCTACAGCGGGTAAAAGCATCCAGGTGGTAATAAACGGTGCATATGGCTCGGCCGTTGTGGTACCGCTTTCTACCGGCAGCTATACCGATTATACCATTCCTTTAAGCTCGCTGGGTAACCCGGCCGTAATTAACGAGCTGGTGATACAAAACTATGGCGGCAATGTACCCAGCACTATTTATATAGACGATATAGGCTTCATTTAATCAACAAAAACGACCAAAGCTACCGGGCTTGCCTGCGCTTTGGTCTTATCTAAAAGACAGCATTCATCATGAATAAGATATTATATATAACACGCATTACGGCAGCCTTTATGCTGCTGATGTACTGCTCGGCCTGTAAGAAACAAAACTTTGATAATGTAGAAGTTCCGGATGTGCCGCTTTTAACCAGCACCGGCAATGTTACCCCTGCCGATAGTTTAGGCATACTAAAAACCCTTACCACAGGCAGCTTTACCAATATGGGTATGGCGGTAACCTACGGCCCTATGCTTAATGATAGTAAATACCTGGCTACCGTTAAAACGCATGCCAATAACATCACCTTTGGCAACGAGCTGAAGGAAGGATCGGTAGTAAGCAGCAACGGTACCTACAATTACACCACCGCCGATGCCCTGTATAAGATCTGCGCCGATAACGGTTTACAAGTATTTGGGCACACGTTGGTTTGGCATTCGCAGCAAAATGCTACCTATTTAAATTCGCTTATTGCGCCGCAGGTTACAGCACCTGTTTATACCAACGTACTTGCTAATGGCAGCTTTGAGGCGGGCAGCGGCTCATCGTTCACCAATTGGTCGGCTTATAATGGCGGCACATCATTCTCATCAGGCAGTGGTGCAAGCGAAGTGCGCACAGGCAGCCGCTCGTTAAAAGTTACAGTAGCTGCCAACGGCGAACCTTACAACGTGCAGCTTGCCAGCGATTTGTTTACCACTACCGTGGGCACCACCTACACCATGACGTTTTATATAAAAGCATCGGCAGCAGGCGGTAAAATGCGCATCTCCACAGGTACCACGGCACAATACTCGGCAGATTACAACACCACTACCGACTGGGCGCCATACACCTACAGCTTTGCCGCAAAGGATGCGCAAACCAGGGTGTTAATTGATATCGGTTCTAAAGCCAATACCTATTATATTGATGATATTACGGTAACCGGCCCGGCTACAGGTTCGTCAGTTGAGTTGACCCCGGCGCAAAAGGCCACCATTATTGATAACGAAATGAAGCGTTACATCACCACCACCATACAGCATTATGCGGGCAAAATAAAAGCCTGGGATGTGGTGAACGAACCTTTCATGCAAAACGGCGCATTGCGTACCACCGCTACATACACTATACCTGCAACCAATACAAACAGCGAGTTTTTATACGCACCCTACATTGGCGATAAATACAACAGCAGCAATTATGTGTTAAAAGCATTCCAGTATGCTAAGGATGCAGATGCTACTGCGTTACGTTTTATCAACGATTACAACCTGGAAACTTCGAGACTAAAAACCGATTCTATGGTTGCCCTGGTAAACTTTATTAACAAACAGGGAGCTTTGGTTGATGGCGTAGGCACACAAATGCACATTGCTTATAACACCTCGCATGCAGGGATTGATTACGCGTTTAAAGCACTGGCCTCAACCGGTTTAAAAGTAAGGATCTCGGAACTTGATGTAATAGTAAACACTTCCAGATCGGCTACCTACGTACCCAGCGTTACCATTTTGGGCCTGCAGGCAGATATGTATAAATACGTTATCGCATCGTACCTCAAAAATGTGCCGGCCGCCCAGCGCTACGGTATAACCGTATGGGGCGTAGCTGATACCGATAGCTGGCTAAACACCGCTGCCACACCGGATGTTCCGTTGCTGTTTGATAAAAGCTATAAAAAGAAAGTAGCCTTCTCCGGATTTATCCAGGGGTTGAAATAGGCTTTTCAAACTCAAACATATTCAATAACAAAGCGGGAGGCACAATACATGCCTCTCGTTTTGTTATTATACCGGGTGGATTTCTGCTTAAACAACCAGGTTAATTCAGAATCTCTACAGAATGTTTTTGTAAATCGCGGTTTATGGCATTCATCTCACTGGTTAAAAAGGCCGAAGCCTATGTAACCACATTTATAACTAATAACCTGCCTGCAAATATGCATTTCCATAATTTACAACATACCCAATATGTTGTAAATGCGGCAACAGAGATAGGCCTCCGCAGCAATTTAACAAAACAGGAGATGGTTACGGTGAAGCTGGCCGCCTGGTTTCATGATACAGGCTACTGCTTTGCCTACAGCGGGCACGAAGATGGCAGCATAGCTATAGCCGCTACCTTTTTAAGTCAGCAAAAATGTAACGACGAGCAGATAAATATTGTAACCAATTGCATAGCTGCAACCCGTATACCTCAAAACCCCAAAACGTTGCTGCAACGCGTTATCTGCGATGCCGATATGCATCATTTAAGCGACAAAGAATATCTGATTTATGCTACCCGTTTAAGAAAAGAATGGGAATTTAAGCTTAACAAAAAGTATACAGCTGCAGAATGGCAGGAAGACAGCCTGAACTTATTGATAAAACACCAATACTTTACAGATTACGGAAAAAGCGTACTGCAGCAGGGAAAGCTGAATAATATAGATAAGCTGCTTACACTTTAATAACCAAACCTGTAGGCAACTCTAAATACCGTTTGCTTTAGAACCGTTTTACCCCACCTTTCATACCTGATGCTCAGATCAAGGCCGGAGGTTTTTCCGCTATGTACAATGTAGCCGGCGCCAATGCCGTAAGCAATAGCTTTTGCTTTTCGTAGTTTAGGCCGATAGCTGCCCCCAAGTCAAAATCCATATAAATATCAGGGCTTAAAAATGCCGCTGCGCCCGCTTTAACAGGGATAAAAGCTGCCTTTGGTTGCCCGTCTTCTGCCGGATTCTTAAAAGAAAACTGTGTGTATCCGGCCATTAAACTTACACCGTAGCCATCCCCGGCTAAAGGCCACTCAAATTTAAGCGAACCGCCGTAGCCTGTTTTATAATGGCTTTTAAGCGGGATAGCCACCTCCGGCCCAATGCTGAATGCCTTGGTCATAAATGCATCCGGATCGCTGTTGGTTTGTGCATGGGCGCTAAAAACAAATAAGGTGAAAAGGGCAAATAAAATTATTTTCATGTAGGGCGTGTGATATTACATCGAAGATCAAAATATAATCTGTCTAAAATCTGTACAGACAGGCGCTATCTATTTTCAATAAAATAACGCATTTCGGCATCAGTTTGTATAAGAGCAACATGTTTTCTTTTCTGAGAAGAAACAATTATTGTCAGCCATGGGTAAGAAAGTAAAATAATTCAATTTAAACATCAGATGTTTAAATATTAATCCGATGTTTGTACTGTAATTTCTAACAAAGATGGAAAAAGAAAAACTGTCCGACCAGGTAGCCGCAAGGATAAGGCAGGATATACAGGACAAAAAATATAAAGCCGGCGAAAAGATCCCCGCAGAACCCGAACTGATGAAGATTTACGCTGTAGGGCGCTCATCGGTAAGGGAAGCCGTTAAAAGCCTGGCGATGGCTGGTGTACTGCTGGTTAAACAGGGCGACGGTACTTATATCAACGAGATGAGCCCGGCAACACCTATAGACCAGCGCCTGCGCAATGCGGGGTTTGATGAGATAAACGCGGTAAGGATTCTGCTGGAAGAAGAAATTGTACGCCTTGCATCCGAAAAGCATACCCCCACCCATCTGCAGGAAATAGAAAAGCATTTAACAAACCGCAAGCAAGCTATCCTGAATGAAGACCGCGAAGCCTGCACCAACGCCGATATCGCCTTCCATATGGCTATTGCAGATGCATCCGGCAATAGTGTGCTGGCAGCATTGTACCAAAACTTTACACAAACCATCCGTACATTTTTTGCCAAACGCGATGCACAGGGCCTAAACCATTTCGCCATGAGCCACCACCTGCATGAAGACCTCTACAACGCCATCCGCGGCAAAAAAAAGAAACAGGCGCTGGAGATCATCCGCCATATTTTAAACAACAATTACTAAGAGTTATGACAATCCTCACATTCACATTATTATTACTGGCCGGCGCTTATCTGGCAGGCCTGGTTGGTTCGCTTACCGGCCTGGGCGGCGGCGTGGTTATTATCCCCCTCCTTACCCTGGTTTTCCATATAGATATCCGCTATGCTATCGGTGCCGCGCTATTGGCTTCCATTGCCAATTCATCCGGCGCAGCCAGTGCTTATGTTAAAGAAGGTATCACCAACATCCGGCTGGGGATGTTCCTGGAGATAGCTACCACTGTTGGCGCAGTTATAGGCGCGGTGATAGCCGTTTATACCCCTACTAATACCATTGCCATCCTGTTCGGCTGTATCCTGCTCTTTTCCGCCGCCATGACGCTGCGAAAAAAGAACCAGGAAGCCCTGCTCAGCGGCAGCAACGCAGCCAATGTATTAAAACTCAACAGCACCTACCCTACCAAAGACGGCCCCGTAAGCTACAAGATCAACAACGTTGGGCTTGGCTTTTCTATCATGACGGTTGCCGGGGTATTCTCGGGCTTGTTGGGCATTGGTTCCGGTGCGCTTAAAGTACTGGCTATGGATTCTACCATGCGTATCCCCTTTAAGGTAAGTACCACTACCAGTAACTTTATGATAGGCGTTACTGCTGCAGCCAGCGCAGTGGTTTACCTGCAGCGCGGCTATATGGATGCCGGCATTGCTTTCCCGGTGGTGCTGGGTGTACTGGGTGGTGCTTTTACAGGTGCTAAATTATTAACCCGTATAGATCCTAAAGTACTTAAATACATCTTCTGCGCGGCAATAGCCTTTGTTGCTGTAGAGATGATCTTTAACGGTTATAACCATAAATTTTAAGCTATGAAAAACACAGTTTCAAAACACCGCTTTGCCGACCATGATATAGAACAGTTCATAGGCCTGCAGTTAAGATACGGCGTTGTTATTGCCAGCCTTGTAGTGCTTGCGGGAGGCATCCTCTACCTCATCGCATCGGGAGGTGCTCCCCTGCCAAACCACGAACAGTTTATTGGCGAAAAGGCCGGGTTTACTACCGCCGCGCAGATCTGGCAGGGTGTGCTAAGCCTTAATCCTAAGGGAGTTATAACAATGGGGGTGGTTATTCTTATCGCTACACCTATATTACGCATCTTCTTCTCGCTGATAGGTTTTGTGATAGAGAAAGACAGGCTTTACGTTTTAATTACCATTGTGGTATTATCCGTTATGATGTTCAGCATATTTGGCGGCTTAAAAGTTTAAAACTTCAAACTCAACATATCATGAAAAATGCAAATAAAATCATCTGTGGGATAGCAGCAGCGCTATTGCTCAGCTTTTCGCTTATCCTAAGGGTTTATGCGCAAAAGGCAGCTCCTGTTAAAAATATCGTGCTGGTACACGGTGCCTTTGTAGATGGCTCGGGGTGGCAGCCGGTGTACGACATATTGGTGAAAAAGGGCTATCATGTAAGCGTAGTGCAACAACCCTTAACCTCTTTTGAGAACGACCTTGCCGCCGTGCAGCGTGTTCTCGATCAGCAAAATGGCCCTTGTATATTGGTAGGCCATAGCTATGGCGGCGGTATCATCACCGAGGCCGGTAACGATGCACATGTAGCCGGGCTGGTATACATTGCCGCACACGCACCCGATAAAGGCGAATCTGAAGCGGATAACGGTAAACGCTTTCCACCTGCTTATAAATCGTTACAAAAACCGGCTAATGGCTTCGATTATATCGACCCTGCACAGTTCCCGGCAGATTTTGCAGCCGACCTGCCCAAAGATAAAGCCGAATTTATGGCTAACGCCCAAATGCCTACTGCCGACGGTGTATTCCACGCCATTATTCAAAACCCGGCATGGCGCGTAAAACCAAGCTGGTACATGGTAGCCAAAGCCGACCGCATTATCAACCCCGACCTGGAACGTATGTACGCCAAGCGCGCCAACAGCACCACTGTTGAAATAGAAGGTGCAAGCCACTCCGTTTTTGTATCGCATCCTAAAGAGGTTGCCCAATTGATCATAAACGCGGCAAGCAAATAACTTACCCGAGCTTACTTTTGATAAAACAATAATAATTATAAACACAGAGAGGCCGGTTCAACACAAACCGGCCTCTCTGTTATAATATAGATCTTAAACGCTGCCTTAATTCTTCTGTTGCGACAGAAAAGTAACCAGCGATGCAAACTCCTCGTACGATAAGGCATTAGCCAGCCCGGTTGGCATCATAGATGTTTTCATTTCCTTGCGGGATAGTACATCTGATGCCTTGATGGTAAACACCTCGCCTACTATGTTACGCATCACTATCCGTTGTGCGGTTTCTTCGGTAATAAAGCCCATGTAGCTTTTGTTGCCTTTGGCCGATATTGTTACCGTGGCAAAACCCTGCGAAATAGATGCGCTTGGTTTCAGGATAGATTCGGCTATCTGCTGCCTGGTCATGATGGAGCCTATCTGCCCCATAAACGGCCCTTTCAGTTTCTCGCCCTTCTTAATGCTATGGCAGGCAATACAGCCCTGCTGCGTAAACAGCGCCTTGCCTTTAAAAGGGTCGCCTTTTATCTTCGCCAGGGCAAGCATAATATCTTCTATAGATGATTTGCCTATCTGCCCCTTTTTGTTGCTGATCTTGGCGAGGTCTATCTTGGCTTCTTTAACTACAGGCGCTTTTTCTTCACCCCCGAAAGCGGTAATTTCCATTTGGTTACGGGCGTTCAGCTCGGCAAAGAACGGCTTGCGGGCTGCACCTGCCTTAGCGCGTACACCTGTTAAAAAGGCCTTTATTTTGGGCGACGAGCCCCAAACCACCGCCTTGTAATACGGGCCATGCGAATCTGGCCGGGTACCCCACCACCATGAGCCATCGTAATCAGCTTCGGTTTTATATAACCGGGCAAGCGTTACCAGTATCTGCTCTTTCAGCTTAGGTGTTTTAGCCTTGCCGTAAGCGGTTATCAGGCCATCCACAGCGTGGGCATTGTGCATATAACGCAGGGCCCAAAGTGCCAGCGTAGCGTTTTGTGTACCAATAGCGCTTACACAGGCACTCACGGCATTCATGCTCACCAGGGCACGCACAGCCAGGTGAGCCGGCACAATGGCCGAATTTGGTTTGGCATGCGGCCCTTCCACATCTTTGGCTGGTGCTTTAAAAGAGGCAGGCACCGCTATTTGTAACAGGTACTTAGCGGTTTCGGGCTTATTAAGGCGGGCCAAACCAATTATAGCGGCAGCCTTTACCCTGTCTGATGCATCGGTTAAGGCTTTTATAAATGGCTCTGCGGGTACGCTTACTAAACGGGCCTTTCTATCGGTAAGTGCCTTTAAAGCAAACTCGTGCAGCGCCTTATCTGCCGAAAGTTTTACCAGATCGGTAACCCCGCCTTCGCCTGCAATTTGCGCGTAGGTAAATAAACCTGCCACACGGGCATAAAGCGGTAAGGTTATAGCCGATGCAACGGCCAGTGCCGCAGGGCCAGCCTCGCTGGCAGGGCGGATAAGCAACTCCTGCGAGGCGTAAAGGCGGGCTACCGCGCTTGGCGTAGTAAGTATATCAGCCAGCTCTTTTACAGATGCCGCCTGCAGGTTAGGGAATGCTTTATACACCCAGTTAGACGGCACCGCACGGATAACATAGCCTTTAGACGGATCGCCGGAGTAACCTGCGCCATCCCAGGCAGAAAGGTACAAACGGCCCGAGCCATCCACATCCAGATCGGTTATCTGCGGCAGCTGTATAAACTCTTCTTCCTTTTGGGTAAAGCTGGCGCCGCTTGGCGTTACACGGTGAATGTACAGCTCGTTGCGGCCCCAATCGGCCATCATGGGTACGTGGTTGTACTTTTCGGGCCAGGTGGGTTCGTCCATAAACAAGGCGCCTGTGCCGCTGCCGCCGCCGAGGTCTGCCAGTGCGGGCAGCAGCTCATCAGTAAAATGCTGAAACAACAGCGGGTAGCCATACTCGGCAGATTGAATATGGTGCGAGAAACGGATGTTCCAGCCGCCGCCATCGTTGGTATTATCGCGGGTAAAAACGTTCATGTACGGGTCAATAGCCACATCATAAATGTTACGGGTACCGTGCGAGTAGATCTCCATTTCGGTACCATCGGGCCGTACACGCACAATGCCGCCGCCCAGCATAGTAAGCTTTTTGCCCGAGCGGTCTACAGCATCATGAAAGCCAAAATCGCCCACGGCGATATAGATCCAGCCGTCAATCCCCATGCGGATGCCGTTGGTGGCGTGGTCGGTACCGCGCTCGGCCAGCATGTTGGGGTTGCTAAGGTGCTCTATAAGCGGTTTAGAGGGGCCGTCGGCAATGCCGTTGTGGTCTTTATCTTCAAACACAACTAAATCCATACCGGTTGCCTTTTCGGTTTCTTTAGAAAATATAGTGTGCAGTACAAACACCTTATCGCCCAGTACAAAAATACCGCGGGGGTTATCTACCCGTGCAAACTCGGTGTGCTGGTCTATCTTGCCATCGTTGTCGCTATCCACCAGTCGTAATATCCTGCCCTTGCCCGGTGCTTTCCCCAGCGAGCCCATCATATCCACCCCAACAAAAACCTCGCCCGTTGGCGCAGCAGCAAGGCAGGCGGGGCTTGGCGTAAGCTCGGGCCCGGCAAACGGCGTAACCGTTAAACCCTCCGGCCATGCCGCCGACTTCAAAAACGGCGCAGTATTATTAGCCTGCTTCCGCAGCAGTACCGAATCGGCAAACGCAGTATTGGCCCTGGTATCGGTAGCCGTATAATATTTAAGTGTGCCCAAAAGCACCAAACAAAAAACAGTAGTAAAGGAGAGTTTTAACATATATAGCAGCTGGATGTAATGGTGTGTAACGTAAAAGCCGGCAATTTAAACTTTTGCAGGCTTAGTTGTACGGTTGATGTGTAAATAGTGAGGGTTGAGGGTGGTGGCTTAAGAGTGTCTTGTCCGTCCGTCCGCAGGAACGGGTATTGTGGACAAGGGGCGGACAAAGGTGCAGGTTTGCATCTGTTGTTATTGCGAGCGCAGCGCGGCACTCTCCACAGACAGGTAGCCGCTAGTATTTGAGAATGTTGTGCTTTTAATTAACGTTAGTCTGCTCATAGCCGCAGGGGCCTATTACTTTTTTCTTGATAAAAAAGTAACAAAAAATCAAGACGAAAAAATCCTTCCCCGCACAAGCCCTACGCATCGGCCCCGGTTTTTCGTCGGCCCACCGCGCTTTGTTAAACATATTTTAGAAAGGTAGTAAACGGTGCATTAAGCTAAAAGCGGGAGACTTGCGGGAGTGGGGGCTTGTTGTCATTTCGAACGAGGTACGAGGAGAAATCCTGTTCATTATGCAATGTATTCCACCTGTCTTATGAACAAGATTTTTTCACTTCGTTCAAGAGATAGTTCTCGCTGCTACGTTTCTCTCGAAATGACAAAGGCACTAAAAAGATTCAGGTTGTGATCATCACTTCCATATTCTTCCCCTGTCTGTCCGTCCGTCCGCAGGAACTGGTATGGTGAACAGGAGCAGATGAACAAGGCTTTGGGTTCCAAGAACTCACAAGCTGACAAAAAGCAACAAAAGAGTATAATTGAATCACTTTATTTCGTAAGGAAATCCTAAACCAATAAGTAAGTTTTGAAGTTTACTTGTGCTAAACAACGTCGTATACAGATATTTTCCGTCGAAAGATATATCCCAATTTTCGCCCTCATTGTCACTTGCTAATCTTAACGTATTACCAGAACTATTATAAGAGATATAAGATTTATCCCCCTGTTCTTTAAATCCCAAGTTAATTAGATCCATTACTGTAAGATTTATTGAACTTATTCTACTTTCGCCTGTCGCAATTTCTTGAAAATGTTTGGATTCGATAATTACTGTGCTCATAATATTATTTTTTATGACATATACTTTACTACCAATTCTAATGTCTTTTATATTCATTTGCTTTTTTCTTAATACAAATATCGGTAATTAAATAACGTGTTTTTGATGAACCAAACTTCCCCCCATTCTTGTCCGTCCGTCCGCAATACCCCCTCTCCCCCGGACGGACGGACAAACTTTTCTATTGCTACTATTTTAAATAAATATCTTTAAATTCAAAGATTATTCTTTATATTTGTACTAAACAATATCCTCCCGGGCATGTATGCCTGTCCGGCCTTGTCCGTTGCCATAGGCTCCTGCGGACGGACGGACAAACCAACCACTCATAGTACGCACAGCTCTGCCAATGGCTACCCGCTACACGCAGATGAAAGCCCCTTGTTAAAATGGGTTAAAGGAGGGGTATTTTTAAAAAAATCCCGGTAGGATTTTTTCTTCGCTACATGGTTAATAGCTGCCTGCAATACTTTGCCAGGCTGTAAACCTGTATCAGGCGCTTCGCTTCGCAACAAATACAACTTATATAAACATGAATCAACCAAACAACAACTTGCAGCTAAACGCTGCCGACCTGCAACACCGCAGCCTGAACCTTTTAAACCAACCCGATACCGGGCACGATAGTGTGCTGATGGTGCGCGATGCCAACTACTGGATGCAGGAGGCCAGCCAAACGGCTATCCCCCAAATGCTGTTTGGCAAGTTTTGGCACCAGGGCGAGGTATGCATCCTGTTTGCCGATACCAACCTGGGCAAAAGCATCCTGGCCGTACAAATTGCCGATGCCATTACCAAAGGCCTGGGCCAGGCTCCGTTTGAAGTGGAAGCACCTGCCCAACCCGTAATATACTGCGATTTTGAGTTAACCGATAAGCAGTTTGAGGCCCGTTACTCGCACGATTACAGCAACCATTACCAGTTTAACCAGCACTTTCTGCGTGCCAAGATCAACTCTGATACCGAACTGCCCGATGGCTTTATCAACTTTGATGATTACCTGATACATGACCTGGAACGCTGGGTGGTAAGCACCAACGCCAAAATACTGATTATAGATAACCTTACCTACCTGCGTAACGAAACCGAGCAGGCAGCAGGTGCCTTACCGTTAATGAAACAGCTTAAAAGCCTTAAAAACAAGTACAACCTAAGCATACTGGTACTGGCCCACACCCCCAAGCGCGATATGAGCCAGCCCATTACCCGTAACGATTTGCAGGGCAGCAAAATGCTGATGAACTTTTGCGATAGCGCCTTTACCATTGGCGAAAGCCAGGCCGATAGCGCCATGCGCTACCTTAAGCAAATAAAGCAGCGCAATACCGAGCAGGTGTATGGCGATAGCAACATTTGCCTTTGCCGCATTAGCAAGCCCTTTAACTTTTTGCATTACGAGTTTGTTTGCTTTGGCGAAGAAACGCAGCAGCTTAGCCAAAAAAGAGCCGAAAAAACCGACGATGCCCTAACCGCCAAGGTAATAGACCTTAAAGCACAGGGCTTTACCCTGCGGGATATTGGCAAACAGCTGGGCATATCGCACCAACGGGCAGACAGGCTGCTGAAAGCGTATATAGATTAAACAAGCTAACAAAGCAGATCTTGTCCGTCCGTCCGCAGGTACCCCTCCCATGCGGACAGACGGACAAACCCCACCTTAACCCAAACCCCAATGAGCCCATACAAATACCAATTGCAACCCTATGCCGGGGCATCATCGCGCTACCGCTGCCCCGGCTGCAACCATCACAGTAAAACTTTTAAGCGTTATATTGATACCGATACCGGCCAGCAGCTTGCCCCGCATATAGGCCTCTGCAACCGGGTAGATAACTGCGGCTACCACCTTACCCCTAAACAATATTTTGCGCAGGTAGGCGGCTACGCACTAACGGTAAAAAACACGCAGCCCAACACCTACCGGCAGCGTAAAACCGCGCAGCCACAGCAAACCTATTACATAAGCCCCGATTACGTTAACAGCAGTTTTTGTAATTACGATAGCAATAACTTTTACCAGTACCTGATAAGCCGTGTTGGGATAGATGCCGCCGCCACAGCCGCGCAAATGTACCGCATTGGCACCAGCAGCCACTGGCACGGCGCAACGGTATTTTGGCAGCTGGATACGCTGGGCTATGTGCGCACCGGCAAAATTATGCTGTACAACAGGCAAACCGGCAAGCGCATTAAACAGCCCTACAACCATATTGCCTGGGTGCATACCCAAATGTTAAAAGAGCTGGATAACAGTTGTAACTACAGCCTAAACCAATGCCTGTTTGGCGAGCACCTGCTTATAGCATCGCCGTATAAGCCGGTAGCCATTGCCGAAAGTGAGAAAACGGCCATTATAGCCAGCACACTGATGCCCGCCTTTGTGTGGCTTGCCAGCGGCAGCCTGGAAGGGCTGACCATAAACAAGTGCAAGGTGTTGCAGGGGCGCAGGGTGGTACTGTTTCCGGATGTAAACGCCTACAGCAAATGGAAACTAAAGGCAGCAGAACTGCAAAGGGCCATGCCCGGTACCACGTTTAGGGTATCAAACGAGTTAGAACTGTTAGCCACAGAAGCCGAAAGAAAACGCGGGATTGACATAGCGGATGTGCTATTGGGCTAGGAGCTTGTCCGCATTTGTCCACAAGCAAGGGCAGTGCCGGAGGGACGGACAGGTTTTTGAGTGGCAATTTAAGTATCAGTGGCAGTTGCAGGTAGTAGTGAATAGTGAATAAAGCTGTGAGGATGACTCCCCGCACTCCATACCCCCGCACTTCCAACTTCATCAAAACAAAGAAACCCCTCATCTTGTGGATGAAGGGTTTAACTTTAAGATTGGGCACCGACCTACTCTCCCACATTTTACTGCAGTACCATCGGCTCTGGCGGGCTTAACTTCTCTGTTCGGAATGGGAAGAGGTGGACACCGCCGATATAGGCACCTGAATACCTTTAATGTTTGTGGTTAGTACATAGTATTTAGTATCAAGTATCAAGACTGGATTTACCTGTCTGTCTAACTACTTGATACTAGCTACTTGCTACTATCATCAAACAATGACATATTATTGAAAGAAGTAAAGTATCAGAGAAAACAACAGCTTTGTGTTGAGAGCCCATAGCGTTTAGTCTACCATCTATCGCCATTGCTGACTATGGACTATGGTCTATTCACTATGGACCCTTTAATTACCTGCTATGAGAAAGCTTCGGATTATTAGTATTACTCGACTTTGATGTCACCACCTTTATATCTGTAACCTATCAACGTAGTAGTCTGCTACGATCCTCAATGGAAGTCTCATCTTGTGGCTAGTTTCGCACTTAGATGCTTTCAGCGCTTATCTATTCCCAACGTAGCTACTCTGCAATACAGCTGGCGCCATAACAGATTCACCAGAGGTTAGTCCAACCCGGTCCTCTCGTACTAAGGTCAGCCCCACTCAAACTTCCAACGCCCACAACAGATAGGGACCGAACTGTCTCGCGACGTTCTGAACCCAGCTCGCGTGCCACTTTAATGAGCGAACAGCTCAACCCTTGGGACCTTCTCCAGCCCCAGGATGTGACGAGCCGACATCGAGGTGCCAAACCTCCCCGTCGATATGAGCTCTTGGGGGAGATCAGCCTGTTATCCCCAGCGTACCTTTTATCCTTTGAGCGATGGCCCTTCCATGCAGAACCACCGGATCACTATATCCGTCTTTCGACCCTGCTCGGCTTGTCTGCCTCACAGTCAAGCAAGCTTATGCTATTGCACTCCGCGTACGGTTACCAAGCGTACTGAGCTTACCTTTGAAAGCCTCCGTTACCTTTTTGGAGGCGACCACCCCAGTCAAACTACCCGCCAAACAATGTTCTCGGCATTACCGAGTTAGACACCAAATACAGAAAGGGTGGTATTTCAACGTTGACTAACATACTCCTAGCGAAGCATGATCACAGTCTCCCACCTATCCTACACATCCTGTATCCGATATCAATGTTAAGTTGTAGTGAAGGTGCATGGGGTCTTTCCGTCCCGTTGCGGGTAACCGGCGTCTTCACCGATACCACAATTTCACCGAGCTCATGGCTGAGACAGCGCCCAGATCGTTACACCATTCGTGCAGGTCGGAACTTACCCGACAAGGAATTTCGCTACCTTAGGACCGTTATAGTTACGGCCGCCGTTTACTGGGGCTTCGATTCAATGCTTCTCCTTGCGGATGACATCCCCTCTTAACCTTCCAGCACCGGGCAGGTGTCAGGCCTTATACTTCATCTTTCGATTTTGCAAAGCCATGTGTTTTTGTTAAACAGTCGCCTGGGCCTTTTCACTGCGGCTGATATTGCTACCAGCGCCCCTTCTCCCGAAGTTACAGGGCCATTTTGCCGAGTTCCTTAGCCATGATTCACTCGAGCACCTTAGAATTCTCTTCCCGGATACCTGTGTCGGTTTGCGGTACGGGTTTTTATAACCTGAAGCTTAGCGGTTTTTCTTGGAAGTCTGATTACCTGCGCTATCCACTTACCCGAAGGCTCGCGGTACTATCGACGTTCAGCTAGAGTGGCGGATTTGCCTACCTCTCCAATACCTACAGTCTTTAACGATCTATTCCGTCAGATCGCGGCAGTGTCACTACTCCGTCCCCACATCGCAGTTATAAAAAGTACTGGAATATTAACCAGTTGTCCATCGAATTTCCCCTTCGGGTTCTCCTTAGGTCCCGACTAACCCTGATCCGATTAGCGTTGATCAGGAAACCTTATCCTTTCGGTGGGCGGGTTTCTCGCCCGCCTTATCGTTACTTATGCCTACATTTGCTTTTCCAGAAGCTCCACCACAACTTACGTCATAACTTCGCTGCCGCTGGAATGCTCCCCTACCGTAATATAAATATTACCCATAGCTTCGGTGTACAGTTTAATGCCCGTTTATTATCCATGCCCGATCGCTCGACTAGTGAGCTGTTACGCACTCTTTAAATGAATGGCTGCTTCCAAGCCAACATCCTAGCTGTCTATGCAATCGGACCTCGTTAGTTCAACTTAAC
>Ga0247812_10000120_pt1 | contig 102427 bp, 99 predicted proteins | sample UWRJL149409B1_FD_178011 | JGI IMG/M metagenome (GOLD analysis project Ga0247812, IMG submission 178011) | Plant litter microbial communities from Arlington Agricultural Research Station in Wisconsin, United States - UWRJ-L149-409B-1 | ecosystem: Environmental > Terrestrial > Plant litter >... | reverse complement strand
CGCCGTCATGCACAAACTAACCCACCTAATTTACGGCGTCATCAAAAACGGCAAGCCCTTTGACGCTAACTATTTTGCGAAAGGGCTTGCTATTCAAGACGGTATCTGACCCCCGTGCAAAAAAAAGCCCGCAGCACAAAGAGGCGCGGGCCAAAGGTTTCAAATCGGGAGAGACTTGAAAGAGCAAAGCCAGTATCTCAGCCGTGCATGACGCGTTGATGACATCGACATACTTTATTTATCGCGAGATGATCAGCTTGAGCCCCAGGCCGACGAAGATCACGCCGGCGACACGGTCCATCCACATGCCGGCGCCCGGATGGCGGTTGATCCAGCCGCCCACGGCGCCGGAAAAATAGCCCAGCAAACCAAACAGCAGCACGCCCTGCGCCGTGAACAGCAAACCCAGCTGCGCGGTCTGCCAGCCGACGTCGCCCCGCTGCGTCACCACGAACTGCGGCAGGAACGACAGGAAGAACAGCACCACCTTCGGATTGACCGCGTTGGCGAACAAGCCCTTGGCAAACAGCCTGCCCAGGCTTTCATCGGGCAAGGCGCCGTCCGCCCCGGCGCGCGCGCCGCCGCGGCTGCGCAGCGCGCCGTAGCCCAGCCAGATCAGGTAGGCCCCGCCCAGCAGCTTCAAGCCGCCGAACGCCAGCGGCGACGCCTGGATCAGGGCGCTCACGCCCAAGCTCGCCAGCAGCGTGTGGCTCAGGCAGCCCAGCGCGCACCCCAGGCCGAAGGCCATGCCCTGGCGCCGCCCGCGCGACATGCCGACGCTGAGCACCATCAGGTTGTCCGGACCGGGGGAGATCGTGATCAGCAGCGCGGCGCTGAGAAAGCCGATGAACTGTTCGGGAGATATCAGCAAGATCGTATCCTCGCAGGCAAAACCGCCATGATAACCGCCCGCCCGCATTTTGGCTAAATCGATAAGTTCTCGTTTACAATGGGGGAAACAACGCCGCCCCGCTCCGATGCCATTTCCGCCGCTCTCCCGACTGCTGCCTTTGCTGATGCTTGTGCTGGCGTTGTGCGGCGCCGCGGCACTGGCCGCGCCGGCGCCGCTGCCCATCGCCCTGGGCAGCGCCAGCGTCGACCTGGCCGTCGCAGGCACGCTGTACCACGACGAAGGCCAGCCCTACCCCGTCAACGCCGCCGGCCTGCCGGCGCTGCTGGCCGGCCTCAAGCCCGCCGCCAGGGTCGACCTGCTGGGCGGCGCCTACTGGCTGCACGCCGAACTGCGCAACGACGGCCGCCAGCCGGCCTGGGTCATCGATCCGAACGACACGTTGATCGACATGGTCGACATCCAGGTCTACGGCGACGACGGCAGCATCCGCCAGATGCTGACCGGCTACCGCCAGCCGCACTCCTACCTGCTCCACTACGGCAAGGACATCGACCTGCAGCCGGGCCGCCGCTACCAGGTGCTGATCCGCTTCTCCAGCCCGTACTACGCGCGCACGCCGGTGTTCTCGGTGCTGCCGCGCACCGCCTACCAGCAGCTGGTGGCGCGCGAGAACGTACTGATCATCGGCTCCATCGGCGCGCTGCTGGCGCTGACCGTGTTCAACTTCTTCATCTACTCGATCACGCGCGACCGCTCCTCGCTGTACTACTCGCTGTACGTGCTGTGCTACGCCGTCGCCTGGGGCATGACCTTCCACCTGACGGCCGACCTGTTCGACTGGCACAACCTGCACTGGCACTACGTGCCGTTCTTCCTGCTGCCGGTCTTGAGCACGCTGTTCTACACCAGCTTCCTGCGGCTCAAGGACAACGCGCCGCTGCTCTACAAGCTCAGCCGCATCAACCTGGTGCTGCCGCTGGCCACGCTGCCGAGCTGCTTCCTGGCGCTGAGCTACGCCCACACCATCGCCACCGTCGTCATCACCGTCTGGATGACGCTGGCGCTCACCAGCGGCATCGTGGTGTGGAAGCGCGGCTACTACCCGGCGCGCTTCTTCGTGTTCGGCTTCATCGCGCTGATGGTGCCCGGCCTGTTCATCCTGCCGGCCAACGTCGGCCTGATCCCGGCGCTGGTCACCAACGCCCAGCTGTTCACGCTGCTCGGCGGCACGCTCGACGGCGTGCTGCTGGCCTTCGCGCTGGCCGACCAGATCCGCCTGCTGCGCAACACGCTCGAGCAGCGCGTGCAGGAGCGCACCGCCCAGCTCACCGAGGCCAAGGAGCACGCCGAAATCGTCAGCCGCCACCGCATCGACTTCCTGTCGGCGATGAGCCACGACATCCGCACCCCGCTGGCCGGCGTGATCGGCATGCTCAAGTTCGCCATGCGCGACCAGTCGGTGCGCGGCCGCACCGGGGAATACCTGCGCATCGGCCTGCAGAACAGCGAAGCGCTGCTGGCCATCCTCAACGACATCCTCGACTTTTCCAAGATCGACGCCGGCCGGCTGTCGATCGAGACGGTGGACTTCGACCTGATCGCGCTGGTCGACGACGCCATCGGCATCCTGCAGGGCCAGGCCGACGCCAAGAGCCTGCTGCTGCGCTGCGACCTGGCGCTGGACCTGCCGCGCTACGTGCGCGGCGACCCGACCCGGCTGCGCCAGATCCTGCTCAACCTGCTCGGCAACGCCATCAAGTTCACCGACCGCGGCGAGGTGCGGCTCGACGCCACCGCGCACACGGGCGCGGACGGCCACACCCGCGTCGGCTTCGTCGTCAGCGACACCGGCCCCGGCATCCCGGCCGACACGCTGCCCCGGCTGTTCCAGAAGTTCGAGCAGGCCGACCACTCGACCACGCGCCGCTACGGCGGCACCGGCCTCGGGCTGGCGATCTGCAAGGAGCTCGTCGAGCTGATGGGCGGCGCCATCGCCGCCGAGAGCCGGGTCGGCGCCGGCTCCACCTTCAGCTTCACGCTGCCGCTGGACGTGGGCGCGGCGCCGGCGCTCGACCCGTTGCAGCTGCCGCGCCAGGAGCACCACGCCTACCGCCTGCGCGTGCTGTGCGCCGAGGACGTGCGCACCAACCAGATCATCGTCAGCACGCTGCTCGAGAACATGGGCCACGACATCCGCATCGTCGAGAACGGCCTGCAGGCGCTGCACGCGCTGAGCACCGCCGCCTACGACCTGGTGCTGATGGACGGGCGCATGCCGATGATGGACGGCGAGCAGGCCGCGCGCCTGATCCGCGCCGGCGGCAGCGAGGACTACCGCGTGCTCGATCCGGCCATCCCGATCATCGCGCTGACCGCCAACGCCAGCGACCATGACCGCGCGCGCTACCTGGCGGTGGGCATGGACGGCTTCCTCAGCAAGCCGGTCGACGAGCGCCTGCTGTACGACCTGCTCGAGAAAACCATCGCCCGGCACCTGAGCCGCGGCCGGCCGCTGCGCGCCACCGACGCGGCGCGGCTGGCGGCCGAGCGCGGCGCGGCGCTGGACCGGCAGTTCGACGTGGCGGCGGCGCCGGCCGGGCCGCCGTGCGATCCGGCGACGGTGCAGATCCTGCCGCTGGCGGGGTTGTCGCCCACGCACATGCAGCGCATCACCCAAGCCTTCCTCGAGGAAGCGCCGCGCCGGCTGGCGACGGCGCGCGCCGCCGCGCTGTCCGGCAACGCCGGCGCGGCGGCGGCGGCGATCCACGCCCTCAAGGGCAGCGCCGGCTACCTCAGCTCGACCCATCTGCACACGCTGTGCCACGAGATGGAGGCCGCCGCCGCCGCCGGCGACCTGGTCGAAGTGATCGACCTGCTGCCGGCAGTGGAGGCGGCGCTGGACCAGGCCTGCGTCGACCTGCGCAGCGGCGCCGACGCAGGCAGCCACAGCGGCGCGACGGCGTGATGGCCTCGCACACCGTGTGCGAATCCGGCTGAAGCGGAAAACCGAACAGGTCGCCCGAGGCATCACGCTGCAGCAAAGTTGATGACTAAGTTGATGACTAAGTTGATGACTCAGTTGATGCCTATACGGTCGGCACCGTTCCGCCATCGATCACATGTTCCGAGCCTGCTACCGAGGCGGCGCGTGGCGACACGAGGAAGGTGATGAAGTCCGCCACCTCCTGCGGCTTGGCCGGGCGGCCGATGGCAATTCCGCCGAGCCAGTCCATGATCAATCGCTTGCCTCCCTCGTAGTCCGTGCCGTGTTCGCGCCCCATGCGCTCGGCGAACTCGACCGACGCCTCGGTCTCGATCCAGCCCGGCGCGACGCTCAACACGCGCACCCCCTTCGGCGTCACTTCCTTCGACAACGCTTTGCTGTAGGTCGAGAGCGCGCCCTTGGCCGCAGCGTAAGCGGTGGTCGATGTCCACAGCGGCAGAATATGCTGGATCGAGCTCACGTGCAGGACGACGCCGGCGCCCTTTGCCAGCATGTGCGGCACCAGTGCACGATCGAGGCGCACCGCGGACAGGAAGTTGAGGTTCAGTTCATCGGACCAGACGGCATCGTCGAGGACGGCGAAACCACCGGCCGGCGCACTCGAGCCGCCGAGGCTGTTGATCAGGATGTCGACGCCGCCCCAGCGTTCCTCGACCGCACGGACCAGCTTGGCCACGCCTGCCGCCGTCGACAAGTCGGTCGTGACGTAGGTCACCCCCTGCACCGGCTTCTCCGGGGCGGAGCGCGCCGACGTCATGACCTCCACGCCGGCATCCTGCAAGCTCTTGACGAGGGCAGCGCCCAGCCCCTTGGTGCCGCCCGTGACGAGGGCGCGCTTGCCCGTCAATTCGAGGTCGAAGCTCATACGTTGATCTCCAGCGAGTCGATCAGGCCATCATCGAGGCCGAAGCGGTAGGACAGGTTGACCGGGCTGCCGGGGAAGTTGCCGCTGACCTTGGCGCGCACGATGTGGCAGCCGTCGTCGTCTTTGATGTCGAACGGCACGGTCGTCGCGTTGTACTTGACCGATGCCGCGGCCAGGAAGGCGGTGATGGTCGCGACGCCTTTGTAGGTGTGGCCTTCGTCCTTCAGGACGGCATCCGCCTTGAAACACTGTGCCAACGCCTCAGGGTGGTGTTCGGACGCGAAGTACTTCGCGATGGGTTCGGGAAGTGTCAGGGTATGCATGTTGGTGGCTCCAAGTGGTGACTGAAGCGCTATGATGCACGCCGCCGTTTGATTAGGGAATATTCTAGAATTCGCATGGGTTATGTAGATTCGCGTGCATAATGCAGCGGCGGAACACCTGCTCAGGCTTGCTCGGAGGGGCTTCGGTCCAGCAGACAGTCGATGAAGGCACTGAGGAGGGCGGGTCGATGCTGCCTGTTCGGGTAATACAGGAACAGCCCTGGCCGCGTGATCGACCAGTCGGCAAGGACCTGGACCAGCCGCCCCTGCGCCAGCAGCTCGCCCACGCCATCCTGCTCGAAGTGATAGGCGATCCCAAGTCCACTCAGGGCGGCGGCAATGCCGATGTCGGCGTGATTGGTGACGACCGGCCCATCGACGGCCACTTCGATGCTGCGCTCGCGCTCCTTGAACTCCCAGCGCGACTGCCGGCCATCCATCTGCAGCCGCCAATTGATGCAGGCATGCCGATGCAGATCGGCGGGTGACCCGGGTGTGCCGTGACGTGCGAGGTAGTCCGGCGACGCTACCGCGACCATGTTCATATCCGGCGTCAGACGGATGGCGACCATGTCCTTCTCGAGCTGCCCGCCGACGCGGATGCCGGCATCGAAGCGGCCGGTGACGATATCGGCGAGCGCATCGTCAACCACGATGTCGAGCACGACATCGGGGTGGGCTTGATGAAAACGCGCAAGGCGTGGCGCAATGATCGTCCGGGCGCCGATCCCGAGCGTGTTGATGCGCAGCGTCCCACTCATCCGGCCCGCGGCCTCGCTGGCTTCGGCGACGGCCACGTCCATTTCCCGGAACAACGGCGCCAAGCGGTGATACAGCTGCTCGCCGCTGACCGACGGCGCGACGCTGCGGGTGGTGCGGTTGAGCAGGCGGCTGCCAATGCGGCTTTCCAGCTGGCGAATGGTCTGGCTGAGCGCTGAAGGCGACAGGCCGAGGTGTTCCGCGGCGCGTGCGAAACTCTGGCGCTCGACGACCGCGACAAAGGCTTTGAGTTCGGCAAATTCAGATCCGCGCATTCTGTGCTGATTTCTACATGACAACTCCTGATTATAGAGCAGTCTCTCAACCGCCCTGCTCCGCCAGCAAAGTTTCCGGTTTTCCGCGACAATAGTGATCCTCGGTAACTCGCATCGGATTTCCCATGTCTTCCTCCCTCGGCGCCGACGCCGCCCTGGCCGAGCGCGACGGCCTGCCGCCCGATGCGCGCCGCATGGCCATGATCTCGGTCGCCATCGGCGTCGGCATGGCCTCGCTGGACACGGCCATCGCCAACACCGCCCTGCCGGCCATCGCCGAACAGCTGCACACCACGCCGGCCGCCTCGGTCTGGATCGTCAACGTGTATCAGCTGGCCATGGTCGCCACCTTGCTGCCCTTCGCCGCGCTGGGCGAGGTGGTCGGCTACCGGCGCGTCTGCATCTTCGGCCTGGCCGTGTTCACCGCCGCCTCGCTGGCCTGCGCGCTGGCGTGGTCGCTGCCGTCGCTGGTGGTGGCGCGGCTGTTCCAGGGCGTCGGCGCCGCCGCCATGATGGGCGTGAACACCGCGCTGCTGCGCGCCATCTATCCCTCGCGCCTGCAGGGACGCGGCTTCGGCTTCAACTCGCTGGTGGTGGCGCTGGGCTTCGCCATCGGCCCCACCACCGCCTCGCTGATTTTGGCCGTCTCATCTTGGCCCTGGCTGTTCGCCATCAACGTGCCGCTGGGCGTCATCGCCGTGCTGCTGGCGCGCCGCGCGCTGCCGGTCACCCACCGCGCCAGCCACAAGATCGACGCCATGACGGCGATCCTCAACGTGTTCGCCTTCGGCCTGCTGATCCTCACCTTCGGCGACGCCGCCCATCAGGAAGGCTGGCGCAAGCTGCTGCCCGAGATCGTCGCCACGCTGATCTTCTTCGCGCTGCTGCTGCGCCGCCAGGCCGGCCACGCCGCGCCGATGCTGCCGGTCGACCTGTTCAGGCGGCCGCTGTTCACGCTCTCCGCGCTGACGGCCGTGTGCACCTTCGCCGCGCAGGGCCTGGCCTTCGTCTCGCTGCCGTTTTATTTCGAGGTCACGCTGGGCCGCTCGCCGATCGAGACCGGCTTCCTGATGACGCCCTGGGCGGCGCTGGTGGCGGTGATGGCGCCGATCGCCGGGCGCCTCAGCGACCGCTATTCGCCCGGCGCGCTGGGCGGCATCGGCCTGGCGCTGCTGTCGTCCGGCTTGGTGGCGATGCTGATGCTGCCGGCCAATCCGTCGGCGCTCGACATCGGCTGGCGCATGGCGTGGTGCGGCATCGGCTTCGGCTTCTTCCAGGCGCCCAACCTGAAAGCCATCATGGGCAGCGCGCCCAAGGAGCGCGCCGGCGGCGCCAGCGGCATCGTCGCCACCGCGCGCCTGATCGGCCAGGCCACCGGCGCCGCGCTGGTCGCGTACTGCTTCACGCTGTCGGCCGCGCGCGGCACCTCGTATGCGCTGATGCTGGGCGCGGCGTTCGCCGGCGTGGCCTCTATCGCCAGCTTCTCGCGCATCGTGGTCGGCGCGCGCCAGGCGTAAGCCGCGCCGCGCCCATCGCTGCTACACTGGCCGCTTCAGACCAGTGGAGGCAGCGGCATGTCCAATCGCACACTCACCCTCACCGACGCGCTGTATGACTACGTGCTGGCGCACTCGCTGCGCGAGCACCCGGCGCAGACCGCCTTGCGCGACGCGACCCGCGGCCACGAACGCGCCAGCATGCAGATCTCGCCGGAACAGGGCCAGTTCATGGCGCTGCTGGTCAAGCTGATGGGCGCGCGCAACACCATCGAAATCGGCGTCTTCACCGGCTACAGCGCGCTGTCGGTGGCGCTGGCCTTGCCGCCCGGCGGCCGCGTGCTGGCCTGCGATATCAGCGACGAATACACACGGGTCGGCAAGCCATTCTGGCAGCAGGCAGGCGTGGCCGACAAGATCGACCTGGTGGTCGCTCCCGCCTTGCAGACGCTGGACGCGCGCGTGGCCGACGGCGAGGCCGGCCTGTACGACTTCGCCTTCATCGACGCCGACAAGACAGGCTACGACGGCTACTACGAACGCTGCCTGCAACTGGTGCGGGCCGGCGGCCTGCTGGTGTTCGACAACACGCTGCGCAACGGCGAAGTGGCCGAACGCGCGCTCAACGACGACACCGCCGCGCTGCAGGCGCTGAACATCAAGCTGCACCACGATCCGCGCATCGACCTCTCCTTCCTGCCGATCAGCGACGGCCTGACCTTGGCGCTCAAGCGCTAGCGGCGCTTACTTGGCGCGCGCCGGCGCGATGCCCGCATCGGGCTTGACCAGCAGCCCGGCGCGCAGCTGCCCGACCGCCACCGCCACCGACGCCGCCACGTTGCGCACCTCCTGCCGGAACTTCTCGTCGCGGTCCAGCACCTTGTGGCTTTCAGCATAGGATTCGTAATAGCCGACGTAGCGGTCCAGCGCCGACTGCTTGCCGGCGTCGATCAATCCCATCCAGTCCAGCCAGTCGGCCAGGTTGCGGCGCAGGCTCTCGATGCCGGCCACGTCGCCGTGCACCACTAGTCCGTAGGCGCGGCCGCTCAGATGTTTCGGATAATCCCAGCCCGCCAGTTCCAGCGCCTTGGCCTCGGCGGCCTTTTTGCCGTGGGTGGTGGTCGGATCCGGATTGCCGCCGTCGGCGCACACCAGCCGGTCGATCATCAGCTTCAGCACCGACGGCGCCTGATACCAGTACGTCGGCGTCAGGATGATGACGCCGTGCGCCGCCACCCACTTCTGGTAGATCTCCGCCATCCAGTCGTTGGTCTGGCGCTCGCCGTGGTTGGGATAGCAGCTGCAGGGCCAGTGGCACAGCGGCATCGCGGTCGAGGCGCAGCCCTTGCACGGATGGATGTGCAGGTCGTAGCTGGAGGTCAGCAGGCTCAGATCCAGCACGTCGGTTTCGATGTCCTGGTCGGCCAGCACCTGTTGCGCCCACTGCGTCATGCGGAAGGTCTTGGAGATCTCGCCGGGACAAGTGCCATCGTTGCGCGCGGCGCCGATGATGAGCAGCACGCGCGAGCGCGTCGCTGGATCCTTCTGCGTCTTCTCGGCGGCCAGCAAACGGTCGCGCGTGGCCTTCCACTCCACCGCCAGATCGTAGTCCGGATCGGCGAATTCCGCGCCGGCCTTTTGCGTGACGGGCGACTTGCGGCTGTCGCGATAATTGGCCCACGCCACCTCCTCCACCTGGGCCAGCGCGCTTTGCACCGGCCCGAAGTCCGGATCCTGGAAAGAGCGCAGGAACTGCAGCTTGAATTCATCGCGGCCCAGCTTCGCGGGCGCCTGGCCCGTACGTACGTCATCGGTCATAGAACCTCCATGTTGAAAGCGAGCTTGACACGCCCGATTGCGCCCTTCCGTACGGTGGGCAACGGTGAGGCCCGGCGCAGCGGTCTAGCATGGGGTTCCGTCCCTACGGAACTACTCTAAGGAGATACATCATGACGAACAAAGACAAAGGTATGAAACCCGGCGCCAACATGCCCGACGGCGACTACGATCCCGCGCAACAAGGCATGAGCGAAAGCGGCAACCACGCCGCCGGCAACCCGGCCAACGACGTCGTCACCGGCAACCAGCAGAGCGGCCGACAGCCGGCACGCTCGGAAGGGTCGCTGCGCCAGGATAACCAGAGCCGCACCGACCTGCACAACAAGCAGAGCGCCTCCGCCGCCGCGACCGAAACCACGCACCGCGACCGCAACGCCGGCGCGCGCGGCGACGACAGCACCCACACCAGCAACAAGAGCAAGGGCTGACGTCCACGGGTTCCGGTAAAATGGAACCCATGGAAAACACACATCCCACCGTCCGCCGCATCGCCGCCGCCGAGGCGCGCGAGCGCGCGGACCATCTGGCGTCGGCGCTGGCCGATGTGCTGATCGATTGCGTCGAGGGTGGCGCCTCGGTCAGCTTCATGCTGCCGCTGCCGCGCGAGAAGGCGCTGGCCTTCTGGCGCGGCGTGCTCGATGGCGCCGCGCGCGGCGAACGCGTGCTGCTGGTGGCGCAAGCCACCGACGGTCGCATCGTCGGCACCGTGCAGCTGATCACCGCCATGCCGGACAACCAGCCGCACCGCGCCGACGTCGCCAAGATGCTGGTTCACCGCGACGCCCGCCGCCAGGGCGTGGCCGCGAAGCTGATGGCCGCCGTCGACCAGGTCGCGCGCGACGAGGGCAAGACGGTGCTGGTGCTCGACACCGTGACCGGCGGCGACGCCGAGAGGCTATATCAGCGCGCCGGCTGGCACAACGTCGGCAGCGTACCGAATTACGCGCTGATGCCGGACGGCGCCTACTGCGCCACCACATTCTTCCACAAGCAGCTTTAAAAGTCGGTCTCGCCCTCGATGACGGCCGGATGGCCGCTCATCGCCCGCGAGGTCTGCATGCCGGCCATGACGGCGGCCTCCACGCAGCCCGCGTTCAAGCCGGTCTTGATCCAGTCGCCGGTCAGGAACAGGTTCAAGAAGCCCGATTGGTCGGTCTGCAGGCGGTACCTGGTGCTGTTCACCACCGACATCACATAGCGCTCCGACGGATCGACGTTGGCGCGCCAGTACTGGCTGTCGAAGCGCTGCACGCCGGTCGCCTCGCTGCCGTCGACCAGCCATTGCCACGGAAACGCCCCGGCCGGTCCGGCCGCCGACCACAGCGACGCGATCTCGCGACCGAGCTGGTTGATCGCACCCTCCCTGGCGATATCCGCCATCCGTTGCGGGAAGCCGGTATCGCTGGCCGGCGGATAACTGTCCACCGTCAGCGCGCTGCAGAAGTACGACACATTGCGCGGATCCAGCGGCGTCGGCCAATCCTCGCGCACCAGCAGCTGGTCCATCGGCGCCCAGGTGTCGTAAGGTTCGGTGAAGCCGCTCAGCACCGGCTGCTGGCCGTCGGGCTGGTAGCTCCAGCCCATCTGCGTCAGATCCTTGTCCAGCCAGACCTGATACGCTTGCGTCGCCACCGTCTTCACCTGCTCGGACGTGGTGCGCAGCGCCGGGCTTTGCGCCAGCAACTGCGGGCACAACACCGGCAGCGAACCGATCGAAATCCCGAACACCACCTGGTCGAAATCGACGCCGCGCTTGAGTGTCAGCGCCGGCAGCTCCTTGTCGAAGGCCTCGCGATAAACGCGCGGCCAATCGCTCCAATACGATTCAAGATTGATCTGCTTCGCCTGCAGCAGCTCCGCCTCGGCGGGCGCGATCTGCGCGTAATTCGGCTCGCTCGGCCAGCAAGCGAGCCCCTTGACCGGCACCAGCGGATCGTAATCTGCGCCGGCCAGCGCCACCTGCCGCGTCATGCGGATGCTGCCGATCTGCCGCCCGTCCGGCACCAGCTCCTCGACCTTGTGGAAGAACTTGAACTTGACGCCGCGCGCCAGCAAAGCCTGATACAGCGGGGTGAACACGGTGTCACCCATCCCCGCCTGCATCTTGAACATGATGCCGCCCTTGTAGCACAAGCCGATGCGCGCCATCGAGCGCAGCAAGGTGCCCGCCTCGATGTTCGGCTTTCCGTAATCGCCGCCCTCGTAGGCGAACACCAGATCGTAGAAGCCGCGCACCGGCGCCGACTGCACGCATAGTTGCTCGTCGCCGCCATGCTTGCGCAGCCAGTCGCGGAAATCGATGTCGTTGATGACGTCGAAGCCGTTCTTGATGACGCCATCTTCGAACACGCCCTTCATCACCGTGATGCCCAGGTCCAGGCAGATGAACAGGCGGCGGATATCGTCGGACGCATCGCCGTCGCCGCGCGCGATCAATTTATCGTAGCGCGAATGCAGCCGGGCGCGCACACCGACCATCGCGGCAGCCAGCGCCAAGTGCTGGCCTTCGGTATGGCGCGCCGCATCGGCCGACAGGTTGGCCACCATGCCGGACAAGGCTTCCGCCAGCAGCTGGATATCGTCGACCAGCTCCTGCGCCGACGACGCCACGCCTTCGGCCAGGTGATACAGCCAGTCCGGAATGATGCCGGTGTGGTGCGGATGCGGCGGCAGCTCCATCTCGCGCGTCAGGTTGTCCAGGCTCTTGATCCACTGCTCGATCCAGCCGATCATCGCCACCGCCAGCTGCCACAAGGTGACGCTCTCGCCGCCCTCGCCCGGTTCGCCCGGCAGCGTCGGAAACACGATCGACCAGTTGCGCCACTGGTCTTCGACCCGCTCCGACAGCGCCACGTAATCGTGCTGCTTGAACGCGTCGCGCCAGGTCGCCAGCGGCGCGCCGGGCGGGCGGTCCAGGCTGGCGTAGGCTTGCTTGATCATCTTGAAGGCGTTGGCATAGAAGCCGAACCAGATATGCAGCCCATGCTCCTCGATGCGCTGGCCGGCCTTCGCATTGCGCCCGCTGGCGCCCTTGCCGCCGAGGCGCCAGCCCTGCTGGTAGACGGTGATGTCGTAATTGTTTTGCCAGCCCGGCTGGTCGCTCAGATAATACGCCGCCGTCATCGAGCCGACGCCGCCGCCGAGGATCGCGATCTTCCGCGGCGACACCGACGAATTGTCGATCAGCTCCTCGCCCGGTTGCGCGGTGAAATCGAAGTTCAGGTTGTACGGCAGGATGGCCTGCTGCGCGCCCGGTTTGAGGCCCAGCGTCTCGGCCAGCGGGAAGCTGTCGAAGGCGTGCAGCACGCACTCGTACTCGTAGCCGAGCAGCTTGCCGCTGTGGATACGGTCGATGGTGGCCGGCGCGGCGAGGATGGCCTGGTACACCGCCTTCAACCCCGCGCTGTCCGGGAACTGCTTGAGGAAGATCTGGTCGATGCGCGGATTGCGCAGCAGCGAGATGATGTCCTCCCAGCCCGCGACATCCATGCTGAAGAAGTCCGGAATCGACAGGAACAACGCAATGGCTTCCTCGATCAGATCGAGCACGCTGCGGATCGGCTTCTCGATGCCGGTCTTCTCGGTCGCATTCACCTCCAGCAGCGGATGCATGGCGATTCTGGTCTCGGGCGAAAACGGCTGGAAACCCTTGGCCGCGACCGAGCAACGCAGCGGCTCCGTGCCCGCCTGCGGAATCTCGTACTCGCACAGGTATTTCGGATAGCCGAACAGCTCGCGGCCGTTAATCAGCGCCATCGCGTCGTCGACGAAGATATGCGCCGGATAGTAGTAGATGTGCGCCAGTTCGCCCTCGTCGTCCATCGCCCCGACCATGATCCAGGTGACGATGTCGATCTCGGTGATCCAGCCCTTGGCGTGATCGACCGGCGCCGCCGAATCGGCGTGGTTCACACGCGTGAACGTCAGCAGCACATACGGCGAAATCGCCTTGAAGCGCATGCGCCCGCCCGCAACCTGGTTCAAGCTGCCGTCCAGCGTCGCCTGTAATTTGGCCAGATCGCCCTTGACGAAAAAGCCGTACATCTCGGCGTTCTTCAACTGCAGCGGCGAGTGCATCATCACCGAGCCGCCTTGGTAAATGTAGGGAGGTCTGGTCGCCATGAGCTCATCAATATTAAGAGTTGAACAATGCGTTTAGTGTATTTCAAAATCCGCGTTAGTTGCCGAAAAAGAATGTCACCGCTTCGGTGTACGATGTAGCCTTAGCCACAGAGGAGAAATCGCCGCATGGGTCGCGATCATCATGAAACCCGCGCATGGGTGCGCATGCCGTCGGAGCGCCGGCTGGACCTGCTCGATCCGACGCCGTTCGACTGGGAAGACAGCGATCTGGCGCTGGGCCTGGCGCGCACCTATCGCTGGGGCGGCCACACGGCATGGCCGCTGCCGCTGTCGGTGGCGCAGCATTCGCTGACGGTGATGCATTTGCGCGCGGCGGCCTGCAAGGCGATCGAGGTCGAGCTGGCGCCATTGGCCGCGCTGCGCGAACTGCTGCACGACGCCGAGGAAGGCTTGCTGGGATTCGACTGCATCTCGCCGTTGAAGCCCTTTCTGGGCCAGGCCTTCAAGGCATTGTCGGTGCGGCTGGAGGCGGCGGTCTTCATCCGCTACGGCCTGCCGCAATGGACGCCGAAAGAATACGCCGCGCACAAGCTCGCCGACCGCCTGGCCGCCGCCAGCGAAGCGGTGCACATCGCCGGCTGGTCGCCGAAGGAAGTGCTGCACACGCTCAAGATCACGGTGCCGCCGCTGAACGACGATCCGCTGCAAGCGATCTACGGCGGCACCGCCTGGGAGCCATGGCCGCCAGCCTTGGCACACGACCGCTTCCTCGCCGAACTCGACCGCCTGAAGACCCTCAGCGCCTGAATTGCCACGAGAATACATAGGGTGTATATGTGCCCCAGACCCTTGCGGCATTTCTTCTATTTTCCCTTCTATTTTCTTCGATTTTCCCCTATTTTTTTCGGCGACTGAACACCCGAAAAAAATCCCCGGTCTAAATCGAAGAAAGCAGAAGAAAATAGAAGGAAAAATCGAATGAAATCCACAATGACCGACAGTTTAGCTACCTGCCGATCACAGGAACGACATAGTCGCCGATTTCCCTCAGCACGCTGTCGGCGGGCCGGCCGCCGCTGATGTTGACGATGACGTGCGCCACGCCGACTTGCGCCAGCCGCTTGAGATAATCGGTCAGCGCATGGCGGCCGGTGCGCATGCCCAACAGGATCGGCTCCGCCGCCGCGCGCGGATCGGCCAGCAGCTCCAGGTTCAGCGACTGGATGAACGGCTTGGCGACGCCGTTGCCGCGCTCCTCCAGCGCCTGCCGCCACAAGCCGATGCGGCCAAGCTGCCGCTCCTCCTCGCGATGATACGAAGCCCAGCCATCGGCATTGGCCGCGATCCACTGCAACGACTGCCGCGACGACCCGACCACGATCATCGGAATCTGCGCCTGCGGCCGCGGCAGCACGTCGAAACCGCCGCTATGCCCGCGCAACGCCGCATGCGCCTCGGCGCGCGGATCGAGCGCCGCCCTGACGATCTCCCAGCCGGCGCGGTACAGGCCCGCGGACTCCGCCACCTCGGCCCCGAACGCGGCGAACTCCGCCGGCCGGTCCCCCGATCCCAGTCCGAAGATAAACCGCCCGCCCGAGATCCGGTCCAGCGACAACGCCGTCTTGGCCAGATGCAGCGGATGCCGCAACGGCAGCACCGCCGCCGCCGTGCCGAGCGCGATCTCCCGGGTCGCCCCCGCCAGCATCGCCAGCCACACGAAGGGATCGTCCAGCGCGCTGACATTGCCCTCCTGCGCGATCATCAGCGGCACATCGCGCGTCCACAGCGCGGCGAACCCCGCCGCCTCCGCCGTCTGCGCGATGCGCGCCATCGCGCCCGGGTCCGCCGGCGTGGCGGCCGGCATCGGCGCCGGCGTCATCAGGCCCAGCGTCAGCCCGGCGTCGAGCACCTGGGTATAGGCGCGGTTAAAGTGCGACATGTCGGCTCCCTGGCGGCGAACGAAACCGCCATGATAGCCCGGCAGCGCGGGCAGCAACATTTCACGCCGATTTGCAGCGTTTTGCTGGCCGGCGCGGCGCCGGCGGCCTATCATAAAGCGGGCTCGTCCATTCCCGTCACCATCCTCCAGGAGCATGCCATGCAAGCAAAAGTACAAGTCGCCGTCATCTACCACAGCGGCTACGGCCACACCGCCAAGCAGGCCGAAGCCGTCGCCGCCGGCGCCGCCTCGGCGCCCAACACCGTCAGCACGCTGATCGCGGTGGCCGACATCGACCAGCACTGGGAAGCGCTGGAAGGCTACGACGCCATCATCTTCGGCGCCCCCACCTACATGGGCAGCGCCTCGGCCCAGTTCAAGACCTTCATGGACGCCACCTCGCGCACCGTGTTCGCCAAGGGCGGCGTATGGAAGGACAAGATCGCCGCCGGCTTCACCAACTCCGCGTCGCGCTCCGGCGACAAGCTCAACACGCTGCAGCAGCTGGCGATCTTCGCCGCCCAGCACGGCATGCACTGGGTCAACCTCGGCCTGCCGCCCGGCCACAACGCCTCCACCACCACCGAGGAAGCGTTGAACCGCCACACCTACTTCCTCGGCGCCGGCGCGCAGAGCGACGCCGACACCGGCCCCGACCAGGGCGCCACCGAGTCGGACCTGAAGACCTCGGCCCACCTGGGCCGGCGCGTGGCGACGGTCGCGGCCGAAATCGCCGCCGGCCGCGCCGCCCTCGCGCAGGGGTAAACCGCCCGCAGCCGTGTTGCCGCTTTGAGATAGAATAATAAAAATAACATCAGTTCTCCACCATGGCGGCAACACGGCGCGGCACCTCCAGCATCTTCCCACGGCATGCCTGCCAGCTGCTGCTGTCGGCCTGCGCGGCATGGCTGGCGCTGGCGGCGAACGCCGCGCCGCCGCCCATCGCCCTGCACCACGCCCGCTGGACCGAGCACGACGGCGCTCCCGCCATGGTCATGACCATGGCGCAAACCAACGACGGCTGGCTGTGGCTGGGCGGCCCCAACGGCCTGTTCCGCTTTGACGGCGTGCGCTTCGAGCGCTATGCCGCTCCGGCCGCACCGCTGCCGGCCAACAGCATCAGCATCCTCAGCACCCAGCCCAACGGCGACCTCTGGATCGGCTACCGCTTCGGCGGCGCCAGCCGGCTGGCCGGCGGCAAGCTGCGCCACTACGACGAGCGCGACGGCCTGCCGAAAAACACCGGCCTGTGGGGCATCCAGCCCGACGCCGGCGGCCGCGTCTGGGCCGTCACCACGCAGGGCGTGTACTACCTCGAAGGCGAGCGCTGGCGCGCCGCCGCCGAACTGCCCGCCACCACCTGGTCGACGCTGACCCGCGACCGCGACGGCGCGCTGTGGGCCCAGGGCGACCACGGCGTCTACACGCTCGCCCCGGGCGCCAGCCGCTTCGCGCGCCTGCCGCTCGACAGCGGCCTCGGCGTGCCGCTCGCAGCGCCCGACGGCAGCGTCTGGAGCTGGGACGCCTTGCACAACCGCTTCAATCGCCTGACCGCCCCCGAACCCGGCGCCCCGGCGCGCGCCTGGCGGCTGGACGGCGAAGTCACGGCCGTGCTGTTCGACCGCGCCGGCAACCTGTGGGCCGGCCGCAGCGACGGCATTGAATACCACACCGCCCAGGGCGTGAGCCGCACCGGCCCGCCGCAAGGCTTGAGCGGCGGCATCGTCGGCGCCTTGCTGCAAGACCGCGAAGGCGACCTGTGGGTCAGCACCGCCAGCGGCATCGACCGCTTCCGCAGCCAGCGCGTCGCGCGCGTCGCCATGCCGGACAACCCCGGCGAACAACCGCTGATCGCCGACGACCACGGCGGCGTCTGGGCCGGCCGCTTCCACGTCGCCGCGCCAGACCACCGCGCGCCGCTGCTGAAGGCATTGTGGCCGCGCTCCCGGAACGCGCTGGACCCGGTCGACATCGCCTACCGCGACCCGGGCGGCGTGCTCTGGAGCGGCGCCTACAACGGCGTCTGGCGCACCGCCGGCGACGGCGCCGGCGTCCCGGTGCCGCTGCCGCGCGGCATCAGCGCCACCAACCAGTTCAACGCCATCGCCATGGACCGCGACGGCGGCCTGTGGCTCAGCATCGCGCTGCACGGCCTGTACCGCCGCCGTCCCGACGGCGGCTGGGAGAAAAGAGACGGCCGCGACGGCCTGCCCGACGAACCCGCGCGCACCATCGCCGTCTCGCCGGACCGCGACCTGTGGATCGGCTACCCGCGCAGCCGCCTGCTGCGGCAGACCGCCGCCGGCTGGCGCAGCTACGGTCCGGCCGAGGGCGTCCAGCTCGGCGTGGTGATGGCCGTGCTGGCCGGCCCGTCCCGCGTCTGGGCCGGCGGCGAGAACGGCCTGGCGCTGCGCCGCAACGAGCGCTTCACCGCCGTCGCCGGCGCCGACGGCCAGGCCTTCGAAGGCATCACCGGCATCGTTGAACTGCCCGGCGGCGACCTGTGGCTGAACGCCGTCTCCGGCCTGTTCCGCATTCCCGCCGCCGACATCGCCCGGCTGGAGGCCGACCCGGCCTACCGGGTGCGCTACGAGCGCCTTGACGGCCTCGACGGCCTGGAAGGCACGGCGCCGCTGCTGCTGCCGTCGCCGTCCTTGGTGCGGGCCAGCGACGGCCAGCTGTGGGTCACCACCACCGCCGGCGTGTTCCGCTTCGACCCGGCGACGCGGCCCGCGCCCAAGCCGGCGCCGCCGGTGCTGATCCGCACGATCGGCCCGCCCGGCCAGGCCGGCGCCGCCGCGTCCGGCATCCGGCTCGCCCCCGGCAGCAACGCGCTGCAGGTCGACTACACCGCGCTGGCGCTGGCGATGCCGGAACGGATCCGCTTCCGCTACCGCCTCGACGGCGTCGACGCGCACTGGCAGGAGGCCGGCCGCCGCCGCGCCGCCTACTACAACAACCTCGGCGCCGGCCACTACCGGTTCCACGTGCAAGCCTCGAACGAGGACGGCGCCTGGCCGGCCGCTTCGAGCACGCTCGACTTCAGCATCGCCCCCACGGCCGTGCAGACCTGGTGGTTCAAGAGCCTGTGCGCGCTGGCCGCGCTGGCGGCCGGCTGGCTGCTGTACCGCCTGCGGCTGCGGCGGGTGGTGGCGCGGCTGGCGCTGCGCATGGAGGAGCGGCACAGCGAGCGCGAGCGCATCGCCCGCGAGCTGCACGACACGCTGCTGCAATCGGTGCAGGGCATGATCATGCACGTCCACGCCGCCGCGATGCGCCTGCCCGAGCCGGAACCGGCGCGGGCGATGATTGAACAGGCGCTGTCGCACGCCGACGACGTGCTGCACGAGGGCCGCGACCGCGTGCGCGACCTGCGCAACCCCGACGCCGGCGAGCTCGGCCTGGCCGAAGCGCTGGCCGACGCCGCCGCCCACGCCCGCCCGCCGGACGCGCCGCCGCTGTGCCTGACGGTGGTCGGCGCCGTGCACCGGCTGCATCCGGCGATCCAGCAGGAGACGCTGGCCATCGCCGGCGAAGCCCTCGCCAACGCCTGGCGCCACGCCGGCGCGAGCAGCATCGAAGCGCACCTGCTCTACAGCGCGCGCGACCTGCGCCTGAGCATCCGCGACGACGGCGCCGGCCTGCCGCCGGAGGTGCTGGCCGCCGGCGGCCGCGCCGACCACTGGGGCATGTCCGGCATGCGCGAGCGGGCGCGCCAGATCAAGGCCAAGCTCACCGTACACAGCGAAGCGGGCGCCGGCACCGAATGGCTGCTGGTGCTGCCCGGGTCGATCGCCTACCAGACCAAACCGCGCCGCAGCCGGCGCCACTAAGGCTAAGGTCGTTCCACCGATCCGCCGCAACCCTTCGACGGATTCGCACGAGTTTTCCTTCGCGCGCCGCCACCACGGGCAAGACCGCTTGCCGATCGCTCAACGTTGCCATTCCCGCCTGGTCCGGCCGGAAAACCGCATGCTAGTCTGCACCTCATGCCAGCCCAACAACTTGAGGAGAACGAGATGTCGCTACTGAACAAGCTGAACATTGGAAAACGTCTGCTGCTGGGCTTTGCGCTGATCCTGTTGTGCGCGCTGATCGCGGTCGGCGCCGCGCTGTCGCGCCTGGGCGCCGTGGCCGACGCCAGCCGCGAACTGCTGGAGCAGCCGCTCGCCACCGAGCGCCTGGTCAGCGACTGGTATCGCGTCATCTTCGCCGGCATCCGCCGCAACCTGGCCATCGTCAAGAACAACGACGGCACGCTGGCCGACTACTTCGCCGACGAAGTGGCCGCGTCGACGCGCGAATCGCTGGCGCTGCAAAAGCAGATCGAACAACACATCGACACCCCGCGCGAAAAACAGCTGTGGCAGGACCTGCTGGCGCTGCGCCAGCAATACGTCGGCGTGCGCGACCAGGCCATCGCCTTCAAGAAGCAAGGCAAGACCGCCGAATCGGAAGCCCTGTTCGCCGCCCGCTTCGCCCCGCTCGCCACCGCCTACGGCAACAAGCTGCAGGAGCTGCAACAGGAGGAGCGCGACCACATCACCGAGATGGCCGCCGGCATCCAGGAAATCTACGCCAGCAGCCGCCGGCTGATGGCGCTGCTGACGGCGTTGATGGTCACCTTCGTCATCGTCTGCGCCTGGCTGATCTCGGTCTCCATCACCCGGCCGCTGACCCGCGCCGTGCAACTGGCGCGCCGCGTCGCCGAGGGCGACCTCAGCACCGTCATCCAGAGCGAAGCCCGCGACGAAACCGGCCAGTTGCTGACCGCGCTGGGCGACATGAACGCCCGCCTGGCCACCCTGGTCGGCGGCGTGCGCACCAGTTCCGAAGCGATCGGCGCCGCCTCGTGCGAAATCGCCACCGGCAACGCCGACCTGTCGGCCCGCACCGAAAGCCAGGCCAGCGCGCTGGAGCAGACCGCCAGCTCGATGGAAGAGCTGACCGGCACGGTGCGCCAGAACGCCGAACACGCCCGCCAGGCCAACGCCCTGGTGCAGGCCGCCAGCGACGTCGCCGGCCGCGGCGGCGCCGCGGTGCAGGACGTGGTGCAGCGCATGAACGGCATCCTCGGCAGCTCGCACAAGATCGAGGAAATCATCGGCGTCATCGACGCCATCGCCTTCCAGACCAACATCCTGGCCTTGAACGCGGCGGTCGAAGCGGCGCGCGCCGGCGAGCAGGGACGCGGCTTCGCCGTGGTCGCCACCGAGGTGCGCAACCTGGCGCACCGCAGCGCCTCGGCGGCCAAGGAAATCAAGGGCTTGATCACGGAATCGGTGTCGCAGGTCGAGCAAGGCAGCCGCCTGGCCGACCGCGCCGGCCTGACGATGAAGGAAGTGGTCGACAGCGTGCGGCAAGTGACGCTGATCATGAACGACATAGCCGCCGCCAGCCGCGAGCAAAGCGACGGCATCGACCAGATCAACACCGCCGTGCTGGAGATGGACAACATGACCCAGCAAAACGCCGCCTTGGTCGAAGAAGCGGCCGCCGCCGCCGAGAGCATGCGCGACCAGGCCAGCTCGCTGGTGGCCGCCGTCAGCATCTTCAAGCTGGCCCCGGCCGCGCCGCAAACCAGGCGCCAGCCGGCCGCGGCGCCGGTCCGCGCGCCCGCCCCGCAGCGCGCGTCACCCGCGCTGATCGGCCTGCAACACGGCGCGGTGGCGGCCTGACGCCATGCGTAGCCATCGCACGTCCTCCCTGATGCTGGCGCTTGCAACGCTGGTGCCAGCAACGGTGTCAGTGCCGACATTCGGACACGAGCTCGGCGCTACCGGCGCGCCCAACCACATCTACGTGCACAACGTGGCGCCCTTCGCCTACAGCGAAAACGGCGCCTACCGCGGCCTGCTGTACGACATGCTGGTCGAGCTCGACCGCCGCACCGGCAACGCCGGCATGATCATTCCGGTGCCGCTGCGCCGCGCCCAGCTGCTCGCTTCGACCGAAGCGGGCGCGGTGGCCACGCTGGCGCGCTTCCCGGAACTCGAACACGGCTACCGCTGGCTGTGCAAGCTGGCCGACGACAAAGTGCTGCTGATCGGCCGCAGCGGCGACAAGACCGACCTATCCTCGGCCGAAGCGGCCAGGAACCTGCGCATCGGCGTGCTGCTGGGCGGCCCCGGCGAAGCGCTGGCGCGGCGCCTCGGCTTCACCCGCATCGAAGCGGTCAGCACCTCGCAGAACAACGCCCGGAAACTGGCCGCCGGCCGCATCGACGCCTGGCTCACCACCGGGCACATCGCCCGCTTCGAGCAGCTGCGCAGCGGCGGCCGGCTGGACGCCCTGCGCAGCGGCGCCGTGCTGAAAACCGTCGAACAATACCTGGCCGCCCCGCTCAGCATCGACGCCGGCAGCGCCGGCCGCTGGCAGGCCGCCTGCGCAGCGATGCAGCAGGACGGCAGCAGCGAACGCATCGCCCGCCGCTACGGCGTCGCCACGTCAATCGAGCAGACAGACATCGCGGCCGTCAAGCAGCGCCGCCGCCAGCCTGGCGTCGCGCAGACGCTCAAGCCACCAGCTCAGCGCCCGCCCCTCGCGGTCGCCGTGCCAGGCCACGTACATGATGTTCGGTTCGCGCGGATCGACGGTGCGCTTCTCGACCAGGTCGCCGCGTTGCAGCAGCGTCGCCACCCGCTTGCGCGGCACCCAGCCTACGCCCAACCCCAGGCACTGTGCATGTATTTTGGCGCGCATGCCCGGCACGGCCAGCGTGCGCTGGCCATTTAACATGCCATACCCCCGGCCCTGGTGCTCGCGCGCCGAATCGGCCACCACCACGGCGCGGTGGGCCTGGATGGTCTCGCGCGCCAGCGCCCCCTCGACCCGCGCCAGCGGATGGCACGGCGCCACCGCGAACACCCAGTCCATCCGGCCCAGCTCGAACCAGCGCAGATCGGAAATGCCGGGCGGCTCGTTGGTCGCGCCGATGATGACGGTGGCGCGGCCGTCGCGCAACGCCTCCCAGGTGCCGCCCAGCACCTCGGTGGTGAAGCGCAGGTCGACGCCCGACTGCAGCTGGTCGAACTCGGCGATCAGCGGCGAGATCAGCTCGAAGTCGAAGATCTCGTCGCTGACGATCCACAGCCGTTCCTCCCAGCCGCTGGCGACCTGCTTGACGCGGCGCGTGATGCGGCAGGACTCCTGCATCACCCGCGCCGCCTCGTCGGCCAGCAGGCGGCCGGCCGGCGTCAGCTCCAGGCGGTAGCGGCGGCGGTCGAACAGCAGCGCATCGAAGCGCTCCTCGAGCTGGCGCGCCGCGTACGAGATCGTCGACGGCGCCTTGCCCAGCTTGGCGGCGGCGCGCGACAGGCTGCCGCACTTGCGGATGGCGTCGATCAGCGCCAGTTCTTCTTCGGACAGCATGTAGCAACCTTTCGACTATGGCAGCAAGTCATTGTAACAAGCCGGCACCCCGCCGGCCGCGTTGAACAGATAGGCCATCGACGCCGCCACCTCGCGCCGCAGCCTGGCCTGGTCGACGCCGTGCAGCTTGCCGCCGCGCTTGCGGATCGCGCCGGCCACGATCACCGTATCGACGTTGCCGCACTCGGCCGCATGCAGCACCGCGCCGGACGGGCAATGCGCCCCCATCATGTTGATCTTGCCGGCGTCGAGCAGGATCAGGTCGGCCTGCTTGCCCGGCGTCAGGCTGCCGGTGCGTTGCGCCAGGCCGGCGCAGCGGGCGCCGTCGAGCGTGGCCGAGCGCAGGAGCTGCCGCACGCCCAGCGGCGCCGGCGCATGCGGCTCGCCGCGATGCCGCGCCGCCTGCGCCATCGCCCGCTGCATGAAAAAGGTCAGCCGCATTTCGCTCAACATGCAGCCGCCGTGGGCCGCCCCGCTGCCGGTGCCGATGCCCGGCGTGAAGCCGTGGTCCAGCGCCGCCTGGTAGGCCGACACGCCGCCCTCGACCGCGTACTGCGCGTCCGCGCGCGCGCCTGTCGTCACCCGCGCGCCGGCCTCGCCCAGCATGCGCCAGCCCTCCTCGGCAATGCTGGTGCAATGGTTGAAGATATTGTCCGGCCCGAGCGGACAACGGCTCGGCCAGCGCCGCATCAGCGGCGCCATCACGCCCAGCAGCTCGCTCAGGATCGGCAAGCCCAGCCGCCGCGCCAGCGCCCAGTTGGCCGCGTCCGGCTGCGCGTACATGCCCAGCGTCAGCAGCTGCTTGTCGCTGGCGAAGCGCGCCGCCTGCAGCTGCTCCAGGTCGCGCGGCCAATGCTGCTGCCACGGCCCGGCCAGCGGCCGGCCCGGCATGAACAGCACGCGCAGGCCGGCCGCCGCGTAGGCGTCGATGGCCGCGTCGGTGTGCGCCGGACTGCGCCCGTTGTCGCACGGATCGATGATGGTGGTGATGCCGGCGTCGAGACAGCTCACGGCGGTGAAGTAGCAGCCGATGTGGATGTCCTGCGGCCGGAAGTGCGGCGCCAGCGAAAAGTGCACCGTGTTCAGATCGTCGTCCAGCGAGGCCACGTCCGGCATCAGCATGCGCAACCCGCCCTGCCAGCCGTGGCGATGCGCGTCCACCAGGCCCGGCAGCGCGAGCATGCCGGCCGCGTCCAGCTGCAGCGCGCCGGGCGCCACCATGCCGGGACCGACCGCGACGATCAGCTCGCCGTCGATCAGAATGTCGGCGCGGTCCAGGTCCCCGATCGCCGGGTCCTGGCTCAATACCGTTGCGCCCTTGACCAGGATCATGACCGCCCCCATCGTGACCGAATGCCGCCCACATTAAGCAGGCCGTGGGAATGGCGCGAGTAAAAAGCTGTGAATAGATGCGAATCGCCGCTTCACACGCCGAGGATGCCGCGGTTGATGGCGATCATCACCGCATGGGTGCGGTCGTTGGCGGACAGCTTGGACAGGATGCTCTTCATGTGGCCCTTGATCGTATCCTCGGTGACGCCGAGCAACAGCGCCGCGCGCCGGTTCGAATTGCCGTTGGCGATCAGCCCCAGCACCTCGATCTCGCGCGCGCTGAGCGCATCGCCCGGATGCTGGTGCGCCGACAGCGTCAGCGCCACTTCCGGCGTCAAGTGGCGGCCGCCGGCATGCACCGTCGACAGGCAGTGGAGCAGCTCGGTCCGCGCCGTGTTCTTGAGCAGGTAGGACACCGCGCCGAGGCGCAGCGCGCGCGCCACCTGGGCGTCGCCGCCGTAGGTGGTCAGCGCGACGATGCGCGCCTCCGCATGGAAGGCCAGGATGGCGGCGATCGCCTCGATGCCGCTCATCACCGGCATTTGCAGGTCCATCAGCACCACGTCCGGCCGGTGCTGCTTGTAGAGCGCGACGGCCTCGCGGCCGTCGCCCGCTTCGGCCACCAGCTGCAGGCCCGGGTTGCAGGCCAGCACCGCGGTGATTCCCTCGCGCATCAGCGGGTGGTCGTCGGCGATCAGCACGCGTATCGGTGCTGCCATGCTCTCTGCCATCACATCGTCTCCATTTGAATTTATCAGTAGCTTACATGCTTATACCCTTTCGGGTATAGGTGTTCCGCGTGGGGAGAATTAGCCTTCGCATATGGAAAATTTCAACTTCTCGTCGCCCCTCCCTCCAAAGCAAGAGGCGCCGCTGGCGTTCGGTCCGTTTCAACTGTACGCCGCGCAAAAGCTGCTGTTGAACCGGGGCGAACCGGTGCGCCTCGGCGGCCGCGCCATCGACCTGCTGCTGGCCCTGGTCCGGCAGCCGGGACAGCTGCTCAGCCAGCGCGATCTGGTCGCGCAGGTCTGGCCCAACACCGTGGTCGAGGACAGCAGCCTGCGCGTGCACGTCGCCGCGCTGCGCCGCGCGCTGCGCGAAGACGGCGCCGACGGCCGCTGCTACATCAGCAACGTGCCCGGTCGCGGCTACCGTTTCACCGCCTTCATCGAAGCGCGCGAGCCGGCCATCGTGGCGACCGCGCCGACCGCGCCGAGCCTGCGCTTGAGCAGCGTCATCGGCCGCGCGCACGACCTGGACTGGGTCGCCGACCGGCTGGGCGCCAACCGGCTGGTCAGCATCGTCGGTCCCGGCGGCGTGGGCAAAAGCACGCTGGCGGCGGCCGTCGCCGCGAAGTCGCAGGCGCGCTTCGCCGGCGGCGTCTTCCACATCGACCTCGGGCCGCTGCAGGACGGCCGGCATCTGGCGCAACAGAGCGCGCAACTGCCGCTGGCTGCGGACGGCGCCACGCTGCTCCTGCTCGACAATTGCGAGCACCTGATCGGCCCGGCCTGCGCCCTCGCCGAGCGCCTGCTGCAGAACGCGGCCGGCCTGACCGTGCTGGCGACCAGCCGCGAGCCGCTGCTGGCGGACGGCGAGTATGTGTGCCGCATCGCGCCGCTGGCGGTGCCGCCGGCGCACGGCGCGGCGCCGTTGAATCCCAGCGCCTACCCGGCGCTGCAACTGTTCCTCGACCGCGCCCGCAAGGCCGGCGACGCCTTCGAGCTCGACAGCGCGAACCTGCACCTCGCCGCCGACATCTGCCGCCGCCTGGACGGCTTGCCGTTGGCGCTGGAGATCGCGGCGGCGGGCGTGGCCGCGCTGGGCCTCAGGGGGCTGTCGGAGCAGCTCGGCCGACAGCAACTATCGCTGGCCGCCGCGCGCCGCAACGGCCCGGCCAACCAGGCCAGCCTGTCGGCCTGCTACGCCTGGAGCCACGCGCTGCTGCCGGCCGGCGAGCAGCAGCTGCTGCTGCGCCTGGCCGCGCTGGCGCCCGGCTTCACGCTGGAGGCCGCCTGCGCGCTGGCCGGCGACATCGGCATGAGCACCCGACAACTGACCGCGGCGCTGATGGCCCTGGTATCGAAGTCGTTGCTGATGGCGGATTTCAACGCCACGGAAACCCGCTATCGGCTGCTGCACACGGCGCGCGCCTACGCCGCCGAACACCTGCCTCACCACCCGGCAACACCATTATTATCAGGAGAAAAAAATGTCATCCATGTCTAACGCCTTCCGCCGCCTCAGCCTGTATCTGGCGGCCGCCTCCATCCTGACGCTGGCCAGCGCCGCCAACGCCGCCGCACCCATCGACGTCAAGGTCGACGGCTTCACCGACAAATACGCGCAGGTCAACGGCGTCAGGCTGCACTACAAGGTCGGCGGCAAGGGCGCGCCGGTGGTGCTGCTGCACGGCTACGGCCAGACCGGCCACATGTGGATACCGGCGATGCGCGCGCTGGTGAAGAACCATACCGTCATCGTGCCGGACCTGCGCGGCGCCGGCGGCTCCGAAAAAGCGGCCGGCGGCTATGACAAGAAAACCATGGCGGTCGACATCCACGAACTGGTCAAGACCATCAGCAGCGAACCGGCCGCCGTGGTCGGCCACGACATCGGCATGATGGTGGCCTACGGCTACGCCGCGCAATTCCCGGCCGACACCAGCAAGCTGGTCGTCATGGACGCCTTCGTGCCCGGCGTCGGCGACTGGCGCAACGCCTTCCCGCGCGCCGCCGTCTGGCACTTCTACTTCTACGGCGAAACGCCGCTGGCGCTGGTGAAGGGCCGCGAGCGCATCTACTTCGAACACTTCTGGAACGACTTCTCGGCCGACAAGGGCAAGTCCATCAAGGAGGCCGACCGCAAGCTGTACACGGCGGCCTATGCGCAACCGGGCGGCATGCGCGCCGGCTTTGCCTACTTCAGCGACTTCGAGCGCGACGCCGCCGACTTCGGCCCGATGAGCCAGACCAAGCTGACCATGCCGGTGCTGAGCATCGCCGGAGAAATGTCGGCCGGCGACTTCCTCGGCGCCCAGGCCAGGCTGTACGCCAACAACGTGCAGAGCATCGTCGTCAAGGGCGCGGGCCACTGGCTGATCGACGAAGCGCCGGACCAGGTGGTGCCGGCGCTGGTGTCCTTCATCAATTAATTGACTTGTTCCACCGCTGCGCCGTTGAGTTCATCGGCGTAGCCGTGGTTGACGTCGCGGTGGCCCGCTTCATCCGCGCGCACCGCCAGCACCACGTCGCGCAGGCGCGCGGTCGGCGCCATGTTCCAGTAGGCGATCGCGATGTCGGGCGCCGCGATATTGTCCACCCGGCCGGCGTCGATCTCCGCCAGGTACAGCGTGTAGCTGATCACGGCCTGCTCTTCGAAATAGCCGACCAGGCGGTGCGCGGTGCGCGGCGACGTCAGGTACAGCAGGAAGAAGAACACGAAGAACACCGCCTGCACCAGCAGGATCACCAGGCGCTCGAACCAGTTCGGCCTGGCGATCGCCACAAAGGTCATCAGGTGCATGCGTTCGTTTTCCGCCTCGTCGAGCAGCGTGCGGATCCAGCCGTGGTCCGCCACCATCCAGCGCAGGCAGCGCAGGTGCACCAGCATGCCGCCGACCATGCCCGGCACGGCGGCGACGGTCTCGAGCACGATGGCGCGGTTGCCGTAGCGCTTGGCGAAGAAGGTGTCGGCGAGGAAGCGCAGCGTCAGCGTGATGCCGAGCGCGACCCGGTCCGACAGGTTGCGCGCGGCGCGATGTTCATCCAGGCAATTCTTGTTCGGGGCTCTCATTTCAACTCTCCTCTCTGATCCGTTTAAACATGCACTCAGAATACATCTTAAAATCGGCAAGGTCAAGCGCTTATACCTATGTATAGCTATACGGAAGCGGCAGGGTTGACGAAAATGACTCATCCAATCAACCAGGAGCCCGACCATGAACATCGCTTCCGTCGTCATCGCCGACATCCACCCGCTGATCCGCGCCGGCATGGCCGCCTTGATCGAAGCCGACGACGGCTTCACCCTGCTCGGCCAGGCAGGCGACGGCGCGCAGACGCTGGAGCTGTGCCGCCGCCTGCAGCCCGACCTGGTGCTGATGGACCTGAACCTGCCCGGCTGCGACGGCATCGAAGCGATCAACCGCATCCGCGCGCAGCAGCCGTCGGCCAAGGTGGTGATCCTCAGCGGCCACGACGGCGAGGACGAGGTCGACCGCAGCATGCGCGCCGGCGCGCACGCCTACATGCTCAAGAGCGCGCCGCTCGACACGCTGATGACCGGCCTGCGCGCGGTGATGTCGGGCAAGAAGTACATGATGCCGGAGCTGGCCGTCAAGCTGGCCACGCGCGTCCACGGCAGCCAGCTGACGCCGCGCGAGCGCGACATCCTCGGCCATCTGGCCACCGGCATGAGCAACAAGGTCATCGCGCGCGCGGCCGGCATCGGCGTCGGCACGGTGAAGTTCCACGTCAAGAGCATCATGTCCAAGCTCAACGTCTGCACCCGCACCGAGGCGGCCATGGTCGCCGCCCGGCGCGGCCTGGTGCAGATGGCCTGAGCCCTTATTTGATGACGGCCCTGGCGGTCTCCTCGGCCGACAGGTATCTGGCCAGGATGCGCCGGATGGTGCCGTCGCTGCGCATGCCCTGCACCACCTCGGCCCAGCCCCTGACCTGTTCCGGCGTGAAGTTCTTGCGCGACATGGCCAGGCAGCGCGCCGGCGCCGGCTCGTTGGGGAACCAGTCGACGATGCGCACCTGCTCGCGCATGCCGATGTCGGCCAGCTCTTTTTCGTACTGCAGCGGAATGGCGAACATGGCCGAAAAGCGCTTCGACTTGAGCATGCGGAACACGGTCGCCAGGGTGGCGCCGCGCTCCAGCCGGTGCTCGGCATCCATTTTGGCGAACCAGTCGTCGCGCCGGCCGCCGTAGGTGACGCCGCGCACGACGCCGAAGCGCAGCGAAGTGTCGGCGCTGAACGCCGCCAGCCCGGCCTTCTCGGCCGGCACATCGTTGCGCATCACCGTCGCGAAGCGCTGCTGCATGTAAGGAATGAACAGCGCATAGCCGTCGCGCTGCGGGTTGTTCAGCGCCGCCATGACGATATCGGTCTCGCCCGATTCCAGCCAGGCATAGGCGCGCGCCCGTGGGGGTGTGCTGCTGACGATGGCGCAGCCGGTGCGGCGCTGCAGCTCGTCGGCCACCTCGCGGTCGACGCCCTTGCCGTCGAAATACAGCAGCCCCGCCTCGTAAAACGCAATGCGCACCGGCTGCGCCGGGCACAAGCCCGCCGCGCGCGCCGGCGGCAACAACATCCCCAACATGAACAACCAGCACACGCTTCCCCGCATCGGCAACTCCCTATCTTTAGGCTGGTGCACCGCGGCGGCGCTTGCACTAACATCCACGCACCACCGTCGGCCATCAACAGGATATACCATGAATTTTATAAAAAAACTACTCTTGGTCGGCATGCTCGCCGCGCCGTTCGCCGGCCAGGCGGCGGCGCCGCAGGTCCGCGTCCAGGCGCCGGGCTACTACCGCATGATGCTGGGCGACTTCGAGATCACCGCGCTGTCCGACGGCACCCACGCCTTCCCCATCGACACGGTGATGACCAACATCACGCCGGCCGGGATCGCCAGCGACCTCGCCGACGCCGACCTGCGGGCGCCGGTGCAGGGCTCGATCAACGCCTTCCTGGTCAACACCGGCAGCAAGCTGATCCTGATCGACACCGGCGCCGGCGCGCTGTACGGCGACTGCTGCGGCAAGCTGCCGGCCAACCTGCGCGCCGCCGGCTACCAGCCGGAGCAGGTCGACGAAATCCTCATCACCCACCTGCACAAGGACCACGCCGGCGGCGTCGGCGCCTTCCCCAACGCGGTGCTGCGCTTGTCGCAGGCCGAGGCCGATTACTGGCTGACGCCGGCCAACAAGGACCAGGCGCCGGCGTTCCTGGCGAGCTTCTTCGACGCCGCCCAGGCCGCCGTTGCGCCGTTCCGCGCCGCCGGCCGCTTCAAACCGTACCAGGACTTCGGCCCGCTCGAAACCGGCGTCACCGCGCTGGCCGCGCCCGGCCACACGCCCGGCCACGCCGGCTACCTGCTGCAAAGCCGTGGGCAACAATTGCTGATCTGGGGCGACATCGTCCACGTCGCGGCGATCCAGCTGCCGCACCCGGGCGCCACGGTCAAGTACGACAGCAGCGAAGCCAACGCCTGCGCCTCCCGCGCCGGCCTGCTGCAAACCGCGGCGGACCAGCACCTGCCGATCGCCGCCGCCCATATCGCCTTCCCCGGCCTCGGCCGCATCCGCCGCCATGACGGCGTGTACGAGTGGCTGCCGCTTAACTATGACGGGGCACCCGCTCCTCAGCCCTAAGTCCAAGCTGGTCTTTTGACCGGGGCGTTCCTATCGTGCGCTGCTTACACTGCGCTGGCAGCATTTCCCCACACACCAAGGAGCACTTCATGGCTAACAGCAAACTCGCGGTCGACAGCATCATCACCGAAGACGGCACGCGCATTCATTTCAAGGATTGGGGCACCGGCCCGGCGGTGGTCTTCAGCCACGGCTGGCCGCTGCAGGGCGACGCCTGGGAAGACCAGATGATCTTCCTGGCCAGCAACGGCTACCGCGTCATCGCGCACGACCGGCGCGGCCATGGCCTGTCGAGCCAGCCGTGGACCGGCAATGACATGGACACCTACGCCGACGACCTGGCCGAGCTGCTGAACGCGCTCGACGTCAAGGACGCGATGCTGGTCGGCCATTCCACCGGCGGCGGCGAGGTGGCGCGCTACATCGGCCGCCACGGCACGGCGCGCGTCGCCAAGGCGGTGCTGGTCGGCGCCGTGCCGCCGCAGATGGTGGTTTCGCCGGGCAATCCGAACGGCTTGCCGATGTCGGTGTTCGACGGCATCCGCAGCGCGGTGCTGGCCGACCGTTCGCAATTTTTCAAGGATTTGACGCTGCCGTTCTACGGCTACAACCGCCCGGACGCCAAGGTCTCGGAAGGCGTGCGCGATACTTTCTGGGCACAAGGCATGCAGTGCGGCATCAAGAACGCCTATGACTGCATCCAGCAATTCTCGGAAACCGACTTCACCGAAGACCTGAAGAAAATCGACGTGCCGACCCTGTTCGTGCACGGCGACGACGACCAGATCGTGCCGATCGACGCCGCCGCCAAGGCCGCCGTCAAGCTGGTCAAGAACGCCACGCTGAAAGTCTACGAAGGCGCGCCGCACGGCCTGCCGACCACCCACAAGGACCAGCTCAACGCCGACCTGCTGGCCTTCCTCAAGTCCTGACGCCACCCCGCACCACGTGAGAGGGGTCGGACCCCGTACGGGGTCCGACCCCGCGACTGATCGCCGTGCGGGGTACTAACCCTATTGGGTTAGCCGCCAACTCTACTTACCAGTATTACGCCAAACCGGCGCTTGGGCCACCATACGGGCATGCTGAGCACAACCCCGTTAGGAAACCCACCCATGGACACCATCACCATCCTGATCGCCGACGACCATCCGCTGATCGTGGCGGGACTGGATTCCCTGATCGCCGCCACGCCCGACTTCCAGCTCGCGGCCCACGCCGCCAGCGGACCGCAGGCGGTGGAGCTGTACCAGCGCCTGCGTCCCGGCCTGGTCATCATCGACCTGAGCCTGCCGCAACTGAGCGGCATCGACACCATCGAGCGCATCCGGCAATTCGACGCCGGCGCCCGCATCATGATCCTGACCAACCACACCGGCGAGGAAGATGTCTGTCGCGGCCTGCGCGCCGGCGCCAAGGGCTACCTGACCAAGGACTGCGGCTTCGCCCAGCTCACCGAGTGCATCCGCGCGGTGGCGGCCGGCCGGCAATTCCTGCCGCCGGAAGTGGCGTGCAAGCTGGCCGAACGCCGCATGGCCGCGCCGCTGTCCAAGCGCGAAATGGAAATCCTGGCCCACCTCGCCAGCGGCAAGAGCAACAAGCTGATCGCGCGCAGCGCCGACATCGAGGTCGGCACCGTCAAATTCCACGTCAACAATATCCTGTCCAAGCTGAACGTGGCGAGCCGCACCGAGGCCGCCACGGTGGCGGCCCGGCGCGGCTTGCTGAGCGCGTTTTAAGCGTTGACTTTAGCAGGCACCGGCGCCAGCGTGTTGTGGCTGGAGGTGGTGCGCTGCGGCGCCTTGTGCACCATGGTGTAGGCGTAGTCGACGCCCATGCCGTAGGCGCCCGAGTGCTCGCGCACCACGGCCATCACCGCGTCGTAGGTCTCGCGGTGCGCCCAGTCGCGCTGCCATTCCAGCAGCACTTGCTGCCAGGTGACCGGGATCACGCCGGCCTGGATCATGCGCTGCATGGCGTAGTCGTGCGCTTCCTTCGAGGTGCCGCCGGAGGCGTCGGCCACCATGTAGATTTCATAGTCGCCTTCAAGCATCGCGCACAGCGCGAAGGTGGTGTTGCACACTTCAGTCCACAGGCCGGCGACGATGACTTTCTTCTTGCCGTTGGCGGCCAGCGCGTCGCGCACTTTCTGGTCGTCCCACGAGTTCATCGACGAGCGTTCCAGGATGTCCTTGCCCGGGAACACGTCCAGCAGTTCCGGATAGGTGTGGCCCGAGAACGCTTCGGTCTCGACGGTGGTGATGGTGGTCGGGATGTTGAAGACCTTGGCCGCCTTGGCCAGGCCGACGGTGTTATTTTTCAGCACCTGACGGTCGATCGACTGCACGCCGAAAGCCATCTGCGGCTGGTGGTCGATGAAGATCAGCTGGCAGTTGTGGGGAGTCAGGACTTCTAATTTCGAGTTGGTCATGATGGTGTCCAATGTAGGTGAGGGAACGTTCATCTTAGGGTCGCGCCGCGGCGAATGCCACTATCTAAATGTAGGCTGCGCGCTCACCCCGATCTCTGCTAAGCTGCGCTTACCCTGACACCAGAATGGACCCCGCAATGACCACTCCCGACGACGCCGCGCAACGCGCGCAACTGACCTCGCTGTCGCGCACGCTGCGCGACCTGCACAAGCAGCTGATCCACGTTGAAACGCAGTATTTCGGCGGCCCGGTCGGCAGCCCGCTGGAGCATCTGCAGCTGGTGACCAATCACCCGCATTTCGCCTGGCTGCAAAAGCTGTCCGGGCTGATGGTGCAGATCGACGAGCGCCTCGATGAACCGGAAGTCATCCCCGCCGCCGAAGCGCTGGCCTTCCGCCGCGCCATCGAAGCGCTGATCGGCCCGTCCGAGCAGGCCGACGAGGCGTTCCGCGCCAAATACAACGCGCTGCTGCACGACGCGCCGGAAATCGTCATGGCCCACGGCGCGGTGCGCAAGCAGCTTTCTGAAATAAACTAGCGTAGCCAGCGCGGCAGGTAGCGTTTCCAGCGCGCCTGCCCCGCGTAGGCGCAGGCCGCCGGCACGGTCAGCAGCACGCGCGTGCCGCCGTGCTCGCCGTTGCCGATGACGAGCTCGCCGCCGACCCGGGCGGCGCGCTCGGCCAGGCCGGTCAAGCCCCAGTGGCCGCTGCGGCCCCCGCTCAGGATTTCCGGCGCGATGCCCTTGCCGTCGTCGATCACCAGCAGCGAAAAGCGTTCGGCGCCATAGTCCAGCACCACCTGGATCTGCGTCGCGCCGGCATGCCGGAAGGCGTTCATCAGTGCCTCGCGGCCGATGCTGTAGATCTCGCAACCGGCCTGCTCGTCCAGCTCGCGCGGCTGGCCCACGGTGCGCAGGCTGAACACGCTGCCCAGGCTTTGCTGCAACACCTCGCCCACCAGCGTCAGGCCGTGCGCCAGGTCGCCGTCGCGCATGGTGCCCGAGCGCAGATCCTGCACCTCGTTGCGGCCCTCCTCCATCACCTTGTCGGCCATCAGCAGCACGCGCTCGATCTTGCGCCGCTCCGGCGTGTCTTTCGGCAAGGTGCCCATCGCCGACTGGAAGCTCAGCACCAGCCCGTGCACGCTCTGCAGGAAACTGTCGTGCAGCGCGCGGGCGATGCGTTCGCGTTCCGCCATGCGGGTGGCGATGCGCAGGGTCGCCTGCTTCGCCCACAGCCGGTACAACAGGTACAGCACGCCCGCCGCCAGCACGGCCCAGAGCACATGGAACAGCGGCGTCTGCGTGAAGGTCGGCAGGATGCGCAGCGTCGCCACCGCCTCGCGCTCGCTCGATTGCCCCAGCTGATCGACGGCGGCGACGCGGAAGCGGTACTCGCCCGGCCCCAGCTTGGTGTACGACACGGCGCGCCGCGTGCCCGCGTCCTGCCAGCCGTCGTCGACGCCTTCGAGCTGGTAACGGAAGTGCAGCGCCTCGGGCATGGTGTAGCTCAGCGCCGTGTATTCGATGCGGAAAGAAGTCGTGCCGGCCGGCAGTTGCGGCGTCGTGCTGAAGTCCAGGTAGCGCTTGCCCTGCGCCACCAGCGTCTCGATCCGGGGCTGCGGCGGATACGGCGCCGGCACCGGCCTGGCGCTGTCGAGCCGGGCGAGGCCGCCGACGCCGGCGAACCAGAGATTGCCATCCACGTCGGCCAGCGCGCTCGGGAGACGGATCGCGGTCGCGGCAAAGCCGGGATAGCCGTCCAGTACGCCGTACAGCACGTATTTCAGCGGCGCCTGCGGCGACGCCAGCGCGGCGCTCCAGTCGGCCGCCTTGATATGGATCACGCCCTTGTTGCCATTGAGCCAGCGGTCGCCGTTGGCCGCGACCCACATGCCGGACACCGACGACAATGCGTCCGGATCGGCGCCGTGCAGGCGCCGGAAGCGGCCGTCCCGCAGCACCGCCAGGCCGACGTTGCCGCCTGCAACCACGTCGGCGCCGCCGTGCAGGAAGGTGACGGCGCCGATCCCGTCGCCGCCGTCCGGCGCATATGTCGTGACGCGGCCGTTATCGAAATGCAGCAGCGCGCCATCGGTGTAGCCGAACCACATGGCGCCGCGGGCGCCGGGCGCGGCAAAGGTCACGCCGGATGGAATATTCAGTTCGGCCTGCGGCGTCCACTTGCCCCCGTGCCAGCGGAAGCTGCCGCGCCGGGCGATGGTCAGCCACAGCGCCCGGCCATCGTCCATGATCCGCGTCACGCGCGTCTCGCCGCCCTTGCCGTCGGGGTCGGACGGGTAGGGAATTTCCTCGATCTTGCCGTTGAGCCGACGTTCCAGGCGCTGCGCGGTCGCCACCAGCAGTGCGCCGTCGGCTGCGTTGCCGATCACACCGAACAAGCCCGGTGGAAAACGTTCCTGCACCGTGGCTGCCTCGGCGCGCAGGCGCCACAGCTCGCCGGTCGGCCGCGCCATCGCCAGCACATGGCCCGATTCGTCGCGCGCCAGGCTGATCATGCGCTCGCCGCCGTTGAGCTTGACCGCGCGCAGGCGGTTGTCGCGGAAGCGCTCCACGCCGGCCTGCGTGCCCACCCACATATTGCCGTCGCGGTCTTCGAACAGGATGTTGCCGGTCAGGTGGCTGACCTGCCAGGGCTGGTCCAGCTTGCTGCTCGGCGCGGCGTTCGGCGTCATCGTCGCGCTGGCTTGCTGACCGACGCCGTCGCTGCGGCACACGCCCACCGGGCAGGCCAGCGACCAGTAATTGCCGTCGCGGTCGAACAGGCCGTTTTCCTGGCCGCGCGCCTGCGCCAGCCAGGCGGGACGCGGCTTGGGCGGGCCGGCATGCTGCGGCGGCACCGGGATCAGCCGCTCGTGCGTGTCCAGCCACAAGCGCCCGTCCGGCGACGCGCTCAGGTTGACGGCATGCACGCCGCCCAGCACCGGACGGAAACGCTTGCCGCCGCGTTGCAGCAGCATCAATTGATCGCCGGCGGCCAGCCACATCTGCGCGTATTGATCGACGATCAGGTTGGAGACGCCGCCAGGCGGCAGGCCCATCTCCGCGCCGACATTGCGCCAGGCGCCGTCGTCCAGACGCAGCAGTCCGCCCGAGGTGGCGACCCACAGCACGCCGTCATCATCGACCAGCGCGCTGAACACCGGCCCCACCACCCCCTTGCCGACCTTGCCCGGCAAATGGCGGATGTGGCCGTCGTGCACCACGCTGAGTCCGCCGTAGATGTAACCGACCAGCAAATCGCCGTTGCGCAGCGCCGTCAGCGAGGTGACGGGCCGCTTCGGCGCCTCGGCGCCGGACTTGGGCTCGAAACGGCGGAAGTGCACGCCGTCAAAGCGGTACAGCCCGCCGCTGCCGCCTATCCATAGCCAGCCGTCGGCGGTCTGCGCCATGCAGCCGACCTCGCCCGGCGCGCCGTCCTTGCCGGTCCAGATATCGTGATGGTATTCGCCCAGCGGCACCTTGCTCTCCAGCGCCAGCGCGGCCGGCGCACTGAAGGCCAGCGCCAGCAGCAAAAAAATAATGTTCATCGGCTTTCCCGGACTAGCGTTGTTCGTAACACAACCCGTCATCATAGGGGAATTGCCTGCCACTGAACAGTGCAGCCGAACTTATCGAAAGATATGGCTTGAACTAATTGGCCGGCGCCGCCGGCCAACCACATACTGGCGCCATCCCTCACGCCGCGCCCACCCAAGGACAGCCATGAAAGCCATGTCGTTTTCCCAGAAACTCTGGATCCCCTCGATACTCGCCTTGGTCTGCCTGGCCGGCCTGTCCGGCTACAACGCCTGGCAGCAGCGCGACTTGCGCGTCGCCGAGCGGCGCGCCGACCTGAGCAACATCGTCGACGCCGCCATCAGCATCGTCCAGGATTACAGCGACCTGGCCGCCAAGGGACAACTGGCGCCGGAGCAGGCGCGCGCCGAAGCGCTGCAACGCTTGAAGAACTTCCGGTATGGCAAAGACGGCTACCTGACGGTTACCGATTCGCGCGCGGTCGTGGTCATGCACCCCTTCCTGCAGGACGCGACCGGCAAGGACCTGTCCGGCTACAGGGACGGCAACGGCGTCCACGTGTTCCAGCAAGTGGCCGACATCGGCAAGCAAGGCGGTGAAGGCTACGTCAGCTATTCCTATCCGCGTCCCGGCAGCAACACCGAGGAGCCCAAGCTGATGCGCGTGCGCCACTTCGGCCCGTGGGACTGGAACATCAGTTCCGGCGTCTATGTCGACGACATCGAGCATGCCTTCCACCGCTCGCTGCTGCACGCGCTGGGCTTGCTGGCGGCGGTGTGCGCCGCGCTGGCCGGCCTGGTGCTGGTGATCAATCGCGGCCTGCTGAAGGAACTGGGCGGCGAGCCGGCCTATGCGGCGGCGATCGCCAACCGCATCGCCGCCGGCGACCTCGGCGTGCCGGTGCTCACCCGCGCCGGCGACAGCGGCAGCATGCTGTACGCCATGCAGCGCATGCAGGCCATGCTGGCGGCCACCGTCGCCGCCATCCGCAGCGGCTCCGACACCATCGCCAGCGCCACCGGCGAAATCGCCAGCGGCAACCTCGACCTGTCGTCGCGCACCGAGGAACAGGCCAGCTCGCTCGAAGAAACCGCCGCGTCGATGGAGCAGCTGACCGCGACCGTGCGCCAGACCAGCGACAGCGCCGGCCGGGCCAACGACGAGGCGGCGGCCGCCGCCGACGTGGCGCGCAAGGGCGGCGACGTGGTGGCCCGCGTGATCGACACCATGGATGCGATCGACGCCTCGGCCGGGCGCATCGCCGACATCATCGGCGTCATCGACGGCATCGCTTTCCAGACCAATATCCTGGCCTTGAACGCGGCGGTCGAGGCGGCGCGCGCCGGCGACCAGGGACGCGGCTTCGCGGTGGTGGCGACCGAGGTGCGCAATCTGGCGCACCGTTCGGCGGCCGCCGCCAAGCAGGTCAAGCACCTGATCGGCGACTCCAGCGCCCAGGTGCGCGCCGGCTCGGTGCTGGTGCGCGACGCCGGCGCCACCATGACCGAGATCGTCGACAGCATCGCCAGCGTGCGCCGCAAGATGCAGCAAATCGCCGCCGCCGCGTCCGAGCAGCGCAGCGGCATCGAACAGGTCAACCAGGCGGTCGGGCAGATGGACCAGGTGACCCAGCAGAACGCCGCGCTGGTCGAGGAAGCCGCAGCGGCGGCCGCCTCGCTGCAGGAGCAGGCGGCGCAATTGACGGCGGCGGTGGCGGTGTTCCGGCTGGACGCGGCGCCCGACGTCGCGGCCGCTGCGGCCGCCGCGGCCGCCGCAGCCAGCACATCCCGCCCGCGCCGGAGCGCCGCGCCTCAGCCGCGCCCTGCCTTTAGATTGGGTGCGGTCGCTCCGCATTGATTTTCCGTGACATATGTGCAACCATCCGTCGACGCGGCGGCCATCCCGGCCGCCCGCCCCGATGAGGATGCGATGCGAGGTATCGAACTGCGCCAGCTACGTTACTTCGCCATCCTGGCGCAGGAACTGCATTTCCGCCGGGCTGCCGACCTGGCCTTCATCTCCCAGCCGGCCTTGAGCCAGCAAATCAGCAAGCTCGAAGAGACCGTCGGCGTGGCGCTGTTCCTGCGCGACGGCCGCAAGGTCGAGCTGACCGCCGCCGGCGCCATGCTGCACCAGGAACTCGACAAGATGTTCGACCAGCTACAGCGCGCCCTGCGCCTGACCCGCGAGGCGGCCAGCGCGCGCGAATTCCGCCTCTCGATCGGCATGGTCGAATACACCAACCTGCCCTTCATTCCGCCGGCGCTGATGCGCATGCAGGCCGCCTATCCCGGCCTCAAGGTGCAGCGCCACGAAATGCACGCCGGCCTGCAGGCCGAGGCGCTGGGCAAGGACGTCATCGACGTCGGCGTCGGCGTGCCGGCGAGCATGCCGGCCGGCGGCGACGGCATCGACGCCCAGCCCCTGCTGTCCGGGCCGTGGGTGGCGGTGCTGCGCGACGACCATCCGCTGGCGGCGCGGGCGCGGATCAGCATCGACGACCTGCGCGACCAGCGGCTGATCTTGTTCGAGCGCCCGGTGGTGCCGCACCTGCACGACATGCTGCTCGCCGCCTGCCGCCGCGCCGGCTTCGCGCCGAACGTGGTCTACGAAACGCAACAGGCCCAGGTGGGCGTGGCGATGGTGGGCGAAGGCGTCGGCGTCATGCTGGGCGCGGCCTACATCTTTTGCGCGCCGCCGCCGGGCGTCACCACCCGCGAGATCGCCGGCCTGGAGCCGCTGGTGGTGCACATGTTCACCCGCAGCGGCGAGCGCGACGCGCTGGTGCTGGAGTTCATGGAGCTGGTGGCCGAGGAGGCGCGCCGCACCCAGGTGACGCTGGACGCGCGCTACTGAGGCCGTCGCGCCGGCGTGCTCAGGCCACCAGCACGGCCGCCGTCGTCATCAGGTCCGCCGGTCCGGGGCGGCCGAACAGATAGCCCTGGAATACGCGGCAGCCGTTTTCGGCCAGGAAGTCGCGCTGCGGCAGCGTCTCGACGCCCTCCGCCACCGCCTCCAGCCCGAGGCTGCCCGCCAGCGCGATGATGGCGCGGGCGATGGCGGCGTCGTGGCCGTCGCTCAGCACATCCTTGACGAAGGAGCGGTCGATCTTCAGCTGGCACAGCGGCAGCCGCTTCAGGTAGCTCAGCGAAGAATAGCCGGTGCCGAAGTCGTCCAGCGAAAAGCGGATGCCCTCTGCGCGCAGCTCGTGCATCTTGGCGGCGACGTCGTCGAGGTCGTCGAGCAGCATGCTCTCGGTCAGCTCCAGCTTCAGCAGGCCGGGCCGCGCGCCGCTGCGCGCCAGCACCTCCAGCGTCTGGCGCACGAACTCCGGCTGGCGGAACTGCCGCGCGCTGACATTGACGGCGACGGTCCAGTGCGCGGTCTCCGGCCGGGCCGCCCAGCGCGCCAGCTGCGCGCAGGCTTCCTGCAGTACCCACAGCCCGATCGGCAGGATCAGGCCGGTGCGCTCGGCCAGCGGGATGAACCGGTCGGGCCGCACCTCGCCGCGCAGCGGATGGCGCCAGCGGATCAGCGCCTCGGCGCCGCGCACCTCGCCGACGGCGTCGACGATGGGCTGGTAGTGCAGCACGAATTGCCGGGCCGGCAGCGCCGCGCGCAAATCCGCCTCCAGCAGCACCGACTCGCTGACGCGCTGCTGCATCAGCGGATCGAAGAAGCGCAGCGTATGCCGGCCGCCGGCCTTGGCCTCGTACATCGCCAGGTCGGCCTGCTTGAGCAGCTCGTCGACGCTGCCGCCGGCTTGCGCGAACAGCGTCGCGCCGATGCTCGGGGTGCTGGTCAGCTCGCGGCCGAGCAGGCGGTGCGGCCGGCCGAGGCGGCACAACAACTCGCCGGCGACGCCTTCCACCGCGCGCGCCGCGGCCGACGCCTCCTCGCCCAGTCCTTCGAGCAGGATCACGAACTCGTCGCCGCCCAGGCGCGCCACGGTGTCGCCGGCGCGCACCAGCTCCAGCAGGCGGTGCGCGACCGAGCGCAGCAACTGGTCGCCGACGTCGTGACCGAGCGTGTCGTTGAGCGTCTTGAAATGATCGAGGTCGAGGAACAGCACCGCGCCGTACTGGCCGCTGGCGGCCGACTTGCGCAGCGCCAGCTCCAGCCGGTCCAGCAGCAGGCGCCGGTTGGGCAGCGCCGTCAGGCCGTCGTAGAAGGCCAGCCGGTGGATCTTTTCCTCGGCGATCTTGCGCGCCGTGATATCCATGCGCGTGCCCATGACGCGGGTGGGCGCGCCGCCGGCGCCGCGCTCGACCACCCGTCCCCGGCTGTGCACCCAGATCCAGCCGGCGGTGCGATGGCGCATGCGGAACTCCGCCTCGTAGCCCGGCGTTTCGGCACGCAGATGGCGGTCCAGCGCATCCTGCATGGACGGCAGGTCGTCGGGATGCACATTGCTATAGAAGGCGGCGACGGTGTCGATCTCGTCCGGCACATAGCCCAGCATGCTGGCGCCGCGTTTGCTGACCTGCCGCTGGCCGGACGGCAGGTGCCAGTCCCACAGCCCCAGGTCGGCGCCGGCCAGCGCCAGCTCGATGCGGGCCGCCGTCTCGTGCGAGGCGCGGCGGCGCCGCTGCAGCATCGTCAGCATCAGCGCCAGCAGCACGGCCCCGAGCAACCAGGCGAAGAAGACGGCGGTCTTGACGTCCTTGATGATGGCGCTGTGCATATCGGTAAAGAAATACGCGCTGGCCACCAGGCTGGCGCAGCACAGCATCCCGAACGACAGCCATTCGACGCGGTTGCGGTAGGAAAGGATTTTCATGCTTCGCAGTATCGCGATATTAGCCACGGCAAGGCCAATTCGTTCGAGGCGGAGGAGTTGATAAGCGGAACTAATCATCGATGGCTTAAACTATCGACTTGATAGAAACAATAAAATTTACCAATCAAGACCCATCCCTTACTCTGGCATCAGTCCACAGCATTTAGCGAGAAACAAGATGAAGCTCCCAGCCCTGCCCCTGCCGCTCAGCACCATTGCCCTGATCGCCGCCCTGGCCCTCGGCACGCTCGATTACCATAGCGCCGGCTGGTTGCTGTTCGGCCTGGGCGCACTGGCCTGGATCGCTGTCGACGGCAAGCGCCTGACCAGCTCGGACCGCCACGGCCTGACGCCGGCGCTGGCCCTGCTGGCCTATCCGGCGCTGGCCGGCGCGCAAGCGAGCGCCGCCGTGACCTTCGCCCTGGCCGTGCATGCGCTGGTGGTGTTCCTGATTTTGATGAGCCGGCACCTCGCCAGCGACATCGCGCAACCGTTTTCTCACCAAAAAGGCATAAGCCGCAGTATTTAAAGCGGTTTTTCCAGATATCCACATCAACTGTGGATAAGGTTGTGAATAACTGCCACTTGACAGCGGAGAGCGCCTTTACTGGCGCGGTTTTCAACAAAATGCCTAATCCACAGGCATAAATTTAACCTAATAAAATCAAACACTTAGCGGAATGAAAAAATCGCGGCGCCGGTTCTTTCGCGCCGCTTGAAAAATATTTTTTTGTGCATAAGTATCAAGGGCGGGAATCCCTTTGACAAAAGTGCTGGCGAGGAATAGTGTCACTGTGACGATCGGTTTCTTTTACCTGGCGCGAGATGGATGCATGAATCAGAACGACGACGATACTGATTGGATGATAGAAGACGAGGCGCAGCCGGCCAGCCAGGCGCAGCCCGGGGGCGCCAGCGCCCTCCCTGCACCGCCGCCATGGCGCGTGCTGATCGTCGATGACGACGTGGATGTCCATGTGGTCACCAAATTCTCGCTCAGCAACGCCTGCTTCCAGGGCCGCCGGCTCAGTTTCCTGCACGCCTACAGCGGCGAGGAAGCGCTCAACACGCTGCGCAACACGCCCGACATCGCCTTGGTGTTGCTCGATGTGATCATGGAAACCAGCGACGCCGGCCTGCATGTGGCGCGCCAGATCCGCGACAGCCTGCACAACCATCTGGTGCGCATTGTGCTGCGCACCGGACAGCCGGGGCAGGCGCTGGAGCACAGCATCATCCTCGACTACGACATCAACGATTTCTGGTGCAAGACCGACCTGACCACGCGCAAGCTGTTCACCACGGTGATCTCGTCGCTGCGCGCGTATGCCGGGCTGGAGGAGGCGCACCGCCGCACGGCCGCGCTGCAGAACGAGCTGGACCAGGCGCGCCGGCTGCTGGCTGCGGTCGACCAGCACGCCGTGGTGGCGACGCTGGACGAGCATGCCCACTTCGTCCAGGTCAACGACAAGTTCTGCGCCGTGTTCCAGTACAGCCGCGAGGAGCTGCTGGGCGCCGACGCGCGCCTGTTGCACGCCGCGCCCTATCCGCAGGACCAGCTGGCCGACGCGCTGCAGGCGCTCAAGGACGGCGAAGCCTGGACCGACGTCATCAGCGCGTGGCGCCGCGACGGCCAGGAGGTGCGCCTGCGCGTCAGCGCCACCGCCGACACCGCGCGCACGCCGCGACAGGTCATCGTCGTCGGCAGCGTCCTGCAGGCGCTGAAGAAACCGCTGTAACTTGCGGATTGCTATGTGTTTTTCCAGATATCCACCGCTACTGTGGACATCTATGTGGACAATACCCCATTGACAAGCCAGAGCGCCTGTAACGGCGCGGATTGCTATAAATTGCCCATCCAAAAGGCAAAAAAAATGCCTTTTAAATCAATGGCTTAAATTCTCACGAATTGTAACGGAAAAAATTTTCAAAAATATTCTTGCCAACATGATTTGTGCATAACTGAACGCGTCAATCGGCATTAGTGCGCTGTTTTACGGCGCTGTTCCGGATGCAGCAGCACCCGTTCTATCACCTGCGGATCGACATTGTGGGACTTCATGTATTCGATCGCGCACACGGTGTTGAAATTGGATTGCACCAGGATGCCGCGGTTGACCACCGCGCTCCATTCCTCGTTGCGGCGTTGCTGCATGACAGTAGCGTTCATCGTGATCCTTCGGCAAAGGTTGCGGGACGTGCACAACGAGTATGGGCCAGGTTTCGACAAAGTCAATGTCAGCTTCCTATCAGTCTGCAATTATAATGACCGCATGATGACCGATGCGCCGCGCGCCCGCCCCTCCTCCCCGCTTGACCTGTTCCTGTCTTTCACGTTGTTGGCGTTGCAAGGTTTCGGCGGCGTGCTGGCCGTCATCCAGCGCGAACTGGTCGAGCGCAAGCGCTGGCTGACGCAGGAGGAATTCGTCGAAGATTTCGCCGTCGCGCAGATCATGCCCGGGCCCAACGTGGTCAACCTGGCGCTGATGATCGGCGACCGCTACTACGGCCTGCGCGGCGCCATGGCGGCGCTGTCCGGCATGTTGTGCGTGCCGCTGCTGCTGGTGCTGGCGCTGGCCGTGCTGCATGCCCACTATGCGCACCATCCCGGCGTGGCCGGCGCGCTGCGCGGCATGGCGGCGGTGTCGGCCGGCATGCTGGCCGCGACCGGCATCAAGCTGGCCTCGGCGCTGGTGAAGCATCCGTTGCCGCTGTGGATCTCGGTGCCGCTGGCCCTGCTGTGCGTGGTGTCGGTGGTGCTGCTGAAGCTGCCGCTGGCCTACACGCTGCTGATCCTCGGCAGCATCGGCGTGTCGCTCACCTACCGCCGGCTGAAGGGCAAGCAGCCATGAACGACGCCCCGCTGCACATCGTGCTCAGCTTCGCCGACTGGCTCAGCCTGTTCGGGCATTACATGCTGTTGTCGCTGCTGTCGGTCGGCGGCGCGATCTCGACCTCGTCCGAGATGCACCGCTATCTGGTGGTCGAGCAGCACTGGCTGACGCAATCGCAATTCAACGACGCCATCGCCATCGCGCAGGCCGCGCCGGGGCCGAACGTGCTGTTCGTCGCGCTGATGGGCTGGAATGTCGGCCTCAACGCCGGCAGCTACACGGCGGCGGTGGCCGGCGTCGCGGTGACGATGCTGGGCATCCTGATCCCCAGCACCACGCTGACCTACACGGCGGCGCGCTGGGGCCACCGCAACCGCGACATGCTGGGCGTGCGCGCCTTCAAGCAAGGCATGGCGCCGCTGGTGGTGGGGTTGATGGTGTCGGTGGGCCTGATCCTTGGCGGCGCCAACCATACCTGGGCCACCGACTGGCCGCTGTGGCTGATCTCCGTGGTGGCCGGCCTGATCATCTGGCGCACCCGCATCCACCTGCTGTGGCTGCTGGCCGCGGGCGCGCTGATCGGCTGGTTCCTGCCCACCTGATTTTTGCGGTCCCGCCACTCATCGAAGTGCCTACTTCCGCTTCCACATGCGATACACCTCGTCGTCATTGCGCTTGCTTTGTCAACAGCAGCTTCTTCATCGTCTATTCCGTCAAAGAAATCGCCAAGAAACCCTTCCACCAGTTTTGGGTCGGCGCGGCCCTCGGCCCGTGCCGCATCAGCCTTCCCAAACTACTTCGCGCAAGCTGACTCAAACGAGAAAATACTAATGGGTGCTATCCTACCTTCCGCCAGCCGAGCGCAGTGCCGGTCCTTCATGGAGACATTCATGCGAAACAAACATGTGCTGTCGATTTCTTTGATATTTAAACGCGCCACAGGCGCAGCCGTTGCGTTGGCATTGCTTGGATTCAGTTCCTCCGCCGCCGCGCAGGCTACATCGCGTCAGTGCAATGCCGCAGGCGGACAGGAAGAACAAGCCGGGCCGGCTTGCCTCCTGGCTCATCAATCCGTGGGAACGCTGAACGTCGAATCGGTGTACTGGAATCTGGACAAGTATCCAAGCATCGAGGCGGCGGAGCGCAATAAAGCCGGCAACGGTTCAATCGTCCACGCATTTGGCGGCGTCTGGCTTTTTACCATCGGGCCTTTGCAGCCGGGAGCGCACACAGCGCAGGTCGGGCCGATTTTGGTCGACAAAAATACGTCCTACGATGCGGAGTTTCTTAAGTCTACGTTCAGCCCGGGCATGACCGCGCCAGTTCATGTGCATTCAGGGCCCGAAGCGTTTTACGCGGTCAGCGGAGACACCTGCCTGGAAACGCCCGATGGCGTGCAAGTGGGGCGTGGTGCGGGAAACAGCATGGTCGTGCGCGGCGGTCCGCCGATGCTCCTGATGGCCTTGGGGAAAGAGCCGCGCAAAGGCTTCGCGCTGATCCTGCACGGCGCATCGCTGCCGCCCACGACGCTGGTGCATGACTGGACGCCCAAGGGCTTGTGCCAGGCAGAAATGCCATGAGGCGAGCCGGCCCAAACGCAGCCGGCTCACCCCGCGGCCTTACTTGTTCTGATAGCCGCCGTAGTATTTGACGGGGCTCCAGTCCGGCTGCACGTCCAGCGTGGCCGGCGCGAACTGCTTGAACTCCGGCGCGGCGTAGACCACCTTGCCGTTGACGATGGTGAGACTCGATTCCAGGTTCTTGATCTTCTCCACATCCATCGCGAAGTAGTCCTGCGGCAGGATCACCACGTCCGCATACTGGCCCACCGCCAGCGTGCCTTTGAGCTTTTCCTCGCCGCTCATCCACGCGCTGCCCTGCGTCATCAGCTTCAGCGCCTGATAGCGGCTCAGCACGTCCTTCGGCTGCCACACGCTTAGGCCGCCGGCGGTCTTGCCCGTCACCGCCCAGTAAATCGACGGCCACGGCCCGTAGCTGCTGACCCGCGTGCCATCCGTGCCCAGGCCCACCGGAATCTTCATCTCCAGCATCTTCTTGATCGGGGGCATCTGCCGCGCCTGCGCACCGTACTGCTTCCAGTACAGCTCGCCCTGGAAGTACATGCGGTTCTGCACCGCGATGCCGCCGCCCAGCGCCTTGACGCGCGCCAGTTGCTTGTCGCTGATGGTCTCGGCGTGGTCGAAGAACCAGCGCAGGCCGTTCAGCGGCGTGTCCTTGTTGACCTTCTCGATCACCGCCAGGTCGCGGTCGATGCTCTCGTCATACGTGGCGTGGATGCGGAACGGCCAGCGGTTCTTGATCAGCAGGCGCAGCACCGGCTCCAGCTCGCTCTCCATCTGCGCCGGCATTTCCGGACGCGGCTCCAGGAAGTTCTCGAAGTCGGCCGCGCTCCACACCAGGTTCTCGCCGCCGCCCTCGGTGTTGTAGCCGTTGGCGTAGAACAGGTGGTCGTTCTTGTCCGGCTTGGTCAGCGTCAGCCAGCGCTGGTAATCCTCCAGCTCCTTGCCCGGCTTTTGCGCGAACAGGTAATACGAGGTGCGCACCGTCAGCTTGCCGCTCTTGGCCAGCTCCAGGCTGACCGCGTAATCGTCCGGGTACGCCTGCCCGCCGCCGCCGGCGTCGATGGCGCTGGTCAGGCCGAGGCGGTTGAGCTCGGTGTAGTACTGTTGCGTGGAGTTGATCTGCTGCTCGCGCGGCAGCACATTGGTCTTGGCCAGCGTGGTGTACAGGATCATCGCGTTCGGCTTGGCGATCAGCAGGCCGGTCGGCTTGTTGTTCGCGTCCAGCTCGACCACGCCGTCCTTGAATTTGGTGTCGGCGTTGTAGCCGAGCGTGGCGATGCCTTTCTGATTCAGGAAGCCCAGGCCGTACAGGTACAGCAGGAACACCGGCTTGTCCGGCACCGCCTCGTTGATTTCGGCCAGCGTCGGCAGGCGCTTCTCTTCAAACTGGAATTCGTTCCAGCCGCCGACCACCTTGATCCAGGCGCCGTCCGGCGTGCGCGCGGCCTGCTCCTTGAGCATCTGCAGCGCTTTCTTCAGCGACGTCACGCCGTCCCAGCGCAGCTCGGCGTTGTAGTTCAAGCCTTCGCGGATGATGTGCAGGTGGGAGTCGTTCAGGCCGGGGATGACAGTCTTGCCGCCGGCGTCGATCACCTGGGTGGCGGCGGACTTGCGCTTGAGGATCTGGGCGTTGCTGCCGGCCGCCTCGATCTTGCCGTCCTTGATGGCCAGCGCCTGGACGAAGGCGCCTTCCTTAGTCATCGTGGCGATCTTGCCGTTGGTGATGATCAGGTCCGTGGCCTGTGCCTGCCCTTGGGCGGCGCAGACCAATGCAACAACTGCTGCGAGCTGCTTCAATTTCATTTCACTACTCCTAAAAAAATAAAAGGCCGGTGCGGAAACAACTCCCGCACCGGCCCGCATCAGAGGCTAACTCAATTGAGGCTGGCTCAATGCTCGATTAGTCTTTGATCGATTCGATGGCGAAGGTCAGGGTGACGTCGTCGCCTACGTATGGTGCGTATTTACCGGCGTTGAATTCGGTACGCTTGATGGTGGCGGTGGCGTTCGCGCCGCAAGCCATTTTCTTCATCATCGGGTGGTCGGCGCACTGCAGGTGGGTCACGACCAGCTTGACTGGCTTGGTGACGCCTTTCAGGGTCAGGTTGCCGTCGATCGAAGCCAGCTTGTCGCCGTCGAAGTTGAACTTGGTCGACTTGTAGGTCGCGGTTGGGAACTTGGCGGTGTCCAGGAAGTCTTCGCCCTGGATGTGGCCGTCGAACAGCTTCGAGCCGGTGTCGACCGATTTGGTGTCGATGGTGGCTTCTACGGAACCGGTCTTGGCGGCGCGGTCGATGGTGATCTTGGCCTTGGTGCTGTTGAAGCGGCTGGTCTGGTTCGAGTAGCCGAAGTGGCTGTAGCTGAAGCTGGAGAACGTGTGGTTGTCATCGGAGGTGAAGCTTTCCGGTGCGGCGAAAGCGGACATCGAGATACCAGCGGCGACCAGCAGGGCAAAGATTTTTTTCATGTAGAACTCCAGGGATGTTGGGAACAATGTGTTCGAGTGGGACCGATTATGCTCGCGACATCTAAAGTTGTAAAACGAAAAATTTACCGCGTTACTATCGATAAAATCGATCATCGAGGCCACGCCGCATCAAATCCGGTGTGGCAATGATATCTGAGTGGCATGGAATGTGGCTCTGGCTTAAGGCGGGGTGGCCGACCACCCCGCAGGGTGACCGGCCGGTGTGGCGGCTCAGGCGGCTCAGGCTGCTGCGGCGACAGCCGGCGCGGGGGGATGATTGAGGATATGGCCGAGCAGCCGCTGCTCCAGCGACGCGAACGCCACGCTGCCGCGCGCACGGGGACGCGGCAGGTCGATCTTCAGATCCAGCGTGATGCGGCCGTCCTCGATCAGTACCACGCGGTCGGCCAGAGCGATGGCCTCCTGCACGTCGTGCGTCACCAGCACGGCGGTGAAGCCGCGCGCCAGCCACAACGCCTCGATCAACTGCTGCATCTCGATGCGGGTCAGCGCGTCCAGCGCGCCGAGCGGCTCGTCGAGCAGCAGCAACTCCGGCTCGTGCAGCAGCGCGCGCGCCAGCGCCACGCGCTGGCGCTGGCCGCCGGACAACTCGGCCGGCCAATCGTCGGCGCGGTCGGCCAGGCCCACCGTCGCCAGCGTGGCCGCTGCCGCGTTCAAAGAGCGCGGCATACCGATCGCCACATTCTCCAGCACCGTCTTCCACGGCAGCAGGCGCGCTTCCTGGAACATGATCCGCACGCTGGCCGCGATGGTGCCCTTGCCGATCGCGATGGTGCCCTGCTCCGCCGTCTCAAGGCCCGCGATGGCGCGCAGCAGCGTGCTCTTGCCGCAGCCGCTGCGGCCCACCACGGCGACGAATTCGCCGGCGTGCAGCGCCAGCTTCACATCGTGCAGCACGGTGCGGGCGCCGAAGGACTTATGCAAACCCTCCAGCGCGACCGCGACGCCCTGGCGTCTGGCCGGCGCCTTGGTCCGCGTCGCGCCCTCGCGCGGCAGCGCGCCGGTATCCAATGAAGTCGTCGAACTATGCATCAGAGCTCCTTAACGGTAAGCGGGATTCCAGCGCAGGAAATGCTTCTCCATCCCGCGCGACAGCAGGTCGGCCAGTTTGCCCAGCAGCGCATAGAGCAGGATCCCGACCAGCACCACGTCGGTCTGCAGGAACTCGCGCGCGTTCATCGTCATGTAGCCGATGCCCGCTTGCGCCGAGATGGTCTCCGCCACGATCAGCAGCACCCACACCAGGCCGAGCGAAAAGCGCACGCCGACCAGGATCGACGGCAGCGCCGCCGGCAGGATGACGTCGCGGTACAACGGCCAGCCGGACAGGCCGTAGCTGCGCGCCATCTCGATCAAGCCCTGGTCCGCCGAGCGGATGCCGTGGAAGGTGTTCAGGTACACCGGGAAGAACACGCCCACCGCCAGCAGGAACAGTTTCGCCGTCTCGTCGATGCCGAACCACAGGATCACCAGCGGAATCAGCGCCAGCGCCGGGATGTTGCGGACCATCTGCAGCGTGGTGTCGAGCAGCGTCTCGGCGCGGCGGAAGCTGCCGGTGAGCAGGCCAAGCAGCAGCCCGAGGCCGGCGCCGATGGCGAACCCGCTGATCGCGCGCCAAAGGCTGGTGCGCAGATGCACCCACAGCTCGCCGGAGACGGCCAGCGTCCAGAAGGCCTTGGCCACGGCCCACGGCTCCGGCAGGATGCGGCTCGACAGCAGGCCCAGTTGCGACGCGGCCTGCCACGCCGCGATCAGCAGCACCGGCAGTATCCACGGCGTCCAGGCGCTGGGGCGCGTCTGCTGGCTCATCTCACGCCGCCTTCTTCGGCACGATATCGCTGGCCATGATCTCGCCGAACGGGCCGCTCAGCGACTGCTCGCCGTGAGCCTTGCCCTTGCCCAGCAGCGGGAACACCAGCTCCGCGAAGCGGTACGATTCCTCCAGGTGCGGATAGCCGGAGAAGATGAACGTCTCGATGCCCAGGTCCGCGTATTCCCTGATGCGCGCGTACACGGTCTCCGCATCACCGACCAGCGCGGTGCCGGCGCCGCCGCGCACCAGGCCCACGCCGGCCCACAGGTTGGGCGACACTTCCAGCTTGTCGCGATTGCCGCCATGGAGCGCGGCCATCCGTTGCTGGCCCACCGAATCCATCTTGGCGAAAGCCTTCTGCGCCTTGGCGATCACCTCGTCGTCCAGATGCGAGATCAGTTCATCGGCGGCGCGCCATGCGGCGTCATTGGTCTCGCGGACGATCACGTGCAGGCGGATGCCGAACTTCACGGTGCGGCCGTGCGCGGCGGCGCGGGCGCGGATATCGGCGATCTTCTCGGCCACGGCGGCCGGCGGCTCGCCCCAGGTCAGGTAGACGTCCATCTGTTCGGCGGCCAGCGCGTGCGCCGGCTCCGACGAGCCGCCGAAGTACAGCGGCGGATACGGCTTCTGCACCGGAGGGTACAGGGTCTTGGAACCCTTGACCTGGATATGCTTGCCCTCGAAATCGAAACCCGCCTCGCCGCCCTCGCCCGCCAGCGAAGCGCGCCAGACGCGGATGAATTCATCCGAAATCTCGTAGCGCTTGGCGTGGTCGGCGAACAGGCCGTCCGCTTCCAGCTCGCCCTGGTCGCCGCCGGTGACGACGTTGATCAGCAGGCGGCCGTTGGACAGGCGGTCGAAGGTCGAGGCCATGCGCACCGCCAGTCCCGGCGTGGTCAGGCCGGGACGGATCGCAACCAGGAACTTGAGCTTCTGCGTCACGCTGATCAGCGACGACGCCACCACCCACGCATCCTCGCAGGAGCGGCCGGTCGGCAGCAGTACGCCGTCGTAGCCCAGCGTATCGGCGGCCACCGCCACCTGTTTCAGGTAATCGGCATCGACCGGGCGCGCGCCTTTGGAGGTGCCGAGGTAACGGCTGTCGCCATGGGTAGGGATGAACCAGAATATATTCAACGACATGATGCTTCCTTTATTGCGCGGTCTTGACCGAAATGGTCTTCGGGATCAGTTTCAAACTGGAGAAGGCGTCAGCCACTTTCTGCTGCTGGTCCAGCACCTGGGCGTTGATCGGCTTCACGCCGTAGGAATAGCGGGACGCTGCCAGCGCCACCACGTCCACATCGAGCCCGGTCTGCGTCGACAGGATGGCGGCGACTTCCTTCGGATTCTTCGCGCCCCATTCATCGACCTTGGCGATTTCCTCCAGCACGATGTTGACCACCTCCCGGTTCTTCTCCGCATACGCGCGCGCGGCCAGGTAGAACTGGTGATTCGCCACCAGTCCTTTGCCGTCGGCCAGCACACGAGCGCCCAATTGCTTCTCGGCGGCGGCCAGGAACGGATCCCAGATCGCCCATGCATCGACGCTGCCACGCTCGAAAGCGGCGCGGGCGTCGGCCGGCGGCAGGAAGACAGGCTGGATATCGGCGTAGCTGACGCCCGCTTTCTCCAAGGCCTTGAGCAGCAGGTAGTGCACATTGGAGCCCTTGTTCAGCGCGACGCGCTTGCCCTTCAGCTCCGCGAGGCTGCGGATATTGGAAGTCTTCGGCACCACGATCGCCTCGCTGGCCGGCGATGGCGGCTCGTTGCCGACATAAACCAGATCGGCGCCGGCCGCTTGCGCAAAGATCGGCGGCGCCTCGCCGACGGTGCCGAAATCGATGCTGCCCACGTTCAGGCCTTCCAGCAGCTGCGGGCCGGCCGGGAACTCGGTCCATTTGACGGTGATGTTCTTGGCCGCCAGGCGCTGCTCCAGCGTGCCACGTCCCTTCAACAAAGTCAGCGTGCCGTACTTCTGATAGCCGATGCGCACTTCCTGCCTGGCCTGCGCCTGCACTGAGCCGGAAGCCGTGGCGGCCATCACGCCCGCCGCGAACAGCAGTCCAAGTGTGTGGCGGCGGGTGGTGCGTTTCTGATCGATGCTCATTGATTCTCCGTTTTTATTATCGAGCCAGGCGGACCGGCTGCGCCGGCGCCACATACGGTGCGTCATGGACGCGGTGGTTCAAGGCGTTCAGGCAGGTGGACAGGTCTTCCACGCCGGCCTGCACGCGCCAGGCGATGGCCGGGTCCAGCGTCAGGCCGGTGACGTCGTTCCAGATCAGCTGCTGCGAGGTGGCGTAGATACTGGTCAGCACCTGGCGTGCGTCCAGCGCGTGCAGCACCGGCCGCAGCGCATAGTCCAGCGCCAGCATGTGCGACTGGCTGCCGCCGGTGGCCAGCGGCAGCACCAGCTTGCCGGCCAGGCCGTCTTGCGGCAGCAGGTCGAGGAAAGCCTTCAGGATACCGGTATAGGAAGCTTTATAAACAGGCGTGGCGATCACGATCGCATCGGCGTCGGCCACGGCGGCCAGCGCGCGCTTGATGCCGAGGTCCGAGCAATCCGCATGCAGCAGCGCAGTCGCCGGCAGGTCGCGCACTTGCAGCTTGCTGTGGCGGTGGCCCAGCGCGGCCAGCTTGTCGCCGACATGGTCCAGCAGACGGCCGGTGCTCGAAGTTGCGGCAGGGCTGCCGCCCAGCAGAAGTATGGTCATGGTCTATCCCCTGTTTTATCGTGGCGACAAGAATAAATCCGCACCATTGAAATCAGAACGAATTGTTTTGCGCTTCGATATGCGGATTCCATCGCATGATTTTTCCGCATATCGATGCGCGGTTTTCTTCGTGTACTGCGCTTGGCTGCGGATGCAATACTAAAAACACCGATCCATTACAACGGACATACCATGTCTACAGCACTACTCAAAACGGCGCACAACAGCGCGCCCGACCCGCTTGTCGTCGCCGCCGAACTGGCGCGGCGGCTCGCCGCCACAGCCAACGAACGCGACCAGGCAGGCGGCCACGCCGCGCAGGAGCGTGAGTGGATCCGTGAATCCGGCCTGCTCACGCTGTCGATCCCTGAGGCCTTCGGCGGCCAGGGCGCGGACTGGCCGACGGTGTATCAAGTCATCCGCATCCTGGCGCGCGCCGACAGCGCGCTGGCGCATGTCTTCGGCTTCCACCACCTGCAACTGGCAGGCATCCAGCTGTACGGTAGCGCGCAGCAGCAGCGCCGCTTCCTGACGCAGACCGTCGAGCAGAATCTGTTCTGGGGTAATGCGCTCAATCCGCTGGACAAGCGCACCACGGCCACCGATGCGGACTACGGTTTCCAGCTCGACGGCGTGAAGAGTTTTTCGTCCGGCTCCGTGGGCTCCGACTGGCTGACCATCTCGGCATGGCATGCGCAGACGCAGAGCGCCTTGATCGGCGTGGTGCCGACGCGCCAGCACGGCGTGGCTGTGCAGGCGGACTGGGACGCCTTCGGCCAGCGCCAGACCGACAGCGGCAATGTGCACTTCACCGAAGTCTCGCTGCCGTCGACGCAGGTGCTGCAAGCGCCGGGGCATCAGCCCACGGCGCAGGCGACGCTGCGTTCGCAGGTGGCGCAGCTGATCATGGCGAATCTGTATCTCGGCATAGGCGAAGGCGCGTTTGAAGCGGCGCGCGAGTATGTCGCCACTGAAGCGCGGCCGTGGTTCGCGTCGGGCGCGGCGTCGGCAGGCGCCGATCCGCTGGTGCAGCATCGCTTCGGCAAGCTGTGGCTCAAGCTGCGACCCGCCGTGGTGCTGGCCGACCATGCGGCGCAGGAGCTGGAGCGGCTGTTCCGGCTGGGCGCCGCCGTCACCGCGACGCAGCGCGGCGAGCTGGCGGTCGCGGTGGCCGAGGCCAAGGTGCTGGCGCATACGGCCGGCGTCGATATCAGCAATGAGATGTTCGAGCTGACCGGCGCGCGTTCGACTTCCGCCAAATTCGGCTACGACCGGTTCTGGCGCAACGTCCGCGTCCACACGCTGCACGACCCTGTCGATTACAAGATCCGCGACCTCGGCCGCTATGCGCTCGACGGCACGCTGCCCGAACCTACCGCCTATTCCTGATGACGAACCCTTTGATTAACATCGACCGCGCCAGCAAGTCCTGGGGCGAATTCCATGCCGTGCGCGACGTTTCGCTGCAAGTGAACCAGGGCGACATCTTCGGCTTGATCGGCAAGAGCGGCGCGGGCAAGTCCACGCTGCTACGCTTGATCAACCTGCTGGAGCGGCCGGATAGCGGCGAAGTCGCCGTCGACGGCCGCCAACTGACGTCGCTGTCCAAAAACGACCTGCGCGATGCGCGGCGTAACATCGGCATGATCTTCCAGCAGTTTAATCTGCTGCAGAACGCCAGTGTCTTCGACAACGTCGCATTCCCACTGCGCATCCACGGCGGTTTGACGCATGAGCAGATCGCTGTTCGCGTGCTTGAATGCCTGCATCTGGTGCAGATGGCCGGCAAGACGGACAGCTATCCGGCGCAACTATCGGGCGGCCAGAAGCAGCGCGTCGCCATCGCCCGCGCGCTGGCCAGCCGGCCCGCCGTGATGCTGTGCGACGAGCCGACATCCGCGTTGGATGCGGAGACCACGCGCGCGCTGCTCGCCACGCTGCGCGATATCAACCGCCGCTTGGGCGTCACCATCGTCATCGTCAGCCACGAGCTGTCGGTGATCGGCGAGATCTGCAACCGGGTCGCCGTCATCGAGGACGGCGCCATCGCCGAACAATTCGCGCTCGACGACAGTGCCAGCCTCGCCGCGCCGCGCAAGACCGCGCTGGGTCGCGAACTGGCGCAACATGCCGCAGCGGTGCGCGGCATCGCAGCTGCGGCCAGCCGGGAGATCGCCCATGTCTGAACTCCTCTCCACGCTGGGCGCCTCGCTTAACAACATCATCGCCATGCTGCCCGAGATGTGGGTCGCGCTGGGACAGACGCTGGCCATGCTCGGCATCGGCCTGAGCGCGGCGGTGCTGATCGGCGGCCCGCTCGGCATCGTGCTGTTCCTGGTCGCCGACGGCCAATCGCTGCAAAACCGGCCCGCCGCGCTGGTGCTCGGGTGGTTCGTCAACACAGTACGATCGTTCCCGTTCATCATTTTGCTGGTGGCGCTGGTGCCGTTCACGCGCATCATCGCCGGCACCTCGATCGGACCGCTGGCCGCCGCCGTGCCGCTGTCGTTCGCCGCCATCCCCTACTTCGCCCGCATGGTCGAACAGAACCTGCGCGAAGTCCCGCGCGGCGTCATCGAAGCGGCCCACGCCATGGGCGCCTCGGAACTGCAGATCGTGCTCCGCGTGCTGCTGGTGGAAGCGCGTTCCGGCCTGGTGCTGGCGCTGACGGTGCTGTCGATCAGCTTCCTCTCCTATTCGGCGGTGGCCGGCGTGGTGGGCGGCGGCGGCATCGGCGACCTCGCCATCCGCTACGGCTACTACCGCTTCGAAACCGACATCATGGTCGCCACGGTCGCAGTGCTGATCTTCATGGTGCAGCTGATCCAGTTCACCGGCAACCGCATCGCCCAACGCATCGACAAACGCTAACAAGGAAAAATCATGAACGCACGCCGCCAGTTGCTGATCGCCGCCATCGCCCTGGGCTTCGCCGCGCAGGTCCATGCCAAGGACCCGAAGGAGCTGGTCATCGGCACCAGCGCCGGGCCTTACGCCGACCAGATCAAGCTCGGGATCAAGCCTATCCTGGAGAAGCAGGGCTACAAGGTCAAGCTGGTCGAATTCAACGACTACATCCAGCCCAACTTCGCGCTGGCCGAAGGCTCGCTGGACGCCAACGTCTTCCAGCACATCATCTACCTGACCAAATTCGCGGCCGACCACAAGCTGGCGCTGACCGACCTGGTGAAGATCCCGACCGCGCCGATCGCCATCTACAGCCAAAAGCACAAGACGCTGAACGACGTCAAGGAAGGCACCACCGTCGCGCTGCCGAACGACCCGACCAACCAGGCGCGCGCCCTGGTGCTGCTGGATCAACTGGGCTGGATCAAGCTCAAAGACAAAGTCGACCCGCTGCGCGCATCGGAGAAGGACATCGCCGCCAACGTCAGGAAGATCAAGCTGATCCCGCTGGAGGCGGCGCAGCTGCCGCGCTCCCTGCAGGACACCGACTACTCTTTCGTCAACGGCAACTACGCGCTGGCTTCGGGCCTGAAGCTCAAGGACTCGCTGCTGCGCGAGAAAATCTCGCCGAACTACGTCAACCTGGTCGCGGTGCGCACAGCCGACAAGGACAAGCAGTTCGCCAGGGACATCGCCGCAGCCTACCGCTCGCGCGAGTTCCTCGACATCACCAACAAGCACTTCGCCGACTACGCCAAGACCGACGAACAGCTCGCGCTGGAAGCCGGCGCCGTCAAACGATGAGCAAGCAAATCCGCTTCAACGCCTTCCAGATGAACACGGTGAGCCATCAGTCGCCGGGCTTGTGGACGCACCCGCGCGACAACGGCCACCGCTACACCGATCCCGATCATTGGACCGAACTGGCGCGGCTGCTGGAGGCGGGCCGCTTCGACGCCATCTTCCTGGCCGATGTGCTGGGCGCGTACGACGTCTACGAAGGCAGCGCCGACGCGGCCCTGCGGCACGCGGTGCAGGCGCCGCTGAACGATCCGCTGGCGCTGATACCGCTGATGTCGCAGGTGACCACGCACCTCGGTTTCGGCGTCACCTGCGCGCTGACGTACGAGCATCCCTACACCTTCGCACGCCGCATGTCGACGCTGGACCACCTGACGCGCGGGCGCATCGGCTGGAACATCGTCACCGGATACCTCGACAGCGCGGCGCGCAACCTGGGCCTGGACCGGCAACTGAGCCACGACGAGCGCTACGACCTCGCCGACGAATACATGGAAGTGGTCCACAAGCTGTGGGAGCAAAGCTGGGAAGACGGCGCGGTGGTCAACGACAAGGAGCGCGGCGTGTACGCCGATCCTGCGAAGATCCATCCGATCAACCACGAGGGAAAGTACTATAAGGTGCCCGGCTTCCACCTGTGCGAGCCGTCGCCGCAGCGCACGCCGGTGCTGTACCAGGCCGGCACTTCGCCGCGCGGCACGGCGTTCGCGGCCAAACATGCGGAGTGCACTTTCGTCAGCGGTCCAAGCAAGAAGGTGGTGAAGAAGTACGTCGACGACCTGCGCACGGTGGGCAGCGAGCGGCTGAAGATCTACGCGCAAGCGCTGATCATCACCGCGCCGACGGAAGCGCAAGCGCACGCCAAGCATGCGGAATACCGCCGCCACATCGACATCGAAGCGGCGCTGGCGTTGTTGTCCGGCTGGACCGGCGTCGACTTCAGCAAATACGCGCTGGACGCGACGATCGAATACATCGACTCCGAAGCCGGCCGCTCGGCGCTGGCCTCCTTCAGCCAGGCCGACCCGAACCGCAAGTGGACGGTGCGCGAAGCGGCCGAATTCATCGGCCTCGGTGGACGCGGCCCGGTGCTGGTGGGCGACCCGGGCCAGGTGGCGGACCAGCTGGAAGCATGGCAGGACGAAACCGGCATCGACGGATTTAATCTAGCCTTCGCCGTAGCCCACGAAAGCATGCGCGACGTGGTGGAACTGATCGTCCCCGAGCTGCAGAAGCGCGGCCGCTACCGCAAAGAATACACGCCCGGCACGCTACGCGAAAAACTCTTCGGCCGAGCCCGTGTCCTATAAAATCCGGGGTCAGTTCTAAAAACTGGACATGAGCTCGTGTCCAGTTTTTAGAACTGACCCCGGAGTTAACAGGTCACCGGCAGCGATTCGAGCTTCCAGCGCAGCATGCCGCCGGCGAGGTTGGCGACTTGCGGGAAGCCGGCCTTGGCCAGCAGCACGCTGGCCTGCGCCGAACGCACCCCGGAGCGGCATACCGCCACCACCGGCCGCTCGCGATCCAGTTCGCCGATGCGCTCCACCAGCTGCGACAGCGGCACCAGCTTCGCGCCCGGCAGATGGCCCAGGTGATCGATGAATTCGGGCGCCTCGCGCACGTCCACGATCTGCACCTTGGCCATGTGCTCGAGCAGCACCATCGGTTCGATTTCCCACACGCCGCTGAAACGCAGCGTCAGCGGCGCCCACGATGGCGCTTCCGCCGGCGGCGCGTCGCCTTCCGGCCGGCCGCAGCGCAGGTTGGCCGGCACCGCCACCGCCATCAACTTCGGATGCGGCAGATGCAGATTGTTCATATGTCCGGTGAAGTCGCCTTCGTCAACGTCGCCCCCCAGGCGCGGGTTGAAGCGGCGCTCTTCCGCCACGCTGGTGACGGTGATGCCGCGATAATCATGGGCAGGGTACAGCAGGCAGTTCTCGGGCAGTGTCAGGATTTGCCCGCGCACCGACGCGAACAGCTGCTGCGGACTGCCGCCCTGGAAGTCGGTGCGGCCGCAGCCGCGTATCAGCAGGCTGTCGCCGGTGAAGGCGATGCTCTGGTCGTCCAGCACGTAGGTGAGACAACCACTGGTATGGCCCGGCGTCGCGCGCACGCTCAGGTGGCGGCCGCCGAAGTCGATGCGGTCGCCGTGCCGCAAGGGCCGGTCCGCCAGCTCGGCGCCCACCACTTGCGCCAGCCCGATAGCGCTGCCGCAGCTCTGGTGCAGACGCCAGGCGCCGGTGACGTGGTCCGCATGCACGTGCGTATCCAGCGTGGCGACCAGGCGCAGGCCCAGTTCCTGCACCAAGGCCATGTCGCGTGGCACCTGCTCGTAGACGGGGTCGATCAACAGCGCTTCGCCACCGTCTCCCAGCAGGTAGGTGTAGGTGGAGGACGCTGCATCAAAAAGCTGGCGAAAAATCATGGTGGCATTGACGGTCGTGGAATCCCGTAATCATACCAAACGAATATGCTTATGCGAAAACCAGATAACGGTCAGTCGTTCCGCATCTGCGCCTGCGAGACGTTGCTGCCCGGCGGGACACTCTGTGTCAGCCAGACATTGCCGCCGATGGTCGACCCGGCGCCGATGGTGATGCGGCCCAAAATCGTCGCGCCTGCGTAGATGACGACGTCGTCCTCCACCACCGGATGGCGCGGCACGCCCTTGATCAGCACACCCTTGTCGTCGGCCGGGAAGCGCTTGGCGCCCAGCGTGACGTGCTGGTACAGCCGCACGCCCTGGCCGATGATGGCCGTCTCGCCGATCACCACGCCGGTGCCGTGGTCGATGAAGAAGCTGCCGCCGATCCGCGCGCCCGGGTGGATGTCGATCCCGGTCAGCGAGTGGCCGATGTCCGAGATCAGCCGCGCCAGGAACGGCGAGCCAAGCCGGTGCAGGCTGTGCGCCAGCCGGTAGTACAGGATCGCGATGGTGCCCGGATAGCACAGCATGATCTCGGCCACCGACGTCGCCGCCGGGTCGCCGGAGAACGCGGCCTGCACGTCCGACACCAGCAGGGCGCGGATGCCCGGCAGGCCGGCCGCGAATTCGCGCGTGATCGCGTGCGCCTGCTGCGTCAGCGCTTCCTCGTCGACGATCGCTCCCTCGGCCGAGAACTGCAGGCCGCGCCGCACCTGCTCGGTCAGACGGTTCAGGGTGGTGTTGAGGGTGTCGCCAACGAAGAAGTCGATGCTCTCGTCGGTCAGGTTGGGCCGCCCGTAGTGGGTCGGGAACAGCGCCGCCGACAGGCCGTTGACGATGATCGTCAGCGCCTCGCGCGACGGCAGCTCGCGCACCCTGCCCTGGTGGCGGATGTTGTGCGTGGCCTCGCGCGAGACGCGCAGCTGCTCGATCACGCTGGCCAGGTTCCAGTGGGGCGGCTTGACGCCGGTTCCATCAAATGTATCTATCGTCATAATGTCTCGAATAAAAACGCGGGCGCAATCGCCCATACTGGAGCTTAATCAGCCGCGCCGGCAAAACCAAGGAAGCATTTCAGCCTTTGATATACGCGATCCGCATATCGCGTAAAATGCCGGGTCCAATCAAGAACAATACGCCTTTCATGAATATTTTGCTGACGCTGCTCCTGGCCGGCCTGTCGATGGTCGGCCCGCTGGCCATCGATACCTATCTGCCGTCCTTCCCGTCCATCGCCCAGAGTTTCGACGCCAGCCCGCTGCTGATCCAGCAGACCTTGAGCGCGTTCCTGTTCTGCTTCGCCTTCATGATGCTGTTCTACGGGACGCTGTCGGACTCCTTCGGCCGCCGCCCGGTGATCCTGGTGTCGCTGGTGCTGTACGTGGCCGCCTCGGTGGTGGCCGCGATGGCGCCGTCGATCGGCGTGCTGCTGGCCTGCCGCATCGTGCAGGGCCTGGCCGCCGGCGCGGGGTCGGTGGTCGGCCGCGCCATCGTACAGGACCGCTTCTCCGGCGCCGCCGCGCAGAAGATCCTGTCGCATATCATGATGGTGTTCGGCCTGGCGCCGGCGATCGCGCCGGTGCTCGGCGGCTGGCTGCAGGTGAGCTTCGGCTGGCGCTCGATCTTCTGGTTCCTCGGCGCCTTCGGCGTCTTGATGTTCGTCGCGGTGTACCGCGCGCTGCCGGAGAGCCTGGCCGTCAAGGACCGCCACCCGTTCCACCTCGGCGTGATCGCTAAAAATTATTTGAAGGTGCTGGGCCACCACCACTTCCTGCTGCTGGCGATCGCCGTCGGCATGTGCTTCGCCGGCGTGGCGCTGTATATCGGCTCGGCCGCCTACTTCGTGATGAATATCCTGCACCTGCCGGAAACCGCGTTCGCGTGGATGTTCGTGCCGCTGATCAGCGGCATGGTGATCGGCTCGGCGCTGTCGGGCAAGTTCGCGCACAGGTTCTCGCGTCCGGCGCAGGTGTGGGCCGGCTTCGCCGTGATGATCACGGCGGGCGTGATCAACGTCGCCTACAACTTCGTCTTCGTGGCCGCCGTGCCGTGGGCGGTGATGCCGCTGTTTATCTACTCCTTCGGCCTGGCGCTGGCCATGACGCCGCTGTCGCTGATCGCGCTGGAGTACTTCCCGAACAACAGCGGCCTGGCCGCGTCGATGCAGTCCTTCATCCAGATGCTGCTGTTCGCGCTGGTGTCAGGCCTGGTCGCGCCGCTGCTGTTCGACAGCGCCTTGAACCTGGCCTGGGGCGTGCTCGCCAGCCTGGTGCTGAGCATGATCGCCTGGCTGCTGGCGCAGACCGGCAAGCCGGTCACCCATTAATCAAGGCCAGGGCGTCGGGTTCATGTTTTCATACTGCGCCCCGCCCTGCTCCGGCTCGGGCTCGCCCTTGGCGGACAAGGCCCGGCCGGGCGCCTGGGCCGGATTGCGCAGGCCGAGTATCTCCTTGCGCGACTCGACGAAATCGGCGCTCGACAACGGGTGCTCCTTGTCCGGCCAGTTCTCCTCCGCCCAGGCCTGCAGCTGCTCGAAGCGCTGCCATAAATCGCTGATGAACTGGCGACGGGTTTCTTCGTTATCCATACTTCCTCCATGTTAAGGCTACAGTGTGCGGCAAAGCGCCGCCCAAGTCGGTACGTAACATAACATGTAGAATGATGAATTAAACCGCTCTAAAGACTTGTCCCATGCGTCTCACCTCATTTACGGATTACTCGCTGCGCACGCTGCTGTTCCTGGCAGCGAACCGCGATCGCCTGGTCACCATCCAGGACATCGCCGATCTGCATGTGATTTCGAAAAACCATCTGATGAAGGTGGTGTACCAGCTCGGCCTGTCGGGACTGGTGGAGACGGTGCGCGGCCGCAACGGCGGCCTGCGTCTGGCCAAGGAGCCCAAGGACATCAACATCGGCGCCCTGGTGCGCGCGACCGAGACGGATTTCTTCATGGCCGAATGCTTCGACCGCGCCACCGACACCTGCCCGCTGACGGCCGACTGCCGGCTGAGGAACATCCTCAACGACGCCACCGCCGCTTTCCTCGCCGTGCTGGATAATCAGACGCTCCAGGACATGCTGCCCGCCGATCCGTCCGCGCTCAAGCCGGTGCGCATCATGCGCAACGCGGCGCGGCACTGACACGGCGCTGATTCAGGCCGCGTCCTGCGTCAGCTGCGGCAGCGACGCCATCAGGTCGGAGAAGCGCTGTCCCTGGATCATCACATGCTCGCGCAGCAGGCGCGCCGCCAGCTCGCTGTCGCCGCTGACGATGGCCTGCACCACCCCGTCATGTTCGTTGTATGAATTGGCCAGCCGGTTGCGCACGCGCAGCTGCAGCCGGCGGTAGGGCCGCAGCCGCCGGTACAGATTGCGCGTCTGCTCGATCAGGAACTGATTGTGGGTGCCGGCGTAGATCGCCTCGTGGAACACCTCGTTCTTGTAGTAATAGGCGTCCGGCTCCTGCGCGTCCAGCGCATCCTCGCAGGCCTGGTGCGCCGCCAGCAAGGCCTGCTGCTCCTCGCGCGTCATGCGCCGCGCCGCCAGCCGGCCGCAGGTCGCCTCCAGCTCCGACATCACCTCGAACATCTCCACCAGCTGCTGCGGCCCCAGCTCGGCGACGATGGCGCCGCGCCGCGGCCGAATCACCACCAATCCCATGGACGCCAGCTGGATCAGGGTCTCGCGGATCGGCGTGCGCGACACGCCGAAGCGCGCGGCCAGCTCCGTCTCGTCGAGATGCTGCCCCGGTTTGAGGGTGCCGACGGCGATCATTTCTTCGATTTGTTCACGCAGGGTGGCGGAGTGGGTCGTCATAGCTGTTGTGTGCCTGGTCTGGATCTGGCTTCATTATATTTCACTTGACAATGTATTCAAGCGGGATATTCTTGTATACACAAAAAAGATTATTGCATATCGAATGCAACAAAGATAATATTTCTGTACATCAACCCTTGGAGGACGTATGACCGCTACCACCCGCAGGTCCGTAGTTACCACCTTGGCCGCGCTGGCCGCCAGCCCGCTGTTGTCGCTGCCCGTCTGGGCGCAGAGCACCTCGCTCAAGATCTCCCACCAGTTCCCCGGCGGCACCCTCACCGAAGGCGACTTCCGCGACCGCATGACGCGCATGTTCGCCGCCGAAGTGGAAAAGCGCACCAAGGGTTCGCTCAAGTTCGCGATCTACCCGGGCTCCTCGCTGATGAAGACCAACGCCCAGTTCTCCGCCATGCGCAAGGGCGCGCTGGACATGTCGCTGGTGCCGCTGTCCTATGCCGGCGGCGAAGTGCCCGAGGTGAACATCGGCCTGATGCCCGGCCTGGTGACCTCCTACGAACAAGCCTACGGCTGGAAGAACGCCGAGGTGGGCAAGGAACTCAATCGCATCCTGCTTGAAAAAGGCATCGTGCTGGTGAGCTGGATCTGGCAGGCCGGCGGCGTCGCCTCGCGCACCAAGCCGGTGGTCGATCCGGAAGACGCCAAGGGCATGAAGATCCGCGGCGGCTCGCGCGAGATGGACCTGATCCTCAAGGCCGCCGGCGCCGCCGTGGTGTCGCTGCCGTCGAACGAAATCTACGCCGCCATGCAGACCGGCGCGATGGAGGCGGCGCTGACCTCCTCCACCTCGCTGATCTCGTTCCGCCTCGAGGAAGTGTCGAAGGCGCTGACCACCGGCCGCGCCGGCGCCTACTGGTTCATGTTCGAGCCGCTGATGATGTCGAAGGCGATCTTCGACGGCCTGACCAAGGACCAGCAGGCCGCCATCATGGCCGTCGGCGCGGAGCTGGAAGCGTTCGCGCTCAAGTCGGCCAAGGAAGACGACCAGGCCGTCGCCGCCGTCTACCAGAAAGCCAACGCCAAGGTGGTCGACCTGAATCCGGCCGCGCTGAAAAAATGGCAGGCCATCGCCCGCACCACCGCCTGGAAGGACTACGGCGAGAAGAACGCCAACTGCGCCAAGCTGCTGGCGCTGGCGGAGAAAACGCTGTGAGCCACGGCGTGGAACTAGGGCCGGTGCGCGGCCCCAAGCCGCCGGACAACGCCGCCGTCGCGGCGGCGACCGCGCTGCTCGACCAGGTCAATCGCGGACTGCAGCTGCTGTCCATGATCGCGCTGGTGCTGACGGCCCTCGTGCTGACCTACTCGGTGGTGTCGCGCTACTTCTTCCACGCGCCCACCGACTGGCAGGACGAAGCGTCGGTGTTCATGCTGGTCGGCGTGACCTTCTTCAGCACCGCCTACGTCCAGTACCATCGCGGCCATATCGGCATCGAGGCGATCGCCGGCCTGCTGCCGCGCCGCGTCAACGCGGTGCGGCTGTTCGTCGTGGACGTGGTGTCGGCCCTGTTCTGCGCCTTCTTCACCTGGAAGTCCTGGACGCTGTTCCATGAAGCCTGGGTCGACGGCCAGACCACCTCGTCGACCTTTGCGCCGCCGCTGTGGATTCCCTATTCGATGATGGCCGCCGGCATGACCCTGCTGACGCTGCAGATCGTGCTGCAAACACTGGCCCGTGTCACCAACAAACCTGAACCGGAGCAAGCGGCATGACCGACCTCTCACTTGGCGCCCTGTATGGCGCCGTCACGCTGGTGGTGATGTTCTCCGGGATGCCGATCGCGTTCGCGCTCGGCGTCGTGGCCACCGGCTTCATGTACTTCTTCATGCCATCGTCCTCGCTCGACACGATCACCCAGAACGTGTACGAAGAGATGGCGTCGATCACGCTGCTGTCGATCCCTTTGTTCATCCTGAAGGGCGCGGCCATCGGCAAATCACCGGCCGGCAAGGACCTCTACTCCGCCATCCACACCTGGATGCACAAGGTGCCCGGCGGCCTGGGCATCGCCAACGTGTTCGCCTGCGCGCTGTTCGCCGCGATGGCCGGCTCCTCGCCGGCCACCTGCTCGGCCATCGGTTCGGCCGGCATTCCGGAGATGCGCCGGCGCGGCTACTCGCCCGGCTTCGCGGCCGGCATCATCGCCGCCGGCGGCACGCTGGGCATCCTGTTGCCGCCGTCGATCACCATGATCCTGTACGCGGTCGCCGCCGAGCAGTCGCTGGGCCGGCTGTTCCTGGCCGGGATCGGACCGGGCGTGCTGCTGGTGGTGCTGTTCGCCGGCTACGCCGTCTACCGCGCCCACAAGGAATACAAGATGGCGCTCGACATCTACCAGAAGGGAGGCGAGAAATCCGCCTACCTTGAGGATGAGCACTTTACCCTTAAGCAGAAGGTGGAGATGCTGCCTCGCGTGCTACCCTTCATCGTGTTGTTGATCGGTGTGATGGTGGCGCTGTACGGCGGTTTCGCCACGCCTTCCGAGACGGCAGGCCTGGGCGCGCTGCTGGCGCTGGTGCTGCTGGCGGTGATCTACGGCGTGTGGAAGCCGAAGGATTTGTCGCCCATCCTCAGCTCCTCGATCAAGGAGTCGACGATGCTGTTGCTGATCATCGGCATGTCGCTGCTGTATTCCTACGTGATGAGCTACCTGCATATCAGCCAGTCCGCCGCCGCGTGGGTGGTCAGCCTGCACCTGTCGAAATGGCTGCTGCTGACGGTGATCCTGCTGATGGTGGTGGTGTTCGGCTTCTTCCTGCCGCCGGTGTCGATCATCCTGATGACCGCGCCGATCATCCTGCCGCCGCTGAAGGACGCGGGCTTCGACCTGATCTGGTTCGGCATCGTCATGACGGTGGTGATGGAGATGGGCCTGATCCATCCGCCGGTCGGACTGAATATATTTGTGATCAAGAACATCGCGCCGGACATCCCGCTCAAGGAGGTGATCTGGGGCGTGTTCCCGTTCCTGGTGCTGATGTTCGTCGCGGTGGTGCTGCTGTGCTTCATCCCGTCCATCGCCACCGGCCTGCCCGACATGATTATGGGAGCAAAATAAAATGTCCTGGAACACCCTGCAGCAAAATCGCGAAGCGCGATTGCAGCGCGCCCGCACGGAACTGGGCAATGAGCTGGACGGCAAAAGCCTGCCGGCGGCGCGCATCGCCGATCTGCTGCACGCGGTCCTTGAGTGCGGCGACCGCGTTTGCCTCGAAGGTAACAACCAGAAGCAGGCCGACTTCCTCGGCCAGGCGCTGGCCAAGCTGGATCCGCAGCGCGTCAACGACCTGCACATGCTGCAGTCGGTGCTGGCGCTGCCGGAGCATCTGGATGTCTTCGAACGCGGCGTCGCCTCGCGGCTGGACTTTTCGTTCTCCGGCCCGCAGGCGGCGCGGGTGGCGCGGCTGGCCTCCGCCGGCAAGCTCAATATCGGCGCCATCCACACCTACCTTGAGCTGTTCAGCCGCTACTTCATCGACCTGCCGCCGCGCGTGTGCCTGATCGCGGCGGAATCGGCCGACCGTCACGGCAACCTGTACACCGGCCCGAACACAGAAGACACGCCGGCCATCGTCGAAGCCACCGCCTTCAAGCAGGGCATCGTCATCGTCCAGGTCAACCAGATCGTCGACAAGGTGCCGCGCGTGGACATCCCGGGCGACTGGGTCGATTTCGTGGTGCAGTCGCCGCGTCCTTACTACATCGAGCCGCTGTTCACGCGCGATCCGGCGCAGATCTCGGAGATCCAGGTGCTGATGGCGATGATGGCCATCAAGGGCATCTACGCCGAATACGAAGTGCAACGCCTCAACCACGGCATCGGCTTCGACACCGCCGCCATCGAGCTGCTGCTGCCGACCTACGCCGAGTCGCTCGGCCTGAAAGGCAAGATCGGCAAGCACTGGGCGCTCAATCCGCACCCGGCGCTGATCCCGGCGATCGAAGCGGGATTCGTGCAGTCGGTGCATTCCTTCGGCTCGGAGCTCGGCATGGAGGACTACATCCACGCGCGGCCGGACGTCTTCGCCATCGGCCCGGATGGCACCATGCGCAGCAACCGCGCCATGTGCCAGGCCGCCGGCCACTACGCCTGCGACATGTTCATCGGCTCGACCTTGCAGATCGACCTGCAGGGAAATTCGTCGACCGCGACGGCCGGCCGCATCGCCGGCTTCGGCGGCGCCTCGAACATGGGCGCCGATGCGCGCGGCCGGCGCCACGCCAGTCCGGCGTGGCTCAAGGCCGGCCAGCAGGCGCGCGAGGGCCGCAATACCATCCCGCGCGGCCAGAAGCTGGTGGTGCAGATCGTCGAGACCTTCCGCGAGCATATGCAGCCGGCCTTCGTCGAGCGCCTTGACGCGTGGGAGCTGATGGAGCAGGCGAAAATGGCCATTCCGCCGGTGATGATCTACGGCGACGACGTGACCCACATCCTGACCGAGGAAGGCATCGCCAACCTGCTGCTGTGCCGCACCGACGAGGAGCGCGAGCAGGCGATACGCGGCGTGGCCGGCTACACGCCGGTCGGCCTGGCGCGCGACGCGAAGATGGTGGAGAACCTGCGCGACCGCGGCATCATCCAGCGCGCCGAGGACCTGGGCATCGACAAGCGCCTGGCCACGCGCGACCTGCTGGCCGCCCGCAACATGAAAGACCTGGTGCGCGCATCGGGCGGCTTGTACCAGCCGCCCAAGCGTTTCCGCAACTGGTAAAGGAGCACGAAGATGGAAACCCTGAACTACCGATTTGAACAAGGCACCCGCCGCCTGACCGCGCCGCCGGAAGTGGTGGGCGTGGTCGGCTCCGGCAACCTGGAGGTGCTGATCGAGCCGGCCGCGCTGGACGGCGCCTGCACCATCGAGATCACCACCGCCGCCGTCGGCTTCGGCCCGATCTGGGCGGCGGTGATGCGCGACTTCCACCAGCGCTGGCTGCTGGCCGACACGCGCATCTCGATCAACGACATGGGCGCCACGCCCGCCGTGGTCAGCCTGCGCATGGACCAGGCGGTGCAAACCATGCTGGGAGACGCGTGATGAGCCGCATCTCCAGCTATCAGGAAGCGAGCGCGCGCGAGCGCCTGCAGCAGCTGTTCGATCCGGGCAGCTTTGAGGAATTCCTGCCGCCGTCGCAGCGCGTCATCAGTCCGCACCTGGGGCAGCTGAACGCGCCGGTGGCGTTCGATGACGGCGTCGCCGTCGGCCGCGCCATGCTGGGCGGCGTCGCCGTATACGCGGCGGCGCAGGAAGGTGGCTTCATGGGCGGCGCGGTGGGCGAGGTCCACGGCGCCAAACTGGTCGGCCTGCTGCGCCGCGCCGTCGTCGACAAGGTGGCGGCGGTGGTACTGCTGGTGGAATCGGGCGGTGTGCGCCTGCACGAAGCCAACGCCGGCCTGATCGCGGTGTCGGAAGTGATGCGCGCCCTGCTCGACGCGCGCGCCGCCGGCGTGCCGGTGATCGTGCTGGTGGGCGGCTCCAACGGCGCCTTCGGCGGCATGGGCATCGTCACGCGCTGCGCCAACGTGGTGGTGATGTCGGAGGAAGGCCGGCTGGCGATGTCCGGCCCGGAAGTGATCGAGACGGCCAACGGCGTCGAGGAATTCGATTCGCGCGACCGCGCGCTGGTCTGGCGCAGCACCGGCGGCAAGCACCGCTACCTGATGGGCGATTGCCAGCGCATCGTCGCCGACGACATGCAGGCCTTCCGCGCCGCCGCGCAGGAAGCGGTGGCCGCGTACGCGGGCCAATCGCCGGCGCTGACGCTTGAAGCGCTGGACGCCGAGCAACGGATGCTGGACGACCGCCTGTCCCGCTTTGGCGCGCTGCGCGATCCGATCGATATCTGGACCGCGATGCACATGCCGGATGCGGCCGACATTCCGATGCTGGACGTGGACAGTTTTATCGCGGCGGCCGCAACGCGCCGCCAGGGAGCTTGAGATGGACTGGAAAAAACTGGCGGACACGCTGTTCCCCGAAGGGCATGCGATCGTCGAGCAGGATGACTTTTTGTGCGGCAGCGCGCAGATCGGCGGCCAGGCGGTCGCCGTGATCGGGACCACAGGCCACACGCCGATCGGCGTGGAGATCGCGCTGGCGCAGGCCAAGGCGATCCTGCGCACGGTGCGCGAATATCCCGGCATGCCGATCCTGATGCTGATCGATACGCAAGGCCAGCGCCTGCGCCATCGCGACGAAATGTTGGGCATCAATAGCTATATGGCCCACCTGGGCAAGTGCGTGGACCTGGCGCGCCGCCATGGCCACAAGATCATCGGCCTGGTGTACGACCAGGCGCTGTCGGGCGGCTTCATCACCAGCGGCCTGATGGCCGACGCCTGCTACGCCCTGCCCGATGCTACCATCCGCGTGATGGGCCTGCCCGCGATGGCGCGCATCACCAAGGTGCCTGAGGAAGTGTTGACCGAACTGGCCAAGGCCAATCCAGTCTTCGCGCCGGGACCGGAAAATTATCTGCGCATGGGCGGGCTGGAGTCGATCTGGGAAGGCGATCTCGCCGCGCATCTGCGGGCGGCGTTGGCTTTGCAAAGCGACGGCGACCAGCGCAGCGCGCTCGGATTGCAGCGCGGCGGGCGGCGCCTGGCGCAGCCGGTGATCGATGCGGTCATAACGGGCGGCCATGTTCATACCGCATAAATCGGAGTGCCCGGACCGCGGCGCGGTGCGCTCGCCCGGCTTCGAGCGGCACATGCTGATCTGGCTCGAGGATGCCGGCTGGCGCGCCGTACAGGGCGCGGCGCTCAAGGAGCACAAGCCGGCGCTGAAGCTGTGGGAAGGCCAGGATTGGCCGGCCGTGGTGCGGCGCATGGATATCGGCACCGGCGAAGATGAGATCTGTCTCGGCCTGCCGCTGCCGCCGGACGAGGATACCGGCGAGAAGGTGCGCATCGCGATGCGCGTGCACGTCGGGTATATCAGCAGGGCCGCGCCGGCGGTGGATCTGCGCGCGGCGTTGCGCTGTTCGGGGCCCTGGCGCGAGCGGCTGGCGGCGCTCGAGCGCGATGCGGGTGGCCTGGGTTTGCGCGTGTACGGCTCACTGGCGATGCAGGCGCTCACCGGCTTGCTGTATGTGTCGCAGACCTCGGATGTGGATGTGCTGTTCCATCCAAGCAGCCGCGCGCAGCTCGATGCGGGCATGGCGCTGCTGTCGCGGCATGCGTCGCAATTGCCGCTCGATGGTGAGATCGTGTTCCCCGGTGGGCAGGCGGTGTCGTGGAAGGAGTGGCGCATGGCGATGGCGCATCCGGCCAAGGTGATCGTCAAGGAATTGCAGTCGGTGCGGCTGGCCGATACGGCGTCGCTGCTGGCGACGCTGGAGGATGCGTGATGAGCGCCGCTCAACTGACGCGCGGCGCGCGGGCTTTGCCTCGGCGGCCAATGCTGCGCCCCGCCCTGGCGGCAGATCGCGCGGCGCGGCTGGCCTATGCGCGCGCGGTGGCGCGGCTGGCCGTGCGCAGTCTGCACGAGGAACTGTGCCTGTATCCCAAGCCTGGACTGGTGTCGCTGGTGGACACCGGCAGCCATGACGACATGGACGCCGCGACCTTCATGCGCAGCCTGTTCTCGCTGCGGCACTACTTCAAGAAAATCTGCCTGGCGGGATGGGACGATGCGTCGTTCGCGCAACTGAAGCAGCTGGGTATCGCGGCGGAGGCGGCGATGCTGAAGGCGACGCGCGGCATCAACACGCATCGCGGCGCGATCTTCAGCCTCGGCATGCTGTGCGCCACGGCCGGCCGTGCCCGCGCCCAAGGCACGCCGATGACCCCGGCCGCCCTGCGCGCCGCGATGCTGATCCGCTGGGGCGAAGAACTCGCCATCCACGCCGCCCCGCCGGTCGCCCCGCTGAGCAACGGCCTGCTCGTCGCGGCGCGGTATGCGGCCAGCGGGGCGCGCGAGGAAGGCGCGCTTGGCCTGCCGTCGGTATTTGAAATCGGCGTTCCCGCGCTGCTGGCCTCACGCGCGCGCGGCGCCAGCATGACCCACGCCCGCATCGACACACTGTTCGCCCTGATGGCCCACATCAGCGACAGCAACGTCTATCATCGCGCCGGCCCGCAAGGCGCGCAGACCGTGCGCGAACACGCGCGACGCTTCATCGACCTTGGCGGCACCGCCCACGCCGGCTGGCACGCCGCCGCCTTGGAAAGCCATCGCGTCTTCGTTCAACAACGCCTGTCGCCGGGAGGCGCCGCCGATCTGCTGGCGGCCAGCTGCCTGGTGCACGCCATCGCCGCACTCGAATGAGCCGCGCGCGACTTCTCCTGCTGTGCCCAGGCCAGGGCGACCAGCATCCAGGCATGTTCGACCTGGCGCGCACCAATCCCGCCGCTGTAGCCCTGCTCGACCGCCTGCCGCTGCCAAAGCTCGACGACGACATCTACGCCAACCGCCACGCGCAACCGCTGATCGTCGCCGCCACGCTGTCGATGTGGGAAGCCATCCGCGACATCGCGCCGCAGCCCGCGCTGGTGGCTGGCTACAGCATCGGCGAACTGGCGGCCTACGGCGTCGCCGGCGCGTTGACGCCCGATGCCTGCCTGGCCCTGGCCGCCCGCCGCGCGCAGCTGATGGACGACAGTCTGGCCCTGCATCCAGGCCAGGCGCTAGTCAGCATCACCGGCCTCACGCTGCAGGCAGCGGCGGCGCTGGCCGCCACGCACCACTACCAGATCAGCATCGAAACCGGCGAAGACAGCTGCATCACCGGCGGCCCCGCCGCCGAAGCGCAAGCGCTGGAGCAAGCCGCCACGGCAGCCGGAGGCCGCAGCCGCCGCCTGCCGGTGGAAGTCGCATCGCACACGCACTACATGGAAAGCGCTGTCGCCCCGTTCGCCGAGGCGCTGCTCCAAACGGACTTCAGCGCCATGACCGCGCCGGTCCTGGCCGGCGTCAGCGCCACAGTCGTCAGCGACAAAGAGCAAGCGGTAGACCAGCTCTCGCGCCAGCTCGCCGAAAAAATCCGCTGGCTCGCCGGCATGGACGCAGCCGCCGAGGCCGGCATTACCTACGCGCTGGAACTCGGTCCAGGCAACGCCCTCACCCGCATGCTGCAAAGCCGCCACCCGCACATCAACAGCCGCTCCGTGGCCGACTTCCGCACCCTGGAAGGCATCGCCAAATGGCTGGCCAGAGCCGCCGAGGACTGATCAGCGGTTATTCTGCGTCGCCCACGCGATGATGTTGGTCGCGTCCATCGCGCCCGGCTGGCGCGCCACCTCGCGGCCGCCCTTGAACAGCGCCAGCGTCGGAATGCTGCGGATCGCGAAGCGCGCGCCCATGTCCTGCGACGCCTCGGTATCGACCTTGACCACGCGGAAGCGCGGCTCCAGCCGCTGCGCCGCCTGCGCGTAGAACGGCGCCATGGTCCGGCACGGCCCGCACCAGGGCGCCCAGAAATCGACCAGCACCGGGATGTCGCTGCGCTCGATATGCTTGAGGAAGCGCGCGCTCGACAGGTCCACCGGCTGGCCGGTGAACAGCGCCTTCTGGCACTTGCCGCACACCGGATCCGCCGCCAGTTTGGCGGCCGGCACCCGGTTCACCGCATCGCAATGCGGACAGACGATATGCAGCGACTCGGGCTGCGCGGTGGTGGAATTGGTCATCTTTATCTCCAGACAGCAACAAGCCGACCATGATAAAGCATGGACAAAAAAAATGCCGCGCCGGCGATGGAAATCGCGGGCGCGGCGCAACTCAGCTCAGACTAGGCTGGTCGATCAGATCAGGTCTCTTTACGAGCGCCAGTCTGCTGCTTGCCGCTTTGCGCGGCTTGGGCGGCGGTTTGCGCCTGGGTGGCTTGCCCGCCTTGCATGCTGCCGGACTCGCGGCCTTCGGCGCCGTTCTGGCCGCTTTGCAGCGACTGGCTGCCGCTACGCATTTCGCTGCCGCGCGTCTGGCGCGCGCCGTCATGGGCGAAGAACGGATCGGTGAATTTCTCCACAGCATCCTTCTGGCTGCGCAGGGTTTTCTCCGTTTCTTCCGACGTCACGCGCGCCACTTCGTCGGCGAGCGCTTTGGCGGTGCGGCTGGTTTCCTGGATGTGCTCTTCGGCGACATTGGACAGGTCCACCTGGGTGTCGGCGGCGATGCGCGACAGGTGCTGCTGGTAGGCGCGCAGTTTTTCCGCCGCCGGCTGGGCATGCGAGGCGGCGGCGGCGAACGCTTCGGTGGGACGATGGGCGGTGATGACGTGCTGGCCCGCCGTCGTGCCTTCTTCCAGCAGGGTTTGCGCCAGTTGGATGTTCAGGTCGCTGTACTGCTGAACGGTGCGGAACAGGGATTTCGACATGTCGTTAAAGAACGACAATTGGGCTTCCATATGGTTCTTGGCGGCGGGGGTGACGATTTGGGAAAAAGGGTACATAAGATTCCTCGAAATAAGTGAAATGGCCTGGGGAGTGTCGAACCGGTTTCGACGACGCGTCTGCAGCGCGAATGCCAAGGCTACGTTAGCCCGACATGACACGACTGATCTAGATCAAACGTGCGGCCCCCTACAAGGGGGAACTTTTTAAACCGGATTATTCCTAAGCCAAATCTTCCTTAATTCCTCGCGGCAGTCCAGCGCTCCCGCCACAGGCCCGCCGCCAGCAACAGCACGCCCGCGATCAACTGCGTCGCCACGGATTGCGCATTAGCAACGCCGTTGAAGCCGACCACGTCCAGCGCCGGCGCCTTGGGCACCTGCGTCGCCACGTACATGCCGAACAGGAACAGCGCCAGGAAGGCGCGCGCGGTGCGGCTGGCGCCACCGAGCAGGCTGGCGGCGGCGGCCAGCGCCGGCACGCCGGTCAACAGCGCGGCGCCCCGCAGCGGATCGGACGCCAGCCAGCGCAGCAGCACCGGCGCGGTGAACGCCAGCGCCAGCAGACAGGACGCCAGCAGTTGCCCGGCGTAGCGCCGCCCGCCGCCGCCGGGCGCCGCAGCGCTCATCACGTCGACGTCGTGCTGCCGGTCGCGCACGCTGATGTCGCTGACCAGGATGCCCCACAACGCGATCGCGCCGAGCGTCAGGCCGCCCAGCGCCGCGCCGGGAACCACGCAGCCGGCGATCAACAGGCCGAGCGCCGCCGCGATGGCGGCCGGATTCGACGCCAGCGTCAGCGCCAGCACCGCCAGCGCATAACCCAACACCCCCGGCGTGCGCGCCGACAGCGCGAACACCGGGTGCATCAGGCGCGCCAGCGGCCGCAGCGCGCGATTGAGCAGCGACAGCGGCGACCAGCGTCCGCCGCCGCCGGCGCGCGCCTTGACCTTCTCCGGATCGAAACGATGGAACAGCCAGGTGGCCGGCAGCAGCGGCAGCATGGCCGCCAGCGCGCAGCCCAGCCGCGTAAAGCCCATCTGCATGCTCCACATCCACTGCGGCAGCACCAGCGCGGGCAGCGCCGGATCGAATTCGCCGCCGCCCAGCACGAAGCTGGAGGTGTGGACCGCCGAACGCACCGCCATGACGATCACGCCCAGGCCGGAGAAATCAAACAGCAGCAGCGGCGACCACCCGGCCCCTTCCGCCGTGGCCGCGATGGGCACCGCCATCTGCGTCACATAGAAAATGAAGTACAGCACGTCGCCGCGCTTGCCCGCCAGCGGCGCCCAGGCGTCGCACAACACCGCCATCGCGGCGGTGAAGAACACCAGCGGCAGCAAGGCCAGGCCGAAGGTTTGCAGATAGACCAGCAGTTGGATCGGGCCTTCGCCGCGCAGCGCGTGCAGCGCCAGCATGGTCAGCAAAAAGATGCCGATCAAGCCGCCCAGATAGGCGACCGCGCCGAGCCAGCGCCCGAACAGGAAAGCCGCATTGCTCACCGGCGTGGCGGCCAGCACCGCACCGGCGCCGCTGCGCATGTCCTCGTTCATGCGTCCGCGCGCCAGGTAGAAGCCGGCCAGTCCCATGAACAAGCCGCCCAGGCCCGCGCTGCCCAAGGCCAGGCAGGTGCTGGTGTAGGCCACGCGCATTTTATCGACCACCAGCAGCGCCTGGCCCTTGGCGGGATCGCCGACCATCAGCCAGGTCAGCACGATCAGCGCCAGCACCGCCACCAGCGTGCCGGTGCGGCGCATGCGCAGCCGCACCTCGGTCAGCAGCAACATCTTCAGCGCCGGCGCGTTCATGCCGCCGGCTCTTGCACCGCGTAGCGCTGCGTCATCAGCGCCTCTTCCAACGTCGGCTCGGCCGGCAGCGCGTCGCCGCACGGCGACGACGGATGCGCGATGCGCAGGTGGATGCCGTGTTCATTGCGCTGCGCCTGCAGCACGCGCACCTCGGCGCGCAACGCCTCGTAGTGGTCCGGCGCCACCGTCGCCGACCACACCTGGCCGCGCGCCTCGCGCACCAGACTGTCCGGCGTCGCGTAGCCGACCAGCTTGCCCTTGTTCATGATGGCCAGATGGCCGGCCATGTTCTCGATGTCGGACACGATGTGGGTCGATACGATCACCAGCTTGCGGAAGCCGATCTCCGACAGCAGGTGCCGGAAGCGCAGCCGCTCCTCGGGATCGAGGCCGGCGGTGGGCTCGTCGACGATCAGGATATCGGGATCGTTGAGCAGCGCCTGCGCGATGCCGAGCCGGCGCCGCATGCCGCCCGAGAAACCGGCCGCCTGCCGGTCCGCATGCTCGTGCAGGTTGACCATCTCCAGCAGGCGCCGCAGGCGCGCCGGATCGCGCACGCCCTTCAGCGCCGCGAAATACTGCAGGAACTCCAGCGCCGTCAGGTTCGGATACACGCCGAAATCCTGCGGCAGAAAGCCCAGCCGCGCGCGGATCGACTCCGGCTTGGCGACGATATCGACGCCGTCGAACAGGATACTGCCGCTGGTCGGCCTGGTCAGCGTGGCGATCATCTGCATCAGCGAGGTCTTGCCCGCGCCGTTATGGCCGATCAATCCGACCACGCCGGCCGGCAGCGTCAAGCTGACGTCGTCGACCGCCCGGACGTTTTTCGCGTAGGTTTTAACGACGTTGCGTAGTTCAAGCATCTGCGGGCGGCTCCTTCGGGATGGAGTTTTATTCTACCTTGTTATTTGAACAGCACCGCCGCCTTTTCCACCGTAATGGCGACGCCGATCGCCAGCGGAACGCCGACCGCCAGCCAGCCGATGGCCACCGCCGCCGGACTGGTGACGCCGTTCGACGCCACCGCGTTGCCGCTGGACGCGGCCGCGTCGCGCTCGTGCGCCAGCTTCTTCTCGGCCGCCAGTTCGGCATCGGTCATGAAGTGCTTGTCGGCGACCGGGCGCACCAGCAGATTGCACACCAGGCCCGCCACCAGCAAGGCCGCCAGCACGTACATGGTGATGTCGTAGGCCTGCGCCTTCGGCACGCCGCCGGCGATCTGGTACTCGCGCACGTAGTTGACCAGGATGGGACCGAACACGCCGGCCGCCGACCATGCCGTCAGCAGGCGGCCGTGGATCGCGCCCACCATCTGGGTGCCGAACAAGTCGGCCAGGTAGGCCGGCACGGTGGCGAAGCCGCCGCCGTACATCGACAGGATCACGCAGAAAAAGGCGACGAACAGCGCCAGGTGGCCGCCGTGCGCCATCGACGGAATCGCCGCGTACAGCGCGAAGCCCAGCACGAAGAAGATGCCGTAGGTGGCCTTGCGGCCCAGGAAGTCCGAGCACGAGGCCCACACGAAGCGGCCGCCGATATTAAACAGCGACAGCAGGCCGGTGAAGCCGGCGGCGATGGCTGCGATCTGGCCTTTCTGCGCCAGCGTCAGGTCGTTGAACGCGACATCCACGCCCAGCAGCTGGCCGGCGAAGATCTCCTGCAGCAGCGGCGAGGCCATGCCGAGGATGCCGATACCGGCCGTCACGTTCAGGCACAGCACCAGCCACACCAGCCAGAATTGCGGAATGCCCCACACCTTGCCGGCGTGGACGTGGCGGCTGGTGATCATGCCGCCCTTGGCTGCGGGCGCGGTCCAGCCGGCAGGTTTCCAGCCGCTCGGCGGCACGCGGTAAGACAGCGCGCCGGCCATCATGAAGACGAAGTAGATCGCCGCCATCACCAGGAAGGTCTGCCAGACGCCGACCGCATCGGGCGTGGCGAAATGCTTCATCAGCGAATTGGCCAGCGGCGCGCCGATCATCGCGCCGCCGCCGAAGCCCATGATGGCCATGCCGGTCGCCATGCCGCGCCGGTCCGGGAACCACTTGATCAGCGTCGACACCGGCGAGATGTAGCCGAGACCGAGCCCGATGCCGCCGATCACGCCGGAGCCGAGCCACATCAGCCAGATCTGGTGCTGGTACACGCCCAGCGCCGAGATCACCAGGCCGCCGCACCAGCACAGCGCCGACACCACGCCCGCCTTGCGCGGACCGGCGTGTTCCAGCCAGCCGCCGAACAGCCAGGCCGACAGGCCGAGGAAGACGAAGAACATCGTGTACATCCAGCCCAGCATGGAGATCTGCCAGTCGCAGGTGGCGGACAGGATCTTGGCCATCAGCGCCATGTCGGCCGGACAGGCCAGCGCTTCCTTGATGCCGATCGCGCGCGACAGCGGCAGCCAGAACACGGAGAAGCCATACGCCATGCCGATGCACAGGTGGATCGCCAGCGCCGCCGGCGGCACCAGCCAGCGGTTGAAGCCCGCGCCGGCGACGGTATGTTCCTTGTCCAGAAAATCGAAAACAGCCATTCTCGTGCCCCACCTTATTTCTTTTTAACAACTGAGCCGCGAGGGTAGCACAACACTATCAAACTGAAAATGACTGTTGCCGCCAACCCCGGCAAAAAATAGTGGCAGCCGCGTGCACGCGCGCCGGCATCGGTGTACACTGAGGTTTATTGCCGAAGGGAAATTAACATGGCCATCGCCGTACTCAGCTCAGGAGTAACCGGACTCAACGCGTCGGAACGCGCCTTGGGCAACAGCGCGCACGCGATCGCCAATCTCGGCACGCAGGGATTCCAGCCGTCGCAGGCGTCTTTTACCGAAAGCGCGCCTGCCGGCACCGGCGTCTCGATCTCGTTCCAGGCGCAGCAACTGGCGCAGGTGGACGCACCCAGCGCCACCAACCTCGCCGTCGAAACCACCAACTCGCTGGTCTACAAGGCGCAGTTCGACCTGTCGGCCAAGGTGATCCAGGCGGCCGACCAGAATCTCGGTACCCTCATCGACATCAAGGCCTGATACGGCTCGAGAAATCTTCGGACTTGTCGGCGGCGCGTGCCTTGGCGGTGATGTGGGCTTGACGGCGCAGCGTTGCGAAATCCCCCTGCCCGGCCAGCGCGCCGATATCGTACAAGTAGCGATCCAGGTAGCCCGACGCCAGCAGCCGCCAGTCCAGCGGCAGGCCGGGCGAGATGTGGCGCGCCATCTCGAAGACGATGGTGGTGCAGTTGGCGGTCAGCGTGTTGTAGAAGCGCGGCGTGCGTTTCAGCTCGTCGCCCTCCTTCAGGTACGCCATGAACAGCGAGCGCATCGTCGCCGGCTGCATCTTCAGGCGATACAGCCACATGTCTTCGCCGCGCGCGTTGGTGCGCACGCGCAGGATGTCGCGCTCGTCGGCGGCGATCAGCACCGTCTCATACTTCTTGAAGAAGCCGGCCAGGCCGTCGAAGCTCTCGCTGCGCTCCTTGCGGATCTCGATCGAGAACGTCAGGTAGCGCCCGTCCGCAAAGCCGAACGAAACCAGCGTGTGGGCGATGGCGGGCCCCATCCAGTAAGACATCGCCACATCCACCGAGCGCAGTTGATCCAGGTCGTAGCTGCGCGCATCCCAGCGCACCGTGTAATCGGTATCGCTGCGCCAGTCGAAGTTGCGCACCTGGTCCAGCGTGACGATGGAGCCTTCCACCTTGCCGGTGACCATGCGCGCGACGTCGTCGGCCCACACGCGGTCATGCGACGGCTTGATCGTGCTCCACCATCCCATGAGGACGACCAGCGCCAGCAGCCACGGCGCCAGCACCGGCAAGTGCCGATGCCACCACCACAAACCCAGCGTGCCGACGCAGAACAGCACCCACGCCACCACCGCCAGTTTGCGCGCCCAGACGGCGGCGGGCAGCTGGAACCACAATGCGAAGCCGCCCCAGGCCGCGAGCAGTGCGAAGACGAGTGAGCCGAGCAGCATGCCGGCGACGAGAAGGTAGCGTTTGGTCATGCCCGGATTATGGGGCTAGTCGTGCTTCTCGTCGACTCCGCTCGCACAGCCTATCTGGACGCAGATGAGTTTTGCTGCAATACTCAGCACCACGCCGATGATACCGATCAGTTCCAACATGGCTGATTCCGTTAATGAAGAAGAGACGCTTCACTTTAACCGCGCCGCCGATCGCGATCCAATATCAAATACGGCGGCCATCTATCTCGAAACGGCATAACGGTGATTTCCCTCAAACAGTTCAAGTACTTCGTCGAAATCGTGGAAGCCGGCAGCTACTCGCGCGCCGCTGAAAAATTGTACATCGCCCAGTCGGCGCTGAGCCGGCAAATCAAGGAGCTGGAGGACGAGCTGCAAACCCAGCTGCTGACGCGCGACGCGCGACAGTTCGAATTGACGCCGGCAGGCCAGCTGTTCTTCGAGCGCGCCAAACGCATCCTCGAAGAGATCGACGACACGGTGGTGCAGACGCGCCACGTTGGCCAGGGCGCGCAGGGCTTGATCCGGCTGCAGCATTCCAGCTCGGTAATCCTGGCGCCGCAGATCACGGCAACACTAAGCAGGCTGCTCGACGAATTCCCCGGCGTGACGCTGGACGTGTCGATGCTGCCGTCGGAAAACCAGACCCTGGAAATCGAGGAAGGCCGCGCCGACATCGGCCTGCTGCGCCTGCCCACGCTGCGCCGCCATCCGCACATCCACGTGCGCCGCATCTCGACCGAACGGCTGATGGTGGCGGTGTCGCGGCATTCGCCGCTGGCCGCGCACGACGACGTGGACCTCGCCAGCTTGCGAGACGAAGCCTTCATCTCGATCCCGCACAAGGACCGTGGCGGCTTGAGCTACCTGGTGGCCAACCTGTGCCTGGAACAAGGCTTCTTCCCCAAGCCGGCGCGCGCGCTGTCGCGCAAGTCCTCGCAACTGAACCTGATCGAAGCCAATCTCGGCATCGCCATCGTCCCCGAATGCATGCGCCTGACCGCGCCGGCCGGCGTGCGCTTCATCTCGCTGTCAGGGGGCACGCTGATGACCGAAGTCGGCCTCGCCTGCCGGCGCGAAGCCGATCCGCTGGTGGCCGCGTTCGCGGACCGGCTGGTGCAGGCGCTGGCCGAAGCGTCCTAGTCTTTTTTTTCCAGCACGGTGATCTTGCCGTCGGCCTCGAGGAAGATGCACTTGGCCTTGGCCAGTTCGACGTCCGCCTCGCGCAGCGCCTGCTCCACGTCGTTCTGCGCGATGCGGGCGCGCATCAAGACATCCTTGAAGATATGGCCGTCCCTGCCCAACAGCACGCATTCGCCGTCGATCAGCGTGGCGAGCTTCTGGCTGCGCGAGGACAGGTAGCCGATGCCGATATTCAGCGCGATCAGCGTGCAGGCGATTAGCAGCCCGCCGGAGACCGAATCGTCGCCGCCCGACAGGGAGTTGGACACCGATTCGCTGAGCAGCATCACCACCAGCAGGTCGAACGGCGTGAACTGGCCCACCGTGCGCTTGCCGGAGACGCGCACCAGCAACAGCAGCACGCAATACACCATCACGCCACGCACGATGAATTCCCACCACGGCAAACTCATATCGAACACATCGCTCTCCTCGGCATGAACACCGCCAGACCTTAGCCGGCCGGCGGCCACAGGTCTGTGCGAACGCCAACGATACACAAAAAGACAACATCGCATTCGCTGTGTACGCCAACGAACAAACCGCGCCGGCGCCAGAGGCTATGCTGTTTATACCGACACAGGGAGGCGTTATGGCAGACTGGATTATGGATCGCAACGGCACGCCGGTGCTGATATTGGATGAACACTGCTTCCGCTCGCCGCGTGGCGAGGTGACGTCCTGGCTGGTCGGCAACGGCGTCTATGCCCTCAACGGCGACCACATCGGCTGGTTTGAAATCAGCACGCTGTACGACGTGCACAATCACATCGTCGGCATGTTGCAGCACGCATGCACGCCGCAGCTGGCCGAGCGCGTGCCGGCGCAGATGCCCACGTTCTCCCGCCGCCCCCACATTCCCCTGCTGAAGGTGCGCCACCCGCGCATGCCCGCAGGGACGCAACCGCCACCGTCACCGTCCCCGATCACGCCGTATGCCGGCGCGGCCGCGATGCAACTGAATTAAACAGGAGTCCGAATTGCCCAAACTTGTCGCCGACGTCGTCATCGAAACACTCCAGCAGGCAGGCGCCAAGCATTGCTGGGGCGTCCCCGGCGACACGCTCAATTACATCACCGACGCGATCCGCCGCAGCGAGATCGACTGGGTCCATGTGCGCCACGAGGAAGTCGGCGGTTTCGCCGCCGGCGCCGAAGCCACGCTGGCCAAGCGCCTGACCTTGTGCGCCGGCTCCTGCGGCCCCGGCAGCCTGCATTTCGTCAACGGCCTGTTCGAAGCGCACCGCAACCGCTCGCCGGTGGTGCTGATCGCCAGCCAGATCACCAGCGAGGAACTCGGCTTCGACTTCCCGCAGGAGGTCGACTACAAGCCGATCTACGACCAGTGCAGCGTGTTTTGCCAGGAGATCCGCTCGCCGGCGCAGGCCAGGCGCATCACCGCGATGGCGGCCCAGGCCGCGCTGAGCAAGGGCGGCGTCGCCGTCATCATCCTGCCGGTCGACGTCTCCAAGGCCCATGCCGCCGACGAACCCGACTTCGCCGTGCATGTGGCGCAGCCGGACGTCACGCCGTCCTCCGCCGAACTTGATCGCATCGCCGCCATCCTCAACGAAGGCAGGAAGATCGCCATCTACGGCGGCTCCGGCTGCGAAGGCGCGCATGACGAAGTGATCGCGCTGGCGCGGCGCCTGCAAGCGCCGTTCGCGCACACCTCGCGCGCCAAGGACTTCGTCGAATACGACAACCCGTACAACGTCGGCATGACCGGCATCTTCGGCATCGACTCCGGCTACCACGCCGTCTCCGAGTGCGATACGCTGCTGCTGCTCGGCTGCGATTTCGCCTGGCGCCAGTTCTATCCGAGCCACGCGCGCATCATCCAGATCGACATCGACGGCTCGCACCTGGGCCGCCGCCATCCGATCGAGGTGGGCGCGGTCGGCGACATCCGCAACACCCTGGCCGCCCTGCTGCCGCGCCTGACCGCGCGCACCGAGCGCGCCTTCCTCGACGATTGCCTGGAGCGCCACCGCAAGATCACGGCACACCTGAGCGAACGGGCCACCGCCGGCGACGGCGACCTGATACGCCCGCAATTCCTCACCGCGATGATCGACCGCCACGCCGCCGACGACGCCATCTTCACGGCCGACGGCGGCGGCCCGATGGTCTGGGCGCTGCGCCACACGCGCGCCACCGGCAAGCGCCGCACCATCATCAGCCTGACCCACGGCACCATGGCCAACGCCATGCCGCAGGCGCTGGGCGCGAAGAAGGCCTTCCCCGAGCGCCAGGTGATCGCGCTGTGCGGCGACGGCGGCTTGACGATGCTGATGGGCGACCTGATCACGGCGGTGCAGGAAAACATCCCGATCAAGATCGCCGTCTACAACAACGGTTCGCTCGGTTTCGTCGAGCTGGAGCAGAAGGTCGAGGGCCTGCTCGACGCCTACACCAACCTGCAAAATCCCGACTTCGCGCGGGTGGCGGAAGCGATCGGCATCCACGGCATCCGCGTCGAAAAACCGGCGCAGCTGGAGGCGGCGGTGCTGGCGTGGCTGGCCCATCCCGGCCCGGCCCTGCTGGACGTGACCACCGACCGGCTGGAGCTGGTGATGCCGCCGGTGCTGGAAGCGAAGCAGATCTTCGGCACCGCGCTGTATTCGGCCAAGGCCATCTTCGACGGGCGCGGCGCCGATGTCGTCGATCTCATCAAAGACAATTTCATCAAGTCCTGACGATAAAACGGCGGCCCAGGGCCGCCGTTGAACTATCGGCTAATCAGGATCAGCGATCGTCGTTCTTGTGGCTTTGACGGCCGGCTTCCGCGTGCTGCTCCGGCGTGCCGCCCTGGGTGCCGGTGGAGCCGCTCTTGCTGCCGCCGCTCGACGAAGCGCTGCCGCCCTTGCTGGTATCACTCTGCTGGCTCTTGCCATCCTGCCTGCCTTGATTGCCCTGGGTGCCTTGTTTGCTGTCCTGGGTGCTGTCTTTGCCGCCTTGATTCGAGTTTGCCATGATGTGTCTCCATTTTTAAGGGAAATCCTGCCGCCTCAGTGCGGCAGGGAGTAATCATGGTATGCCGTTGGGCCGCCGGCGCGTAGAGCCATATGCCTGCGTCCGCGTAGGACATGCCCTGCTCCCGGTTACATACTGCTGAGCCAAGCGGTTACGGACGCAGCACGATCTTGCGGCAGCCGTCGTCCTTTTTATCGAACATCTTGTAACCCTCGGCCGCCTGCTCCAGCGGCATGCGGTGCGAGATGATGACGTCCGGATTCAGCTTGCCCTGCTCGATGAACTCCAGCAGTTCCGGCATGAAGCGCTGCACGTGGGTCTGGCCGGTCTTGATGGTGATGCCTTTCTCGAACACGTCGCCGAACAGGAAGCCGTGGATGAAGCCGGCATACACGCCCGGCACGCTGACGGTGCCGCCGCGCCGCACCGCCGCGATGCACTGGCGCAGCGCGGCGCCGCTGCTGCCTTCGAGCTTGAGGTTGGTCAGCGCGGTTTCCACCGTACTGCCCTTGGCCTCGAAGCCGACCGCGTCGACCACGCCGTCGACGCCGCGATAGTTGGTGTTCTCGATGATGAACTCGGCCGCGTCGACCTGGTCGAAGTTAATCGGGATCACGCCGTAGGTGGCGCGCGCGAACTCCAGCCGGTATGGATGATGGTCGATCATGAAGATCTTCTCGACGCCCAGCATGCGCGCGCTGGCCGCCGCCATCTGGCCGACCGGGCCGCCGCCGTAGATGGCCAGGCTGTCGCCCTTGCCGACGCCGGCATTCAATACCGCCTGGTAGCCGGTCGGCAGGATGTCGCTCAGGAACAGCACCTTCTCGTCCTCCAGCGTATCGGGGATCTTGATCGGGCCGACGTTGGCCTTCGGCACGCGCACGTACTCGGCCTGTCCGCCCGGCACGCCGCCGTAGAAGTGGCTGAAGCCGAACAGCGCCGCGCCGGAGCGGATCGACTTCTTGTTCATGATCGTGCCGCGATCCGGATTGGTGGTCTCGCACGCGGAGAACAGGTGGGCGTCGCAGAAGAAGCAGCTGCCGCAGGCGATCACGAACGGCACCACCACGCGGTCGCCCTTGCGCAGATGGGTCACGCCGGGGCCGGCCTCGACGATCACGCCCATGAATTCATGGCCCATGATGTCGCCCTCCTTCATGCCGGGCACCTTGCCGCGATACAGGTGCAGGTCGGAGCCGCAGATCGCGGTGGCCGTGATCTGGATGATGATGTCGTCCGCTTCCTGGATGACGGGATCGGGAACGGTGTCGACTTTGACTTCGTGGGCCGAGTGATAAACGAGTGCGCGCATTGTAAGCTCCATGGAAAAGTGGGGACGCCGCGCCGGGGCGGCGGTAGCCTATGCTGAGCGAAGCCGGCGCGCTGCAGAATAGGCGCACCGGCCCAGCGGGTGTAGGAACACACTGAGTTCGCGGGGAACCTACAACCGCACGGGTGTCTCTCCTACAGTCCGTTTTTGATAAGCCATCTATGATGACTTTCATGGCAAGGCGCTTGCCATCCTAGAAAGCGCCGATCACAACGGAGTACATCATGAGCAAACCTACCCAGGCCGGCAAAAACGGCGGCAACAGCAGTCTGCAGGAAGCCAAAGGCGCCAAATCGTCCTCCGCCGGAAACAGCAGCAGCGACAAGGGCAACAGCCAGTCGGCCAAGCCGGCCGCCGCCAAGAAGTCCACCAGCAAATCGAAGTAATCCCGACGGGCGCTGAAGCGCCCGTTTCCTTATGGCCGCTGGCTAAGCGGGCGACTGATGAACTCGACGTGTGGCACACTATGCCGATCGCAGACACACAGGAGCGTGCATGAGCGCAGGACCAGACGACAGCAAGCCCCCGCAGGACATCCCCCATCGCCGCGCCAGCGATAGCGAACAGCGCGAACGCCGCGCGCCGCAGCAGGACACCGGCACGCCGCGCTACCTCGATCCCGGCGACACCGTATTCAGCCTGTGGGGCCGCGTCATCATGGCGCGCTACCGGCGCATCGCGGCGGCGGCGACCCGCCACATCATCCAGCGGCCGCTGCACATCGGCGTCTCGGCGCGGATCTTCCACCCGGAACCGGGCGCGACCGGCCTGCGCAGCAAGAACCTGCAATACCTTGAAGAGTCCATCGCCCAGTGGGTGATGTCGCGCGACGTGCTGGTGTTCATGATCCCGACCGTCAACACCGATGGGCTGCTGCATCCCTCCAACATCCGCCTGCGCGACTACGCCAAGCACCTCGACGGCCTGGTGCTGCAGGGCGGCGCCGACGTCTCGCCGCAAAGCTACTCGGAAACGCCGACCCGGCCCGAATGGGGCGGCGACCGCGCCCGCGACATGTACGAGCTGGAGCTGCTGCATGAATTCGTCGAGGCCGGCAAGCCGGTGCTGGGCATCTGCCGCGGCTGCCAGCTGATCAACGTCGCCTTCGGCGGCAGCCTGTACCAGGACATCGCCTCCGACGTGCCCGATTCGCTGGCCCACGTCAACGACGACTACGACCGCAACCGCCACGAAATCAGCTTCCCGGCCGGCTCCTCGCTGGCGCGCATGTTCAAGGGGCAGACGCGGGGGATGGTCAACTCCATCCACCACCAGGCGGTCAAGACGCTGGGCCGCGACATGACGGTCGAAGCGCTGTCGGTGCCGGACAACATGGTCGAAGCGATCCGCTACCGCAAGGCGCCGTTCGTGATGGGCCTGCAATGGCACCCGGAGTTCCACCGCGCCGGCGGCGTCGAGTTGATGGACTGCACCGGCATCCTCGACAATTTCCTGCGCGTGGCGCGCGAAACACGCTTTTAAAACCCATTGGCGAACCGGCCTTGCCGGGTATAAACTGTGGCATCTTTTACAAAAGGTGTTCCATGATGCCGCATCGCCGTGTCGCCATGATTGCCGTCTGTTGCCTGCTGACGCCCTGCGCCGGCGCGAGCGACGACGTCATCACCGTCACCTACAGCGAGCGGCCGCCGTACATGATGGCGTCGCCGGACGGCGTGCCCAGCGGGCTGACCGCCACGCCGGCGGCGCAGGCGTTCAAGGCGGCCGGCATCCGCGCCGTCTGGCAGAACCTGCCGACCAATCGCCAGCTGATCATGGTCAAGGATCCCAGCGTGCGCGCCTGCGCCGTCGGCTGGTTCTGGATCGAGGAGCGCGAGCAGTTCGCCAAATACACCAAGCCCATCTACCGCGACAAGGAATGGGTGGTGCTGGCCAACGCCGCGCTGGCGGCGCGCAACGATGCGACGCTGGAGGCGCTGCTGCGCCATCCCGACACGCGCATACTGGTCAAAGACAACTACTCCTATGGCGCCGAGCTGGACAAGTTGATGCGCAAATGGCGCCCCACCCTGGCCGTTTCCACCTCGCCCACCAGCAAGATGGTGCAATCGATCAGCAAGGGTCTGGTGGACATGATGTTCGTGTCCGAAGAGGAAGGCAACTACATCATGGCGCACCATCCCGGCGAGCAGACCAAGAACCTGCGCCTGCTGCGCTTCAAGGATATGCCGCACGGGCCGGACCGCCACATCATGTGCGGCAAGGGCGTCCCCGACGACGTGATCGCGCGCCTGAACAAGGCGATCACGTTCAAATGATAGTGTGCGGGCAAACGGGCATATAATTAGGCCATGACTACCTCAAACACTCCTGCGGCCGCCAAATTCCTGATGCCGCGTGACGACGATGCGCTCGGTCCGCAAAACGAGGCGGAGAGCCGGTTGTACGAGCTTGTCATGGAAGGCGTCAACAGTGGCCCTTCGGTAAAAACAAGTGTCGCAGAATTGACCAAAGAGCTGCGCGCACGCGTCCACAACAAGCGATAACGCTGTGGAATTCAAGCTCGCGCCGGTAGCCAAGAGCGATGTGCTGGAGATTACGGACTACTATGCCGAGATCTCCGCCGAATTGGCGGAGCGCTTCATTTCAGAACTGGAAACCACGCTGCAAGACCTCTGTTCCGAGCCGAGCATCGGTTCGCGCCGCTACGCCCACTTCTTGCCAGACCAATCCCTGCGCACTTGGCACCTCGACCATTTTCCATTTCTGCTGTTCTACCGCATCGATGATACCTGGATCGAAGTGCTACGCGTACTGCACGAACGGCGCGATCTGTCCGCCAATCTGATCAACGGCTAGCATCAAGGGATCAGCAGCAGCTTGCCGACGGTGGCGCGGCTTTCCATCGCGGCGTGGGCCTGGGCGGCGTCCGCCAATGGATAGATGCCGCCGATCTTGATGTGCAGCTTGCCGTCGCCGATCCAGTCGAACAACTGCGCCGCGCGGGCGCGCAGCAATGCCGGCGTGTGGACGTGGTCGTGGTACACGGCGTAGCCCAGCTTGATGCTCTTCGGCAGGCTCATGATGTTGAGCGCTCCCGGACCGCCCAGCACCGGCCCGTACCAGCAGAAGGTGCCGGCGCGGCGCAGCACGTCCAGCGATCCCTGGAAGGTCGCAGGTCCGGAACCGTCGTACACCACGTCCACGCCCTCGCCGCCGGACAGGCGGCGCGCTTCCTCGGCGAAGTTGCCTGCGCTGTCGACGATCACATGGTCGGCACCGGCCGCCTTGGCCGCCGCCACCTTGTCCGCCGACGAGACGCGGCCGATCACCGTACCGCCACGCAGCTTGATGATTTGCGTCAGCAGCATCCCGACGCCGCCCGCCGCCGCATGCACGAAGGCGACGTCGCCCGGCTGCACCGGATAGAAATCGGTGGCGAAATGGCTGGCCGTCAGGCCCTGCATCATCACGGCGGCGGCAGTCTGGTCGTCGATATCGTCCGGCACTGTCACCAGAGAGTCGGCGGGGATGACGATCTTTTCCGCATAGCTGCCTGGCGCATACACCCACGCCACGCGCTGGCCGGGCGCGAAGCCATCGACGCCCTCGCCCACCGCCAGCACGCGGCCAGCCCCCTCTGCGCCTACGACGCGTGGAAACGGCGTGTCCCAGAACCTGCCCTGGCGCACGCCCATATCCATGAAGTTGACGCCGGCGGCGGCGATCCCGACCAGCACCTGGCCGGGACCTGGCACCGGGTCCGGCAGCTCCAGCTGCACCAGCGCTTCGACACCGCCACCTTGATTGATTCCGATTGCTTTCATTGCCACTCCTTCAATTGAACGATCATTCCATAACTAGGTAAAAAAAACGGACTCAGCGAAGAGCCCGCAGTGCCATCTGTCCCAATGCATCCAGCTCGGCGTTACCGGCGCCGCCGCGCGCCGCCAGCCGGATCGCCGCCACGTTCGCCAGCAGGAAGCCGGTCGCGTGGTCAGCCTTCAGTTCCGCCGACACATCGCCATCGCGCTGCGCCTCGCGGATCCTGGCGCCGATGGCGACGCGCAACGCACGCCCTGCCGCCTCATGCATCCTTGAAAGCTCCTCGCTGCTGGTGCCGAACTCCGCGATGGAGCCGATACCCAGACAAGGCTGATGCGCCTCCGCCACCACCCGCGCGATCAAGCGCCGGATGCCGTCGAGCGCCGTGGCGCCGCCGGCCAGCGCGGCAAGATGCCGCTGCGTCTCGTTGTCGCCGTAGCGCCGCACCGCCTGGCAATACAACTGCCACTTGTCGCCGAAGGTGTCGTACAGGCTTTGCCGTCCGATCTTCATCGCATCGGTCAGCATGCCGGCCGACGCGGCGGCGAAGCCGTGCTCGCGAAACACGCCAACGGCGGCATCGAGCGCTACGTCCTGGTCAAATTCTTTGGGTCTAGCCATAGCCGCCAGCATAACCCATTATGGAACGACCAGTCAACAACGATAAATCAGCCCCGGCGGAAGCGCTGGATCGCCGCATCGACCATACCCTCGGCGCTACCGCTGCGGTCGAACTGCTGGCGCAGGTAATGCGCATCGCTGCCCTCGTGCGTCACCTGCACCAAGTGCTGCAGGCCGGCCGTCGCGCCCAGGGCCGCGCCGTGCGGTTCCATCTTGCGCAGCGTGGTCAGGATATCCTCGCGCAGCGACACGCTCTCGTAAGTCTTCGGATGCACCACCGTCCCATCCAGACCGAAGCGGCAGGCCTGGAAGCGGTTGTAGTTATAGACCAGGTAGTCGTCCTCCGCCGGCGGCTCCTCCTTGCGCTCCAGCAGATAGCGGCACAGCGACTGCAGGTACACCGCCAGCGCCGCCGCCCGATCCACCGTCAGCGGCGTGTCGCAGACGCGCAGCTCGATGGTGCCGAATTCCGGCTTCGGACGGATGTCCCAGTAAAAGTCCTTCATGCTCTTGATGACGCCGGTGTGCTCCATCTTGGCGAAGTACTCGTTCTCGAACGTCGACCACGATTGCGTGAACGGCGCCCGCCCGCTCATCGGGAAGGCGAACACGGAGTTCAGCCGCGCCGAATTGAACAGCGTATCGTTCCCCTGCACATACGGCGACGACGACGACAGCGCGATAAAGTGCGGCACGTAGCGGCTCAGCGAATGCAGCAGGAACAGCGCATCGTCGCCGGACGCGCAGCCGATGTGGACGTGCTGGCCGAAAATCGTAAACTGTTTAGCCAGATATCCGTACAGCTCCGACACCTCCTTGAAGCGCGGCTTGGCGAAGATGCGCCGCTCCGACCATTTCTGGAACGGATGCGTGCCGCCGCCGCAGATGCCGATGTTGAGCTGCTCGCCCGCCTGCACCAGCGTATCGCGCGTCAGCTGCAACTGCGCCAGCAGCTCCGCATGATTGGTGTGCACGTCGCTGTTAATCTCGATCATGCTCTCGGTGATTTCCGGCGTCACGTTGCCGGGGAAAGGCTTGCGGTTCAGCAGGTGCAGCAAGTCCGGGCTGGACGCCGTCAGATCGTAATCCGACAGGCTGACCAGCTGCAGCTCCAGCTCCACGCCCATGGTGAGCGGCTGCGATGATTTGAATGGTTCCAGGGCCATCAGAGGTCCTCCTTGTTCGGGGTTTCATTGGCCCACACCAGCGCGCGCTGCGTGATGATCGGGCCGAACACTTCCAGCACCAGCGTCATGGCCGCCAGCGCAGACAGCTCGTCGACCAGCACGATGCCCATGTATTTGGTCTGCTCCAGCAGCAGCGTGACGAACACCGACATCGGCGCCAGCGCCACGCCGGTCAGCAGTCCCTTGCGCCACGAGGTGCCGCCGACATGCGCGAACGCGCCCACGGCCGCCGCCTTGACCACGAAGCGCGCCAGCAACAGCAGCATGCCCAGGCCCAGGCCATCGACCACGCGCTCCCACTCCAGCGTCGACACGGCAAACACGAACAGCAGCACCGTCATCAACTCGCCGATGCCGCCGAAATTGCGCTCGGTGCGGCTGAACGCCACGCGGCTATGCCGCGCGGCCAGGCCGAAGGTCAGCGTCGCCAGCACCGGCGAGACGTCGAACGCGCGCGCCATCGCCACCAGCAGGATCACGCCCAGCGCAAAGGCGATAGTGCCGTCCTGCGCCAGCTTGCCCATGCGGCGCAACACCGCTGGCACCAGCATGCCGAGCACCGCGCCCATCGCCGCCGAGACGGCCAGCTCGATCAGGCTGTGCGAGATCGCCTGCGTCAGGCTGCCGGAAGTCTGGAACACCCAGAAGCCCACCACCACCTTAAACGTGAACACCGCCAGCACGCAGTTGATCGCGACCAGGTGCAGCACCCGTTCGGTGACCTGGCCGGAGCTGTCTTCCTCGTTAATCACGCGCAGCACGCCGGCCGGCGACGTGGACATGGCCAGCGACGCCAGCAGCAGCGAGGTCAAAGGCGGCATGCCGGTCAGATGCGCGATCAGATAGACCACGCCGAAGGTGGCGGCCGATTCGGCCAGCCCGCTGACGGCGATCCAGGGATTGATGCGCAACCAGCGCAGATTGATGCGATAACCAAATTCAAACAGAATCAGTCCGAAGGCCAGGTTGGCCAGTACGGTGACGGTGCTGGTGGGACCGCTGCTGAGCGCGTCCGGGAACGCCTGCGCCAGCAGGAAACCTACGACGCCGTAGACGCTGATGCGCGGCAGGCGCGTCCAACGGTGGATGAATTCTCCCGACAACCAAGCCAAAGCGACGGCTAAAGGCCAGCCTAGTTCGGTCAATACGACCTGAATATCCGGCATGTACTTCTCCTTTTTAAAGATACTTGTACAATTCTGAACAATTACCGGCGCTTTCACTGTGCGCTGAGGAACATAAGGGAGTCATATGCTTGAATTAATCAGTGAACACGCCTGTTTCGGCGGCGTTCAACGCTTTTACCGTCATGATTCGCGCGAAATCGGCCTGCCGATGCGTTTTTCGGTGTTCATGCCGCTTGCTGCGGACAAGGGCAAGGTGCCCGCGCTGTTCTACCTCGCCGGGCTGACCTGCACCGAAGAGACCTTTCCGATCAAGGCCGGCGCGCAGCGCGCCGCCGCCGAGGCGGGCCTGATGCTGATCGCGCCGGACACCAGCCCGCGCGGCGCCGGCGTCGATGGCGAAACGGCGAGCTGGGATTTCGGCGTCGGCGCCGGCTTTTACCTCGACGCGACGCAGGGCGCGTGGGCGAAGCATTACCGCATGGAGAGCTACATCCACGAGCTGCGCGAGCTGGTGGCGCAGGAGCTGCCGGTCGATGCGCAGCGCATCGGCATCTTCGGCCACTCGATGGGCGGCCATGGCGCGCTGACGCTGGCGTTGAAGCGGCCGGACGTCTTCAAATCGGTCTCGGCGTTCGCGCCGATCGCCGCGCCGTCGCGATGCCCGTGGGGGAAGAAGGCCTTCACCGGCTACCTCGGCGAGGACCAAAGCGGGTGGGCGCGGCACGACGCCAGCCTGCTGATGGCGGCGACGAGGACGCCCTTCCCGGCCGGCATCCTGATCGACCAGGGCCTGGGCGACAAATTCCTCGCCGAGCAGCTGTATCCGGAAGCGTTTGAAGCCGCGTGCGCGACGGCCGCGCAGCCGCTGCAACTGCGGCGGCACGTGGGCTACGACCACGGCTACTACTTCATCGCCACCTTCATGGAAGATCACATCCGTTTCCACGCCGAGCGCCTTGCCAACAACGCTTGAGCACCGACCCCGCAAACCGGAGACGTGGGGTCAGACCCCGTACGGGGTCTGACCCCTGTGGCGCCGTGCGGGGCTAGAGTCTGATCTCGGTGCCAAGGCGCTGCAGGAACTGCGCCAGCCACGCCGGATGCGCGGGCCAGGCCGGCGCGGTGACGAAGTTGCCATCGGTGACCGCCTGGTCGACCGCGATGTCGGCGTAATTACCGCCTGCCAGCTTGACCTCCGGCGCGCACGCCGGATACGCGGAGATGGTCTTGCCGCGGATGACATCGGCCGCCGCCAGCAGCTGCGCACCGTGGCAAACGGCGGCGATCGGCTTGGACGCCGCCGCGAACTCGCGCACGATCTCGATCACGCGCGGATTCAACCGCAGGTATTCCGGCGCGCGTCCGCCGGCGATCATCAGCGCGTCGTACTGGGCCACGTCCACCGCCGCGAAGTCCGCGTTCAGCGTGAACAGGTGGCCCGGCTTCTCGGTGTAAGTCTGGTCGCCCTCAAAATCGTGAATGGCGGTCTTGATGGTGTCGCCGGCCTGCTTGTTCGGGCAGACCGCGTGCACCGCGTGTCCGACCATCTGCAGCGCCTGGAACGGCACCATGGTCTCGTAATCTTCCGCAAAATCGCCCGTCAGGAACAGAATTTTCTTGGCTGCCACGGTATATCCTTTCGCAAAAATAAAAGGGACCGTGACGTCGCCGTCACGGTCCCCCGATACTACCGCGATTCACTCGCTTACGCTGCAGCCTTGCCCAACACGTTGCGGATGGTGCTTGCCAAATCCTCGGCCGAGAACTTGGCCACATACGCGTCGGCGCCCACGCCCTTGACGTGGTCTTCGTTGGTCTTGCCCGACAGCGAGGAGTGGATCACCACCGGGATCTTGCTGAAGCGCGCGTCCTGCTTGATCAGGCGCGTGAGCGTGAAGCCGTCCATCTCCGGCATCTCGAGGTCGGTCAGCACCATGGCGACGCGGTCGTTGACCGGCACGCCCTCGGCCTTGGCGCCGTCGGCGATGTGCTGCAGGCGCTCCCACGCCTCCTTGCCCGACTTGGTCATGATGAAGTGCACGCCCATCGCCTCCAGGCCTTTTTCGATCAGGTTGCGCGCCACCACCGAATCGTCGGCGGCCAGGATCACCGCGCCTGCCTTCAGCAGCACTTTCGGGCCGATGGTTTCCGGGTCGATGTCGTCGCGCTCCGGCGGCACCAGCTCGCGCAGGATGGTTTCCACGTCCAGCACTTGCGCCAGGCGGGTGTTCTGCACATCGCCGTCGACGCGGGCGATGCTGGTGACCTTGCCGCCGGCGGTGCCTTCGGCGGTCAGCACCTGGCTCCAGTCCAGGCGCACGATTTCATCCACTGACTCGACCGCGAACGCTTGCGTGGTGCGCGCGAATTCAGTGACCAACATAATATTCAGACCGGTTTTTGGGGTCACACCGACGATGCCTGGCAAATCGAGCACCGTGATGATTTGTCCGCGCAGGTTGACGACGCCGAGCATGTGTGGCGGGGATCCGGCCACAGCGGTGACTTCCGGCATCGCGACGATCTCGCGGATTTTGAAGACGTTAATTCCGAACAGCTCGGAATGTTCGCCATTGGCGTCGCCGCCCAGGCGGAACAACAGCAGTTCGAATTTATTGGAGTTGGTTAAGTTACTGCGCTCATCAACTTCCTGCTGAACTGATTTCATGGATTTCGTCTCCTTCGGTGGTCCGATTTCCAGTATAACGTTAGCAACAGCGCGGAAGTTGTTTTCGAGAACGATAAACAACGAAAAAGACGAAAAAAAAGAAGCCCGGAGGCTTCTTTTTTAATATTCTGGAGCGGGAGAAGAGTCTCGAACTCTCGACCTCAACCTTGGCAAGGTTGCGCTCTACCAACTGAGCTACTCCCGCAGAAGCCAAGATTATGACAGAAAGATTTCTATTTCGCCAGTGCCCCACGCCAAGTTTTTATCAAAACAGCGATAGTGTATTCTTGTCACAAATAACGTAAAGGGCAAGAATGGATTCAATCGAAGTCGTGCTGATCATGTTGCTAGCGGTGGTCGCCAGCGCCTACATCATGCGCCTGCTGCCGCGCGGCATCCCGCTGCCCCTGGTGCAGATCGCCCTGGGCGCGCTGATCGCCGCCAAGTCCTCGCACGGCGTCGACCTGGAGCCGGACCTGTTCTTCCTGGTGTTCCTGCCGCCGCTGCTGTTCCTCGACGGCTGGCGCATCCCCAAGAGCGGCCTGCTGCGCGACAAGGGCACCATCCTCGAATTGGCGCTGGGACTGGTGATCTTCACGGTGGTCGGCGCCGGCTTCCTGATCCACTGGCTGATTCCGGCCATGCCGCTGCCGGTGGCGTTCGCGCTGGCGGCCATCATCTCGCCGACCGACCCGATCGCCGTCAGCTCGATCGCCGCCAACACGCCGATCCCGAAACGGCTGATGCACATCCTCGAAGGCGAATCGCTGCTCAACGACGCCAGCGGCCTGGTGTGCTTCCGCTTCGCCGTGGCGGCGGCGCTGACCGGCAGCTTCTCGCTGCAGACGGCCGCCCTCACCTTCGCCTGGCTGGTGGTGGCCGGCATCGCCGCCGGCGTCGGCGTGACCATGCTGGTCACGGCGGTGCAGCGCTGGCTGACGCGCCACTTCGGCGAACCGGCCGGCTCGCCGATCCTGGTCAATCTGCTGCTGCCGTTCGGCGCCTACCTGGTGGCCGAGCGGCTGCACGCCTCCGGCATCCTGGCGGCGGTGGCCGCCGGCGTGACGATGAGCTACGTGGAGCTGAGCGGCCACGCCCACGCCAACACCCGCATCCAGCGCTCTGCCGTGTGGGACACGGTGCAGTTCGCGCTCAACGGCGTGATGTTCGTGCTGCTCGGCGAGCAGCTGCCCGACATCTTCCGCGGCGCCAGCATCTCGCTGGAGGAAAGCGGCCATCTGAACCCGTGGTGGCTGGTGGTGTATGCGTTCTCGATCACGGCGGGCCTGCTGGTGCTGCGCATGTTCTGGGTCTGGGCCTCGCTGCGGCTGACGATCTTCAAGCAGAAGATCCGCCACCAGCCGCGCCGCAAGATCAATCCGCGCCTGCTGCTGGCGACCACGCTGGCCGGCGCGCGCGGCACCATCACGCTGGCCGGCGTGCTGACGCTGCCGCTGGCGCTGCCGAACGGCGCGCCCTTCCCGGCGCGGGCGCTGACGATCTTCCTGGCCTGTTCGGTGATCCTGATTTCGCTGCTGACGGCCAGCCTGGTGCTGCCTCGCCTGCTGTCCGGCATGACCTTCCCGGCCGAGCCGGAGGAGCAGCAGGAGGAAGACCTGGCGCGCCGCGCCGCGGCCAACGCGGCCATCACCGCCATCGAGAAAACCCAGATCGCGCTGATGGAGTCCGAGGCCTGCATCGATCCGGATGTCTATCCGCAGGCGGCGGCGCGGGTGATCTCGTTCTATGAGCACCGGCTCAGGGAGATCGATCCGGAGACCGAGAGCGCCTGGCGCAAGACCGACTACGCCGAGAAGGAGCTGCGGCTGGCGGCGCTGGACGCCGAACGCCGCACCGTGTTCGACCTGGCGCGGCACGATCACATCTCCGACGAAATCTCGCGCAAACTGGTGCGCGAGATCGATCTGATGGAAGCGCGCTTCAGGTAAGCCATGCTGCCAAAACGCACCCGCATCACCATCGCCGTCGCCTGGGCCTTGTTCTGGCTGCTGATGAACGTCACGGCGGTGCAGGAATACGTGCGCGACCATCATCACGAGGTGTGGAAGCCGATTTTGTGGGAGTCCTCGTCGGCGCTGACCGGCACCGCGCTGCTGCTGTTGCAGCGCCACTTCACGCGCAAGTACGATCATCTGCTGGGCACCCCGGCGCGCTGGTTCGCAAGGCAGCTGGTCTGGCTGCCGGTGTACTGGGTGGCGTTCGTGCCGTTCGCCTTCGGCCTGCGGCACGCGATCTACGGCGCGGCCGGACAGGTCTACACCCACACGCCATGGGCGGAGACCTTCCTCTATGAAGACATCAAGATGACGGTGTACTTCAGCATCTTCACCACCATCATGTTCGGCGTCTTGTCGTACCACGCCATGCAGGATGAAAAACTGCGCGTCGAACGCGCCAACGCGGCGATGCGCGAGGCGCAGCTGCTGACGCTGACGCAGCAGATGCAGCCGCACTTCCTGTTCAACGCGCTCAATACGATATCGTCGCTGATGCACACCGACGTGGCGCGCGCCGACGCGATGCTGATCCAGCTGGCCGACGTACTGCGCGCGACGCTCGACGTCAGCGGCCGCCACAGCGTGCCGCTGGAGGTGGAATTGCGCCTGCTGCGCGGCTACGCCACCTTGATGAGCGAGCGGTTTTCGGACCGTGTGCGCATCGCTTGGCAAGTGGACGACGCGCTGCTCGGCGCGCCGGTGCCGGTGATGAGCATGCAGCCGCTGCTGGAGAACATCTTCAAGCACACCGTCGAAAAGCGCCGCCAGGCCACCGCCATCACCATCGCCGTGCTGCGCGAAGGCGAGCAGGTGGTGCTGCGGCTCGAAGATGACGGCGGCATGCTGGCCCCTGCGGCGGATGCGCGGCAAGCGGGCGGCGGCATCGGCGTGCGCAACCTGCGCGCGCGGCTGGCGGCCATGTATGGAGAGCGCGCCACGTTCGACCTGGTCCAACTGTCGCCCGCCGGCGTGCGGGCGGAAATGAGGCTGCCGTGCGCATCCTGATCGTCGACGACGAGCGCCCCGCGCGCGACAAGCTGCGCCGCCTGCTGGAGCAGGAGCCGGGCATCACCGCCATCGATGAAGCGCGCGACGGCGTCGACGCGCTGGAACGCCTGCCCGCCTTCGCCCCCGACCTGCTGCTGCTCGATATCCAGATGCCCGAGATCACCGGACTGGAAGTGGCGGCTTCGCTGCCGTCGCCGGCGCCGCTGGTGGTGTTCGTCACCGCCTACGATGAATACGCGATCCAGGCCTTCGACGCCAACGCCGTCGACTACCTGCTCAAGCCCTACGACCAGGCGCGCCTGCAACGCGCCCTGCAGCGGGTACGCGAACGCCTGGCCGCACGCAGCGTACCCGTGACGCCTGCCGCGCCGGCGCTGCCCATGCCGGACATCCACCAACTGCTGATCCCCGAACGCGGCGGCATGCGCATCGTCAAGGTCGAGCAGATCCAATGGATCGAAACCGCCGATAACTACGTCGTGCTGCACACCACCGACGGCCAGCCGCTGATGCGCCAGACGCTGGCGGGCCTGCTGGACAAACTCGGCCCGCGCTTCCAGCGCTGCCACCGCCGCGCCGCCGTGCAGCTGGACTGGATCGCCAGCATCGTCAACCTCGACAAGGGCGACGGCGAACTGCTGTTGCGCGGTGGCGCCCGCGTCCCCTGCAGCCGCCAGTACCGCGCCGACGTCTCCGCCCGCTTGCTATCGCAGGAAAAATAAACGGCGCAGCCCGGCGGTTCCGACTCGCCCCAGGCCACGCCCGTTTCGCCCCAAGCCGCTGGACGCCGTCGGGCGGCGTGCGTAATCTGGCTTCATCGACAAGGAGCCTTCAATGCACAACAACCGCCTCTATTTCCTCGACTGGATCCGCATCTTCGCCTTCTTCGTGCTGATCTTCTACCACACCGGCATGTACTACGTGACCTGGGACTGGCACGTCAAAAGCCCCTACGCCAGCGACGCCATCGAACCGCTGATGATCCTGTCCTCGCCATGGCGCCTTGGCCTGCTGTTCATGATCTCCGGCGTCGCCACCGCCTTCATGCTGAAAAAGATCCGCATCGGCGCGCTGCTCAAGCAGCGCAGCTGGCGGCTGCTGGTGCCGCTGGTGTTCGGCATGCTGGTGATCGTGCCGCCGCAGTCGTATTTCGAAGTTGTCGAGAAGCTGAACTACGCCGGCGGCTACGCGGAATTCATGCGCCTGTATGTCGGCGGCTACCACGGCTTCTGCCGCGGCGACGACTGCCTTGACCTGCCGACCTGGAACCACCTGTGGTTCGTCATCTACCTGTGGGCCTATACGATGCTCATCGGCGGCATCGCCTGGGCGATGGGCGGCGCGCGGCTGCAGGCCTGCAGCGATGCGCTGGGCCGCCTGCTCACCGGCTGGAAAATCATCGTGCTGCCAACGCTGGTGCTGGCAGCCGCCCGCTTCGCGCTGGCCGACAGTTTCCCCGCCACCCATGCGCTGACCAACGACTGGTACAACCACGCACAGTTCTTCTTCCTGTTCGTGCTGGGCGTGATGCTGGCGATGCAGAACGGCTTCTGGGCCCAGGTGGACGGCCTGCGCTGGACCAGCCTCGCATTGTGGCTCGCCAGCTGGGCGCTGATCGTGATCTACTGGTCTATCCCGGAAGCGCAGGCGTCCACGCCGGAAGTGAAGCAATGGAAGCCGCTGATGCGCACCATCTACTGCCTGGGCCAATGGACGCCGATGCTGGCCATCTGCGGCTTCGGCCACCGCCACCTGGCCTTCGACAGCGCCAAGCGCCGCTACCTGACGGAGGCCGTGTTCCCGGTCTACATCCTTCACCAGACGCTGATCGTGACGATGGCGCACTGGCTCAAGCCGGTCAAGCTGGCGCCGGGCGTCGAAGGCGCGTTCCTGATCGTGCTGACCTTCACCCTCAGCTTCGGCATCTTTGAAGTAGTGCGCCGCATCGCCCTGCTGCGCCCACTGTTCGGATTGGGGCGGCTTACTTCACAAACGTCAGCGTATGCTGCGCAGGTCCCGGCAGCAGCGGCGATTCACGGCCAGTGAGCCAGTCGGTGCGGCCGTCCAGGAACCACGGCGACAAGGGATGGCCGCTCTGCCCCGCCGGCATGTTGAAGATGCCCTGCTCCTCCTTGCCAGGCGAGACGGTCAGCCGCTCGGACTGGCCGAAGTTCGGGCCGGCCACGCGCGGCATGTGCTGGTCGCCGGGTAGCATGTCAGGTTCCACCTTCAGGTACTTGCCCAGCAGCGGCACGGCCGACGCCATCGGATGCGCGCTGGTCGCCGTGTTACGCTGGCCCCAGGTGGCGGCCGCCAGCGGCTTGCCGTCCTTCGTCAAGTCGTCGATGACGCGGTCCAGCGCCGCCAGCTGCAAGGCCTGCCAGCTCGCGTACTGCGGCGGCAGCCATGCGGCGGGCTGCTGGTCCAGCAGGCGCGCGATCACCACCGGCCAGCGCGACGACACCGCCGCCATACCGGCCTTCGGATCGAGCTTGCCCAATTCCCCGTTGGCGCCGTCGTAGAGGATGTCATACAGCGCGTACATATAGGCGCGCGTGATCCGGTAACCCACCGAGTCCACGCTGGCGCGGCCACTCCAGCTTTCCTTCAGCATCTTCAGCGCCTCGGCGCGTTTCGACTGGTCCTTGATCGCGCCAGCGTCCAGCGCGCCGATGGCCCGCTCGCGCCAGGCGCCGAGGAAGACGGCGCGGTCGTCCAGGCCGATCGCGTAGACTTTTTTCACGTCGGTCTTGTCGCCCAATGCGGCCAGGTCGTCGCGCACCTGATGCGTGCGCGCGCCGAGATCGTGGCCGCCGTCGCCGATCAGTTCCGCGCCGGCGCCGGCCAGCTGGCGGCTGTTGGCGGTGGCAAGATGGCCGCCGGCGGGGTTGACCACCTTCGGATATTCCTCCGGCTTGAGCCAGCCGTTCCAGACGCCGGCCGCATCGTCCGCGCTCAACGGATAGGTGCTGGCCGTGCCCAATGGCGCACGGCGCGGCAGCGGGCCGGCGATGGTCCAGCCGATGTTGCCCTTGTCGTCGCCGCCGACGAAGTTCTGCGCCGGGATGCCCAGCGTCGGCGCGATCGCCAGCGCCTGATCGAGCGTGTCGGCGAATTCCAGCTGGCGCGCGTTGACGTTGACCGCCGCCGGCGTGTGCGCGGTCCAGTGGATGGCGTAGCCGCGCCCCGCCGATTCGCGGATCGGGCCGAGCGAGGTCTCGCGCACGGCCAGCTTCTCAGCCGCCGCGCCTTTGACCAGAATGGTTTCCTCACGCAGCACCGGCGTCTCCCAGCCGGCCTGCGTGCGCACCTGGCCCGGCTTGGCCGGATCGGTGTCGAGCGCGATCAGGTCGAGATAGTCGCCGTAGCTGTTGGTGAAGCCCCAGGCCACGTGGCCGTTGCTGCCGACCACCACGACCGGCGCGCCGGGCAGCGTGACGCCGACCACGCGGCGCTGGCCGCCCTTCCCGTCCGGGAACTGCAGGGCCGCGCGATACCAGATGGCCGGCAGATTGATCCCGAGATGCATATCGTCGGCGACGATGGCGGCGCCGGTGTCGCTGCGGCTGCCGGCGACCGCCCAGTTATTGCTGCCGACGGTGTTGAGGAATTCGGCGGCCGCCACACGCGGCGCGCCGGTGTCTTGCGCTGCGCGCGGCTTGCCCCACCATGCGGGCGGCGCGGCCGGAATCATCACGTCGGCCGCCGCGATGGCCTGCGCGTCCAGCGGCGCATCCCACGGCGTCGATTCCGGCGACAGGAAGGCGCGCTGCTCCTCGCTGGTGTGCTCCTTGAACCAGCCGCGCGACAGCTCACGCGATTCCAGGTTGCCCTGCAGGTCGAAGTACATCGCCCAGATCACCAGCAACGAGTCGGTCGCCGACCACGCGCGCGGCGACATGCCGATCAGCGCGTACTCGAACGGCTTGGCGCTCAGCGCATTCAGGCCCGCGTTGACGCCGGCCGCGTAGCGGTCCAACAGCGCGCGGTCGTCGGCCGGCAGCGCGGCCAGCGCAAGCTCCGAGCGGGCGCGGAAGCGGTGCAGGCGATGCGATTTGTCCACCGCAATCGCGCGGGCGCCGAACAGTTCCGACAGCTCGCCGGCCGCGACGCGACGCAGCAGGTCCATCTGGAAGTAGCGTTCCTGCGCGTGGACGAAGCCGGTGGCATAGGCCACGTCAAGCCGGCTGCCGCCGCTGATCAGCGGCACGCCGTGCGCGTCGCGCGCGATGCTGGCAGTGGTCTCCAGGCCCGGCGCCTGCTGCGTGCCTTCCAGCTTGGCCAGGCTGCCGCGCAAATACAGCCACGCCGCCACGATAAGCAGCACCAGCAAGGCCAGCGCCGCCAATAAAATCCGCCGGGACCACACCGCCACTCCGTTCTTCCGCATACGTTCTCCGTTGTTATTATCAGGATCAAGTTGGGAATAGTGCCAGAGAACGGGCGGGCGAGGCAACCGCCTGGTTTACGTCAGAGATCCATCTCCCAGGTTTCGTTGACCATGTCCTGGCCGAAGGCGTGCACCGGCTCCTCGGCGATCAGCCTGTAACCCTTGCGCTGGTAGATATGCCGCGCTTCCTTTTGCTGATCGGTGGTCCACAGCCGCATTTTGCGATAGCCGGCGGCGCGCGCGAACGCGTGGCACTCGTCCACCAGCCGCGAACCGAGGCCGTAGCCGCGCGCCTGTTCGTCCACCAGCAGCAGCCGCAGCTTGCCGACGCCGTCCTCGCCGCTGCGCGCCAACGCGATCGAGCCGACCTGGCGGCCACCCATCTCCGCGATCCAGCAATGCTCCAGCGCCGGATCGAAATTGCGCTCGAAGTCGGCGCAGATCTCGCCGACCAGCGTGCCGAAGCTGCTGTCCCATCCCTGCTCCGCCGAGTACATCTCGCCGTGGCGGCGCGTGATCCAGTCCATGTCGCCGGCGCGGTGCGCGCGCAGCACGAAGGGCTGGGCGTACTTCATGCCGCTGCCGGCGTCGAGCAGTTCGCGGATGGTGCGCATCGCGTCCAGCATGCGCAGCTGGTCCGGCTCGCCGAAACGCGACAGCAGGTCGCCGACCTCCTCGCGCGAGCGGCGGTCGAACGGTTCGTACACGGCGCGGCCGTGCGCCGTCATGTGCAGCAGCTTGGCGCGGCCGTCGGTGGCGGACGGCACCTTCGACACCAGTCCGGCGCTTTCAAACTTGGCGAGGATGCGGCTCAGGTAACCGCGGTCCAGGCCCAGGTCGCGGCCCAGCGTGGCGGCGGGCTGGTCGCCGTGGTTGGCCAGCTCGTACAGCACGCGCATCTCGGTCAGCGTGTAATCGCTGTGCAGCAGTCCTTCGCGCAGCACGCCGATCTGGCGCGTGAAGAAGCGGTTGAACGAACGGACCGCCGCAACGCGGTCATCAAAAGCAGCCATCACGACTCCATATATAGTTGACTCAGTCAACATCATACGGGATTCATGCGAGCGCCGCACGCAGATTTTGGGGCTGGATGTGCGCTGACGGGAACCCCGCAAACCGGCAGGGGGTCGGACCCCGCATGGGGTCCGACCCCGGTTGGCCGTGCGGGGTAGAAGCCGACAGCGCCACGACTCGCCGATACACCGGCCATCAGCTATCGGATGCTTTCCCCCGTAGGCGCGCGCCGCACGCCGATTTTGAGACTGGATGTGCGCGGACAGGAACCCCGCAAACCGGCAGGGGTCGGACCCC